>Ga0315547_1000112_pt1 | contig 92074 bp, 84 predicted proteins | sample SalMarSW160240MG_2_FD_202542 | JGI IMG/M metagenome (GOLD analysis project Ga0315547, IMG submission 202542) | Salt marsh sediment microbial communities from the Plum Island Ecosystem LTER, Massachusetts, United States - Salt Marsh Sediment SW1601-240 ...
ATCCCCAATAGCGCAATGACGAGTAGGATTGAACGAAGATGCCATCCCCCGGATGAGACTGTGACTGATCGCGTCATTGGATAATCTAAATCAATCGCCTGACTTTTGATATATGTAGCCATCTTTTTGACCCTCAGATTAACATAAAAATACAAACATTAAATACTGACCAGGAATACACCGTCTATGTCTAACAAAAGCTGGCCTCCACGCCATACATACGTTATATTTTCATTTTTCGATAATAGTAACACATCATGCCACAATACAGACCACCAGCAATAACTTTTGTAAATACAGCACCGAGGGCACCAAAAGCTGGTATAAGTGTAAGGCTACCGGCTATTATCGAAACACCTACAACAAAAGCGCCATTTCGAAGTTCTTTGCCTTTGCCATGCGCACCCAGAAAACGTTTGACAAAACCACCGAACACGTGGAATATGCTTTCAATTGGCGTTGTGTAGCAAAGACGTACAAGAGATTTGCATCTTGCGCAGTAAGAACACATGCCGATTTTGTTACTTAGCGATAAAAATACTATCTTGTTGAAGATGAGCACCATCAATTGGACTTTTTAAGTCTTCCGACCAACTACCCGAGTAAACGAAACCCTGCCTCTGCAAGAGTTCATAAATATCAGAAAACAGTGGTTGACCTTCGTATAACTCATGAAACGATGTTTCTATGATGATTACTTTCACACGTCTTAAAGTATTCAAAGCACCCATTATCACTTTATCCTCGAAGCCCTGCACGTCGATCTTCAACAATATGTTATCTTCCAACTTGAGTCCTTGCGCAACATTGTCAAGAGTATCAACATCAATAGTTTCCAATGCTTCACCTGATGAATGCGGAAACGCTCGTTTATGTAATTGACTCATTTTCCGTGGGGAGGAACTTGGAGAATATTCACTACGATGCATGATTATTTCTCCCTTCTTCTCGCTCAGACCCAAATTGAAAGATTCGAAATTTGTCAAGCTCTTCAAATTGGCATTCATTTGCAGGAAGCAATCTCGTAAAGGCTCAAAACAATATATCTTAGCGCCTGGGAATAACTTATTAAACTTAAGAGCAGACTGACCCGTATTCGCCCCAACATCTATAACTGTCCTAATATTAATATTTTGAACCCATTTGAATCTGTTTTCTTCTGAGAGGACTGTCTTCCTGTTACCTGATAATATTCCTGTCCCTGTTCGGACTATCTTAAAGCCCATTAAGGAAAATAGTCTCTTAAGAGATTTTTTGATTATCGACCTCACTTGTGGTTTCTCCTTATCCTAAGACTGCGGTGTGACCTAATTGTATCACCTGTCTCAATGCACGCCCATCAAGCTATTTTTTTTTCAGTTTCCCCTGTTGCTTTTCTATAGTAATAGTACATTGTGGCACAATATAGTGTACCCGAAATCAATTTTGTAACTGCAGCACCAATAGCGCCATATATAGGCAAAAGCAGTGCGCAACCTACTATAATTGACGCACCCATGATGAAAGTTCCGTTCCGAAGCTCCTTTCCTTTCCCGTGAGCACCAAGGAATCGGTTCATTAAGTCACCAAACCCATGTAACACTTGGCCAATTGCGATTATATATGCCAGCGGTATAACCTCACTATATTCCACGGAGTAAGCTAAGACTACTACCTTATCGATCAACAAAAGAAAGGCTACTAAAATACAACCCGTAAGTACGATACTTGCAAAAATAGCTTTTTTAGGTATGGAAGTCCTGTTTGCAAATGTCTTGAACAAGGTTGTCCCAAAGGCGCTGGGAAGAAAGCTCAAAGGCATCGTTACCGTCAAAGCTAAAGAATAGAAACCAACTGCTGTAGTGTTAACGAGGTAGCCGACAAGCAGTCCCATCAGCATAGCGGTTGCCACGCTAGCAAGGGAACCTATATAGACCTGAAAACCATAGATTGTGTTCTCTGTGTAAATCTGTGAAAGTATCGGACGCACGCCGTTTAGCGCAGGTTTTAGGAGCAATGACATAATAAGAATCACCAAAGCAGCAATACCTAATTGCAAAATTAGACATATAGTCAATGAGAAAGGAACCAAATAACTGACGGTCAAAGCCCCTATTAGATAAAAAACCTGCGACGCCCTTTGAAAAACCGCAAGTTGGAATATGCGGTTATCACCCTGCATAATATTCTCCAGGCACAATTTGAAGGGAAATATAAACAGCAATGGGGAGAATAGGCGAATGATTTTACCCAGGCCTGGATGAAACAGATCATCTACAAAAAAGGAAAAGACAAACAGAATAACTATCAGTAATAACGAAATAATCGAAGCTATAGTCAACAAACCTCCGACTAACTGGTCTCTTATGTGCTCGTTCCTGCGTTCAGCCAGAAGTCTGCCACCAGAGAAGAAAAAGCCAAATGTCGTTATGGTGGCTACAAAAGTAAATAGGTTAATCAAGAATTTGAAATCGCCATACCGCTGTGGCCCCAAAAGCCGAGTATTAACAATGCTTACTATCAAGCCAAATGCTATCCCGGCAACCATGGAAACATATAAAGATGTTACCTGGGCGGTCTCTTTACAATATAACAGCCTGCCAAGATTTTGAGTAAGATCTTTCCTAAGCAAGGTGACCATTTCTAAATTCTTCGCCAATTGCATAAACCCGTTAATCTTTCTTCTGCATAATCGATGAGCAATCCAACCAGGTAGTCATAGCGAACTTCTCTGTCACGGTGATAGTGTTGATTACTGTCGTCACTACTCCACAGGCCATATTGAGTCGAAGCTGCGAGGAAAATAAACTTTTAATCATAACTTAGCCGTTAGTGGTTACTGATAAGAGTTTAATGGTTCGAATGGTCAGATATCTGCTTTTAAGTCACTTAATCGTTTCGATTAGTAACCAGCGGTTAGCACGGTCGAAAAAAATATTGTGTTCCTTCCCGATCCACCACATTCTTAAGGCACATGCAGACTAGCGATCTCCACCCTGCCACCACTATTTTGCAATGACTCGGTAGCAGCCTCTAGAACCTGGACTACTTTTAAGCCATCCAGGCCGCTTGACTCTGACTTCGCTCCGGTTCTGATGCAGTTGAGAAAATGCTCGCATTCCCCTTTCAAAGGCTCGACCAATTTGAGGAATGGAGCGTACATGCCCCCATAATGGTAGGAATATTGAAACTCAGCGTAAGTATCATAGTGAGGAGGTATTTCTACCCGCTTGTCGTATACTTTTATCTTCTCTATTGGTTCCAGATCATCGTAAACAAGCATCTTCTTTCTGCCTACGAACATCGTTTCACGAATCTTATTAGGATCGAGCCAGCTACTCTGGACCGTGGCAAAAGCACCATTAGTGAAATTTAGCGTCATATTGGTCACATCTTCGATTCCCTCAGTAACGTGGTACTTTCCCTGACAATTAACCGATACAGGACATGCGTCCAAAACATAGAGAATAATAGAGATGTCATGAGGCGCAAGATCCCAGGCCACATTAATATCTTTTTGGAACAGACCAAGATTTAAGCGCCTGGAACTGATGTACTGAATTTCTCCGAGCTCGCCTGAAGCAACAATTTCTTTGACTTTCTTGACAGGAGTGGAGAAGATAAAAGTGTGCCCGACCATGAGCGTTAACTTATGACTGTCGGCCAATTCGATCAATTCCTCACATTCCTTTACTGAACTGGCCATCGGTTTCTCAATCAGGGTGTGTTTCCCAGCTTGCAGACATTTCTTGGCCATCTCAAAGTGTAAACAAACAGGTGTGGCTATCGCAACCGCGTCAATATTAGAATCTCTGACTACATCATCAAATTGTCGGGTAACTTCCATATTAGGATTGAGCTTTTTGATATGTGCCAGCCGGTCTGAGCTGATATCACAAACCGTCTTTACTTTGCACCCTGAAAGGAAACTAAAATTACGAACAAGATTTGGCCCCCAGTATCCACATCCTATAACTGCAACGTTAAGCATTTCTCCGCCCCCCTTAAATCCATTACTTTTTTCCCCGTAAGTCACTGATTATTTGAGAAATAATTGCAAATGGCGTCTTAAATAAAATCTTCAAATCGATCCAAAAAGATTGCCGTCTGGCATACTGAATGTCCAGCCGTACCATTTCAATAAAGCTAAGCTGGTTCTTTCCACTGACCTGCCAAAGACCTGTCATACCAGGAAGGACATCAAATCGTCTATAATGCCAGGGCAAATATTCCTCCACCTCGTAAGATATGGCAGGACGGGGACCAACCAAACTCATCTGACCACACAGTACGTTAATCAACTGTGGCAGCTCATCAATACACAACCTGCGAAGTACATTGCCAAACCGAATCCTCTCCCGATGATTGCTTAGTTTAGTCATCGGCCTATCAGTATCCGCACCATTTTTTGAGCCATTTATCAGTTTGGTAATATATTGTCTATGTTCCGCGGCGTTGGCGTTAACCTTCATAGTTCGAAATTTCCACATAGTAAATGCTCTGCCCATGTACCCCACTCTCTTCTGTTTGAAGAAAACAGGCCCGTCAGACACAGCCTTGATCAATAGGGATACAAAGAAAAATAAAGGAGTCAAAGCAACAAGAGCCACTATTGAGAACAATATGTCAAAAGCGCGCTTCCCCACTTGGAACGGTTGGAGGTAGAACGGCTCAAGCTCTCGTGGGACATCAACCAATGGTTGTTGGGTGCCAGGCACACTGCTATTATAACTACGATGGTCGGCAAATATTGAATAGCTTTGTGATACTCCCGCATCCCATTGGGGGAAAATATCTGCAAAGTAAAGCTGAGTGTAATGCCCATTGCCATTGGAAGACGGCTTAGATGGATAAGTGTAAACAGTGTATTTAGGAACTGAAGCTTTAGCCTTGACCACCTCACAGACAGTATCGGCAAACCTTTGAGCGCCAACATTAGGCGTGTCCGGCAAAATAACGCCTATATGCTTGTTGTCAAACCATCCAGTTTCATCGCTCTCGCGAACGCGATTGACAAGTAAATGGGTGAAATAATGAATCTGAAAGGTATCCCCCCCTGCATCGCTTATTTCGAAAATAACAAGCGAAAATTGATGTGCATTGCGGTCAGCTCGAGCCTTTTCACACTCAAGTATAGCGTGAAACTGCTCAACTGAGTAGACGCTTCCTTGGCCTTTTACCTGCTTCAGGCAAACTCTATGCCTCGGCAGCGCCAACAGCCTTGGTATATCCATCACCCTTCATCTCCTCCTCCAACCTCCTTATTGCCTTTTTCGTATCCTCCTCTGCTATCATTCCAGTCCCTGGCGTTATCTATCTTTGCTAAATTATACATTTTGCGCACACACCATTGACCGATTTATCTCAAATTTACAATAATAGAACATACACTTTTTGTCAAGCTTTTTCCTATTTTTCCAAGATTTTCCCGGCAATTCTAATGCTGAAGAACTAAGCTCTTTATATACAATGACTTATAAATCTCTAACGGCTACTACTTGCATGGCCTCTTGGGTTAAATACCGAAACGGAGCCAAAACAGACCTTTCAAAAAGCTTTGTTTTTCAATAACTCTGTTTGGTTAGCCTCCTCGCCTGCTAAGCAGTCCAATCAAGCTGCTTCTTTTACACTCCAGTTACACTCCAGTATTCTCGAATTTCTGACTTTTCAGCGTTATCCCTTTAGCTTGTACAAAGAACAACAAACGGATTGCATATAGCTGTGCCGTTTACAATGTCTTGTACAACCAGCGTGGGATATAGAAACGTCTCTTGTTGACGATAGCTCCGATGATATTGGCTTTCGACTGCACCAAAAGCTCCTTGGTCCTCTCTACCACTTCCCGGCAAGTTCGCTCTGCTTCTATAACTAAACCGACGCCATCGCAGAGCCTGGCCACCCGAAGCGTCCAGCTCGCCTCGTTCACGGCTGGCAAGTCTATAACCACAAACTGATAATTTTTCTTTATTGAATGCAGCAGGCTGGTAAGTCCCTCTGAATCGAAGATTTCTGAGAGATTGCCGTTTATGTTGCCTGCTGAGAGAATATGGAGATTCTGTACCGGTGATGGAACAACGACACTATCTAGACTCTGGCCATCTGTGAGAATGTCAGACAGTCCAGGTGAAAGCCTCGACTCAAAGAACCGATGTACGGAAGGATGTCGAAGGTCTGCATCAATAAGCAGGACATCTCCATCGCCAGGGCGTGCCAGCACTCTGGCAAGGTTTGCTGCGACTGTGCTGGCACCTTCACCATCATGTGAACTCGTAATGGCCAGCACCCGCGGTACTTTTTTCGAGCCGCCGGAACCCAACAGCAACTGCTCCTTAAAAGCCTCGTAGTATTCTTTTACGCTCATAGGGATATCCCACTTAGCTTCAGAAGAAACCCTGTTGTCTTGAACACGCGGGATGCAAGCAATGGCTGGCAGTTGCAGCTTTTCTTCTACCTCATCAGGAATCTTGATAGAATGATCCAAGTACTCAGAAAAGAATGCGAGCGCGACTCCACCAAAGGTACCCAGCAAGAGACCCAATAACAGGTTGAGCGCCTTGCGGGGCCGAACCGGTTGTATAGGAAGTGTGGCCGGCTGTACTACATTGATGTTTGAGATTTTTCCCGTCTCAAGAGCTTCGTCGATCCGGGCTTGTTCGAGGTTCTCGGAATATTTACGATAATTGTTTTCCTGTATTTCTACCTCTCGCGTCAAGCCCGCGAATTTGACACTATTATTAATCAGAGATTTTAGCTCCGTTTTTGCATGTTCTAACATACTCTTCAGCTCGTCAACTCTAGCCTGCAGTGATGAGACGGTTGCTTTTTCGGTTAGCATCGCCGACTTTATCGACTGATAAGTTTCATTCAGTCCTTTAGTAAGTGTGCTGCGTGCCTGGTCTTCCTTATCGAGCAGTGCCTGTGCCGCTGCAATTTGACGACGGACATCCTGCACCTGTCGGCTGTCATGCTCAAACTTCGACACAAGGTCCTGCTCTAAGAGTTGCAGCTCGTAGAGCCGGGCACGCATCGTGTCAGCAGCAGCATTTGGAAGGCCCACCGTAGCCCCTGTCACTACTAAATCCGGTGTTTCACCCAGGTTTTTCTGCAACTCCTGTACCTTCGCCCTGGAAGCAGCTAACTCAGAGTCTGCGCTATCTATCCCAGCCTGTAAAGTGCCGATGCGATCCAAAATGACCCCTTGCTGCTCCTCTAACGAGGAGATACCAGTCTGGTTCATCAAATCACGAAGCTGGTTCTCAGTTTCTACAAGCTTGCTTCGCAATTGGTTCGATTCCTGAGCGAAGAATTGATACGACCCAGGCGTCCGATGTACATCAATGTGCTTTTCAAGATAACAATCTATGAATGTACTAAGCACTTTCTGAGCCAGTTGAGGATCTTTCGCCTCGTAAGTGATTGCGATGATCCAACTTGCTTGTTGGATCTCGACACCCAAGTTATTCATAACGCTGAACACAACAGCGTCGCGGTTGCTCAATGACGTGGTCAAACCCAACCGTTCCAACAGACCCTTGCTTGGCTCCCCAAGCTGCGATATGAATGTTTCCAGCCCAATGGAATCCACCACCTTTTCGGCGATCTCCTGGCTTTTGAGAATCTCCAACTCGGTGGTGATTTCACTTTCGCGAGATTGAGCCACTGGAATGATCGTACCGGTCGTTGCCGTGGGATCCAAGGTCACGGTTTCACGGCCGAGCCGAACCAGCAGTCCGGCCTCCGAGCGGTAGATTTCATCGCTGAGAAAAGTAACTACAGCTACTATGACGACAACGGCGAGAAAAAACAGGATCACTTTCCACTTGTTCCGAAAGAAGATGTAATACAGGTCCCGTAATGATCTTTCTCGGGGCCTTTCTTCAAATTCGATTATCTTATCTGCCATTTGCTTTTCCCCTTTCTAAAATTAACATCCCGATTTATCAATAAGCACTATAACCAACTGTGGTTCTTCCAGATACTCTTCTGAAGAAGAAGCCCGTATCAGGTATGAGCTTGTTTATATGCTGGTCAACCCATTGACCAAGCTTAGTGATCTTGGTTCTGGGCACATACACAATATCCTGTGGCTGTAAATAAAATGTCTGTGAGCCTTCGCCCTTCAAGACAGATCCCAGGTCAACAGAGTATGCATATCTCTGACCATCCAAATGGCGAATAATAACCACATTTTTGACCTCAGCTTCCGGCAAAATGAATCCACCGGCTTCCATAATCGCTTCCAGCACATCAAGTTCCGCCGGCATGTCTATGACTCCTGGCGTAATTACCTGGCCTCCAACATATACACGGCGGCTCACCAGGGACCGAACTATAACAGCGATCTCCGGCTTTTTTAAATGAGGCATGTATAGTTTCAGCAGCTCTTCTCGAAGGCCAGATGGGCTCTTTCCTCGAACGTCGATCTCTCCAATCAACTGAAGTGACATCTTGCCGTCGGGACGCACCGTCTGAGTAATATCAAGCTCGGGCGTATAATAGAACTTCACCTCAATCTCATCGCCTGGTTTCAAAAGCACGCCCGAGGATGTTGTTGTTTCTGTCTCAGACACACCCAGAAAGCTAGATTGACTCTGCTGAATTTGATGTCGGATAATGTTCGTTAGCCTCTGATGCTCCGCCTCCGTTTCAGACATAGTCGGGGCAGTCTGACAGCCCATAATTGTGCCAGCTAAAAACGCCCCCAAGATAAGGACCAACAATTTTCTCACTCTTAAATTGCGATAGTATTTCATCAGCCTACCTCCCAAAATCACACGACCTCTTTTTTAAATTTTCAATTTCGACGCGGGCGAATGCTACCTTATCGTGCTATCGTAAAAGGCTGAAGCTCACATGACACTTGCGCCCGCCAGAGAAGATAACCTCCTCACGCACAGATTTTAAATTACATCATCACCATTCATCAATTCAGGGCAAACTCCGTCCCCGTTAGTTACACTCCAACATTGAAAAGCTACCTCCTCCTGTAAGGTCAAATATATGGCTCATGCAATACACCCTTGATGCTTTCACATCTACCTAAATTCAGTGAGCCTGAGGTCAGAGACATGAGTCTCTCACTCCTCCTTCTTTCCTCAAGACAGCTACAGACAGAGGTGACAGATTTACGTCTTTCTTACGACAATGCAATTCTTAGCTGCAAAATGGAAATCCATCCCCCCACGCTTGTTGTCTCCTCCTTTTAGGTGTAAAGCTTGGTCTTTAACCAAGCTTCTAACGACCTCCACCAGATTTAGCATTATTTTATATAATAAGTTAAAAAAAGTCAAGGAAAAAATATAAAATTTGGCCTTTTGTGCCTGCTATTTGCATACATGACAAGGATTTATTCATCAAAACCTGAATTATATTAGTTTTTCGAGATCGTGGTTTTAATCAATATAACATTGACCTTGGCCAACCTATTTGATACTTTATTAAAAATTTGCTTTGTTGTAAGTTTTGTAAGAACTTAAGAACTACAAGTAGCTTTTTTAAGAAAAATCAGCATTTCCAAAACAGATTATAAATTATAGGAGGCAAGAACAAATGAAAGCACAAAAACAACTCTGCTCGTTTGTTACGTTAATATTCATAGCTGTCGGCTGTGAGACGAAACCACCTACGTCATTTCAGCACGCGATGGCTGCCGGTGAGGAGCTATCATCCAAATCACTTCATGAAGCAGCATCTGCCGGCGACATCGGCCAAGTCCAAATGCACATTTTAAGGGGTACTGATGTGAGCGCCAAAGATAAGGACGGCCAGACTGCCTTACACCTCGCAGCCAGGTACGGCCATAAGGACGTGGCTGAACTGCTTATCGCCAACAGTGCAAATGTGAATGCTGAAAATAAGGATGGTGAAACCCCTCTATACGTAGCTGCGAGGTGGGGCAAACATGAACTGGTTGCACTACTTATAGCAAAAGGCGCTGAAGTTGCCAATATCCATCTGGCTGTTTACTTAGGAGACATTGCCAAGCTAACAAACTTTGCCGAAGAAGGCGTTAACATCAACGCCAAGGACGAGCATGGCGAGACGCCCCTACACTTTGCAGTCATTGCCAGCCAAAAGAATATGGTCAAACTGCTTATTGCCAATGGAGCCGATGTTAACGCAAAAGGCCGGTCGGGCTGGACGCCACTGCATTCAGCAGCCGGCATGGGCCAGAGTGACATCGTTGGAATGTTTATTGCTCAAGGTGCTGATGTCAAAGCTAAGAGCAGATTTGGCATTACGCCTTTACACCTTGCGGCCTATCAAGGCCAGACCGAGGTCGTTAAACTCCTTCTTGTCCATCACGCTGAGGTCGACGTAGCGGACAGGTATGGCTTTACACCTCTGCACCTTGCAGCATACGAAGGACAAAATGATATTGTTAAACTACTTATTGCAAACGGCGCCGATGTAAACGCCAAAAACGATAACGGCAAAACAGCTTTGTCACTGGCCAAACAGCAAGGCCATAACAAAATCGTTGAGCTCCTTAGTATTTACACGGAAGACTGATTATCGGTCTAAGGTGAACAAGAAAAGAAAAACTACCGCAAAGAAAACAAATCTTTCTGATAAAGAATTATCTGATGCTGTAAAACAGAAAGCAGGTGTTAGAAAAGTTCGGATAGTTTCTCCCTCGGAGGTGGAGACTGTTGCCTGGGTGCGATTGAAGTGTCAGTTTGGATGCGATGTTTTCGGCCAATGCCTCGTTTGCCCTCCCTTTACACCATCACCAGATGAAATGCGTAAGGTTCTGGATTCTTACAGCCGAGCGATATTGATACACTTCGATAGACAAGCAGATGTAAAAACAATAGTTGCTGAACTCGAGCGGGAGATTTTTCTTCGCGGTCTCTGGAAGGCTTTTGGTCTTGGTGCCGGTCCTTGCCCTTTCTGCAGAGAGTGTAACGTAGAAGAAAAACGGTGTCGGCATCCTGAAAAGGCCCGCCCGTCGATGGAAGCTTGCGGAATTGATGTTTTCTCTACTGTGAAAAAAGTGGGCCTACCTATAGAAGTTGTGCGAACAACCCGTCAATGTCCCAATTTTTACGGGCTTATACTCGTTGATTAAGCTCCGGAACCTTTGATTATCAGCGAATTGCCGTAGTAATTCGTGAAAAAATTTTAGAAGTTGATAGTATAAGGCTTATCGAGTCTATTTAATACAGTTTCCATTCTGGTAAAAAGGAGATACGAATGCGTGCATTGAAGATATGCCTGTGGATAGCCGGTCTTGGGTGCCTGCTGTCGGTACCCGGAATGTTCTTGCCCATTAGGATGCTCGAATCCATTGCTAAGGCATTTGGTGGTCAGGCGTTTCCGGATTCACCACTATTGCTGTATGCGGTTCGTACGGTCTCCGCCACGTTTGTTGCGGTGGGGGTATTCTTCTTAATTCTGGCCCGTGATCCTATAAGATATGGAATAATAGTACCATTCTCCGGCTTGGCTTCAGTGTTTATAGGTGTGGTTTGTGCGATAACAGGACTGACAGCAGCAATGCCTACTTTATGGTTCATGGGCGATTCTTTGAGCTGTTTGGTGTTAGGCGTTCTCATACTTGTCTTTTGGCGACAGGTTAAGCAAAAGTCCGCGGCATTGATCAACATGATATAAAGTTCACCCACCAAACAACCGGCTTTTAGTAAGAAAAATCTAGGTTAAAAAACCCCACAATAAACCTGTCCGACTAAAGCTCGGCGCTTCGCCGAGACGAGAGCTGGGTCGAAGGATTGCGGGACTAAAGATAAAAACAAATCAGTGTTAATCTATTTTTAAAACAGATTCTTCGCATTGCTCAGAACGAATTCTGTGATTGCTTTTCTACTACGATATTTTTATTTTGTCACCCGATTTAGCACGCAATCTCTCATTAGCACTTCCATTTTTCAGGCTGATCTCCAACGTGCCACTTGAACCTACTATTAAGAATAACTCGTTGTCTTTTGCCGAGTAGTAATCAGGATAATATTTCATCGCACCTTTTTTACCATTCATCTCCACATAATACTCATCTTTGTCCTGTCTTAGCAGATTAGTTATAATATTGCCGAACCTATCGATTCTAACAACCAACCCTTCTCTTTCATTTTGATAAAGCTCCAATTTTTCTATTTCTTCTATTATTTCTCCCACGTCATCGAAGCCGCCTTTGTTAATATTTGCAGCCGCTTTGGCAAACACGTCTCTGCCATGAAATGTTCGGCTCGCATCTTCCGGGATGGGAATTTGCCTGATCTGGATTATGCCCTGCTCTTTAAGCGTCTCGGAGAGTAAGCCGTTATCCGGAGCGACGAAATAATAATTATCCGTCTTCACAGCCAATGCTTTTCTATCTGTGCCTACGCCGGGGTCAATCACACAACAAAAAACTGCTCCTTTGGGAAAATATTTGTAATTGTTTCTTAGGAGCCATGAAGCCTCAATGATATTCTGAGCAGATATGTCATGACATAAATCAACTATTTTCGCACCATTGTCAACGCTGTAGATTACACCCTTCATTACGCCTACATACTCACTGTAGCCGAAGTCCGTTAATAAAACTATCATCTTCAGCATCCCCACTATATTTTCACCAATTCAAGGATTTCAAATCATACTTCTCCGCATATTTTTCGCGGTCCTGCTGCTCAACATCTTTTTACCATACACAAAACGCAGACACCAGTCTATTTCGAATTTTGCATGTCAATTTGCTTACAGTTCTTTATTTACACTAATGGACCTGTTTGGTACAATTTTTGCAATGTTTTATTGTAACCGTTCACGCAGAAAATGAGGCGTTTTTGTGTCATTGCGAGGCCTTTAGGCCGAAGCAATCTCAAAAACATACGATTTTAGATTGCTTCGCTTCGCTCGCAATGACAAAAATGCGGTTTTCCCGTGAACGCTTACGTTTTATTTTATTTTTAAATAGAGGGAGAAAAACCGAATGACTAATGTCCCTGCCAGAATCAAACAGCTTGTAGAAACGTTCGGCTGTAATATCGAGACATATCATTCGCTGCAGTACAATGAGACCCAGCTTCGCAGAGAATTTATCGATCCTTTTTTCGAGGAATTAGGCTGGGATGTAACCAATAAAGCCGGCTATGCTCAAGCCTATAAGGATGTTATCCATGAAGATGCAATAAAGGTCGACGGTATAACCTTATTTCCGAACGAAAAGACTCGAATTCAGCATCAAATTGACGCCACCGACAAACAAATCGACAAACTTTTCTATGACATCTACGGTCTAACAGAAGAAAAAATAAAAATTGTGGAAGAAAGTATGTAGCACACAAAAGGAAATATAGAACTAAGAATTAGTAATAGATATAATATCACTTTCGGAGATTAGTAATGGCAAAAATTCTCAAAGTGCAATGCACCGGTGCAGGCCGGCATGTCAACGAGATTGTTCTGGAAGATATTCTCGGAACCGATGTCGTGATGCACGGCACGCCGATTGATACCGGTCGGCCGATTCCCGAACGCATCGTCAGAAAGTGCGAACAGTGCAGCGAGGGCAAAGTCATCCTTACGCGTGAGATGATTGAAGAAAACCTCTGAGAAAATTGAAAAATTGCTGTAGGTGTATATCTTTGTCTCTGGAATCACAAGACCGCTCTAAATTTACACCATAAACTATGTTATTTCTTTCTCCAAATACCTTGTATTGACTGAGCCGACTTTTTTCATTAGAAAAAAACGATAGGCACGACTCTATTCCTCGTCTGTCAACTTGGCGTATCTACTGTTTTCACTATGCCAAAAATGGCACTTTTTACTTTTAGAACCTCGGATGAAACCAATTGAAAAACAATTTAAAAATTACATAACTGCTTATATTAAAAACAATTATAAGCAGAAAAGCTAAAATGGTTTTCAACTTGTCCGAAAGCTGGTATATTCTTTGCTCATTATTCAGAGATTGTACGTGAAATCTATCTATCTACACTTTAAATAGGAGAGAAGCAATTATGGCAGTTAAACAATTGGCATTCGAAGCAGACGCAAGAGCAGGTTTGCTGGCTGGCGTAGAAAAACTCGCAGCAGCGGTCAAATCAACACTCGGCCCAAGAGGCCGAAACGCCATCCTCGATAAGAGCTGGGGCGGGCCAACAGTAACCAAAGACGGCGTAACAGTAGCTGAAGAAATCGAGCTTACAAATAAAAATGAAAATCTCGGTGCAAAATTAGTTAAAGAAGCGGCAAGCAAGACTTCAAAAATCGCCGGCGACGGCACAACAACTGCTACTGTTCTGGCGGAAGCGCTCTTCAAAGAAGCTTACAAAAATATTGCAGCCGGTGCCGACGCTATGGCCCTGGCACGAGGCATGAATAAAACCTCCAAAGTGGTCACAGATAAGCTCACTTCCTTAGTAAAGCCCATAAATATCACTAAAGCCGATGACATAATAAATATCGCTTCGGTATCAGCCAATAACGATACGGAAATCGGCAAGACTATGGCTAAAGCCTTTCAGCGGGTCGGTAAGGATGGCGTTATCACAATTGAAGAAGGCAAAGGTTTCGAGACTACCGTCGAATTTGTAGAAGGTATGCAGTTCGACCGTGGCTATTTATCGCCACATTTCGTGACCGACACTGAAAATATGGTCTGTGAGCTGACAAAGCCGTATATCCTTGTCAACGAGGAAAAAATAAGCAGTGTAACCAAGCTCGTGCCATTGTTGGAAAAGGTTGCCAAAAGCAAAAGACCTCTGCTGATTATCGCAGAAGACATCGAGAGCGAAGCATTAGCAACTTTGGTCGTTAACAAGCTCAAAGGCATTATGCAGGTCGCAGCGGTCAAGGCACCCGGCTATGGAGATCGTAGAAAAGCAATGCTACAGGATATAGCAGTTCTGACAGGAGCAGAGCCAATATTGAAAGACCTGGGCATTGACATGGAAAGTATTAACATTAAACAGCTCGGTCAGGCCAAAAAGGTCACTATCGACAACGACAATACAATCATCGTTGAGGGAGTCGGTAGCGATAAGGCCATCAGCGGCAGAATCAAGCAAATTAAAGATGAAATAGAAACAACAACCAGCGATTACGACCGTGAGAAACTGCAGGAACGTTTGGCTAAACTAACCGGTGGAGTCGCTCAAATCAATGTCGGCGCAGCAAGTGAAGCGGAAATGAAAGAAAGAAAGGCTCGAATCGAAGATGCACTGCACGCCACCAGAGCAGCCATCGAAGAAGGCATCGTGCCGGGCGGTGGCGTAGCTCTTATCCGCTGTATCGATGCCGTCAAGCAATTGAAGCTGCAAGGCGATGAACAAACCGGCGCCGATATATTAGCAAAGGCTCTTAAAATGCCCTGCTATTACATTGCATCCAACGCCGGAGCAACGGCAAATCTGGTCGTTAATAATGTATCAGAAGGAAAAGGCGGCTTCGGCTACAACGCTGCCACAGACAAATACGAGGACCTATTGGAAACCGGTGTCATCGACCCGGCAAAGGTGACGCGAATTGCTCTGCAAAATGCTGTAAGTGTTGCTACTCTACTTTTAACCACCGACTGCCTTATCACCGAAAAGCCAAAAGAAAAAGAAGAAATGCCTGCAATGCCGCCCGGAGGCGGCTACGGCGGCGGTATGGGCGGCGGTATGGGCGGCGGTATGGATATGTATTAGCATCCGAGGAAGTGAAAAGTGACTAAAGTGCATAGTGCTAAAGTGAGCTAAAGATTGTCCCGCCGTAAGTTGTCCTGTGGACCGCGAAGGCGGGGATTAAAAAATAATCCACAACTTTAGGCACTCCAAACTTTAGGGCACTTTAGACCACTGTCTAAAAAGGAAAGATAAAATGAATCGACAAATACTGGTAACTATATTTACCACACTGTGTCTCTTTGCAGCTCTTGGCTGTTCGCAAATAATGGACAAATCCAGAGGATTGCAAAAGCCAGACCGGACGCTCAGTAAAGACGAACGTATGGAGTGGTTTCGCGAGGCTCGCTTCGGCATGTTCATTCACTGGGGTATCTACTCAGTGCCAGCCGGTATCTATAAAGGCGAGCAAGTACGAGGCGCCGGCGAATGGATAATGGAAAGAGCCGTAATTCCGGTTGACCAGTACGAGCAGTTTGCCAAACAATTTAATCCGATAAAATTCGACGCAGACCAATGGGTGCAAATCGCCAAGAATGCAGGGATGAAATATATCGTTATAACAAGCAAACATCACGACGGTTTCTGCCTGTGGGACTCAAAATATACTGATTATGATATAATTGACGCTACACCATTTAAACGTGACATACTTGCGGAATTGGCTCAGGCTTGTAAAAAGCACGGTATAAAGCTTTGCTTTTACCATTCGATAATGGATTGGCACCATCCTGATGCGCAGGCGCCTTTTTACCCACTCTACAATGACAGTAATAAATCCAATCCAAATTTTGACCGTTATGTCGAGTACCACCTAAAGGCCCAACTACAAGAATTGATACAGAATTACGGACCACTGGGAATACTTTGGTTCGATGGAGAATGGGTAAAGGATTGGAGCCGAGAGATGGGCTGGGATATGTTTGAGTATGTTCTGAGCCTTCAGCCGGATATTATTATAAACAACCGTGTGGGCAAAATTCGCATGAAAACGAGCGAGCTTAGCCAAAGCGAGGAGTTTGCAGGCGACTATGGCACTCCTGAACAGCAAATTCCCCCTACCGGTCTGCCGGGTGCTGACTGGGAAACCTGCATGACCATGAACAACACATGGGGCTATAAGTCCCACGACCATAACTGGAAATCTACCGAGGACCTGCTTGTTAAGCTGGTTGATATAGCAAGCAAAGGCGGTAACTTTCTGCTTAATGTCGGCCCGACTGACGAGGGGCTTATCCCTCAGCCCAGCGTCGAACGGCTGGCAGCTATGGGCGAATGGATGAAGGTAAACGGCGAAAGCATATACGGCACAACCGCCAGTCCACTCGGCAAAGTACCCTGGGGCCGATGCACTACAAAACCTGGCAAGCTGTATCTACACGTCTTCAATTGGCCCACAGATGGCAAATTGAATGTGCCGAATCTGACAAACAAGGTTAGAAAAGCATATTTGCTGGCAGACAAAAAACACTCTAAGCTGCCTGTTAGGCGCATAAATGAGAATGAGATAGTCGTTACGGTGTCAAACGAAGCACCGGATACAATCAACACTGTGATAGTCTTGGAAATTAAAAATAAATAACAAGTTACAAAGAAGCTCGAATTATTATAAAAGGAGTGAAGTATGAAGCTAAGACCATTAGATGACAGAATTGTAATAAAACAATTGGAAGCCAAAGAAAAAACAGCCGGCGGCATTATCTTGCCCGACACGGCAAAAGAAAAACCGCAGATCGGAAAAGTGATAGCTACCGGGCCGGGCAAACTGCTTGATAACGGTAAACGAAGCCAAATATCTGTGAAGAAAAACGACGAGGTAATATACGGAAAGTATATAGGAAATGAAGTCGAAGTCGAGAGAGAAAAATACGTAATTGTGCGAGAAAGTGATCTGTTGGGAATAGTCGAAAAGTAAATCGGCGTTTTTTGTTCATTGTTCATAGTTGATAGTTCATCGATGAACTATGAACTACGAACTCATAACTTGTTTTAGAGGAAACAAAAAATGGCAAAGCAATTGATGTTTGATGATATAGCACGAGCTGAGCTTAAGGACGGCCTGAAGGAATTAGCTGAAGCAGTCAAGGTTACCCTCGGACCAACTGGCAGGAACGTGATCCTGCAAAAAAGCTGGGGCTCTCCGAAGATAACAAAAGACGGGGTCTCTGTCAGCAAAGAGATTGAGCTGCCCGAACCATTCAAGAATATGGGCGCAAAAATGGTCAACGAGGTCGCCAGCAAAACCTCCGATGTTGTAGGCGACGGCACAACAACTTCAATAGTCCTGGCAGAAGCAATTTATCTCGAAGGGATAAAGCACGTAACCGCCGGCGTAAACCCGATGGCGTTGCAGCGTGGTATTAACAAAGCTGCTGATGTTGTTACTAAATTTATCGAGTCAGCCAGCGTCCCTGTAAAGGGCCACGATGATATAGTAAAGGTGGCGACCATCAGTGCCAACAACAATTCAAAGGTCGGTGAAATCTTAGCTGAAGCCATCGATAAGGTCGGCAAAGAAGGTGTCATCGAGGTCGAAGAAGGCAAAGGAATGGAAAACGAGCTGAACGTGGTCGAGGGTATGCAGTTCGATAAAGGCTATATATCTCCATACTTTATGACCAATGCCGAGACTCAGGAAGCCCTCTTCGAAAACGCTTACATCCTGCTGCACGAAAAGAAGATATCCAACGTTCGCGAGATTATCCCGCTACTGGAAAAAGTTGCTCAGGTCGCTAAGCCACTATTGATTATAGCAGAGGACGTTGAAGGAGAAGCATTGGCAGCGTTGGTTATCAACCGCCTTCAAGGTATATTAAAAGTCTGCGCCATCAAGGCGCCCGGCTTCGGCGACCGCAGAAAAGCAATGTTAGCTGATATAAGCGTCTCGACAGCAGGACAGGTGATAAGCGAGGACCTGGGTATCAAGCTGGAAAACCTTGAGCTTTCGCAATTAGGCCAGGCTAAAAAAATCGTAGTAAACAAAGATACAACTACCATCATCGAAGGGGCCGGTAAAAAGAAAGACATCACCGCCCGTTGCGACCAAATCCGCAACCAAGTTGAAAAGACAACCAGTGACTATGACCGAGAAAAATTGCAGGAACGGCTGGCAAAATTAACCGGCGGTGTTGCCATTATAAAAGCCGGTGCTGCAACCGAAACGGAAATGAAGGAACGCAAGGACCTGCTGGATGATGCACTTCACGCCACCAGAGCAGCTACTGAAGAAGGCGTTGTGACGGGTGGCGGCGTAATATTTCTACGTGCCATACTCGAAGTGGAAAAGGCAAGAGCAAAAGCCAAAGGCGATGAAAAGATCGGCTTTGATATCATCCGTAAAGCCCTGAAACAACCGACAAGCCGGATAGTTGATAACTCCGGTGACCAGGGTGACGTTGTAGTGGCGCAGCTTCTTGAGAAACTGCAAAAAAACAAGAATATCGGCTATGACGCCAACAACGGGCAGTTTGTCGATATGTTCAAAGCCGGAATTATCGACCCGGCAAAGGTAGCCCGGACTGCGGTGCAAATGGCTGCCTCCGTAGCAGGACTAATGCTGACCACCAGTGTCTTAGTAACAGAGTACAAAGAAAAGAAAGAAGAAGAGGAACAGCCAATACCCGGCGCGGTAAGATAAAACTCGCATTGCGTATCGTGTTAAAGATATTTAGACTGTGGTTCTATTGCAGGTTTTGTTTAGCCCCCAAATCCTTCGACCCAGTTCAGGACAGGTTTATTTGGGGGTTGCAGTTACGCGATACGCACTACGCACAATGATATAATGGATAAACGTGACTACTACGAGGTTTTAGGGGTAGGCAAAACTGCGTCCGCCGAGGAGATAAAGCGCGCATATCGCCGCATGGCGATGAAATATCATCCCGACAAAAATCCCGGCAATAAAGAGGCAGAGGCCAAGTTCAAAGAATGTGCCGAGGCTTACGAGGTCTTAAGTGACGCTGAAAAACGCCGCCGATACGACCAATTCGGACATGAGGGGCTGCGGGGAATCGGAATGCGTGACTACTCGCATATGAGGTGGCAGGATATCGGCAGCATATTCGAAGACGTCTTCGGCTTCGATGACTTCTTCGCCGATATCTTCGGAAGCAGAAGGTCAAGGGCGTCCCGGCGAGCCGGACCCACACGAGGCTATGACCTGGAAACCGGTGTTGAGCTAACACTTAACGATGTTGCCAACGGCACCGAGAAGACCATTGAATTCATCCGTAAGGACAATTGCTCAGAATGCAAAGGAACCGGCACCGCTCCAGGAAGCACACCGACTAAATGCTCTACATGCGGCGGCAGTGGCCAAGTCGCCAGAGGAGGCGGGTTTTTCCAGATGGTCTCGACCTGTCCGCAATGCAGAGGCAGCGGCCAAATCATTACCAATCCGTGTAAAAAATGCAAAGGTACCGGCAAGGTCCCCAAGAAAAGGACCGTTAATATCAAAATCCCGGCTGGCGTCCACGAAGGACAGGGTATAAGAGTGGCCGGCGAAGGTGAGCCAGGCCGAAGCAACGGACCATACGGCGACCTTTACTGCTACATAAGAATAAAGCCGCATGAATTTCTGCACCGAGACGGAAACAATCTTATTGCCATTGTCCCCATAAGCTTTACCCAGGCCACTCTTGGGGCAACCATTGATGTGCCAAGTCTGAACGGTAAACGACAGTTAAAAATTCCTCCGGGCACTCAATATGGAGGCATCTTCAGAATAAGAGGCCAAGGCCTGCCGGATATGCGGACTCACCGAACCGGCGACGAGCTCGTACAAATTACTATAGAAACTCCAACAAAACTAAATGCGCAGCAGGAAGAGATGCTGAGAGAATTCGCTAAAACCGAAAATACAACCGTTTCTCCAAAAGCAAAAAGTTTTTTTGAGAAACTGAAAAAACATTTTGGTAGCAACTTATGAAAAACAAAAGAAAAGAAGAACCAAAAGAAAAAAGACAAGAACATCAAATAAAAAATGAATTAGAAGATCTCTATGTCTTGTTGGACAAACTACTTCCACTGGGCAAGGAACATATCTCAGAAGTATTAGAAAAAGAACACAAACATTTGGTAAATATACGAGATAAAGAAAAAGATGACATCAAGTATGCACTTGAAATCGAGAAGGCTAAGAATAGTGTTTGGAAAGAGTACGCAAACACTCTTTTCGCTCAATACCAACGCATAAGCGCCGACTACGCAAATTTCCAAAAGCGAGCACCTAAGCAAATAAGTGACACTATTCTCTATGAAAAAGAAAAGATAATAAAAACGCTGCTGCCGATTCTGGATAATTTTGAACACACTCTCCAAAATGAGCAATCTGTTGAAAATACAGAGGCCTTCGTCAAGGGTGTACGAATAATCTACGATCAAATGCTCGACATCTTAAAATCACACGGCGTCGAGCAGATACAGGCGTTGGGCGAAAAGTTCGACCCGGCTCTCCACCAGGCGATGTTGCAACAGTCCGAACCGAAGCAAGAAGAAGACGTCGTGCTCCAAGAATTTCAAAAAGGATATAAACTTAACGGCCGAGTCATCCGGCCCAGTAAAGTTGTTGTCAACTCGTCTGGGCGGAGCCAGCCGGAGCACGATAAGCTGTCCACAGAAAAATCGGCTGATGAGCAAACAGAAGGCGAACAAAAATCCCAACAGGAAAGTATTGATTTACAGGAGCAAACAAACAACGAGCACGAGACAGCCGATACATAGCAATGTTGTGCTGATTTATTTTACGCAATACGCGATACGCACGACGGAATACGAAAAAATGCCGACTTATGAGTATATATGTGAACGTTGTGGATATGAGTTTGAGCAGTTTCAGAGCATAACCGCCAAGCCGATACGCAAGTGCCCAAAGTGCCGAAAGGCAAGCGTGAAACGGCTTATCGGCGCCGGGGCAGGTGTAATCTTCAAAGGCTCCGGATTCTATCAGACCGATTATAGAAGCGAAAGCTATAAAAAGGCCGCGGAGAAGGACAAAGGCACAACCAGCAAAGACACCAAGAAAAAGGAAACTCCAGCCGAAAGCAAAGAGCCAAAATCCAGCGAAAAGGCCGAACCCGGCACAAGGGGGAAAAAATCGGCTTAGAATGTTGCCATTCCTGTTATTTAATATAATAACCCGACACTCGCCAAACACCATCTTTATCGAGCATTGGTGTAACAGTTTCGATAGCTGATTTTTTATTCTCGAATGAAGTATCGAATTGAATGATCACATAGTCACCGTCCGGCCCGGAAAGAAAATCGCCGAAATGGCAAAGTCGCGATTGATTTCCCTCCGGCCAGAGAAAACGGTGAGGTAAAGACCCCACCCTACAGAACTGATAAAAATCGGCGCCAAATTGGTATCCGCTGTCGATCACGCAGTTCTTGCCAATTTTTACCCCATCGTCAATTACAACACCTGCACCTATCGCCACACCTTCCCCGCTCCGGCTCCCCCGTTCTTGCTTTCGCAATCACCGGGATGGCTTACGCCAGAAAGCACGGGGGCCGAGGCGAGTAGCTATCCGGACGTTCTGCCCGACACGCGGCCCTGAATTGGACTAAGACGTAAATGTGAAATGAGATGATCTGACCGCGCTCTGTGAGAATTAGCTTTTGGCAGGCGGGTAATAGTATGCTCATAATGAAGTTCGATCTATTTTATAAGATTTGCGATTTGCTTGAATTGGGGATGTTCGGCGGTTTTTAATAGCTCGAATAAAGCCATCTCCGTGCAACTGATTTTTACGCCTTCAGCGGCCATTCTGCTGATAGCTATGTTTTTATTTTCCTGCGTTCTCGACGAAACTGCATCGGCAATAACATTCACATAGTAGCCTTTCCGCAGTAATTCAGACGATGTTTGATAAATGCAGACATGAGCTTCTATACCGCAAAGTAAAACGCCTCGACGATTCAAGGCTCGTAATTTGGCGTTGAAGGTGTTCTCGCCACAGCAGCTAAAACCGGCCTTATCTATCGGCTCGCTATCAATCAGAAGTTCTGCTATTTCAGGGATTGTCGGACCGAGAGAATCTGGACACTGCTGGCACCATAGGGTTGGAATATCGAGTAGTTTAGCAGCTTTGATGAGGATTTGAATGTTTTTGAAGAGAGCCTGCTTATCATGCATCAGTTGTGCGAGCTTTCCCTGCACATCGACAACTATCAAGCAGCAGTTTTGCATTTCGAGCATTCCCTTGATCTCGCTGTCAAAATCTGAAGCACGAAAAACATTCTAATCGGAGAAATCCGAAATTCAACTTCCTTATTCGCCGCCCACAACAATAATTGTCAGGCTCGCCTCTGGTTTGTGCTCGGACGGCTTTACCATTTTCTCGGTCGTTTTACTCCCTCCTGTCAAAACCGGCTTAGGTATCTGCCATTGGCTGATCAAACCGACGTTCTTATCATCTATGGCAGTCAGAACTCGCCGTGCCGGCATAAGCCCAACCATATTATTCAAAACGGCAAATTCCTTGGCCATCTCAATAGACCTTTGAGGATTATCCTGACTGAGAACTTCAGCAGCCTGTTCAGCAGTAACCGCATCGACAACTATCGGCCTATTGAACTGTTCGGTATCAACGTATAATGTAGCTGAACCGAAACGCTGCCAGATATGCTGCAAATCAGCTAATAATAAGTCTAGGTCTTGCCGACTGCAATTGAGTGAATATAGTCTTTTATTTGCCTGATGTGTTATAGTAACACAATCGGAAAGGTCGTTATCCTCTATTGTCCTATTGACAAAAGCGTCAACTGCGACTAAGGCATCTGCTTTCAACTCAAGTCTGCCACTAAATCTCACGCCATAAGTTTCACTCGGCACTGGTTGGACCCTTGCCACTGTCGCCATCGGACCTTCGGCGACATTTTCAGGAGCAAGTATCGTATAAATTACCCCCCCTAAAACAGCTATTAAAGCAATCATAGCAGCAGCAGCCAAAAACCTGCGAACCAACAATTGCCTCATTCCTCTACGCTCTTGAACATAAAAATGCTGCTCAGCCGGTTTCGTGTCCACTGCCAACGAAGCTTTCACCCGCTCAATTATCTCTCGTGGAGCCTTAAGACGAGGTAAACAGCTAATCAACATTTTAGTCTTCTGTAACTGACGCAGCCGCTGGGCAATCTGTGAGTTATATGCTATTAGTCGTTCCACCTCGGCCCGCTGAGCGTCTGTCAGCTCTTCGTCAATAAGACTGTTTAGCAATTCATCTATATTATGATCTGGCTGGTTCATTGTAACATGGCCTCCACAACTTCTCTCAGCCTGCTTCTGGCTCTGCTCAATCTGCTTCTAACTGTGCCCAACTTGATCTGCAGCACACCTGCGATTTGAGCATAATTCATGCCCTCAATATCCCGCAGGACAATTACCATTCTTTGATCATCGTCCATCTTCATCAATGATCGAACAGCAATCTCACACAGCTCTTTATTCTGGGCCACATTCGCCGGGTCAGGTGAGCTGTCATCGCTCAATAAATCCATCAATGCCTGCGCTGCCTTGCCGCTTCCATAGTCTTCGGAATCCAGGCTCCGCAGCCCTAATCTGGCACTTCTTTGACAATAATTCAAAGTCAGATTTACGGCTATTCTAAAGGCCCATGTATAAAAGCTGCTTTTGCTCTCGAATTTTGCTATGTTCTGTATTATTTTGACAAATGTATCCTGCGTAAGTTCCGCAGCATCATGTGGATTTGAGCACATTTTCAATATAACATTATAGATGCGATTCTGATATTTAAGTATGAGTCTTTCCATAGCCACAGAATCGCCCTGCCTACACCTCTCAACAAGCATAGCATCTGCAATATCGATCTGTGCCATTTCAGCATGCACGGCTTTTCCTCTTAATTAGACCAATTTCATTGCAAGAAGTTCCGATAAAAACCGCTTTTACCACTGAGAATCCGTCGCAATACTACAGGAAAACCGCCGACAAATAATTTATGATCCCCCAATAAATCCTTCGACCCGGCTCAGGACGGGCTGGGGGGCTAAATATTGTGTCTTATGCGGGATTTTCTACAGGATATAATCGCAGATTAACCCTCTCCGGTCAATACAAATCGTCACGGCAGACAAACATTAAAACATGTTAAATGTTTGGTAGGTTATGAAAAAATTTAATTTGTGCGTCTTAGGACAACCTCGGCTGAATGTCGTTTGCCGGTTGTGCACAGAAACGTCACATGCAATATACAATCTTCGTTACCAATCGGCTCGAAAGGCAAATTGAAATGATAGGCCCTCAAAAAATCCTGCCAGTATTTATTGTTTTGGGCCGCGTCGGTTAAATCAATATCCGGCCAAATGACAATTCTTTTTCCCTTCGCCTCAGATGAGCGCTGAATATACTCATATACCTCAAACCGAAATACTCCCGGTGACTTCATTTGACAACCAAATGGATCTAATAAGCTCACGTAAACACTTATCTCTGACGTTCCCTCAGAACCGGTGGGGCTAATAAATTCGGTTAAAGGCATAATCTCTATTTTTGCCGGAATGTAAGCAGCATGGATAGAAACATCTAAATCTACATTAGCCTCAGACGGTGGCTCAGCATCTAACTGAAGCTGCTCACAGCCGGTTTGGATTAAAACAAATACAAACAAAAATATCTGAAATATTATAGTTATCGCTTTCATAAGCTATAAATCCTCTTCAAGCATATGGCCGAGATAATATTTTTTCGTTCGTAAATAATCAATGTTGTACTTATTCGGCTTCGCCCTTAATGGTATCTGCTCTACAACTTTTATGCCATAAACCTCTAAGCGACTTATCTTCTTGGGATTGTTTGTTAAGATTCGTATCTTCCTCAAACCTAAATCGCGGCATATCTGAGCACCTATTCCATAATCCCGCCTATCCGGCATAAAACCGAGCTTTATGTTGGCATCAACTGTATTAAGCCCCTGCTCCTGCAGTTTATATGCACGGAGCTTGTTGGCAAGGCCGATGCCTCTGCCTTCCTGCCGAAGATAAATCAACGCTCCTTTGCCGGTCTTTTCAATCATCTTCATTGAATTTATCAGTTGATAACCACATTCACATCGCTGCGAATGAAACAAATCGCCCGTCATACATTCCGAATGCACCCTCACTAATACCGGCTCATCATGCTCAATGGGCATATTATTATCATCAAGGTCTCCCACACCGCCCTTGCACAGTGCAAGGTGTGGTTCAGAAGAAGTTATGCTTTCATAGCCGATCAGCTTGAATTCACCATAATCGGTAGGTAATTCTACGCACTCAACCCGTTTGATTTGTCTCTCACGCTGTAGCCTATACTCCACAAGCTTGGCAATAGAAACAATCTTGAGGTCATGCTTCTGGCAGAATTTCAGAAGCTCCGGCACTCGTGCCATGGTGCCATCTTCGTTCATAATTTCACAGATGACACCAGCCGGCTTTAGGTCTGCCAAACGCATCAAATCAACCGCTCCCTCAGTCTGCCCTGCCCGAACCAATACTCCACCTTTCCGGGCTCGCAGTGGAAATATGTGGCCCGGCCGATCAAGGTCACTCGGCTTGGCACCATCGGCAACTGCCACCTGAATCGTTCTGGCTCTGTCTGCTACGCTGATACCGGTCGTTATACCTTCAGCAGCATCGATACTGACAGTGAAAGCAACCTCAAATCTGGCAGTGTTTTCTATGGTCTGAGGGTACAGACCGAGTGAATCACATTTCTCAGGCGCCAGCGGCATACAAATAAGGCCTCGGCCGAACTTTGTCATAAAGTTAATAATCTCCGGCGTCACCTTCTCCGCAGCGCAGGCCAGGTCTCCTTCGTTTTCACGATCCTCATCATCGACAAGAACTATCATTTTGCCCTGCCGAAGGTCTTCCAGAATCTCCGGTATTTCACTAAACCCCATTAGAAATTTCCCTTTTTGCACCATATTTACAAGATTTTCATATGCCCCGTTATAGGATTTCTAACGGGGTAAATTGCACAGCCATATTTAATAAAAAATCCTAATATCTAAATTCGAAATCCTAAACAAACCTGTCCTGAGCGGAGTCGAAGGATTCAAATGACCTAAATTCAAAATCATAAACGTTTTGAACATTTGAAATTCGAATTTTGATATTATTTAGAATTTAGGATTTAGTGCTTAGAATTTTGAATTTCAGATTTCTCGTTCGGGTTCTGTTCATACTGTTCAATATAGCGACTTCCGTTACGAATGTAAATAAGGGTTGCCAAAATAGCGGTTCCCGCCGCGGCCCACCAGAGAGTCCGTAAGAACCATATCCAGCCTGGAACAACGCGGGAAATTTCCGGAGCAATAAGAATCGCCCCGACCATTACCAATTGTAAAGTATTAGCAATCTTACCAACCAGTACCGGAGCGACGTAAAGCTGAGCAGTAAGAAAATAAACAATGACGAATCCAAGTATCAATAACAGGTCTTTACCGATAATTAAAACCACAACCGTAGGAGGCAATAAGAAATCGTCGCTGACTCTGCCTTGCTGTGACGACAGCAATAGACACGCAGATATGATGAGTAATTTGTCCGCGACCGGGTCCAGAAAGGCACCGAGCCTTGTAATCTGTTTTTTCACGCGAGCCAGATAGCCGTCAAGGCCGTCACTGAGCGCCATAACCAAAAAAATGGCAAATGAAAGATATCGAATCGCATTTCGCATCGGCTCACTCAACATTGGTGAATTTATTTTTAACATAAAAATAACAAAAGGAACTACCAACAAAATCCTGAGTATCGTCATCCGATTGGCCCAGCTCAATGTCATAATAACCTTCCTGTAAACACTGCTTTTGTCTTCACGTCCTAAAAGCCCATGCCCTAAGGGCTAATTATAACAGATATTCATTTCAACTCCATAGCCGATATGCTAAAAACACCCAGGCAAATCTTCAACCGTGTTTCGTTTAGCGGTCGCGCTACTCGTTTCGTTAAATGCCGCAAGGCATGCTGCGCACGTATTACGTTAAACGCAAGCCTTCTCCGCTGTAGAGGCCTGCCTGCGCGTCCCGCCTGGCCAGAGTGTACGGCGGGCAGGAGCCGTTTCGGCGAAGGCAGGCTACGAAGGCCGGGCCGTGACGAGCTGCGCAATGGCGCAAGCCATGCTGTGCACCGCAACCGTGAAACGAATCCCGCTGGTTGCTAATTTACTTGCTGCAAATGACTACAACGATACAATCATAAAGAAATTTCTACCTATAAAAACTATCAATAAACAAAGAGCCTGGCATGACAAAAAAACTTGCGGTTGCATATTATAACCTTTCAATTATGCTTAACGCCGGCATACCGATGCTCAAGGCACTCGATACCACTATGGCGGGCTTAAAAGGAAACCTGAAAAAGGCCTTTTCAGCTTTAGCCAAGGGCGTCTCGGCTGGTGATAGCTTAGCTAAAACAATGAGAAAACATCCGTGGATATTTGCACCTATAGATGTGATGCTTGTGGAAGTGGCGGAAAAGTCGGGTAATCTGCCAAAATCTTTTAAACAACTGTCACAATGGTACGAATTCCGCAACAAGCTAAAACATATTATCATCTCCGGATTGATGCTGCCGCTTACAATTATTCTTATTGCTGCTTTCATCATTCCATTGCCCCGTTTGGTTCTGGGCCAGCTCAGTTTTTTTAAATATTTCTTCCGTGTATCAGGAACTTTAGCCATATTCTGCGTGCCGGCTGTAATAATCGTGGCAATCTTGCGCATAATGCCGAACAGAGGTATGCTTCGCAGAGTTTTTGACGCCTTCGTACTGAGAGTTCCTGGTTTAGGTCAGGCTGTACGGCAGCTTGGGATTAGCCGATACTGTCGAACATTCAATTTACTCTACCAGGCGGGTATTCCGATTACTCAATGTGCACAAAAAGCGTCCGAGGCAACAGGCAATTGCTTTATAGCAGACCTGCTCAAAGGCGGTGCCAAGAGTGCACAGGCCGGAAAGATGGTTTTTGAAGGATTCTCCCGCAAGCTGCCGGCTGACTTTCTTAATCTTTGGCAAGTTGGTGAAGAAACCGGTGAATTAGACAAAACCATTCAACGTATTGCTAATAACAGCAGCGAGACTGCCGAGTGGCTGTTCGTGGAGTTTTGCCGGTGGCTGGTGCGGCTGATTTATTTTCTTATTTGTGCTTTTTTGGCAATAACAGTCCTAATGATGGCTCTTTCTGTTTACGGTGGAGGTTATGGAACGTTTATGTAAAACCGCGGATTAAATATTAAGAAATCAACCTAATTTATTTACCCATTGCCGACACAATGATATAATCACCCGGTTTTATTAAGGACAGGGTAAATGGCTGTACTGAATGTCAATATCGACCATGTTGCTACGGTCAGGCAGGCTCGGCTGACCGATGAGCCGGACCCTGTCTGGGCGGCGGTCGAGTGCGAGCTGGCAGGGGCGAACGGAATCACCATTCACCTGCGTCAGGACAGACGCCATATTTGCGACCGTGACGTTCGACTGCTAAAAGAAACCGTTGCCTGCAAACTCAACCTCGAAATGTGTATGGCTGAACCCATAGTCAAAATCGCTGAAGATATTAAACCCGACCAGGTGACGTTGGTTCCTGAAAAAAGGGCTGAGCTTACCACCGAAGGTGGACTGGATTGCGCAAAGCAAAAAAAACGCCTTGCCGAAGTTGTCAAAAGAATGCACAAAAAAGGTATCTTAGTGAGCACCTTTATCGCACCGCAGAAAGAGCAGATAATCGCTTCGGCTCAGACCGGCTGCGATGCGGTCGAGCTGCATACCGGCATGTACGCAAATGCAAAAAAAGAAAAAGAGATTGAAAAAAGATTATCCGATCTGGAAAATGCCAAAACCTTAGCGATGGAAAATAATCTAATAGTGCATGCAGGGCACGGTCTAACATATCGCAATATCACCCCCGTAGCACGCATCAAGGGAATTTGCGAGTTCAATATCGGCCACAGCATTATAGCACGGGCGGTATTTGTCGGCATAAGGCAGGCAACCGCGCAGATGATAGAGTTGATAAACAAAAGTAAGCAAAAGTAGGGTGGACACCGCCCACCATTTTTTTATCGGTGTGCAATGCACACCCTACAAAGGAGCTTGAAAATGTTTACAGGAGCAATGGTAGCGCTCGTTACACCTTTTCAGGATGGTGAAGTTGATTGGGAAACACTCGATGAGCTGATAGATTTCCAGATGGAAAACGGTATAGACGCGATAGTACCTGTGGGTACCACGGGCGAATGTCCAACGCTAAGCCACGAAGAGCACAAAAAAGTCAATGAAAGAATAGTCAAAGCCGTTGGTGGAAATGTTCCTGTAATTGCCGGTGCCGGCTCGAACAGCACGGCAGAGGCTATCGAACTAACGGCATTCGCAAAAAAAGTTGGTGCCGACGCTACCTTACAGGTCTGCCCATACTATAACAAGCCTACACAGGAAGGTTTTTATCAGCATTTCAAAGCGATTGCAGAGGAAGTTAACCTGCCTATAGTGCTTTATAATATTCCAGGCCGATGCGGAGCCGGCTTGACACCTGATACGATTGCCCGCTTAGCTGAGCTTGAAAATATCGTTGCTATCAAAGAAGCGACCGGAAGTCTCGACCAGGCCAGTGAAATCGCTGCCCGCTGCGATATAACCATTATCTCGGGGGATGACTCGATGACACTGCCACTTGCTGCTGTGGGAGGTAAGGGCGTCATCAGCGTCGTGGCAAACATAGTGCCGGCGGACGTTAAAGCGATGACCGATTTAATCCTCCAGGGAGATTTTGTCTCAGCCCTTAAATGGCACAAAAAGCTGTTTGCACTGAGCAAAGGTATGCTTACCTTAGCCACGAATCCCATACCTGTCAAGGCAGCAATGGCCATGCTGAATATGATGTCGGAGGAGCTGCGCCTTCCGATGACGCCGTTGGAAGATAGCAAGAAAGAAATCTTGCGGCAAACTCTCCAGGAATACGGCCTGCTTTAGAAACTTATGTCTCATCGCCTTCTTCCTTATGGGCGAGATGGCTGCCGCCGACTTGATGGGGGGTAATTCCGCTGCCTGGCCATAACCTGCTGGCGTGTAATCATCTGTCCGGGCCACTTTGAGCCGGTACGCACCATAATGAGATTAGGCAGAACGAAAAACAATCGACGCATGCTCGACCGACTGAAATTGTGCTCACCGATAAGAGTCAGGTTTGCAAGCAAATCAAGCTGCTCAAGATACTCCAAGCCTCGAGCAGTGAGCCGACCACCATAAATATTGAGCATATCAAGCCTTTTCATGTTCACAAGGTTTCTAAGTCCTTCGTCGGTAATACTCGGCCCACCGACGGTCAAATGCTCCATATTCGTCAGATCTGCAAGGTAAGCCATACCCCGATCACTAATACCCATCGGTTTGTTTACAGAAGAGATGATCTGAAACCACCTAAGCTGAGTAAGTTTCGACAAACAAGCCAGGTCCTGATCACGTATCACATCACCATGGTGTGGCGTGCCTATAGAAAGCTTCTCAAGACTTTTCAGGCCTGATATATCTAAACCTGAATAATCCTGTTTGACACCGTGCAAATTAAGCTCCCTCAGATTCGGCAGTTCGTTAAGGCATGATAATCCAGCAATTGTTATATTAGCCTCAAATACATCCAGATTCCGTAGCGACTTTAGGACAGTCAGCTTTGCCAACCCCTTATTTGTTACATTGGAACAGCCAAATAGCCACAGGTTCTTTATATTAGTCAGCTTCGCGATGTAGTCCAGTCCGGCGTCGGTGATACCGATGCTTCCAATTGTAAGCTCTTCGAGCGACTGTAGCTTTGCCAGCTCAGCAACGCCCCTATCAGTATAGTAATCCTTGTCCATATTTGGATTGACATAGTGTGCCCTCGCAATCCTAAGGTGCCTCAGATTCTTTAATTCGCCCAGATAGGCTAATCCCTTATCACTGATGCCTTTGTCAGGTAAATCCAGGTATTCGAGTGACTCGATTTGACAAAGATGGTAAAGGCCTTCGTCAGTTACCTTGGAGTTTTTAATGTCGAGCTTTCTAAGAGAAGGAAGTTGTTTAAGACAGACAATACCCTCATCAGTTATTGCCTCCACCCAGTGCAGACTCAGATTCTCAAGAGTCTTAATCTGGGCAAGATGCACAAGGGCTGCATCCGTCAAGTGCGGAAGGTGTCCCGCGTCCAGAATCCGCAGCGATGGAATATTTTTGAGATGTACCATACCTGCATCTGTAAAGTTCTTTCCGGAAAGCATCAGACATCGCAGCCGTGGCAGTTTCGCCAGATGCGCAAGGCCTGCATTGGTCATACGACCCTGGCCAAGAGTCAGCTCTTCGAGAGACAAATTAGCTAAGTGCGCTAAGCCGGCATTTGTGATTCGGCTTAGCCCTAAATACAATCCCTTTAGTGACTGAATTTGAGCTATCTCAGCCAGCTCTTCGTCTGTTAGCTTCATGGACAGCGACAGTCGTTCAAGAGATTTCAACCCGCGAAGGTATTTAATCCCTTTGGTTGATATGACCGTATCATCAATATGTAAAATCCTCAGTCCCGTCAGATGAGCAATATGTGGCATTATCCTATCATTTGGCTTTGGTGCGGGCGGTGGTGGACGGTATATAGCCAGTTTGTAAAGGTCATTGGGGTCAAGCTCGGAAAGAGGCGACAAATCACGCTTACCGGATTGGCTGACAATAAGTGCAAGCTGCATCCCGGCAGGTATAGTAACATCGCCCTTTGCCTGTCCAAAGGACTTCCACTCTGTGCCGTTCTCTGTACCGAAGAAAGAGCTTTGGATTTGCCTTTTGACGCCTTCATCCTGGATAAGAAGATTCCCCAATGAGCGGTCCTCTGGAAAACGAATAACTCGTTCTTCTCTCGGTGACTGAGCCTGAGATTCAACAGGACGGCTTGGCTCAGGTTTTTTCTGCTCAACTGCTTCGGAAAAGGCCGGCAAAGTGATTGCAGACATATAAACTAAAATCAGAAAGCAAACTTGTCTTAAAAACTTATTCATAATTAATAATCCGCAGTCTTCAAAAAAATTTAGTCCCTCACATGACTAAATTTTTCTATATAATAGACACAAAAAAGAATCATGCGCAATAAAAAATGAAATTTAATTACTGGTTACTGAATTAACTATTTAACCAATTACCAGTTACCAGTTAACCAACTGCCAATTGCCGCTTTCAGCTTTTAAGCCATTGTGGTGCCTGGTGATAGGCCTGTAGTGTTGCGGAAATCATTTTGCTAACCGAGTGATTTTCCCGCAAGTTTTGCTGAGCATTCCGGGCGATTTGCTTAGCAAACTCCTTTCGATCGAATAGCCGCTGCAAGCTGCTTCTTATGCTAACCTCGTCATTCGGGTCAAACAAAACGGCTGTCCGGTCCTCAATAATCAAATCGTCAACGCCCCCCTTGCAAGCTGCAACGGCTGAGCCTACGCTCATTGCCTCCAATAAAAAAGGATTAAAAGCGGTGGCCGGCTGTAGTTGAATAAAAATATCACCAGCAGCAAGAATCGAACGCCACGGCTTCAGTCTCGGAACAATAGTAACAGTTTCGGAAAGACCCAGCGCCGCTAATAATTTTCGCAATTGTCTCTCCTTCCGCCCTGTTCCTATTATGACCAATATAAATTCATATCCGTGAATCTTCAAAAGTCTTACCGCGCCGAATAAATTCTCAAAGTCAGCCAAATTATCTAAAGGATGAGCTACCACTAAACTAACCAAACGAGAAGGGTCTGAAAAACACATACAATCCTGTTCTACAAAAGTGCCGATATTTATCTGCTCAATTCGCGAAGCTGCGCGCCGATATGTTTGTGCCATGTTTTTAGCTATGCTTTTTGTCGGCACAATGATTTTTGCACAATGCCTTGATACAGCAAGTCGTCGCCAACCCAACTTGCGGTGCAAAGAATTAACTGCCATTATGTAAGGTGAATCCAATCGACGAGCCAATCGCTTTGTAAGGCTCGCTTTACTTTCGCACAGACAGTGTAAAACAGTAGGTTTGAAACTCACTAACTGCTCAACAAGCTTATTTCTATTGTAAGGCTCCGCCAATAGCAGTTCAATAGCTGGATACCTTATAACCTCAACTGCCCCGCATATAACAGAATCTACATCGCAGTCCGGAGGACAAATCAAACCGGTTGGAATCGACTCATCCGCCAGGCCGACCAAAAGGTGCTCCAGGAATATCGAATACTCAAAGATTGTGCGTTCTGATACAATCAAGGCCGGCCGAATCGCCTTAGTTACCGTAACATGCGACCCTAAATTTTCCCGTTCCTCGCTCATCTACCTACCTCAATTGTAATTTTGTCTTGCTCATTTGCTGTAATCCCGGTGCCGTTCAAAAAGAAAAGAAATTTAGTGCTCTATATACTACAGCAAAAAGAATCTCCGGGCTATTATAAAAGTCATAACTGATAGGCTCATTTCAACCCTTTGTTTACGGAAAGCACCTTAATTGCACCTGGATTTTTCCGCTTAATCCGGATTGCATAGTATTCAGGCTTGTGATTATTTGTATATTTGGTATAAACAAAACTAACCGGAGAAGATTATGGGAAGATTGATTGTTGCTGCAAACCGATTGCCGTTAAGTATAACAAAAAGGAAGGGCGAGTTTTATTTTCGTCCGAGTCCTGGTGGACTTGCTGTGGGCCTGTCTTCACTGCCGGAAACCTACGAGCAGCTCTGGATAGGATGGCCGGGAATAGCAAGCAATAAATTAACTGCTGAAGACAAAGATAAAATCATAGAAAAGCTCGCCGCCGAAAAGAGTATCCCTGTATTTCTTTCGCAAAAACAAATAGATGACTATTATTCGGGATTTTGCAACGAAACAATTTGGCCGCTTTTTCACTACTTCCCAATGCGCATTATATATGAAAATCGTTACTGGCAAACCTACAAGCAAGTGAACCAGATTTTTTGCGATGAAGTGATAAAGATTGCAAAAAGTGGAGATTATATCTGGGTTCATGATTATCAGTTAATGTTACTTCCGAAACTTCTGCGACAGAGATTCTCAGACCTGCAAATCGGCTTTTTTCTGCACATACCGTTTCCCTCATTTGAATTGTTTCGGCTTTTGCCGTGGCGCAAAGAAATTTTAGACGGGTTGCTTGGAGCGGACTTGATAGGATTCCACACTTATGACTACGTCAGGCACTTTCTCAGCAGCGTTTGCAGATTAGTAGGCCTCGAGCACACCCTGGGAAAGGTCATCGTTGACAACCGTATTGTTAAAACAGACGCATTTCCCATGGGGATTAATTATGAAAAATACTCGCACGCTATTGACGATACCGGCGTTAAAAAAGAAGTAAAAAAGATACTGCAAAAAGTAGGAAATCGTAAAGTCATCATATCTATCGACAGATTGGACTACACCAAAGGTATTATGGAGCGATTGGAGGCCTTCGACTTATTCTTATCTGAAAATCCCCAATACAAAGGCAAAGTCACTTTGATTATGGTGGCTGTGCCATCCCGCACAGGCGTCGAGGATTACAGAATACTGAGGAATAAGCTGGAGCAGCTTGTCGGAAGAGTCAACGGCGAACACGGAACGATCGGCTGGGTTCCCGTCTGGTATCTTTACCAGTTTCTGCCCTTCAAGAGACTTGCGGCGCTGTATAACATCGCTGATGTGGCTTTAGTAACACCATTGAGGGATGGAATGAATTTAATAGCAAAAGAGTTTATAGCCACAAAACTCCATGGCAAAGGGGTCTTAATTATTAGTGAAATGACCGGCGCAGCAAGTGAGCTCGGAGAGGCTCTGATAGTCAACGCAAATAATAAGGAAGAAATAGTGGCAGCACTAAAGCAAGCATTGGAGATGCCAACGGATGAGCAAATCGAGCGCAACAGAATGATGCAGGAAAGACTTCGACGCTATGACGTCTCAAGATGGAGCAGCGATTTTCTAAACGCCCTTTCCGATATCAAAAAGACCCAGCAGGAGCTTTCTGTCCACAAATTATCTAAAGCCACACGGCAGAAATTGATTAGCGATTATACCAAAAGCAAGAAAAGACTTTTTTTGCTGGACTATGACGGCACACTTGTAGGCTTTAGAGGCAGACCTGAAAAGGCTAAACCCGACCGTGAGATTCTGAAACTGTTAGAGGGTTTATCGGCAAAACCTAACAACAATGTCGTAGTAATTAGTGGACGACCTAAAGCCGTGCTGGCAAATTGGCTGGGCAACCTTAATGTAACTCTCGCTGCTGAACACGGGGCCTGGATAAAAGAAAAAAGTAAAGATGGGCCTGACCATTCTGCGAACTGGCGATGTATAGAATCTCTCAGCAGCGACTGGAAAGACTCAATTAGGCCTATCCTTGAGCTTTACTCAGACCGAACCCCAGGTTCTTTGGTTGAAGAAAAGGACTTCTCGCTGGTTTGGCACTATCGCAAAGCTGACCCTGAGCTTGCCTATGTCAGGGGCCAGGAGTTAAGATATGCCCTTTTGAACCTGACTGCAAATCTGGATGTCGGTGTGTTTGAAGGCAATAAAATATTGGAAATAAAGAACCGCAGCATAAACAAAGGCCGGGCAGCAGAAACCTGGCTTGCCAATCAAAATTGGGACTTTATTATAGCAGCAGGAGATGATTATACAGACGAGGAGATGTTTACCATTCTGCCCGATACAGCCTATTCGATCAAAGTAGGCATCGGTATCTCAAAAGCACGATTCAACGTAGATACCATATCAGAAATCAGGCTGTTGCTCCAAGAATTAGCTTCTAAAGTGTAAAATGACTAAAGTATAAAGTTTGGAGTGACGAAATTGTAAAGTATCTAATACGTCAAAGCCGGAATAACTTTAGCTCGCTTTAAGGAGCTGATATGCTAAGTCTTGAAGATTTTAGATACATTGTACCTGATGAAACATTAGCCAAAATTTATGCCAGAGCCAGAAGGCTTTATGGCAAACATATTGTCCACATTAACTCCACCTACCAGGGAGGTGGTGTCGCTGAGATTCTTTACTCTCTCGTACTTCTAATGAACGATGTGGGTATAGATACCGGCTGGAGAATCCTGCATGGAAGTCCGGATTTCTTCAATGTTACAAAGAAGTTTCACAACGCTCTGCAGGGATCAGGTTTAAATCTATCCGAGCGAAAAAAGCAATTGTACCTCCAAGTAAATAACAACTTTGCGAGGTTCACACACCTCAACCATGACTGTGTAATCGTTCACGACCCTCAGCCGCTTCCTATTATAAAGTTTTATCGAAAACGACAGCCCTGGTTATGGCGATGCCACATAGACCTGACCAATCCACATGCGAAGCTGTGGGACTTTCTAAAAGGCTTCTTACTAAAATATGACCAGATTGTCGTATCAATCGAAAAGTACTTCAAAGAGGACCTGCCGATAGACCAGAGGCTGATGCTGCCGGCTATTAACCCACTCACGCTTAAAAACAAAGAGCTGGATGAGAAAACCATAATGAAATATATCAAGAAAGCCGGGATTCCAACAGACAAACCTGTAATTACCCAGGTTTCCAGACTTGATCCGTGGAAAGACCCCAATGGCGTGTTGGAAGTTTTTAAAAGAGTAAAAGAAAAAGTCGATTGCAGATTGGTCTTTTGTTACAATCTCGCCGGCGATGACCCAGAGGGCATGCAAATGTACACCAAGATTCACAAAAAGGCCAAAAAGCTGGTAGATAAAGGCGATGTCTTATTTGTTGTCGGCAATAACGATATCCTCGTAAACTCCATCCAGAGATTTTCAAGCGTAATCATACAAAAGTCTATAAAAGAAGGCTTTTGTCTTTCTGTTACTGAGGCGTTATGGAAAGGTACACCTGTCGTTGCCTCAAACGTGGGAGGATTACCCGCTCAAATCGAAGATGGCAAAAATGGATTTATGCTCGAACCTGAGGACTTAGAAGGATTTGCGGACCGAATTATTCACATACTTAAGAATCCCGACCACGGCAAAAACTTAGCTGAAAATGCAAAGGAGACCGTCAAGGCTAAGTTTCTGATAACCCGGCTCCTCTCGGACTACCTGGACATGCTAAATTCAATAATATAAGATTAAAGCTTGCAGTGAGCAAAGTTAAAGAACGGTCTTACTTTCTTCTTTATGTTTTCTGTCGTCTTCGCTCTGCTTTAAACTTGTATAGATTGCGTGATTTGTCTCGTCAGCTCGTTTAGCAAGGCGTGCATGTTAGAGTCGGAGCTTTTAGCTTGGTTTATCTTGCTGCAGGCATGCATAACCGTTGTATGGTCTCGGCCGCCCAAATGGCCGCCAATCTCTTCAAGGCTGTGCTTGGTTAAATTCCTGGCCAAATACATACAAATCTGTCGCGGCTCGGTAATGCTCCGACTACGTTTCTTGCTCTGCAAATCTGCAAGCCGAACGTCAAAATGCCTGGTTACCACATCAATAATATCGGTTATATTTATATGCTTGGTTGGCAATTGAATCTGCCCTTCTAATGCCTTTTGGGCCAGTTCAAGGTTTATTTCTTGGGCTTGTCCCGGCGGCTCACCGTCAGTAATGGCCAGAGCGTAAATATTTGTTAAAGCGCCCTCCAATTCTCTGATATTGGCGTGAACTCTGCGGGCGATGTATTCGGCTACTTCATCAGATATGTCTAAGCCCCGCAGATGAGCCTTTTTCTTAACTATTGCAACTCTTGTCTCATAGCTAGGTGGGTCGATTCGGGCAACCAGCCCCCAGTTAAATCTGCTGATAAGGCGTGCCTCAAGCGATGGTATTCCCGATGGTGGACCATCCGCACTTAGTATGATTTGCTTGCCTTTATGGTAAAGGGCATTAAAGGTATGGAAGAATTCCTCCTGACTTCGTTCGCGCTGCCGTAAGAACTGAATGTCGTCGATTATCAGTGCATCGACGGTACGAAACTGGCTTTGAAAGCCAGCCAAATTCCCTTCCTCGATGGCTCTAATAAATCTATTGATAAAATCCTCACAGCTTAACAGCTGAATCACAGTACCACTGGATCTGCATTGAGCTTCACAGCATACAGCGTGTAGGAGATGAGTTTTGCCCAAGCCGGAACTTCCGTAAAGAAAGAGCGGATTGTATGTATTTCCAAGCGAATGACTTACCGCAATACAGCTTGCATGAGCCAAGCGATTGCTGGGACCGACTACGAAATTTTCAAAGGTATAATCAGGATGAATTTTAGGTGCGGATTCAACACGATTAGAACGTTGAAGCAATCTATCGTGCTCGTCAACTTGAAAATCTATGGTGACAAGATGTCCGGTGATTTGCTGAGCGGCTCGCGTGAAACTGTTTTTGCAATTATCACATAAAAACTGGACGGTTGCTTCACTTGGACATCCGATTGCGAGTGAGCCGCCATTCAGATGTAAAACTGTCAGCTCCTCAAACCATTTACGTGCGTTGGTCGGGTCTAACACCTTCGCACGCTCAAGTATATCAGCAAAAATATCTTCAACTTCCTGAGCTGACAAATCATCCTCCTTTATGATCCCGCACGCTGTGCAAACAGCATTAATCTATGAACAAAGTCCTTACTATAAGATCTTTATACAGCAGATTATGACGAAAAAGGGTTCAAACTTTCAAAGACTAAACGGGACACGCTATATGTTTGAACATACCCTCCCCTTACTTTAATTGAACTCAGCACCTTCTTACCGGTTTTGGGGCAAAACAGTTACTGAAACTTAACTAGAGCTGCTCAACTTGTCAAAGGAAAAACTATTCCTTGACAAAAATAAGAAAAAATTAAGGATTTTTCCGTAGATTTAAAAAACACTCGGAAATTAAGTACGTATCGACTTGAAATTTCGGTAAATACCGATACTATAAGAAATTCAAAAATTAAAGTATAAAAATCAAAGTCCTGAAATGGCATTTTGCAGTATATTTTTGATACGCCATAGCATACGCCTTTGGCGTATCTAATCTTTGATATCAGGTTTTAAAGAAACGATGGGAATTTTCTCCAAAACGGCTGGATATTTCAAAGAACATCTGAGCAAAACACGCAGCAGAATCAGCTCTTCGTTCACTTCGGTACTCAATCTTGGCAGAAAAATTGATGAATATCTGCTTGACGAACTGGAAGAAACATTGATAAGCGATGATATTGGACTGGCAACGACAGATAAGCTCATAATAGAGCTGCGAGAAGCTTATCGCGGCAGGCAAATCGCAACAACCGATGAAATACTGCCATTTCTCAAAGAACATATCAAAAGCTATTGGCCGGATCGCGATAGGCAATTACACTTAGCTCCGAACGGCCCTACTGTTATTCTCGTAGCCGGCGTCAATGGAACCGGTAAAACCACAAGCATCGCCAAATTAGCTTACATTTTGAGTCAGGACAAAAAAAGTGTCATCGTCGCTGCCTGCGATACGTTTCGTGCCGCTGCTATAGAGCAACTGACCATCTGGGCTGAACGCATTGGTGTGCAAATCGTAAAGCACCAAATCGGCGGCGACCCCGCAGCGGTAGCTTTCGACGCCTGTGAGGCCGCTGTAGCAAGAGGAGTTGATGTCTTAATTCTGGACACCGCCGGACGATTGCACACTAAGAAAGATTTAATGCAGCAACTGACGAAGATTCGTGACGTAACAGCCCGTAAAATCCCAGGCTCACCCCATGAGGTACTTTTGGTTTTGGATGCCACCACCGGCCAAAACGCAATTGTACAGGCAAAGATATTCACTGAAGCAATTAACCTTACCGGCATATTTTTAGCCAAGCTGGACGGCACGGCACGCGGCGGAATCGTTATCGCCATCAAAGACCAGCTCGACATACCGGTAAAGTTCGTCGGCCTCGGCGAAAAACCAGAAGACATCGCAGAGTTCGACCCCGCTAAATTTGTCGAAGCATTATTTGGGTAAGTTAAAACCCCGCGATAAATGTGAACCCCCCCAGTAAACTGGGGGGCTAAACAAAAAATATTTAGCCCCGCAATCCTTCGACCCTGCTCCCCTCGGCCTTGCTCGGGACAGGCAGGACAGGTTTATTGCGGGCCTGTCCGCAGGTTTTTATATCTTCGGGTAATTGCCCAGATAATACGTTTTTGGCAGGCCGCCGGTTAGCGGCATCGCATATTCGATAAAGGCATCGGTAACACCATTGCCCTCGGCGTTAGTAAACTCATCCGGCATAGATTTGGTCTTCTCGGCGACACTGCTAAGCTCGGTTCGGAATAATTCAACGGCATAATCTTTGCCGTTACCAAGCCGTCTTATCGCTACCGAACCATTATCATGCTCCATAGCGAGTTTAACCGCCTCCTGCCCGCATCGGCGAGCTTCATCTAAATCAACGCAAGACTGCAAGCCTGCAAAGCTCCTCTGCAGATAGCCGAAGGTATCGGCACGAACCCGCTTTACGTCCAAGTTATCCTTCGCCTGCTGCGCGAGAAAATCAGCTAAAGCTCCCGTTCCGGAAAGCTGTATATTGCCATGCGCATCGGTTCCGACACCTTCGGCGAGTTTCTTGGCCCATGTAATCCCGTCGGTGTCGCGGATTCCCTCGCTGACAGCAACTACACATCGGCTGAACTTCTTATAGACACCACCCACATCGCTTAGAAATTTATCCATAGAAATCGACCTTTCAGGAACATACACTAAATGAGGGCCATCATCATCTCTTTGCTTACCCAATGCAGTAGCAGCGGTAAGAAAGCCGGCGTGTCTTCCCATAATCACGTCGATCTTTATACCCGGCAGGCTACGATTGTCTAAATCATCGCCCATCAGGGCACAAGCCTCGAATTTTGCAGCCGTGCCAAATCCAGGGCAGTGATCTGTTACTAACAAATCGTTGTCTATGGTCTTTGGAATGTGAAACGCCCGAATGTCAAAGTTCACTTCGTCGGCCATTGTATTAAGGATATGAGCGGTGTTAGCTGAATCGTTGCCTCCGATATAGAAAAAGTACCGGATATTGTGCTTCTCAAAGACATCAAGTATTTTCTTGCAATATTCTTCGTTGGGCTTGTCCCTTGTAGAGCCGAGGGCTGAGCATGGTGAAGCTGATATTTCCTGTAGTACATCGGCTGAGAGCTTTTTTAAATCTATAAATTCATTATTGGCCATTCCGGCTACACCGTGAATCGCCCCATAGAGGTTTTCGATCTCCGGATGTTTGTTAGCTTCCTCAATGACGCCGACTAAAGACGCATTTATCACGCCTGTCGGCCCGCCCGACTGCCCTACTACTGCATTTGCCTTCGGTGCTCCTGCCATCTTATATGCTCTCCATAAAAATTTCTGCCGTTAGGCATGCTGTGTCCGCCTCGGCGGATTACCATTACGTAGAACGAGATTATACACAGCCAATTCAAAGACACAAGGATAATTGGAGGTTGGCTTTGTTTGGGTTTGTTTTTGCATAGCTCTCGACCCGGCTCTTTTTCGTAATCCTTTTTTCCACAGAAACTTTCGTTCATTTTCGGTCTTGCTAAATTGGCTTTGTTTTGCATAATAATAGGCCGCTCACGCAACAGGCGAACAAGTTTGTAGAGATTTACCCGCCTCTGGCGAGGACTCTCGACACTTGTACGCCGTAGGCGTAATTGTAGAGCAGACCATGACCACAGGTGCCATGGCTAATTTGGGAATTTTTGCGTTGTAGTTTTACGTTTCTCATTTTGATTTACCCCGTGAGATAGGCTGTAAATAATAGAAATGACTTTATCTCATGGGGTGAACTTCTAAGTTCTGTCCTCCGTCTTCCGTCTACTGTCTTCTATTTTTTAGCAGGTATTATACCTAAAAACGGTTTAATTTTCAAGCAAAATTTCAGAAACAAAATATAGCGATTGTTTTTACGATTTTGTTTTGGAAGATTTCATGAGTTTTTTGTTTTAGTTTGGCAATTGCACCAAAACTGTATAAGTATATGCGTATATACTTATGGACTGCTTTAAGGATCAAGGATTTTACCTGTGGCAGTCCTAGGGACTCTCCCGCAAGGGACACCTTACGGTGCTTACGGAAAGCTAGAGAAACGTAGGGTGCGATGAAATCGCACCGACACAGCCGTTTTCTAATTGTGACTTGCTCTCAGGCAAAAATCAGTTATAATGATACACGTGAAAAATAGAGCAGTCCTGATAAAGTTGGGATTAAACTCCAAAATTAACTTTTCAGGTTACAAGGAATTAATGAATGAAAAGGGAAGTTAAAAACTGGTTAGAATCTGCTCAATACGATTTGGAGACTGCCAAACAAATGTTAAATACAGGCAGGTATATTTATACTATTTTTATGTGCCATCTTGCTATCGAGAAGATATTGAAAGCCAAAGTAGGGAAGATTACAGGTAAGACACCTCCTAAGACGCATAATTTAAGATATCTTGTAAAACTAAGCGGTCTTGAACCTCCTGAAGAGATTTTTATTTTCCTCAGCGAGTTGAGCGATGTAAGTATTCCTACTCGTTATCCGTAAGATTTTAGCAATCTTAGAAACAGTTACGATAAAGAAGCGGCAACAACCTACCTCCAGAAAACTGAGAAGGCCTTTAAATGGATAAAAAAATCACTGAAATCTTAGAGAAATTTAAATTTGCACTTCAAGCACAGGGCATTAAGGTAAGCCGATTTATTCTTTTTGGCTCCTGTGCATCGGCAAAAGCTACAGAAGAAAGTGATATTGATGTAGCAGTAATCTCCGAGAATTTCAAAGGTACAAATCTGCTAAAGCGATTGGAGCTTATTGGACTGGCTCTTGCAAAAGCAAAAATATTTGAGCCGATAGAGGCCCTCGGATACACCGAAGAGGAATTTGCATCAAAAGGACAAGGAACTTTCATCGGTGATGAGATTAAATCAAAAGGCATACAGATTATATAATCAGTAGGATCACTGCGAATCATCGTACCATGTCTTTTCTGCTTCCATATAAGGTCGTGAGTTATTCTTCAGAGATGAAATAAGGTCAAATAAATAACCTGTTGCGACAGTGCGTCCTGCCGCGACAAGCCATAGGCTGGCGATGTTGTAAAAAAAAGATGTGACCCTAATCAACCCCTAAAAAATATTTATTACCCCCTTCTTGTGAAAGCTTCAAACCAGTTTTTGCTTCAACTAATCTCAATAAGTAGAAGTTAAGAAGATTCCAATAAAAACATTCTTGTGTAAAATTGATTGCGTAACTGCTCCAGTCATTTCCGTGTACTATGTTATGTCTTGCCTTGTCGAAATCAACAAGCTTTCCCCTTTCATACTTATGCTCCGGACTCATGTTGGTGTTTGTTGGCTTGGTAATCTCGTGTAATTTGTCCAATTTGTATATTAAGGAACTGTTTTCTACCGTTTTTTCCATAAATTCTTTGATTTTTTTCTTATGCAGTTGGTCGTATGATTTCGAACTAACATCTGATAAACTAACTTGTTTTGTTTCGGTATATGTTCTAAAAGAATCAGGCGAAGCAAGTGACAGAACTTCAAGATAGCCATAAGCACTGGCGTCAAGTATCCCATGAGAATAAACTATAGCTGCTGCGTCAAGTGCTCTTTTTGTGTCGTGTTGAATCTTCTGATGAACTTGCCGCTTCTGTTCCTTGATTATTTTATAAAATTCGTTAACCTTGCCTGGCTTTGTGAGCATTTTTGCCAGCGTGCCATTTATGTATAATTCGTCACTGAATCCTTCAAGTTCTGAAATTTGTATATCGCTTCCACGAGGTAATCCATTTAACATCACGGAGTAAAAGGTAGACAAATTTCCTAATAGCTTAAAGGTTTCCCAGAAAACACGATTCAGTTCATTTTCTCCTGGTTTCATTTGATTGGTTTTCCTTATATTTGTTTTCGATGGGATAAAATGGTAAAATAGGGATGTTTACACAATTATATTTTACTATTCAAATCTTTTACTTTTATTTATTTTCAGCTTCGGCCAGCCCGCCGTCGCTTTCGCTAAGGCGGGCCTGCATTTTCTTCTTCGCACGGTTTACTCCGAAGCATCAATCCAATATGTCTCGCTTCGCCGCTTGCCTACGCGGAATCTACACTATTGTAGAGGGATTTACAAGAAAAAAGGTGAAAAGTGCACAAGGTACAAGTGCATACAGCCCGTGAGATAAATCAAAACAAATCTCACGGGCTAAAGAACACAAGACATAAGAGTATAATTTCATGAGGTGCAACTCTATAAGCATAAATTGCATCGAGGCACCATCCTGAGCTTGCCCCTAAGGGGCTTGTCGTAAGGGATCTGGCTGCGGACGATAATTGACTTCAATCCGAGAGCAGATCTCTCCACTACGGCCTGCCGTTGGCAGTCCTTCGGTCGAAATGACCAGAAAAAGAGATTGCCGCGCTGCCCCTTCGGCTGCGCTCAGAGCCTGCCTTGAGCTTGTCGAACGGAGCTGAAGACTTATTCGCAATGACATCCATTCCGCCGTGGCTCGCTTGGCGAAGCCAAGTCGTGACAGGCAATCAACCTGCGATAGAAAATGTAGGGTGCGATGCTCGTGCTTCGTAGCGATTCATCCTTCGCAGTAGGGTTGCTACGGAGAATGGACCTGTCCTTTATAGTAGCTTTACTACAAATTATGGAAGCCAACTTCGCAGAGTAGCATTTCGCACCATCCATACTAAATCCTGTTATTATCGATTAGGGACGGGCCATTAATGCTATTTATGTCACTTCAGGCGAGGCATTAGGGTCAAAGGGATTGATTCGGACAGCTAACGAGAACAAATATGGATAGTCACCTTTTAAGTGCTCCATGTGAGAAAGCCATTCGCGCACTAATAGCTGATGGACTCTTTTTATGTCACCACTTAAATGCTCGTAATCAGTTTCGGGCAAATCAGTAATCTTTTCCCTGTGGGAGAGTTCCTCGGCTAAGTGAAAAACCGCCCAAAGAAGCTCGGTGAAATCCTCATGCTCCAACAAGTTTGGATTCTCCAGCAGCCGTAGTAAAAACGCACGTTTTTCGACGAGAAAATTTGTTAGCCCTTGAAGATCTCCAGCTCGGCTGTCAATCTTATAATTGTGACGTTGCAGCACGGCTTGCATCTGTGTGAAATGCTCCGGCGACCAGTCGTTACTTACAACCAAATGCTTTGAAATCATCCCGGCGTTGGTATCAAAACTGGTAAAATATTTCAATAATGAAGTGCCCACCTCACTGAAAAAGGCTCCTATGACCATGTTCATTTTGTTCAGCATCGACCGCTTCTCTCTTTCAGCTAATACCTGGTGGATAATCAGCGTAACAAGCAGCACCTCTATAAAGACAAATGCAATGTCTCCTACTAAGTAAATGAAGATATGATGAGCATCTTTGAAAAGCAAATAATGTATCACATAACAAAAAACCGACAACAGAACTAACAATAGCCCTAAAACGATTCTCTGAGTCAGGTTCTTACCAGCTTTCATATTTACTCCAACTAAATATTTGTTTTATAGGCTTGTTAACACCAAAAATAATACTACAAAAGTATTGACCCCGTTAGAGAAATCTACTTAGAATAAACCGGCCTCTAAAAATGGGACCCTCCTTCGTGGGGCTCCAATGGCCTTAACTTAGTGAAAAAAGTCTCTAACGGGGTTGATAAAGCCCCGAAATCCTAATATCCTACTTTTAAATGTAGAAATAGTTCGTTCCCTTTGGTTTTGGAGATCGATTAAAATGCAGAAGCGACAGTTAGGCAGTACCGACTTGAACCTGACGACCGTCGGCTTAGGTACCTGGGCGATGGGAGGACCCTGGCAGTTCGGCTGGGGGGCCCAGAATGACGACGAAGCGATTGCAGCGATTCGCAACGCGCTGGAATTAGGTATCAACTGGATTGACACCGCCCCTGTTTACGGCTTAGGTCATTCGGAAGAATTAGTCGGTAAGGCCCTGAAGCAAACAAAAATAAAGCCTTTTATCGCAACAAAATGCAGTCTGTTGTGGAATGAAAAAAAGGAGAAAGTCTCCTGCCTGAAAAAGGAAAGCATCCGCAAAGAATGTCACGCAAGCCTGAAAAGGCTCGGCGTAGAGACAATAGACCTGTACCAGATGCACTGGCCTGAGCCGGACGAGGACGTCGAACAAGGGTGGCAAGAGATGGTTAAACTGGCCGACGAAGGCAAGGTTCGATACATCGGCGTATCCAATTTCAGTGTTGAGCAAATAGAACGCGTCCGTAAGATTGCTGCCGTGGCGTCCCTTCAGCCGCCTTATAGTATGATCAATCGCGAGGCGGAAGCTGAGCTGTTAGGCTATTGCGCTCAGAATAATATCGGGATTGTAACATATAGCCCTATGCAAAGAGGTTTGCTGACCGGCAAATTCAGTCAGGAAAGGATTGCGGCTCTGCCTTTGGATGACCACCGAAGAAGAAGTCCTGATTTTCAGGAGCCGCAATTTACCGCCGCTTTGCAGCTTGTTGACAAGCTTCGGCCCATCGCAGAACGTAATGGCAAAACATTAGCACAGTTAGCTATTAGCTGGGTTCTTCGCCGATATGAGGTCACCGCAGCCATTGTAGGCGCACGAAAGCCGGAGCAGATCGCCGAAACCGCCCCGGCCTCAGACTGGAATCTAAACAAAGAAGATATTGAGGAGATTGAGAAGCTATTGGCTCAACGTCAGGCAAAAACTTAATAACGAGTAAAATCATGCGTTCAGGTGAAAAGATGCCAAAAGATAAAAACACATACACAAGTCCTCTCGTCGAGAGAAACGCATCACGGCTGATGGCTGAGCTTTTCGGGGCACAGAAAAAGTTCAGCACATGGCGCAGACTCTGGCTGGAGCTGGCAAAGGCTCAGAAAAAACTCGGCCTGGATATAAAACAAAGCCAGCTAAAACAGATGGCACGACACCTCAACAACATTGATTTTGAAAAGGCAGCTCGTTATGAGAAAAAATTCCGGCACGATGTGGTAGCTCATATTCACACCTTCGCTGAAGCGGCGCCGAAAGCTGCACCGATTATTCATCTCGGCGCTACAAGCTGCTTTGTAGGTGATAATGCCGACTTGATAATTATGCGAGAGGCACTGAAGCTAATCGCAGGTAAATTAGCAGCAGTCATAGACCTATTGGGCAAATTCGCCAAGAAGTATCGGGCGCTTGCGACACTGGGTTTCACACATTATCAGCCTGCCCAGTTGACCACCGTCGGCAAAAGAGCGACGCTGTGGTGCTACGAGTTTGTGATGGATTTACATGAAATCGAGCATCGACTTGAGATGTTGCCCTTTCGGGGCGTAAAAGGCACTACCGGCACACAAGCGTCATTCTTAGCGCTTTTTGATGGCCGAGGCAGCAAAGTAAAACAGCTTGATAAAATGGTTGCTGAGGCGTTTGGGTTTAAGAGAATCTGTGCTGTCACCGGCCAGACGTATCAGCGAAAAATTGATACGCTAATAATAAATGTGCTTGCATCAGTAGCCCAATCCGCTCACAAGATATGCAACGACATCAGGCTTTTAGGCAATCTTAAAGAGATTGAAGAGCCTTTTGAAAAGTCGCAGGTCGGCTCGTCGTCAATGGCTTATAAAAGAAATCCAATGCGATGTGAGAGAACGACAGGTCTTTGTAGATTCGTTCTTAGCCTTGCCGGCAGTCCTGCGATGACGGCCTCGCAGCAATGGCTCGAAAGAACACTTGATGATTCCGCCAATAGAAGAATTGTTATCCCTGAGGCGTTTTTAGCGGTCGATGGAATCTTAGAGATTCTAATCAACGTCACTGATGGTCTGGTTGTTTATCCGAAGGTAATCGAGGCTCATATTGCTGCGGAGCTTCCCTTTATGGCTACGGAAAATATCCTGATGGCAGCAGTTAAGGCAAGCGGCAACAGGCAGGAATTGCATGAGAAGATTCGGCTGCATTCACACGCCGCCGCTGCTCAGGTAAAACAGTTCGGCAGGCCTAATGATTTGATCGGGCGCCTGCGAGCAGATATTGCTTTTGCCAAAGTTGATTTTGAAAAGGTCTTAAATCCAAAAGCTTATATCGGAAGAGCTCCCCAGCAGGTTGATGAATTCATCAGGAATATTGTGACGCCAATCCGCAAAAAATATAATAAAGAGCTTAACAAAAAGGTGGAACTTAAGGTATAGAATGCGTGATGCGTCGTGCGTGATGCGTATCGCGTAAAAAGAAATACGCAATACGAGATATGATAAGGGAAGAACTCATAAAACGTATCAAGGAAACTGCTTATCTGGAAGGTGACTTCGTACTCCGCAGCGGAAAGCGAAGCAAATATTACCTTGATAAATACCTTTTCGAGACCTGTCCGGACATCCTCAAGGCCCTCGGCGAAGAATTTGCCAAATATGTCACTTCCGATGTCACTTTAATAGCCGGAGCTGAGCTGGGTGGCGTAGCGCTGGCCGCTGCGACGGCTATGAAAACCGGCAAGAACTGGATAATCGTTCGCAATAGTAAAAAAGGCTACGGCACCGGCAAGCTAATCGAAGGTGTCCTAAAATCGGGCGACGTAGTTCTCTTGGTCGAGGACATCGCTACTACCGGCGGACAGGTCCTTGAAGCGGCTAAGATTATCACCGAAGCCGGCGCAAAGGTAAAAAAAATCGTCTGTGTGATTGACCGCAAACAGGGAGCGGAGGAAAATATCACCGAAGCAGGCTACAAATTCGAGTCCATCCTCACAAAAGACGACCTCGGAATAAAAGACCAGGGGCTATAGCCCACCGATAAGGCTTGGTGGGGCAAGCCCCACCCTACCAATGTATCAAATGTTTCCAACAAGAGAGATAATTCTTCTGGCGATGGTAGCCTTGGTGACATTTTCGATTTTGATCCAGGAAGAGTTTAAGACCTTTATCTGAACTGTCGATTTATCAGCACCAACTGCAGCAGGCGTGTTGGCAATAATCATATCAAGGTTTTTTTCTTTTAGTTTTTTCTCTGCATTTGCTCGCAGGTTCTTGTCTTCAAGCGCAAAACCAACAACGATTTGATTTTTCTTTTTATGTTTTCCCGCCCATTTTAGAATGTCGGCTGTAGGTTTTAATTTTATAGTCAACTGTTTGTCAGCTCGTTTTATTTTTGTCTTCGCTGGACGAACAGGTGTATAATCGGACACAGCAGCAGCCATAATCAGACAATCGCATTTGGGAAAGGATTTTTTAACCGCTGCAAACATCTCAGCAGCGCTGTCAACGCCAACAAAATCCATTCCCACCGGCGGCTGCAAATCAGAAGCACTTATAAGGGTGACCTTGTGGCCGGCTTCAAGTGCCACAGCCGCAAGTGCATAACCCATTGTACCGCTACTTGCATTGGATATAAAACGGACCGGGTCAACGTATTCTCGCGTGCCACCCGCTGTAATTAAAATTCGCATATTCTTTTTAACCACAGATTTCACAGATTACACCGATTCATTTTTTATTTAAGCAATTGTCAATCTGTGTTTATCTGTGGTTTTTCTTTTTAATTTTTGAGGTGATTTTTTCGATGGCCTTAAAGATATCCTGTGGTTCAGCCATTCTGCCGATAGCTTCGCTGCCGCAGGCAAGGCGTCCTTTAACCGGCCCTATTAGCCCAAAGCCCATCTGCTTTATCGTCTCAATATTGTGCTGCACCGCAGGATTGTCCCACATATTATTGTTCATCGCAGGAGCTAATAGTGCGTACCTTGATTTAATCAAAGGCCAGCATGCACAAAGAGTAGTGCTGAGCAAATCATCGCAGATGCCATTCGCGATTTTGCCTATGATATCAGCAGTTGCAGGTGCCACAACGACAATCTCAGCCCATTCAGCCAGATTTATATGGCCGGGTTTTTCGTGTTGAAAAACCTTGTCCTGAGCTTGTCGAACGGAATGGTTGTCCCACAGGTTAGTATAGACCGCCGAGCAGGTGACAGCTTCAAAGCTTTTTGGGCTAACAAGCTGGCAAGCAGCCTCGGTCATTACTGTTGTTACTCTGGCACCGGCGGCTTTCAGCTTACTTGCCAAATCGACCGCTTTATATGCAGCGATTCCGCCACTAACGCCTAATAGGATATTTACCCCGTTAGAAAATATGCCCTCTTGCGCCATATTATTAGCTCCTTTGCAGCCAGACTGATTAGTTTGAGTTTGTTATATAATTTCTAACGGGGTTTAGATTCTCAAGCATCCTCGATTGTTATTGGTTAAATGGTTATTGGTTAAACGGTGAACTCGATGACCAATTACCATGCTCTGTTGAAAAGCCTCACCGTCGTTTCGACCGAAGCGACGCGGAGCGTCGCGAAGTGGAGAAATCTGCTCAAAAGTAGATTTCTCGACTCGCCTGCGGCTCGCTCGAAATGACATTCTGAACTCTTTTCAACAGAGCACAATTACCAGTTACCAATTACCATTTACCAGTTACCAGTTAACCAGTCCCTTAGGGATCAGTTACCTTTCCAGCTTATTCTGAATCTTCTTTTTGAGAATTGTTGTCAAGCGGAGAGCCCTCAATAGCGATCTTATCCTGCAGGATTTCCTGCACAACAATCTCCAGCATTGTTTTACCTTCTGTCTGCTCAATCAATGGTCGAGAGCCTTGCAGCAACTCGCCCATTCGTTTTTGAACCAGTGCTGCTAATTTAAATTTGCCACCAACTTTGTTTATTATTTCATCGCTCTTGAGCTCTTCTAACATTATTTCTCCCTGAAGATTTTTAGCTGTTCTCATTTAGCGAATCATAGCTAAGCGGAACGCCTTTGATAATTTGTATTACCTCTTCTATAGCCTGCTGCAAATCCTCGTTTATGACCATGTGCTGGTAATATTGCCAGGCAGCAGCGATTTCACTGCTCGCCCCATTCAGTCTCAGTTCTGCTTGCTCACTATCTTCTCGGCCTCTACGGTCCAAACGCTCTGCAAGAACCTTTGCTCTCGGCGGTAAAACAAAAATCATTATCGCATTCGGATAAACAGCCTTTACTTGTTTGGCACCTTGTACATCGATTTCTAAAATAACGGTTTTACCTGCCTGCAGAGCCTGCTCGACCTTGTCCTTCGGCGTCCCATACAAATGGCCAAATACTTCGGCATACTCCAGAAGCTGTCCTTTATTTATCCTTTCCTGAAAGTCCTGTTCTGATATGAACCAGTAATCCCGGTCCTGAGTTTCGCTCGGATTTCTCGGCCGAGACGTAACTGAGACACAAAGGCAAGCATTATTCAGCCGTTTAACTACTTCCTTGCAGATAGTACTCTTGCCGACACCCGACGGGCCGCTGACTATCACTACTTTGGGCTGCCCCGAAGCGGGTTCCTTGTCATTTTTTCTTGTTTCTTGCATCACGTCTTTCTACTCTAAATTCTGAGCCTGTTCTTTAATACGGTCTATTTCGCATTTAATATCCACAACTTGGCGGATAATTTCGGTATCGAAAGACTTACTGGCAATGGTATTGGCTTCTCTGAGCATCTCCTGGCTGATAAATTCTAATCTGCGTCCAGCCTGGTCGTCTACCTGACCGCTTTCAGCAAGCTGGGCCAGATGAGAATCCAGCCGAGTAATCTCCTCAGATACATCAGATCGGTCGGCCAACACTGCTACTTCTCTCGCTAACGTCTCCTCATCCAATTTTAATGTTGCCTCGGCCAGCAGCTCATCAACTCTTTTTCTTAGCTTCTTGGCATATTCCTGCAGAACAGTAGCGCTTCGATTGCGGATATGCTCAAGGTCCTTCTTTATTGCTTCACAGTGACTTTTCAAATCTGCTTCCAAGGACCTACCCTCAGCGGCTCGCATTTGCCTGAGCTTCTCTATTGCTTCTCGAGTAATGTCTAAGACGGTGTTCCTAATCTTCTCGGCCACTTCTTCACTCGGCAGCATAGGACGTATAATGCCGGGCAAGTTTAACAGGCCGCCAATATCAATCCGCCAAGGCGGACCGATATCACTCGAAGACTTGATGCGGCTCAATCTTTCCATAATGGCTCGCAAAGCCGCCTCATCGATATCAAATAATGTACTCGCTGATACCTGTTTTAGCCTGAGTACGTAGTTTATTGTCCCGCGGGATAAACTCTGCCGTAAAAGTTTTTCAATATCTTCCTCCAAAAACGCCACCGCCTCCGGCAGCTTTATGTTGGTCCTCAAGTAACGATTATTGACCGCTTTGATTTCGACAGCATAATTTACACCATTAACTTCACCCTCTGCTTCGCCATAGCCGGTCATACTGTTTAACATACTATTAAACTCTCAATCCATATAATATGACTTTTACTGCATATTTGTCATCGCATGCCGAATGTCCGTTACGGCAGAACGCATCATATACGTCTGTCCCGAGCACGTTCGACAGGACATACGACGAAATTAGCCACTAAGCGCGTTCACATCAGTACTTTCATCTACATCAGCACTCTCACCGGCACCGGTACTTTCATCGGCATCGGTAGCTTGAACCTCATTGGAGTCGGTTGCTGCCGGCGGTGGAAAATCTGCCTTCGATTGTTGTTCAATTGTCTGCTCCGAGCCGAATTCACTAAGCGTAGGCTTATAGAACTTGGCCATCACCACGGCAAGACTCAAAAATATCCCCACCAGAACGATCGTAACCCATGTCAGAAAATCGCCGGTTTTGGAACCTAAGAGGCCGCTGGTCATAGCTCCTCCCAATGCGGCACTTAAACCACCGCCTCTGCCCTTCTGAATCAGTATAATCAAAACTAGTGTTACCGAGCAGATAACAAAAATAACAGCAATAACCTTCATAATTAAGCCTACTGCCAAAAATGGTGAAATAATCATATTAGTGCCCCTTTAATTATATTGCCGCCTGGATTATAGCGAGGAAATCATCCGCTTTCAAACTTGCACCACCGACCAATAAACCATCTACATCATTCTGACGCATCAAGCTCTCTGCGCTATCAGGCTTTACAGAACCACCATAAAGGATGCGGATTTCCTCTGCCAACTCCTCGTCATACATCTGAGCAATCAGCTCTCGGATAAAACTGTGCGCTTCCTGAGCCTGTTGTGGTGTTGCTGTTCTGCCTGTCCCGATTGCCCAGACAGGCTCATAAGCTATGGTTACCGCGGAGACCTTTTCGGCACTTAATCCAGCCAGATTGCTTTTGAGCTGCCGAGTTATCACCTGTCCTGTCTGGTCGGCGTCCCGCTCGGCGAGCAGCTCACCTATACATAATATCGGCAAAAGTCCTCCCGCAATAGCAGCGGCAGCTTTCTTATTTATCAGTTCATCGGTCTCGCCTATAACATGTCGGCGTTCCGAATGCCCGCATAAAATGTATGTGCAGCCGATATCCTTCAGCATTGACGTACTTATCTCGCCGGTAAAAGCGCCATTAGATTCAAAATAAACATCCTGTGCACCGACCGCAATGTGCGATGCGCTAAGGGCCTTAGTCACAGACTGCAAGTAAGTAAAAGGCGGACAAACAGCTATGGTAACACTATGACCCGCTACCTCCGAGGAGCCGGTGGCAATACGCTTAGTCAAATCCACGCTTGTATGAGTGTCAGTATTCATTTTCCAGTTACCGGCTACAAATGGCCTTCTCATAGTAATCTCCTAAATTTGTATCGCGTATTTTATATCACGTATAACATACAAAGCAAAGCGGTTAAAGCAGCTCCATTGCTCTTGGGAAACTACCTAATACCGAAAGTTGCAAACAATGTTTGCGGGCTTGTTCCAGTCCCTTTTGGACCGTGTCGTCCGTTCTATGTCCTATAAAATCCATGAAGAAATAGTATTCCCATTGTCTTTTCTTGCTGGGCCTCGACTCTATATTTGTCAGATTGATATTGTATTGTTTGAAGATGTCGAGCACATCGGCTAAGGCGCCGGCCTTATGAGCGGTACTAAACAATATAGCGGTCTTGTCTTCGCCGGTCGGCCTTGCGTCTTCACGGCTGACCACAAGAAATCTGGTTACATTATTGGCAATATCCTCGATATTTTCACAAATAATTTTCAGTCCATACAATTCCGCAGCCACCTTCGAGCCAATCGCTGCGGCACCTGATTCAGCAGCGGCCATTTGAGCCGCCTTGGCAGTTGAAGCTACGGGAAGAATTGTTTGTACATCCTTAAGGGTGGCACTTAGCCAGTTTCGGCACTGGGCAAATACCTCCGGCTTTGAGTAAATCGTTTTTATATCCGTCAGCGGACAATTGGCCAAAACGTTATGATGAATCGCCATTAGAACTTCGGCGCAGACTTTCACGTCCGAATCTATAAAAGCATCAAGTGTTTCTATCACCCCGCCACCGGTGGTATTCTCGACGGGCACAACGCCCAAGTCACAATGCCCCTTGCCGACCTCATCAAATATGCTTGCGATATCCGTTAATGGCTCATATTCGACACTCTGACCGAATTTGAGCATGGCAGCAGTGTGGCTGAAGCTACCGCCAGGGCCGAGATAGCCTACTCGCAAAGGCTTTTCCAGCGCGAAAGAGCCGCTCATCAATTCGCGCCAGATAGCCACCAGCGTTTTGTTCGGCAGAGGACCTTTGTTGGCTTGGGTAATCTTAGCCAAGACCTCCTTCTCGCGATCCGGTGAATAAACAGGCTTATCAGCTCTATTCTTAAGCTTTCCAATATCTACAACAACTCGCGCACGCTCATTGAGCAATTGCACAAGCTTGTAATCAATTTCGTCTATGCGTTTCCGTAAATCTTCAAGCGACATAAGTTAAAATCAAAAGGACCAATGTCGCCGTTCCGGCGACGGCTAAACATTTATCACCACATTCTACGTGGATATTTTCTTCTTTTTCACAAAAACTAAAATATTTATCAGAATTTTACCCTTGCGTCAATAAATTTGGCTGAGTACATATCATATTTCGACCATCAAGACCATTAAAATGCAAAAAACGCTGAAATATACAATTTTCAAAACAAAGTGGGGCTACTTTGGCCTTGCCGGACTTCGGCGAGTTTCATCGAGCCGCACCGAATACGCACTTTGGCGAAGCTGCCTGCCTTTGTCCGAGCCTGAAGAGGTAAAATCACATCTCCTAAAGAATCTTTCACTACTGAACCGTGGATCGAGCACTACGTGTCTGGTATCGACCCAAATGTCATTGCGAGCGAAGCGAAGCAATCTCGATGCCGGCAAATATGAGATTGCCGCGGCCTGCAAAGCAGACCTCGCAATGACATACGATCATCAAGTCATAAGAATCGAGTTTGACAGGAATCTTTTCAGACAGCTACAAGAGCAAATAATTGCTTATTTTGAAGGTGTCTGCGTTAATTTCAGCCGAGACATTCCAATAGTGCTGGATGGATTCAGCTCTTTTGACAGTTCAGTTTTAACCGCCTGCAGGGATATAAAATTCGGTCAAAGAATTAGCTATTCGGCCTTGGCTAAGAAATTAGGCCGGCCAAATACAAGCCGAGCTGTCGGCAACGCCCTTGCTAAGAATCCGCTGCCGTTAATAATACCTTGCCACAGGGTAGTCCGCAGCGACGGTACAATAGGCGGCTTCTCCGCACCCGGCGGAAAAGGTCTAAAAGCAAAGTTGCTTAAACTCGAACAATGTATAAAAACCTCAGTAAAATATGGGATTAAATATTAAAATACTTACCTTCTAATTTTACCAAGGTTTTATAAGCTCTGATTTTATCACAAATCAGGGTGCTAATCCTTTTCCATGTGTACGACGCCACCTCGCATAGCCGCTTCGAGGCTGGTCTTTTTGATAACGTCATAAAGCTGCCGGGCCCTTCGCATCTTTTCAAATTCAAATTCAGGGTCGGTTTTGTCCGTTGTGATAAGGGTCACCGTGCCAATCCCGACAATACAGTCGAACAGGTTTCTGCGAAGCTTCAAGTCAACCACCCGGAACATATCCAGCTTGTCAAACCTTCTGCTTAAAATACCCCGTGACCATTCAATCCTGTCGGCTGTTATTTCATAACAGACCGCTTTGAGCTTGATTATTTTTATCATAAGAAAAATAGCAGCAATTGCAGCGAGCCCGATGCCGGTAAAAAACCTGTATCGGCCAAATGTCAAAATCTGATTTTCGGCAAGTCTCAAATCCAGCAGATTGCTGACCATTCTTTCGAGGGGAAAGTGCACCACAAGAGCCGCACCGGCTAAAAGAACCAGCCATTGTGTTAATGAGCCAGCTCTGGCCCACAGAGATGGCCTGCCTCTGAATAAGACCTCATCCGATGCTGAATTAACCTGCCGTACCTGCAGATTTGATTCTGAGCCAGGCTTCAATGGTGTGGCTTGGCTATCATCTAAGAATTCGCCGCAGAATCGGCATTTAACCGCCTCAGCCTGAATAGTCTCAGCACAAAACGGACATTTCTTCGTTTCAGATGATGTATAAGTAGTAATTTTCATCTTGATTTATATATCGGAATTGTGGGAGCAAACGGGCCAGATGATTAGAACACCAAAAAAAAATTTTAAAAAATTTCCCAAAAAAATGTAAAATATACTTGACAATATGTAAGATATATTTTACATTTAGTAAGGTTTATAGTACATTAAGTAATAAAATTCAGGTTTACGTAGGAGAATTTTATGAATAGGGCACAGAAAATCGCGCTGTACAATCTGATTGTAATAATGGCAAGCCTGACCATTACGGGGGCAGCCGTTGGTATTCTCGCCATCGTGCTCGGAATGCCCAAGGCTCTCGGTGGTTTAGGATTCTTGGGGATTGTCGGTCTTTTAGGATTGTCACCTATCTTGTTCCACGAAAAACGAGGCCAATTGGGCTTCGATGAGCGCGATCTGCTGATTTACAACAGAGCGAGCCTTGTTGCGTATTCTGTGTTTTGGGTACTTTTCACGGCTGCTTGCATGATTCCCTGGTTGGTTTTCGAGCGTGGAGCCAAAATCCGTATTGTTGTGCTGCCATGCATTCTTGCTGGCGGATTCGTTATTGTTCAACTCATCCAATCCATCGCAATTTTGGTTCAGTACGGCCGGGGAGCAAAAGGGGAAAATTATGAATAAATCCTTTCAGGAAAAGAGCATTTGGATTTCATTGGTTACGATTTCATTAATCTTTGGTTATTACTTCGTTAGAATTTTTAAGATGGCTTCTCAAGATGAGATCAATGTTATAAAAAACACTGTTCTTTTCATTTCAGTGATTGTAATGGTGATCATTGTTGAAGTTGTATTTCACATAATACTTGCCTTGAGGACCAGACCAGAAACCAAGGACGAAAGAGATCGACTGATTGAATTGAAAGCAACCAGAAACGCTTACTTTCTGCTGGTTTTTGGAATCTTTTTATCGATTGGAAGTATAGCGGCCTCACTACCCCCGTTTATAATGGCCCATATCATAATGTTTTTCTTTATAATCTCCGAAATAGCTAAATTTCTCACTCAGCTATTTTACTATCGAAGAGGTATTTAAGGTGAATAAGAGTGACATCCATAACAATATAAGAAAGTATTGTTCATATTGCGACCAGACAGAAAAACATTGCAATCGAAGGGGATAATCATGAATAGAGCACAGAAAATATCCTTAACTATGGTCATCACATTTTCGCTCGGTCTTTTTCTTGGAATTATATTAATCGTAATGCGACTTTTTGATGTGGGTGTTCCCAAAATTGCCTTTCTTTTTCCAGTTTTTATTGCTGGCAGTGGAGGGATTATATCGATTACCTGTTTTAAAAAGTATAAAGGCGCCATTACATTAGATGAACGAGATAAGCTGATTGAGAAAAATGCCAACTTAACTGGCTTCGGCGCCGTGTATTTGTACGTTATTCTCATGTCTTTCCTGCCGATTGGCATCCTGGGCGAGGAAGCATCGATACCAGTAACATGGTGCCCGGTGCTGCTCATAGGAGCCGGATTCTGCCAGGCTTTTGCGCAATCTATAGCAATTCTCATTCAGTACGGCTGGGGGTGCAAAGATGGCGAAAAATAACTTGAGCAACAAGATTCGTCGGCTGCGCTTTGAAAATGGTGAAATGACTCAGCAGCAGTTGGCGGATAAGGTGGGCGTAACACGCCAGACGATTATTGCTATAGAAGCCGGTAAATATGCACCGTCCCTGCCGCTGGGATTTAGAATAGCACGGGCATTCGATGTATCAGTAGAGGCCGTGTTTAAATATATGGACGAGCAGCTTTAATATGCTGAATATCTTAAAAAATATTAGTTTTGTTCGTTGGCCGGTCAACTATGAAGTTATGATTACCATTTTGTCTCTCCCCACACAGCCGTCTGTAATCTGCGCAAATCCTCGTTTTCCGGGTTAGGAAAAGGCCTATTAGTTATCATACGTCTCCATTCATTTTGAGTCATGCGGCAATATTCTATAGTTCGTTTATCTGTCCATTTCCAATATTCGGTGTGCCCATCTGCAAAAGAGAAGGGCGAGCCGTCACCGTGTCGGCCCGATGGCTGGTCAAGCCAGCTCGGCTCAGAATAGAAAACAACATAACTATCCTGGCTCATATCACCACCTTCACAAACAAAAACGATACGTGTTGCGGGCCTCTTAATGTTCAGCCTGTTTGTTATTAACTCACCTTGATCGGCGCCAGCTTCATTCCAGAGACCATTCATAGCATCAACAATCGAGTAAGTCCGCAGTTGAGCACGCTCGGCTTTCGGGCACTTATAGGCTTTTAAATTCCGGATATAAGGATAAAGTAATCCTTTTTTCATCTCCTTTTTCGCTAGCTCTACCTTCTGAAAAGTGTCCAGCGGATAATATAGCCAATCATCACCGCCGTACCAGGTATGCTCACCGGCGAGGTAAGGCTTCGTCCCTGCAGGTACAATCTTATTTTCATTGTCGTCGGCATATAGAATCCACGCCAATTGCAACTGGGAAAGATTATGCCTACAGACAGTCAGCTTGGCCTGCTCTCTGGCTTTCGACAGTACCGGGAACAATATTGCCATTAAAAGCGCAATAATAGCGATTACAACCAACAGCTCGATTAGCGTAAACCCTTTTCGTCCGTTCATAATAACGCAAACTTTTTCCACATTCGAAAACCTCTTACAATTTATACACTTTTTTAGTTCTATCATAAAATTATCAATAATACCAAATATAGACAAGTTTTTTTGTCTCCTTGGCAATTAGGGAACGCGCGAATTCAGCGGATGCAATGCTTCAAAAGGCATGAAAGGGTTTAATGAGTTCTGTAGATAGAAATATCCAAGTGAAAGTAAATTCTACAACCTGAATCCGCTTTTATTGGAAAATCAGAATTATTCTGTATTCTGTCTTCTATTTATTGCTCTTCAGGATACATAAATTCAGGTATTCGGCGGATTTTCCCTTCGGCATCTACACAGGCGAGAATAGTTGAGCCTTCAGCTAAGACTACGCCATCGCAAGAGCGCCTTAGCTTATAGGTGTGTTCAACCTTGCTGGCGGTGACCGCTGAGCAATTTGTCTGCAATAGCAGCTTCTCATCGTACCGGGCGGCTCGGCGATATTTTATATGCAGCTCTGCAACGACAAAGAAAACACCAGCCTCCTCAAGGTTTTTATATGCCAGCCCGTTGGCCCGCAGAAGCTCCGTTCGGCCCATTTCAAACCAGACCGGATGAGCACTATGGTGAACTACGCCGCCCCTATCAGTTTCCGCGTATCGGGGCATAATTGTTATTGTATGACTCTGAATCGTTGTATGTGTCGGAAAACCCATTTTTCAACCCATTTAGCCGTCACCGCCAAACTTCGCCCATCATTACCAGGAGTCATTCTAACACCGTTTTGTCGTTATTACAAATAGTTCTAAGAATTTTCGATACCTGCAATTACGTAATCGGACTTTTTGCATTGACAAAGATATTAAGGACTGCTATAATTTAATCCAAGTGTATCTATGAAGGTTTTATACATAAAAAGTACAGCCGGCTTGTTGGGATTTCGAAAGGGGAAATGATGAAAAGCGGCTCTGTATCTTTGCGTAGTATTATTTTGAGTATTATTCTATGTGTTTTACTTTTCCTGCCTTGTGGTTGTGGTTTTTTTAATCAATCAGGTGAAACTACTGCTGAAGGACATAGAAGGCATAAACGTGTACTTCGTCGAAACCGACAGGAAATGATGGCAGATATAGACAGGGTTCTTCTTCTTGATGAGCCCAGCAAGCTCACCGATAAAAGGATACCATAATTACGTATTGAGTTCTGCAAATATCGTAGTGCTTTATTTCGACTCAAAACGCATCATGCACGCCTGTCTCTCCACAGGATGCCTCACGGCAGAGCGCGGTCGAGATGAAACACAACGAAAATAAAAGGATTTAATTTGTGGAGACGGTCATTGATTATTTCAACCGGGTGGCAGGTTATGATTGGTGGCGTGTCTTTATTGAGCTGTTTCTCATCGGCATTGTAGTTTACTGGCTTGTCGATTTCCTCGAAGGCACTCGTGGTGAAAGATTATTCCGGGGTGTCTTATTTATCCTCGTTGCAGGCGTTCTTATCCTTAACTTAGTCGTAGAACGACTTCAGTTCCCTCGGCTTCAATACCTTTACAACGGTTTTTTGATTGGCATTTTGATTATTGCTGTTGCGGGTTTTCAGCCGGAGATTCGAAGAGTACTTATAAGAATAGGCGGGCCTCGGTTTTGGCCGGGCCCATCCCATCAACTATCAAGAACAATAGAAGAAATAATCACCGCGGCAAGCCAGCTTTCCGCCTCCCGGACGGGAGCCATTATTGTTATTGAGAAGCAGGTCGCGCTGGGCGAGTTTATAGAGACCGGCATCCGGATCGAAGCGAAGGTAACGGCTGAATTACTCAAGACCATTTTTCATCCCGGCACATCCCTTCACGATATGGCTGTTGTAATCCGAGGCGAAAGAGTGCTTGCTGCCGGGGTGCAACTACCCTTGGCTGAAATCGGTAGCGTGAACGGCGTTGAACTCGGCTCCCGCCACCGGGCGGCTATAGGTATAACAACCGGCTCGGATGCCACCTGTCTGGTGATAAGCGAAGAAACCGGCATCATCTCAATAGCAGAGGGCGGAAAGCTTACGCGCAATGTTGATGAATCCAAGCTACGAAAGTCACTGTCAACGGCGCTATCGTGAAATATGGCCGCATACGAGATACAATGGCAAAAAAAATCAAATACGGCAAAATAACAATTGTAATATTTTTAACCGCCTTGATTTGGATTTGGTCCGACCTGGCGTTGGATGAAACATTAGCGGATAGGTCTGCCGAGGTTGCTATAGATGAATCGGCTGATCCAAAACTTTGGGTCAGCTTTGATCAGGCCCCAACAGCCGACATCAGAATCACGCTTTCAGGCCCTCACGCCGCAATTGCAAGTGAGAGCAGAAGATTGAGAGAGGGACAAATACGCAGATTTGTCCTTGATATTGTACAAGAGGGAATGAACAAGCCTGGCGACTATCCTTTAAGACTGCTGCCGTTCTTACAGAAGGATAAACAGATAAAACAACTTGGGCTTAAAGTTGAATCCTGCGAGCCGAAATTGCTGAGCGTAAATGTTGTTGAGCTCGTTAAGAAGTCGCTGACTGTTGAGTGTTTTAATGAAAATGGAGTTTCCTTGAAACCGGAGAGCATCGAGCCATCAAAAATCGACATGTTTGTGCCTGAGAATAGAAGAACAGCCCAGGTCCGATTAAGCCGCCGAGAGATTGAGCAGGCAAGATTGAACGCCCTTGAAAGAAAGCCTTACATCGAACTGGCCGAAGGCCAGATACGAGAAGCTGCCGAACCTGTAAGAATCAAGATGCCGCCGGAGCCGGATTCTTTGAGTGACGCAACGGTAAAAGTGACCAAGCTGGGCATTGCGTTAAGTCCGAACCTGCAGGGCAGATACAAAGTAGAGATAACAAATATGCCTGAAGTAATTGGACCGATTTCAATCAGAGCTACTCCATCAGCCAAACAAGCCTACGAAGGTATGCGCTATCAGGTGATATTAGAGATCGACGACGAGGATACCAAATTGAAGGATGGTCGTAGAGAGCTGGTTTACAATTTCCCGGAGGAATTCGTCGGTAAAGATGAGATACGTTTGAACCAGCCCCGCGTCCAGGCCAATTTCAGGCTTGTGGAACTCTCCACCGAGAGCCCGTAAAGTGTTGCATACTGTAAATCAATTTCCCACCACAGAAAACAACAGACAAATCTCAGAAGACAGACGACTTTGAACAAAGACCTCTGTCTTCTAACTTTCTGCATCTGATATCTGACGTCTTACTGCAATGACGGTGACTAGCGCCGTACGCGAAAGGAACACAGCCAAGACTATAAGTATCACCGCTATTACCGCCAGCAAGATATTAGGTTTATCCGCAGTTAAAAAGGTGTATGTCTGGTATAGTAAAGCGGCAAGTGTAGTTACAAGCATTATAACAGCGGGTATGGCTGTAAAGATAAACTTGCGTTTATGAGTAAGCAAATATACACTTGCCACAATAAGAACAAGACTGGCGATGAGCTGATTGGCGGCCCCGAACATGGGCCAAATCGCTTTCCAGTTACCCAGGGCAAGCGCACCCGATAAGACACCGACAAGTAAGGTGGCCAAGTATTTGTTCCTCATACAAGATATGCCAAACGTCTCTCCAAAAAGTTCATTGGATATATAGCGCGTGATACGTGTTGCCGTATCAAGAGTAGTCATAATAAATGTCTTGAGCATGGTTATACCTACAAGTGTACCCATGCTGCCGAAAATTACCTTTGTAATCTGGCCGTAACCGGTTCCAAATGCCTTAATCCATCCTCCCTTGGTAAAAAGCTGCTGGTAAACCAGCTCTTCACTACCGAGTGGCGCGCTCTTCCAGAACAAACCGGCGGTAACTGCTACCACAGCCAGAACAGCCAGCACACTTTCGGCAATCATAGCTCCATAACCCACAACCCTGGCATCTTTGGTTGTTGGAATCTGCTTTGAAGTTGTGCCGCTGGCAACTAAGCTGTGGAATCCGGAAATGGCACCACAAGCCACCGTGACCAACAGCATAGGCCACATCCAGCCCTTACTAGTGGAAAAGGAAACAACAGCCGGAGCTTTCATTTCTGGATGCGTGAGAATAAGTCCCAAAAATCCAAAGAACATACCCAGAAAAAGTACCGCACCGGCAAGATGGTCTCTGGGCTGAAGCAACATAGTTACAGGCATTACTGATGCGATCATGGCGTAAACGAGTAATATAACGGTCCACCAGTTTGCGGCATTTTCCGCAGGAAGTTTAATCGGAATATAATATCCTGTTACAATCAGACCGACCAGCAATAGAACTCCTATTATTGAACACAATAGTACCGAGGCCCCTACGTGGTACATCAGGATACCAACAATAATCGCTACGATGACGAGCCCAAAGGTAGGTATTACAACCTCGGGAGTATTTGCCAAAGTCTGACCTGCAATGGCTGCAAACACCGCGACCACAAGTATCAAAGCTAAAAAAGCAAAAAGGCTGAATAGAACCTTGCTGAGCTTGCCCATTACAGACTCGGTGACTGTGGTAATCGACTTACCCTTGTTTCTAAGGGAAAGCACAAGTGCTGTGAAGTCGTGAACAGCTCCAAAGAGAACACCACCGGCTACAATCCAGATAATAGCAGGAAGCCATCCCCAGTACAAACACGCGATGACCGGCCCTATTACAGGAGCAGCTCCGGCAATAGAGGCAAAGTGATGGCCGAACAGGATAGTCCAGTGTTTAGCTGGGACATAATCAACACCGTCATTCATAGCTACAGAAGGTGGCACTTCATTATCGTCAACACCTATCCATTGTTTGACTTTTCGGCTGTAGAATATGTAGCCTAAAAGCAGCAAAAAAACGGCAATTCCAGCAACGGTCAGCGAGTTCATCAGATAAACTCCTTAATTTTACTCACATCACTTATCTTGAGCTGTGTCTTCGTGCCAAAAGCCGAATCGGAACTTCGGCTGTGGCCAGCAGCTCTCGTAGTCTGTTTATGATAAATCTGCGGTAATTATTGTCAAATAGTTTGGGATCGTTTACAAAAATAACTATAGTAACCGGCCTCGTTGCGATTTGTGTTGCATAATAGATTCTTGGTCTTCCTTTAGCCGAACCGACCCGCTCTGACTTTATGGCCTCGAACACCTTATTCAATTTAGCTGTGGATATCCGAGTGGCTGTCTGCTTGAAGATTTCAGCCGTCAAATCCAAAACACTCTGGATGTTTTTTTTACTCGTCGCGGTAGTAAAAGCTATTGGTGCATAACTTAAGCCCGGCAGTTTTTTCGTCAAATACTGTTCATAGTCACTGGTGACAGCCGAATCTTTAGCCAGGTCCCATTTATTAATAACTATGATGCAACTCTTGTACTGCTCGGTGATAAAGCCGGCTAATTTTTTATCGACCTGCGAAACAGGCTCAGTAGCATCGATAAGAAACAAAACAACATCAGCTCGGCGGATAGAGTCAGTCACACGGACGTAACTGTAAAACTCAACGCTATCGGCCATCTTGCCTTTTTTTCTGATTCCTGCGGTATCAATAACGGTAATGGTTTTACCGTCTTTTTCAAAACGCACATCCACAGCGTCTCTGGTCGTGCCGGGCGTCTCGCTGACGATGACTCTTTCTGAGCCGACGATGGCATTTAAGAGGGTGCTTTTGCCGACATTTCGCTTGCCGACTATCGCAAGTTTCATTACCGGCTCAGCGGGTCTGGAAGTTTTCAAATCAGCGAGCTTCTCAAAAATTCTATCGAGCAGGACAGCTTTATTCAGGTTGTTCTTTGCTGAGATGCAAAGAAATTCGCCGAAGCCGAGACCGGCAAATTCCGCAGCGGCGGCAAACATCTTGGCACTATCCGCTTTGTTGGCCACACCAATAACATCAAGGCCGTGTTTATGCAGAAGCTGAGCTATTTGCTTATCCAGCGGTACAAGCCCATCACGGATGTCAACCATAAACAGGACAAGACTTGCCGACTCTATCGCCTTTAGGATTTGCTGTTCAATATGCTCACTTAGCAGGTCGGCATCGACTATTCCGTATCCGCCGGTATCAATAAGTTCGATGTATTGGTTGTCTCTGGCAATGAATGTGCTGATACGGTCTCTTGTAACGCCTGCGGTCGGCTCTACGATGCTTATCCTCTCACCGGCCAGAGCGTTCAAGAGGCTGCTTTTGCCGACATTCGGCCGACCAATTATTGCCACTACAGGTAACGCCATAAGTTTCACCAGGACAATCCCACGTAAAACGTGGGGCTAAATATTTGATGTTTCAATCGAAATCTCTCTAAGTACCATACATTAAGTGGGATTATAACACAACAACTCAGGATTTTGAAGTTTTGATACCTATTTAGATATGCCTTTGGTCCGACGTGCTTCTGATAAATCTCACCCAAGGTGGCCATTTACTGCTTAGACTAAATTTGAATATGGTGCTATACTTATTCTCGGTTTAGAATATTATGGTGGTACTGAAGCTACAAGTTAGAAGTATATCAGGAAATGAAAGGACGAATCGTTATTGATAAGCTATATGAACAATCAGAGACAGGATGCTGTCCGAGGTTTAATCCTGAGCCGTGGGACGAAAAAGAGGTAACCTTCCAGGATAAATTATTTATAAAAGACCATGTAAGAAGCTTTATGCACATCCCTGTCAACTTCGGGAAGGTGATTGTAAAAAATATGAAAATGATTAAGGATGCAGAAGCTCTTACACCTGAGCCCCTTATGCTTTCGGATGAGAAGTCTCCGTGGGGTGCCGATATTTATATCGCGGTGAGTAAAGATGTGCCCGGAGCAGAGATGACCAGAATTTCAGGTAAGTTCTTGACCAAGGTTTTTGAAGGCCCGTATAAAAACGCCGGTACGTGGGCAAAACAAATGAAAGACTACGTCGCATCTAAAGCAAAAGAGATTGAAAAAATGTACTTTTTCTATACTACCTGCCCGAAATGCGCAGAGTTTTATGGTAAGAATTATACCGTAATATTGGCTGAGGTTTAAATAAACCCCCATGGTAAACCCTTCGGCTGCGCTCAGGGCAGGCTGAGGGGCTAAATATTAAGGGATGTTTTTTTATGGTTTATATCGCTGCTGTCCCTATTCCTTTTACGGCTATAACCATAATTTTCATCGTTTTGGCTGCGTTTGTCGGCGCTTTCATCAGAAGAGTAAGCAGGGACAAGTGCCTGAAGGACTTTTCGCGGAACATGGTGACACTCCAGGAGGCATCCGGTAGAATTGTCTGGGGCACATTAAGGGTAGAAAATACCGGCCTGGAATTTATCTATCCGGAAAAGCACAGAGACGAAGACGGCCACGATGAGACAAGCTATATCCTGTATAAACATGAGTATCCTAATATAGCTGCCTTAATTCGCTTCCATGATGAGCTGAGCGAACGCAATAAAAAAGAAAGGGAAAAGGAGCTTAAAAGAACATATCATCCGACGTTCCTGCGGAGGATGAAAAGAAGAATAAAGAATATTTTCAAAACAGTAAGAGACTCGGTAATGGAGGTGGTTGGTCTGCTAATGAGCCACGTTAAGAAAGCTACTCCCGCAGGGGCGGTATTATCTTCACAGGATAAATATGTATCTAAGATGCAACAGGAGTTGATAAGTACGGTGGGGACTTCTTACGAGCCTTTGCTAGAAAAATATATTGGCCATAAAGTTGTTATCGATATGATTAAGGGTGATAAGATGTTGGAGTATTGCGGAGTGTTGAAAGAATATACAGCCGAATTTATTGAGATCATGGATGTAAATTACAAGACAAAAGAAGACCAGACAGCCAGGAAAGCAGATTTAATTGTACCTCGCAAGCTCGGCATCGTCCGCCACCTCGGAGAATAATACGTACCATAAAAATATTTGCGATTTCCCAAAGAGCAGCGACCGTGAGGGAGCGGTAATAAAGTGCTGATTTAAAACAGGTTTATATCGAGTGCAACGAATCAGAATGTGATTCCAAAGTCTTTGTATCTTGGATCGAAGGGAATTTCATTGATTTTGGTTTCTCTTATATAGCCGGTAAAAGCACTTTTAATATCCTCGATGCAATCATCTATATTCTGTCCAAAGCCTTGAACAAGCACTTCAACATTGCCATCCGGCAAATTGCGGACAAAGCCGGTTAGCTGATGTCGGTTAGCCATCCGATGCGCAGTGAAGCGAAAGCCCACGCCCTGAACATGTCCGGTGAAAATTATGTGCTTGGCTATCTTGCTCATTTCAGATCTAGTAAATGATAATTGGTAATTGGTAAATAGTTAAAAGCGGCATGGTTCAATCTTGGGTGGCAGCCTCAAGCGCAGCGCCCCGCCTGAGCTTGTCGAAGGCTTGGGGATGGCAAAGCTCCAACAACGGCGTAACCAGCCCCATCCCACCGTTAGGTGTCCCTGACGGGACTAAAGGATGAGGCTGCCACACACTATGGAGCCACAGATCAATGTTACCCAGAATATGATTTATTTGAACCAGGCCTTAAAAGCTACCAATAACCGGTTACCAATAACCAATAACCATGCTCTGTTGAAAAGAGTTCAGAATGTCATTTCGAGCGAGCCGCAGGCGAATCGAGAAATCTATTTTTGAGCAGATTTCTCCACTTCGCGACGCTCCGCGTCGCTTCGGTCGAAACGACGGTGAGGCTTTTCAACAAAGCACAATAACCAATAACCAGGAATCTATTTGCACTATGTTAATCAACGAAATCAATTCATGCAAATGAACAATTTCAGCGCTGGGTAAGTATAAAGTAGATTTCGGTTCACGAACGTTCCAAAGTCGAATATAATCCAGCTTGACTTAGTGGCACGGGCTTGCAGCCCGTGAAAACGTGGCCAAGCCTGTCCTGAGCGACCTGTGGTGAGCAAAGTCGAACCAAGTCGAAGGGATGGCCGTGCCACGCGGCGGTAGAAGATTATGCCAAGAAAGACAAAAAAACAAATAGCCAGAGACGAGCAGATTTACCAGCTTACTACGCTGGTGGCAGGAGAGCTCTCACTTCAGGAGGTGCTGGATAAGCTCGCTGAGGCAGCGGTGAAGATCGTAGGTGTCAAGGCCTGCTCGATACGTCTGCTGAATGAGCAGACCAATGATTTGAAGATGCGAAGCACTTACGGGCTTAGCGAAGAATACCGCAACAAGGGGCCGGTTACTAAAGATGACACCGTGGTTAAAGCTGCCTTTGCGGGTGAAGCTGTGGTGCTGGACGATATGCGGGTCGATGACAGAGTCAAATACAAAGAGGCGACCATTAAGGAAGGCCTGGTTAGCCAGCTTACCGTCCCTGCGGGATTCAGGAATAAGCCTATCGGCGTGCTTCGGCTTTATAGTCCAAAGCCAAAGCACTTTGACGAGAATGATATAAACCTTGCCCGTGCGGTCGCCTCGCAGTGTGCCGTGGCGATAACCAATGCTAAGCTTTACGCTGAGAAGATTGAAGGGGCGCGGGCGGCTGAGCAGATGCGGCTGGCAGGATTTGTCCAGCGAAAGATGATTCCGCAAATCGCACCACAGATAACGGGACTGGATATCGCGGCTACTTACATTCCTTGTTTCGACGTAGGCGGTGATTTCTACGATTTTCTTCAAATTACCGATGATTGCGTTGCGGTAGCGATTGCTGATGTAATTGGTAAAGGGATTCCTGCTGCACTTATGATGAGTCTGTTTCGAGGTGCCTTGTGGGCTTACATGGATACCGAATACGGTGAGGATAACGTCCGATTCAACCATGGCGAGCGTTTCAGCGATAATAAGCTGCTGGAGAGAGACATGGAATGTGCTGCAAATATATTCTGGAGCCAAGGGGCTATCCATAAGCTCAATAAAATGGCGTGCAAAGAATGTAGTGACGGTGAGTTTATCACGCTCTTTTACGCTGTCATTGACGCTAAAGAACAGATTATAAGCTATTGTAATTGTGGACATGAGCCGGCTGTCCTGATAAGAAACGGCCGGATTACGGATTTGGAAAAGGGCGGCCTGGTACTTGGTGTTGATGAAAAGGCAAAATATGAGATTGAAACTGTAGAGCTAAAAGACGGCGATAGTTTACTTTTTTATACCGATGGATTGATTGACGCAGTTAATTTTGATGACCAGTTATGGGGCAAGGAACAATTGATCGGGACAGCAAAGAAATATGCCGACGGCTCGGCACAACAGATGCTTAAGAATATTTTAAGATACAGAAGGCGGTTTGTCGGACTTGCCGAGCAGATTGATGATACAAGTATTGTTGTTGTCAAGCTGAGCAAAGGATAATTGGTGAGTGGTTAGATGGTTATTGGTTAAATGGTTATTGGTTAAATGGTGAACTCGATGACCAACTACCAATTACCAGTTACCAAGTCTGAGATGGCGGATTTAGTTATTACGATTGATGGTCCTGCGGCCAGTGGAAAAAGCACCGTCGCTCAGCGGCTGGCAAAAAAACTCGGTGCAAGCTTTCTTGATACCGGTTCGATGTACCGTGCTGTGACACTTGCTGCAATGCATGCCGGCGTAGATATGAAAGATGAAGAAAAACTGCTTGAGGTTATGCGAAAGAGAGACTTTCGATTCTCAGCCGAACAGGACAAGATGGCAGTTTTTATCAATGGAGTTGATGTCACCGAGCAGATACGCCAGCCACAGGTAACTGCTAATGCCCACTATATTGCCGCAAAATCTTCACTGCGAGCCGAGCTTGTCCGAATGCAAAGGCAATTTGCAGCGGAGCATAAAAAAATAGTCACCGAAGGAAGAGACCAGGGCACAGTGGCGTTTGATGACGCTGATATAAAATTCTACCTGACTGCTGATGCGAGGGAAAGGGCCAGAAGAAGACAAGCCGAGCTACAGGCAAAAGGAGGCGTCCAAAGCCTCGAGCAAATACAAGAGAACATAGAACAAAGAGACAAAAGCGACGAAAGCAGGTCCGTCGGCCCGCTTAAGCCGGCTCGCGATGCTATTGTTATCGATACAACTAATTTGAGTTTGGAACAGGTTGTTGAAAAAGTTTTACGCTGCGTGGAAGACGAAAGACAGAAGACAGAAGACGGAAGACAGAAGACAGAAGACGGAAGACAGAAGACAGAAAATCCGTCCTCCATCCTCTGTTCTCTGTCCTCTGTCGTCTGTCATCTGATCTCAGTAGTATGGTACTGGCTTGCTCGTTGGGCCTGCAGAGTTTTTTGCGTCCTTTGGTTTCGCATCCGCGTTTATGGTCGAGAGAATGTCCCCGACAAAGGCCCTTTTATATTAGCCGGCAACCATCAAAGCTATCTCGACCCGATTTTTTGTGGAGTAGCTCTAAAGCGACGGTTGTCGTTTGTTGCTCGTGATTCACTTTTTGGCAATAAATATTTTGCCTATTTGATTTATTCGCTAAACGCTATACCTGTAAAGCGAGACCAAGCAGATGTATCATCGGTTAAAAAGATCATTTCCAGATTGAAAGAAGGTTGTGGCGTTTGTCTTTTTCCTGAAGCTACACGCACAATCGATGGGAAAATTAATGATTTTAAGCCGGGACTGGGCCTTCTATGCAGGCACTCGCAAGCAACGATTGTGCCGGTATTAATTGACGGTGCCTTTGAATGCTGGCCGAGGTATAAAAAGATATTCTCGCCCGGCTGGGTCACAGTTTGCTATGGCGAAGTTATAACCGCTGAGCAGGCAGAAGATTTTGGTCATGAGAAGCTTGCGAAGATTCTGACGGATAAGCTTCGGCAGATGCAAAAACAGTGCAGACTCAGGCAAGGCAAGAAGCCATACAATTATAGTTTTTTGAAGAAATAACCTAAAGGTGACAGGTAATGGGCAGGTGTGCATCGCACACCAAAACAAATCCAGTACTATCTTAAAAAAAGGAGATTCTTATGGAAGGCTATGGAATATCGACAGTAGCAATGGTAGTAACAATGGTGCTGTTTGTTGCGCCGGCGACAGAGCCGCAACAGGGTGAGCCGATTGTACCGAAGGAGAAAATCGTCCTTTTCAACGGCAAAGACTTTATCGGCTGGAAGCTCTTCCTTCGACCCAGCTCAGGACAGGTTGTGCCGGACCAGAACCACGATGTCACGAAGACTTGGTCGATTGTGGATGGCGTAATCCATTGTGAGGGTAAGCCTAACGGCTATATGCGAACGGAAAATTATTACGCTGACTACCTTCTTCATGTTGAGTGGCGGTGGCCGAAAAAAGGCGGCAATAGCGGCGTGCTTATTCATAATAGCGGCGAGGACGTAATTTGGCCGAAGAGCCTTGAATGCCAGTTACAATCGGGAAACGCCGGTGATTTCTGGTGTATCGGCGGCGTCGAGACTGAAGAGCACGCCAAGGCAGGCCAGCGCGTCAAGGGACGCAGAACAACAAAACTTAAAAGTGGCAGCGAGAAACCGATTGGACAATGGAACGATTACGATATAATTTGCAAAGACGACTGGGTCGTTGTATTGGTCAACGGCACTTTGCAAAACATGGCCACAAGATGCTCAGTGAAATCCGGCAGGATATGTTTGCAAAGCGAAGGTACGCCCATAGAGTTTCGTAATATCTATATTGAGCCGCTGGAGTAAATAGCTGATTGGTGATTGGCTATTACCAGTTACAATTTAACCAGTCCATAAGGGACCAGTTACCAATTAACAAATTCTGAGTCTTTATGAAGGTGTTGATCGCAGAGACCTGCGGCTTTTGTCATGGGGTTAGAAATGCTATTCGAATAGCCGAAAAAGTTCTATCCCAAGAAAGGAGAGTTTATAGCCTTGGGCCGATTATTCATAACAGAGATGTAGTGCAGCGCCTGGCAAAAGCTGGCCTAAAAACTATCGATAGCGTGGACGAAATCGATTCCGGGACGGTTATTATCCGATCTCACGGTGCGGCTCCCGATGAGATAGCAAAGCTTAAAGAAAAAGGTATTAAAATAATTGACGCCACTTGTGTGCTTGTTAAGAGGGTGCAGCACATAGCGGAGGGGCTGGCAAAAGAAAATTATAAAGTAGTTGTAATCGGCGATGAAAATCACCCAGAAGTGCAGGCGGTTGTGGGCTGTGCAAAGGATGCCTGCACAGGTTACGCAGGCACAGGTGTTGTGGTTATTGCCGATGAATCGGATTTACATAAACTGCCTAAAAACGCCAGGCTGGGAATCGTTTGTCAGACTACCCAAACCCCAGAGCACTTCGGCAGGATGCTTAGTGCGATAGGCCGAAGCAGCTTTAGTGAGATGAAAGTAATCAATACTCTTTGTCGGGAGGCAATAAAAAGACAGGAATCGGCTGTGTGGTTATGCAGGCAGGTTGATGTAATGTTTGTGCTCGGCGGCCTGGAAAGTGCCAACACAAAAAAATTGGCTGAACTTTGTAAAAAAGAAAATAAACAAACGTTTCATTTGCAAAATTGGAATGAACTTGGTAAAAATATAGTTACCGGTAACAATAAAGCCCCCGCGGCTTCGTCCATAAGGGACAAAACGGCGGGGGTTACCGCGGGCGCTTCGACACCGCAGTGCGTAATAGATGATTTTGTGAAGAATCTGGAATCTTTATAGTGATTGGCGATTGGTAACTTGTAACTGGTAATTGGCGGCTGATAATCGAGTTCATTATTTAACCAATAACCGTTTACCAATAACCAATAAATATTTAACCAATAGTTTAGATTTGTGCTTAGTTGCACAAGGGCTTATCGCCGTGAATGTGGGGCGTCGAGAAGTCAAGAATTCAGACTCCACTCATGTGCCTACGTAACCTGTGCAGTCACCACAGGTGCAGGCAGAGGAATCCAGATTTATGGTAGATAGAAACATAATTGACAAATTAGGTTTATCAGAGGAGAAACTCAACCAGCAGGTCGAGGAGTTGTTCAGCGATAAAGAAAATGAATTTCTGGAAGAAGCCCTGCGAACGAAGGTGGATTCACGTCTGCCGGGGACTATTCTAAAAGGGACTATCGTGTCGCAGCTCGGTAACGATGTCATTATTGAGGTCGGCTTGAAAAGCGAAGGAGTTGTGGATGCAAGCGAATTTAGCAGTCCCGAAGATATAGCTCCGGGTAAACAAATCGAAGTGCTGCTTGAGGATACCGACTCAGAAAGCGGCCTTATTTTGCTGAGCAAACGCAAAGCCGACGTTATCAGAGGATGGGAGACTATTATCAATACGAACAAGGAGGGAGATGTTGTCAGCGGCAAGGTTATAAGGCGAATTAAGGGTGGCCTGCTTGTTGATATTGGAGTGCCTGTGTTTCTGCCGGCTTCACAAGTGGACATTAGAAAGCCGGGCGACATCAGCAGATTCATCGGCAAGGAAGTAAGATGCAAGATCCTTAAAATCGATGTTGAAGGCCGCAATATTGTCGTATCGAGACGCAAACTTATTGAGGAAGAACGCCGAAGCAGCAAAGAAAAAATATTGTCGGAAATTGAGGTTGGTCAACTGCGAAAAGGTGTGGTGAAGAACATTGCCGATTTTGGTGTGTTTGTGGATTTGGGTGGGCTGGACGGCCTGCTGCACATCTCTGACTTGAGTTGGGGCAGAATATCACACCCTTCAGAAGTCGTTAAGCTTGATCAAGAAATTGAATGCATTGTAATTGGTGTTGATAAGGAAAATGAGAAGATTTCACTGGGTCTGAAGCAAAAGACACCCAGCCCTTGGGAAAATATTGAAGAGCGTTACCCGATTGAAGCAAGAGTAAAGGGCAAGGTTGTAAATATAATGAACTATGGAGTGTTTGTTCGGCTTGAAGATGGGGTCGAAGGATTAGTTCATATCAGTGAGATGAGCTGGACGAAGCGTCTGTCACATCCCAGTGAAATGGTCAATCTCGGTGATGAGATCGAAGTAATTGTGCTGAACGTAAACAGAGAAAAACAGGAAATCTCGCTGGGATTGAAACAGACCGAAGTGAACCCATGGACGATAGCTACTCAGAAATATCCGCCCGGAACGATTGTTACCGCTAAGGTGCGGAGTATGACTAATTTTGGCGCCTTTGTGGAGATAGAGCCGGGCATTGATGGTATGATACACATCTCTGACCTGAGTTGGACAAAGAAATATGGTCATCCCAGTGAAGCACTGCAGAAAGGTAAAGAAATAAAATGTATCGTTCTTGAAGTAAATGAAGACAAGCGGCGGATATCACTGGGAATAAAACAGATGACCGAGGATCCCTGGATTCATGCCATCCCGGAAAAATATATACCCGGCCACATAATCAAAGGCAGAATTGCAAAGCTGACTAATTTTGGAGCGTTTGTTGAGCTTGAACCGGATCTGGAGGGACTTTTACACATTTCGGAGCTGGCCGACCATAAGATTGAGAAACCTCAGGATGTTGTTAAGTTGGGCGACGAAGTGGAAGTTAAGATTCTAAAGGTTGATGCAGAGGCTCGTAAGATCGGTTTGAGTTTGCGAAGAGTCCAGTGGACAACTGAAGAGCAAACAGCCAAACAAGACCAACAAAAAGACTCGGAAAAAGTTCTTAGTTCATCTTTTGGAACCGAAGAGGATCCGCCCGCAGAGACTCAGGAAAATGTTGATGAACAAAAGCAGTCTGAAACAAACAAGCCAAGCGTAAGTAAAAGCAAAACGACAGAAGTTAAAAACGGTAAGGTTGAACAGGAAGAAATCGAGCAACCTCAGGAAAATCCTGATGCGGAGAGCAAAACCGAAAACGATAATAATACAGAGCAAGAAAACGACCAAAAGTGAGCATTTTAAATCAAGGATTAAAAAACTGCTTCGATAATCAGGATACAACCATCGAGCCAGCTTATACCATTTGCATAAAATAAACGCGCTTTGTACATCTATCCCTATTTATGGCAAGAACAAATCTATCTTATATTTAGCTCACTAATAAATTTGTGGGCTAAATCCACCAGTAGCGGATCTGGCCTTGTAATAAACCGAGTAAACGGACAAAGCACATTTATTTTGTATGAACCTTATTATTGGCTTATCAGAAGAATCGGCACTTCCATATCAAAAGTGGACTTGTGTTAATCGGTGGCGGATTGGAGATGGTTGTTCCTGCGCCATTGAAGCGGTTGAGAGACAGTTAATGGCGGTAACGTATTTATTGATAACATCTCAGGTGGAGGGTATAATGGCAATTTCGATTATAAAAAACAGAATTTTGTCATAATTGGGAGGTTCATAATTATGTTGCTTTGGGTCTTTAGAAGTATTTTTCTTATTGTTATTGTAGCAGTTTTATTCGTTAGTTTAACTTCACAAAATATTGCTGTTGGTGAAGAAGGAAGACCTTCAGAAGATACACGTATAGCAAATTTTAATGCGATTGTCTGGAGCAGTCTGGGAATGGCGATATTTGTTTTTATGTTAGATGTTCTTACACCCAAGGACAAACTCAGTGCTCTGGCAGGAGTGTTTCTTGGCCTGTTGGTAGGAGTGCTCATCAGTTGGGCATTTGCGCCTCTGGTAGATATGATTATGACTACTTACAAGATTGAGGTAACTCCTTACGCTGTTAAGGCAATCAAATGGATGATGGGAATATGTGTATGTTATCTTACCATCAGTATTGTTATGCGAACGAAGGATGATGTGCGTTTCGTCGTCCCCTATGTTGAATTTGCCAAACAGACCAAAGGTGCACGTCCGCTGGTATTGGATACGTCGGCAATCGTCGATGGACGGATAGCAGACCTATGCCAGAACAGATTATTTGACGCTCCGCTGCTTGTGCCGCGTTTCGTTCTCAATGAGCTGCAACTGATAGCCGATTCAGCGGACAAGCTCAAGCGGAACCGTGGAAGACGAGGACTGGATATACTTAACAAGATACAGACGAACCCGATTATTGATGTACAGATTGACGATACTGTGGTTCCGGAAATTGAGGATGTCAAGGGTGTTGACCAGAAACTAATGATGTTCACTAAGGGTTGTAATGGGCGGCTGACTACTACGGACTATAATCTGAGCAAGGTTGCCCAGGTCCGTGGAGTTAACGTTATAAACATAAATGATTTGGCCAATTCGCTAAAGGTAGTTGTTTTACCCGGTGAGACAATGGAGGTTAAAATCATAAAGCCCGGCGAAGAGGCTGATCAGGGTATCGGCTATCTGGATGATGGGACGATGATTGTTGTTGAGGGCGCCCGCAATAAGATTGGACGGAATGTGTTCATTAGTGTCACCAGCTCTCTTCAAACCGCAGCGGGGAAAATGATTTTCGGCAAATTCGAGTCCTTTTCCTAAAATTCAAGTGGAAGCAACTGGCTAATCGATAGGAAACCAATAGAAACAGGCTCATTGAATATCAAAGAAATAGAAAACGATATGCTACTCAGCAACCGTGGATCAGGATAGAAGAATGTTTCAAATTTGTACGTGTAAATTTAGCGGTTCGATTCCTTTCTGCATATAGATCAATATCCAATATTAAACTTATTCGCCAAACTTTGCAGTTGAAGCTTCATTTTCTCGCCATTTCTGACGAGCTGATTCGTGTACTGATCTGGGTGAGCTGCTCTTTAAACTGCGTGAGCATAGTTATCATCTGCTCGCGTAACAATTGATTGTCACTTTGCAAAGTTGTAATCTGCTCTTGCACTACAGTTTGTTTCTGCTTAACACTATTTACAGCCTCAGCAACGTCTTCTATTCGCGCCGCATCGGCTGCTATCTGCTGATATTGAGCCTGCACTATGTTTTGCATCTTAACCTGGTTCTCCTTAATGCCGGCGATTTGCTTGCTGCAGCCGGCAAAAACCAAGCTGGTTGCAACAAAAAGCCAAGCTAACGCTGTCCATAAGTTGAACCTTTTTGCATTAAATCTATTTTTCATTTTTCAATGCCTTTCCGCTATCAACACATACAGGTTTGATCGATTTTACCGGCTACGACTATCATCGCTTTATATGATAAGCGTATTTGCCTCTTGCTCTACCAGTATAAAAGAATCAGCGACCTATATAACTCAATGAACAAAATGCTTTCTTCGTAGCTTTTCTATTGAAAAAAAACCGGAATTTAAAGAAGCCAAAATCTTGGCTCTGTCCTCCATGAAGTTAAAATAGATTAACATATCCATTCTATAAAGTCAAGAGTAATGAATAAGAATCCGCCAGTGATGCTCAGAATTCCTACCACTATAACTTTAACTAACCGAAGATGGAGTTATTTTCGGACTAAATAGGATTTATAGAATGAATTGGACCCAAATTTTTATAAAAACCACGATCTGAGTGGTCAGCGATTGTTAGCAGCTTTAGTTTGTTAGAGGTTGAGTTTTATAAACGAATGATCTTATTTTGTAAGCGTTCACGGGGAAACCGCATTTTTGTCATTGCGAGCGAAGCGAAGCAATCTAAAATCGTACGTTTTTGAGATTGCTTCGGCCTAAAGGCCTCGCAATGACACAAAAACGCCTTATTTTCTGCGTGAACGGTTACCTTATTTTTATATTTTAATTCCCGTTTAGCTACGACTCGACTGAGCTTTCTCAAAGGCATCAAGACAGTCTCGTAGAATGTTACGGAACGAATTGAGGCCACAAAGTTTCTTTGATTGGTATCAAAGTTTACGCAGAGATTCTGCCTTTGTTGTAATGTTAAGAAGGATTTATTTTGCTACTTGAGCTGGTTTTGCTGGTTTCTTGACTTTTCAGATACGCCTTATTGCGTTTGGAATCCTTTCCAGTTTGTGTAAGCGATTGCGGCTCGGCAACTTTGCGGTAGCCCAATGCCTTCATTACCTCAAGTACCTCAGTCCAGCTCGGAAATGGCCTTGTATTCTTATCCTTGTACTCATGAATGGCCATCAGAAACTCAAATTGCTCATCGGACATTTGGCCTTCTTCAGCAGACTTTCGCTCGTCGGTTAGGCGTCTTCCAGGGCCTCGATTAAGGTCAAGACCTAATCGTCTGTCAATGACGTTTTGTCTGCGATCTTTACCGCTACGCCGCTCACTGAAATGTTCTTTATGCATATATAGTCAGCCTGCTAAATGTGTATTTTGTAAGCCTTACGGCTTTACTAAAATATTTAATATCACGCCAACCTTGTTCGCTCAAAAATCCGCTGATCGTTAAAAGTCGTCCTCGAAGAAGTTGCTTTCGAAATCGGATTCAATCTCGTTTTCGTCCTCCACAGCAAAATCATAGAAGTCGTCGTAAGCATCTTGCGATTCGATTACTACGTGGGCTTCATCAAGGCAATCCTCAGGAACCATTACAGCAACACTCCTTACGCCTATTGATTGGTCGAACTGCTCCCTAACAACAGTGGGGATATCATTGACTCTCAATAGAGTTTCATACTCTCTGGCCTTGTCCATGTCATCAGCGAAAGCAACAACCACAAAATCTTTCAATTTTGACTGTGATTTTTGGTTTTTTTTGGGACGCTTTGTCATTTTATCTCCTCGCAATAAACTTATCATGCAGTCGTAGAGATTGACCATATACAATCACCCGCTGAGGTATTTTCGTCAAAATAATACACCTAAATTATTTAAATTATTAAAAATTACCGCCAGTAAGAGAAAACTTATATAGTTCAAACTAAATAAATGTGCTGTGTCCGTATATTTGGTTCTATTACAAGACCATATATATCTTATGTTTAGCTCACCAATTTACTCGCCTTTGCGGAGTCGCTTTGCAAGAGCAAAGTCGGCGGAGTAAGGTTGGTGGGTTGTCCAACAACAGCGTGAAATTTTTTAGGATTGGTATTATTTATCGGTTAGATCTATGTTTTTGGGGATTTTTAAGCCTCAGAATAGAAAAATTCATTTTTTGAGTATTTTTTTATTGCAAAATCTATTCATTATATTTAATTAAGTAGTTATTAATAATATGCTGGTTTCAAGGAATAGAAACCGGACAAGTGAGATTATGTTTTTAACAGGGAGGTTTTATATGGCCAAAAAAAGAGATTCTTTAATTGTAACCAGCAAGGTTAAAACCCACATTAAAAGCAAAAAAATGATGACTGCTTCTGAATCCGTTGATGCCATCAATAATGCTGTCTATAATTTACTGGATAATGCCATTGCCCGAGCCAAAGCCAACCGTCGCAGCACAGTTCGGGCTCAGGATTTATAAGCTGGTTATAAACTAATATTTTGTTTTCATATCTTACGTTAGCAGCAACCTTATTTGAAAGAAGCCATTTCTATCTTTATACTGTGGAACGGGTTACTTTAGAGTTGTTGCTCTAATATATTTAGCAATTTGTCTTCAATTGTTATCGGCTAAAGTCAAGATAACACATATTCGTCTAATACCGTGTATTTAATGAAATGTTGATTAGATACAAAATGCGAGTATGGAGTTCAATATTTTTATTTGACTGAAAACGACCTATAAAATTTTAAATATTAGCTTAAAAACCGATTTTTTGGGTAAAATTTGTTAAAATTAGGATAGCAGAAAATCCGATTTATATAGTAAAGGCTGATACCGCTGCATAATATAATGATGCTCAGTGATTACAACATCTTACTGTATAAATAATTGTATTAATTGAGTTAGAATTTAAGATCCGAATGCGTCAGTACCAAGTGAGTCCGTTGACCCGGCGTGTCGTATCAATGGACCTCAGATAAACCGGGATGGCGACAAAATTCTAAATAAGATTGTCCCTTCGGCAAGCTCTGAGCGAAGCCGAAAGATTCAAAATCTGAGTAACTGTTTATTGATTAGCATAACAATCGAACCAATTACCATTATACAAATTTGAGTTTTGGTTATTCGATGTTGTTTCTGATCCCAGTATTTACGGGGACAAGATTAGTCCTGCGAAAGCAGGGAAGTTTTGGATTTTAGTAGAAAAATTAAGTTTTACACTGTTAGGTTGCGCTGTTAGTATTAAAGCAAAGAATTTTTTGTCACTGGATTGTTAATGTTACTATTACTTATTGCCGATAACAGCGGCAACAGCAATGTGAAAATGCAGTGCCTCATAGTGTAATTATCGAGGTACGTGGTTACTACGGATAAAGTTGTATTTACTGGCGATATACTCTTAGAATGGCAGATAATTATAACAAATCGAGGGGGGGAAATTTAAAAGTTTTCATGTTGGGGTGGGAGTTTCCTCCGTTTATCAGCGGTGGTCTCGGTACGGCATGTTACGGGCTCACCAAGGCGATGGAACAGCTCGGCATAAAAGTAACTTTTGTTTTGCCAAAAATGGTCGAGAGTAAATATACAACCCACGTTAAGCTGTTGACACCCAGTTCTCAGAAAGCCACATCAGTAGCCAAGAGCGAAGAGATAAAAAATGTAAAGTTTCGCACTATTGACTCACTGCTTCAGCCTTATTCAAGCCCTGATGTTTACCGGCAGCAAATCGAAGAAATCTTACAAAAAAAACACGGAAAGCATGGCAGTGTTACTGCAGCCAGCCAGTTTATCGGAGGAATCGATTACAGCAGTAATATGTATGCCGAGGTTCACCGTTATGCCACCATTGCCACAGAATTGGCCAAAGATGAGGAGTTTGACATCGTTCATGCACATGACTGGATGACCTATCCTGCGGCAGTTGCAGTGGCGGCAATGAGCGGAAAACCGCTGATTATACATGTGCACTCGACAGAATTCGACCGTAGTGGTGAGCATGTCAACCAGATGATTTATGATATAGAGCGAATGGGTATGGAGCAGGCAAATAAAGTCATTGCAGTTAGCAACTACACCCGCAAAATTATAACCAATAGATATGGAATTAACGGTGAAAAAGTTGAAGTAGTATATAACGGCGTAGAGCAAAACTCCAGAGCCGCTTTGGCTGATACACATATAGATAAAAACGAAAAGGTCGTCTTGTTTCTTGGCCGAATTACCATGCAGAAAGGGCCTGAGTATTTTCTGGCGGCAGCCAAGAAAGTCATTGAAGTCATGGACAACGTGAAATTTGTTGTAGCAGGTTCCGGCGACTTAATGCATCACTCAATCGAAATGGCAGCAGGACTTGGCATCGGCCACAAAGTCCTGTTCACAGGCTTTCTGCGAGGTGACGACGTTCAAAAGATATATGAAATGGCTGACCTATATGTTATGCCTTCTGTATCAGAACCGTTTGGTATCGCACCTCTGGAGGCCTTAGGCTATGATGTGCCTGTGATAATAAGTAAGCAGAGCGGCGTATCGGAGGTCCTAAAACATGCCCTAAAAGTTGATTTCTGGGATGTAAATGAGATTGCTAACAAGATTATAGCAGTCCTAAAGTATCCACCGTTGGGCGTTACACTGCGAAGTCACGGTAATTTTGAGGTACGCAAACTTCGATGGAACGATGCAGCAGCCAAATGCGCGAAAATCTACGAAGAAATGCTGGTCGCAATCTGATAAAAAGCATAAAGCTTAGTTTGGTGGATATCCGAATTTAACAGTTTTTGGATTTTTGTAATATGCCGTCGGTGTGTTTTTATTTTCAAGTTCATCAGCCATTGCAACTTAGGCACTATACGGCATTTGACAACAACGACCGGTACTTCGATGATTATAAGAATGCTTCCATCTGCAGGAATATAGCAAATAAATATTACCTGCCGGCTAACCGTTTGCTCCTGGAAATAATTCGCAAGTACAAGGGCAGATTTAAAGTTGCATACAGCCTAACCGGAGTATTACTTGAGCAACTGCATGACTATTCGCCGGAAGTTATAAGCACTTTTGACGCCTTGGTGGAAACCGGCTGTGTTGAGTTCTTAGCTGAGACGTATTATCATAGTCTGAGTTTTCTATACTCACGTGACGAATTCATAGAACAGGTAAACAAGCACATCGAAACTATCAATCATCTTTTCGGTCAAAAACCACGGGTATTTCGGAATACCGAGTTGATATATAATAACAATTTGGCTGAGCTTATTGAGTCTATGGGGTGCTTCGATGCAATAATAACCGAAGGAGCGGATCACATTTTAGGTTCACGAAGTCCTGATTTCGTCTATCGTCCAAAAGGTTGTGACAAACTAAAGCTGCTGCTGAAAAATCATTCTCTCAGTGACGATGTTGCCTTTAGATTTTCCAACCGTGTTTGGCCGGAGCGGCCTCTGACAATAGAAAAGTTTGCCCGATGGTTAGGTAATATCAATGGCAATGGTAATGTAGTCAATCTATTTCTATACTTTGAGACATTAGGCGAACACCAATGGGCAGATACCGGCATATTTAACTTTATGCGGCACCTACCAGAAGCGGTTCTTCGGCATCCGAATAACGATTTTAGAACGCCCAGCGAGGTAGTCCAAAGTTTTGAGCCTATCGACACGGTTGATGTGCCGAATGTGATAAGCTGGTCCGATACCGAAAGAGACCTTTCTTCATGGCTGGGCAACCCCATGCAATCTAATGCTATCCACGAGCTATATAGGCTCGAAGGTAAAATTAAGAAAACCGGCGACGAAAAAATTATCGCTGACTGGCGGAAATTACAGGCATCGGACCATTTCTACTATATGTGCACTAAGTACTTTGCAGACGGAGACGTACACAAATATTTTAATCCGTATGATTCTCCTTATGACTCGTATATAAACTTTATGAATGTGCTGGGCAATTTGCAGAATCGCTGTGTAAGGCCGGCCCTGTTAGATGCAAACAGGGTCACAGATGGAGCTTCAATCAGCAAAGACCATACAACGGAGAGGCAATTGGGGGTGTGTGTTTCACCACATAAAAACGGAAAAGAAGTAAATGCCTCTTTTAAGCGGCAGCGCAAAATGAGAACCCGTCTGATTAATCCGTCTCGAGTCGGTTCGAGAAACAGACGGTAGATTAGGCACCCTTACTCGTTGTTGATATCTCTCCACAGGATGCCTTACGGCAGAGGCAGTTCCGTTTCTTGAATTTTATTGGTAAAACATTTAGGAAGTATTATTTTGTTAACTCTACAAAAGGCTAAAAGTCTAAAGATTGCATCCATATCGATCCATGACAAGTCTATAGATGAGCTATTGACCAAAGAGTGGCTGTTGATTAATGAATTTGGCAGCTATGCTTCATCAACGGTTATCGGCTGCAATACGAGAGGGTATCACGGTCTGCTTATCGGCTCGCTTAATCCACCTGTTAATAGGATTATGGCTCTGGCTAATTGTCTGGAGATGGTGATATCGCCCTTGGGAGTATTTAACCTTTCAACCTTTGAGTTCCCGGATAAATTCGTGCCGGCGGGTTTTAGCTATATAAAGCATTTCTCTCAGGATATCGGAGTGCATTTTGATTATGAATTAAGTACTGCCCGGGCTCAGGCTATCGGCGCCGAACCTGCTTTTACAAAGTCTGCAGCTTTGCCCAAAAGGAGTACAGGCTCTTTTCTAAGAAAGCGGACAACAACAATTAAGCTGACTAAATCGGTTTACCTACTGCGCCAAGAGAATACAGTTGCACTTAAATATGATTTTACAAATATCGAAGAGCCGATAGAATTCATTTTGCGTCCTTTTGTGGGCCTGCGAGACTTCCACACGTTGCAAAAGTCTTACGCCTTGTTATTGTCAAGCCGGCTTGATGACGGTTTATTGGTTCGTTCTGCTTGCGGCACACAGGATAGTTGTGAGTTATATTTGAACTGCTCTTCTGTGAATCCCGCTGGAAATTGTATAACGAGAAATAATACGATACAAAAAGAGAAAATTTCTAACGGTGTGAAATTTGAAGATGATCAGCAGTGGTGGTTTAACTTTGTATATCGCAGCGATAAAGAAAGGGGCCAGAATTTTACTGAAGATTTATGGACGCCTGGATTCTTTAAGTGCCGCATAGAATCGCCGATCGAGATCGTCTTCTGGGCCAACTTATCCCACAACAAAACAAACCAAGCCAAAAACACCCTTACTCCGATTGAATCGTGTTTTGGGGCGGCTGATATTCAAGCGGTAAAGGAAGATTTGCGTAAACACCAAAACAACGTGATCACCACTGCAAAAGCTAACGACCAAGAGCTTAAAACACTTTGTTTAGCTGCTGATCAGTTTGTTACAAAACGTCAAACGGGCCAGAACCACAGAACTACTATCTTAGCCGGTTTTCCCTGGTTTGCAGACTGGGGTAGGGATGCTTTTATTGCCTTACCTGGTCTTTTACTTTCAACCGGCAGGTTTGACGAGGCAAAATCGGCTTTAATTACCTTTGCCCAGGCAGCAGACGAAGGCATGATTCCAAATCGGTTCGATGATCGTAGTAATACTAAGTATTTTAATAGCGTTGATGCGTCGCTCTGGTTTGTCAATGCAGCCTTTCAATATTTCCATTCTACCAGCGATGCAAAAACCTTTACGCAGGAGCTCCTGCCTATCATCCGCTGGATTATAGACTCTTATCAAAAGGGCACACGCTTTAATATTTCTGCTGATGCCGATGGTCTTATAACCGCAGGCGATAGCAACATGCAGCTAACCTGGATGGATGCCAAGTATGAAGGCACTACTTTTACACCTCGGTTCGGAAAAGCAGTTGAAGTCAATGCTTTGTGGTACAATTCCCTCTGTCTTCTGACTCAATTTTATATTGCGCGAAACTCAGAAAACGCAGAGCATTACAAGTCTATGGCAGAAAAAGTTGGAACCAGCTTCTGTGAGTTATTTTGGAATGAAGCGGTTGGTTACTTAAACGACTGCATTCTGCCCGATGGTTCCGCTGACATGAGTCTTCGGCCGAACCAGATATTTGCAATTTCACTTCCCTTTTCACCACCACTGTCCTCGCAGCAGAAAAAGTCTATCGTAGATTGTATTCAAAAGGAGCTGCTGACACCTTATGGACTACGAACTTTGAATGTTCAACATGATAATTACAAAGCTACCTATACAGGTCCGCAGCGACAGAGAGACGAGGCCTATCACCAGGGCACAGTTTGGCCGTATCTGATAGGGCCGTTTGTGGAAGCCTATCTGAAGGTGAATGGATATAGCCGAAAGAGCAAAAAAACGGCTGTTGAAATAATTGCGCCTTTGATGCAGCACTTGACCAAGGACGCCTGTCTTGGCCAGATAAGCGAAATATTCGATGGCAATGCTCCACATAAACCCAAAGGATGCTTCGCCCAGGCCTGGAGCGTGGCTGAATTGCTCAGGATTTATCATTTGATAAACAGCTAAAAACTCTATCCTCAATCCTCAATATCTATATATCATTTTTAGTTGTATTTTTTATTTAAATCTGTATATTACCCTATCTTGGCACTTGGAGCAGGTTCCAATCTAATCCGCCATAACGGATTATGAGAAAGTGCCTAAAGTGTCTAAAGTGAGCTAAAGTTTAAAAAAGACTTAGAGGTTCTAATGCTCTGTTGAAAACGCCATAACTGTCGTTTCGAGCGAGCTGAAAGGCAAGTCGAGAAATCTATTTTAAACAGATTTCTCCACTTCGCATCCCTTGGAGACGCTTCGGTCGAAATGACCCGGTACCTTTTCAACAAAGCAAGGTTCTAACAAAATGAAAGGTGTTCTACGACTGTCGTTCCCGCGAAAGCGGGAATCCATTCTTTTATGGATTTTCTGGACTCCCGCCTGCGCGGGAGTAACAAACAGAAAACAGTACTATTCATTTTGTTAGACGCTCTCAGAACTTTAGGCACTTCAAATTTTAGTTCATTTTAGCTAACTTTTTTGCTTATTTAGACATTTTGCATTTTAGTGGAGATCGCCACTATGGATTTTTGTATCGATGACGCGCGAACAAAACCGATTCCTAAGCTAAAAGAGCTTATAACCGATGGTCTAATCACACTTGCCGATGCAACCGATTGGCTCAGGACTATTTACGAAATACGTTTTTTTGAAGAAAAGGTATTTGAGCTTTTGGGTCAGAATATTATCAAAGGCGCTTCACATCTTTATGCCGGCGAAGAGGCTGTTGCTACCGGTGCCATCGCTGCTATCGAGCGTGGCGATGTGATCGGCTCAACCCACCGTGGCCACGGCCACTGCGGTGCCATCGGCAACAAATACGCTGACAGCCAGCAAGACCGCCAGAGGCACTGGAACAGTATGATGGCTGAACTGATGGGCAAAGAGACCGGCTACTGTAAAGGCAGAGGCGGCTCGATGCACATCGCTGAGGTGGATAAACAAAATAATCTCGGCTCAACCGGCATTGTAGGCGGCAATCAGCCGCCTGCGGTCGGAGCTGCTCTGGCCGAAAAATTCAAAAAAAGTGGCCGTGTAGTACTCTCGTTTTTCGGCGACGGCTCCACCAATTGCGGCAGTTTCCATGAGTCTATGAATATGGCATCGACCTTAAAAGTGCCTTTAGTAGCAATCATTGAAAATAACCTTTACGGAATGAGTGTGCCTTTCTCCGACAGCGAAGTAGAAGGTACCCTTAGGGCAAGCAATATTGAGGATATTGCCCAACGAGCAGCCGCATACGATGTGCCCGCTATGATTGTTGACGGTCAGGATGCGGTCGCAGTTCTTCTTGCAGTGCGCAAAGCAGTGGCAAGGGCAAGGAAAGACCATCAAATGACAATTATCGAAGCCAAGACCTATCGCTGGTTTGGGCATAGCCGAAGCGACCCGCGGGCCTACCGCACCAAGGCCGAGGAAAAAGCCTGGCACCAGCGCGACCCGATTATCGTTCTCAGAAAAAAACTTCTCTCGGAGTCGCTGTGTACCGAAGAGCAGTTAGATAAGATAAAAGACAAAGCTTTTAACACCATCGAAGCTGCCACACAGTTTGGCCTGGATAGTCCCTGGCCCAATCCTGCGGATGTGGCAAAAGATGTATACGTCGAAGAAATATATCCGTCCGAACTTATCAACTCTGAAAAACAGATGTCCAAAAAAGTAATGGAGACAACTGCTGCTTTTGAGGCTGCGTTGGCTTCATCCACAGCTAAAACCAAAAAGGAGGCCACCGAGCAGGCCAAGGCGGTAGTCAAATCGCAATTCGATATGGATGTTATGACCATCGCCGCGGCGGTCTCGGCTGCACAGGCAGAGGAAATGAGAAGGGACGAGCGCGTTTTCGTGATGGGCGAAGACGTGGGCCTTTATGGCGGAGCGTATCAGGCCACCCGCGGATTATTGGCCGAGTTCGGCACTGAACGGGTTATCGACACTGCGATATCCGAGGCAGCTATCACAGGTACCGCAGTAGGCGCAGCCCTTCGTGGTATGCGGCCGGTAGCTGAGATTATGTATGTCGATTTTGTCACGATAGCGATGGACCAGCTCGTCCACGTCGGCGCATATAATCGCTATATGTTCGGCGGCAAAGCAAAAGTGCCGATGGTGCTGCGAACCGAAGGTGGCGTGGGAAGATGTATCGCTGCTCACCATTCTGAATCTCTTGAGGCATGGCTGATGCATCCGCCGGGACTTTACGTAGTTATGCCGTCCACGCCGTACGATGCGAAGGGTCTGCTCAAAGCTGCTATCCGCAGCGATAATCCGGTGGTATTTATCGAGCACAAGGCAACATACGGCCAGCTTGGCCCAGTGCCGAGGGGTGATTACATTATTCCGCTGGGCGTGGCGGACATCAAAAGACAGGGAAGCGACGCTACTATCGTAAGCTACAGCAGAATGGCGATGTACACTTTGCAGGCGGCCAAGGTTCTCGCCGATCAGCACGGTATAGAAGCTGAGGTAATCGATGCGCGGACGTTAAAGCCGTTGGATATCAAAACGATAGCTGAATCGGTTCGCAAAACGGGACGCTTAATCACGGTAAGCGAAGGTTTCGGCACTTGCGGCGTAGGCAGAGAAATAAGCGGACAGTTTATGGAGTACCAGTTCGACGATGGCTCACACGGCTTTGATTACCTCGATGCGGCACCGGTTAATCTTGCAGCGGTTGATGCACCGCCGCCGATGAGCGAGCCGTTGGAAAACGCAAGTATTCCCAGCATCGAACAAATTGTCGAGACTGTAAAAAGGGTAATTGGTTAAATAATTATTGGTTAAATGGTAACTGGTAAATTGTAAGTTAGTTGATTAGTGAATTGGTAACTATTGATTTGTAACAGTTCAATTGACCGTTGTCATTGCGAGCGACTTGTCCGTCGTAGCCTTGGCGAAGGCGGAAGCGAAGCAATTTCTATTTTTCACAGACTTGAGATTGCCACGGCCTTTCAGGCCTCGCAATGACAGTTCATCAAATCACAAATAACAAACCATTAGTTCACCAATTACCAATAACGAAAAAATGAGGATTTATAGATGGCAAAAGAAATAAGATTACCACAGCTTGGACAGACGATGGAAGAAGGAACTATTGTTGATTGCATGGTCAAGGTTGGCGATAAGGTTGAGAAAAGCGACGTGATTTTTGAGATAGAGACCGACAAAGCAACACTGGAGATGGAATCACCGGCTGAAGGCTTTGTTAAACACATCCTTGTTGAAGAGGGACAGACATTGCCCGTAGGTGAGCCGCTGATGGTTCTGGGCGCCAAGGATGAAGAAGTGCCACAAAGCTTTATAGACACCCTCAAAGGTGGTGCTGCTTCTACTGCGGCAAGCATGAGCACATCTGTTAGCGCTACAGAAGCTGCACCTGCGGCTCCTGCTGCTGAAACAACTAAAACGGAACCAGCCAAACCAGCGGGCAAAGTTATAGCTTCACCGCGTGCAAAGAAATTAGCTGAAGAACTCAGCGTGGACTTGGCAACAGTCACTGCTACAGGCCCCTCAGGCAGAATTACCGAGCAGGATGTTAAAAATGCCGCCGACGCAGAAAAGCGTTTAGCCTCCGCTTTTACACCGGGGGTTCAAGAAAAAGTCAAACTTGGTGCAACTATACCATTGAACAGAATACAGCGAATAACAGCGGAAAGAATGCTTAAATCCAAGCACGAAATACCGTGCTTCTATCTTATTGCAAAAGCTGATGTCACCGACCTGGTTGCGCTGCGAACAAAGATTAACGAAAAAGGTGACCAGAAGATTTCCTACAATGATTTTCTTATGAAAGCAGTAGCGACAGGGCTGGAGAAATACCCGATTATGACAGGCCAATTAGCTGGTGAGGCCGTTAAATTGGCCGATGCAATCCACGTTGGCCTGGCAATATCTGTGCCGGGCGGCTTGATAGCTCCGATTGTTAAGGATGTGAACAAAAAGGATATCAAACAGATTGCACGAAACAGTCAAGACCTAATTGAAAGGGCCCGCAATAATAAACTGTCTCCAGATGATTTGGAAGGCGGCTGCATTACCGTTAGCAACCTTGGTGCCTTCGGTATAGAGAACTTTATTCCGATTGTCGTGCCCGGCCAATGCAGCATTTTAGGCATCGGCAAAATAACCGATACCTGTGTGCCTGATAATAGCAATATCTTGGTGCGCAAACTTATGAGCATGACCCTGTCGGTGGACCACAAAGTCACCAATGGTGCATACGCAGCACAATTTCTGGACTTCGTTAGGAAGCTGCTGGAAGATACATCCACATTCAATACTGGTAATTGATAATTGGTGATTGGTAACTGGTAAATAGTCACTGTTTCTACTTTGCTATTCATCATTTAACCAATTACCATTTAACCGGTAGCAATATAGGATTATATGAAATGGCAAAGAAGATTGTCTTCGACCCTAAGGCTCAGACCCGAAGGGAAGCCGCTCGTTTGCCGGCTATAAGGAAAGCTTCGCCAAAGGTTCCCATCATTGGTGTTTTTGCTACGAGCGATCCACGCATTGATAAGAACAGCCGCATCCGCTGTCAGAATATTGTAAAGATGGCGGCTGACATTATCAGCGGTGCAGTGGTTCTGCCGGATAAGACGGCGGTACCGGTGGTCTATTCCACAGTCTTGATAGATGGCGAAGCGCAGGTTGATATTGTAGCCCAGCAATTTCGCAAGGCCGGCGTGGATATTTTAGTCTGTGTGCCGGATACATGGGCCTTTCCACAGCTTACTACTATCTCGTTGCTGCAGCAATTTCCGCCCAATACTCCTATAAATATTACCTGCGGCAACAGCGGCCCCAAGCCCGGCGTAGTCTATGCCCACGCTCTAAATGGTGCCATCAGCCAATATGGACGGATGGTAGCCCTAAATGTGGGGAATTGGCCGGATACAGGCTTGAATCCTAAAATGACCGAGCAGACGGGAAAAAACCTTATTGACTGGTGCTATGCCGCGGTAACCACTGTCGGATTGCGGGGGCGGAGAATTGTAATTTTGGGCCATGATTCGATGGGGATGGAAACTGCTCTTGCACATATCATCGCCACCAGGAACACTTTCGGTTTGGAAATCACACGTCTGGATATGAAGCTGTTGGCTGATATGCTGAATAAAAAGGCATATAACGAAAAAGAGCTAAAAGCTCTGCGAGGCTGGATAAACAGATACGTCGGCAAACGGCTACAGCTTCGCGACGAAGCAGATAGCGAACGATTCAATCAAAGTTTGGCTATGTATTTAATCGTCCGTGATTTGATGGCTGACGTGAATGCGGTCGGCGGCGGTTTTATGAGCCAGTTGGAATGGGGTTCAGACCAGCGAGGTATTCCGCTGCCGGTAGCCGACGTGATGGAGTCGTTCTTCAACAGCACGTTTGACCATAACGGCAGCAAGGCACCACTGCCTTTTGCAACCGAAGCAGATGTGCAGGGACTCTTAACGATGCTGTTTATGACGTACCTTTCCGGTGGAAATCCGCCTTTGTTTATGGACTTTAGAAAAGTATGGGAGGCGTGGGAAATTAAAGCTCTTGCTGAGAAAATCGGCGTCGAAGGACTCGACAAAAAGGCAGATTGGTACAATAAGGGGCTGGTCGATGGCGACAATTCCGGCAGTGCGTCATTCAATTGGGCAGCAAAACCCGGAGCTTCGGTCAAAAAGATAATGGACGCCGTGACATTACCTCTGGCGGATGAGTCCTACTTCCCCGGCGGCGGCAATTCGGTTACGTTTATGACACCAGCAGGGATTGATGGTATCGCCGCTCGAACGGCTTACAGTAGTGCCAGCGGATTATTCAGTTTGATTTGGGACGAGGCCCATACAACTGAAGTGCCGGCCAAACTTGCCGATGCGATGTGCAGTCTGACTACACCGACTTGGCCTCACACCTTCGTTGTGCCGAAATACGCAAGTATGGTCGAGTATAAGCAATATCCGCCGGCCAATCACTTCCATATGACCTGGGACCTGCCGGTTGCCCGGCTTGAGCACTGGATGGATTTGACAGGCGTCTTAAATGTCACGCCTTGGGCAGCGAGACCCAAGTTTATTGAAGGTATTGATAGGCCGCAGCCGTTGATTCACCTGATAAACGGCGGTGAAGACGCTTTCAAACTGCTGAAAAGCCGCATCTGAACCCCCCAATAAACCTGTCCTGAGCCGGGTCGAAGGATTGCGGGGCTAAATATTGCTCTACTGGTTTCGTCATATGTTTATCGGTTGCGCTGCTCGTCTCGTTAAACGTCATACGTAAAACGTAACCGTGACGAGTTGCACAACCACTGGACGATTTATACCCATCCAGAAAGAGAATTCGGTGTTATGCCCGGATGATCTGGAAATTCTCGGCCAAGAGACTACGTAAAGCCTTTGCATGTTCCTTGACATCCTCAAAGAATGTGTGACATGCCTCG
>Ga0315547_1000114_pt1 | contig 91531 bp, 81 predicted proteins | sample SalMarSW160240MG_2_FD_202542 | JGI IMG/M metagenome (GOLD analysis project Ga0315547, IMG submission 202542) | Salt marsh sediment microbial communities from the Plum Island Ecosystem LTER, Massachusetts, United States - Salt Marsh Sediment SW1601-240 ...
TTTTTATCTCTAAGTGAAAATATTCTCTCTCTTCTAATCTCCGTAATTTGCTTTAATTCAAAATGCTTCTGAGCATTCGCTTTACATTTTGGATTATAACATTTATTTGGAGGTATTTTTTTAGTCCATGAAAATTCAGTATTACATCTTAAGCATACATATTGACGTTCTTCAGGTATTTCAATGATTGACCTTTTTTTACTTTTCTGAGAAAATCCTTTTAAAATAATAAATTTATCTAATTTATCCTCTAATTTCTTAATATCATCAAAAAGAATATATCTTAGAAAGGATTTATCTTTTTTAATATCATAGATGAAGCTCACAAGAATCTTATCTGAATTGGGCTTTATTCGATTCTCTATTACTGCTTTAAAGATTCTCAATGATTCATGAGGGTATTTCGCTATACATTCATTAAGAATATCTGAATGCTTTGGGAAATGCTTAGTAAATTCATATTTACTTGGATTAAGAGCAAGTTGTAATTTTACTTTACCCTTTAGCATTTTTTGTTGTTCTATTTCCTCATATAATTTCTTATATATATAATAATAAACGAAATAATCAACTAAAACAGATTGATACCCTCTTTTCTCAATAGGAAAAATTGCTTTCTGTTTTATTGAATCCAAACTACCTGGAATTGTAGGCTTTGGAATTTTATCATCCAATTTTTCTTTATCTTGTTTTGTTTCTTCCATTTCTTAATTTCTCTTATTTTAAATTATTTTTAAAATATTCATTAACCTGAATTGAAAATTTCTCTAAATATTCTTGTTCAATTTCACAAGAACACATAACCCCATTTCTCACACATCTTGAATTTACAGGGTTTGTAGGTGTGTAAAATTTACATTCTCTATACTTTTGATTGCATATTTTTCTTTTAGATATCATTTTTGATTAACCCCAAATTCATTAAAAAATCTGTCTGCTTCTTTAAAACCATTAATTAGACCGAACATTAATTCAGCCATCTCATCGGAGGTTTTATTTCCCATCCAACAAGTTTTATTTTTTCTAAATATTTTTCTCAATCGACTGAGCCTTCGTTTATTCTCCTCATAATTTGCTAATTTCTCAATAAACCCGAAGATCTTTTTATAAATCTCAAGATTAGGAGTAGGAGTTTTCATTAATTCAACTACAATCTCCGCTTCTTCATACATTTCAGGAGATTGCTCTCTTAGTTGTTCTAAAATTTCAAATTCTCTATTCTTAGACATTTCTATTACCTTCACAATAATTTTATAGACAATTCTTGAATTTGCTCTCCCAATTTCTGAATCCTTTCATAAATATTATGTTGTATAGTGTAAATCTCCTTTTGTTCTTGGGATATTTCCTGAATTTGAGAGTATATTTTCTTCTGCCTTTCAAAGATTTTTCTCTGATTTGAATTAAGCTTTATCTGATCCTCATGAATTTTTTTAATCTTTGCCCTTAGAAGCTGCTTCTCCACTGGATTATTTAATTTTGTTTTACTCATATTTTATTCTTTCTCTAATTTGATTTCCATATTATCAAGAATAAATGGTATTGAATCTTTCGCTATCATTTTTATCATCGTATAAATATCTCTCTCCATTTTTTTAATAGATTCAATATATTTCCCCTCTTTCTTTAAATCAAAATAATCGTTTAATAAATCCCATAGTTGAATCAAAACAGATTTTTGTCTATCCGACATTTCATCAACTTCTTCAACATTATCATCAGGTACCCTAGGTGCAAGATAAATATCAAAGTTATCATCATACATCCTCAAAGGATATGGTTCATTTGGAATATCAACCATTGTTTTTTCCCTATCAAGGATCAATAATGCTATCCATATGTAAAATCTGCTGTATTCGAGTTCATTTTCTTTAATTATATAAATATTTTTAGACTCTCGTCTTATTTCTTTAGAAAATTGATTTAAACCCACTTTTTCCCTATATACACAATCAAATGTTGATTTTAAAGAGTTTTCTGAAATCTTAGATACACCAATAATTCTATTTTTATCCATATACATTTCAGGGGCGTTATACACCATTCCTATTGGTGGTTTGTCTAATTTAAAAAAACCTTTTCCAACTTTTTGATCTAATATTTCTAATACATTTTCCATCTCCTTTTACGCTCCTTTGTTATTTTTTTATTTTATCCCCGCAAATCGATTCGATTCGCAGTCTGGATTGTTTTTATTAACTTTGACACATTCTCGTATTCATTTTTCACATGATTAATAATTTCATCAGATGAATTTTCTCTTTCTTTAAATCTTTCTGTTAGGTCAAAATAAGGAAATCCTATTCTTGTATACTGCAACCGAATTATCTCTAATCCTTTCTGTAGTAATACTGTATTTGTAATTTCACGTATCATCGGAGATGTAACTATTTTTAGATCGGCACCTATTAAAATTCTTATAACTTGTTTCATGGTATGCCTAGCATCGTTTTCTGATATATCGGTTTCCTTTAATAATGATTTATAAATCAGAGTAGGGTTAAACCTCTTTTTTTCAAGTGTTTTGTCGATACCGAAAGGGATCATCGAGTCCATTTATCCTATTCCCCCATTATTTTTAAAATCATATATAAAATCATTTAAATTCACTTTTTCTTTCTTTTCTTTAATATTCTTTTCAGGTTTCTCGAACTCCTTGAAGAGTTTTAATAATCCTTTTTTCAAATCATTTGTAATATCGTTTACATTCAAGTTTATTTGCTCAACTCTACTCCACAACACGAAACTGATAAACGCAAACTTATCGACATTTGCTTTAACATCTTGGAAATCTATATCCTTAAAAAGTTTGTCGAACAGTTTTCTCATTGCCGGGTAATCGAATTCTCTCATTTTCTCAATTCAATAAAAAATCAAAAACTAGATGAATTAGGAATAACTTTAAATAATAGGTCAAGTTTCCTATTATTAGCACATCAAAATTCTTCTACCTTTTTTTTTATTCAGACCCCCCTAATATTTCTTTTCTAAGAGATTTAATTTTTTCAGTGTTTTCAGCAATTTTTCTCTTGTTTTTTTTATATTCTCTAAATAATTCATTTTGACTCATATCCACCAGTTTCTTACTCGAAATGGACTCGTCAATATCATTATTCAGGAACAATCACCTCAATTAGTCTTGTTTTTTTCTCTAATGCAGATAGATAATTGCGAACGCACTTACTCACATTATATCCCCGTTCTTGCAATTTTCGGGTTATCTCCTTGTCAAGTGTTAAACTGGTTTTTTTAGGCTTCATTTTATTTTTTCTCTCTCAAATTTCTTTTTTTTACAGTTTTATATGTATATACCCGTATCGTTTTAAAAAACCTTCGTTTATTAGATTAATCCTTTTTATGAAATGAAAGGTAAAGATTAAACTTCTCATTCTATCGAAAGAGAATTTCCAAATACCCAAAAATGGGTAAATCTTAATTATTTTTTAAGTAAATTAAAAACAAGGTAATGTATTTGCAGATGCTAAAGGAATTATTATTAGATTATAAAATAATAAAAAACACAAATATAATTTAAGAATAATGGATTACCGAGAGAATATTACTCCCTTAATAAAGACCGTTTTTACGAAAGATGATTAAAAAAAATAATTTAGAAATATTGGATTTCGTAATATGGAAAATATTTATCATATAAATCTCTCTTCTCCTTTATTGAAAGTTTTAAATAGTGCTCTCCTTCTATTGAACTAGGTTTGTGATTCATAAGCATTTCCCGTATTTCACTTGAGATATTGTTTTTGGTATAATATGTAATAATAGACCTTCTAAAATAATGAAATGTAAATTCAAAACCTAATTTTCTAATGATTTTTTTCTTAATAAAATAGCATTGAGTATTTGAAAGATACCCTTTTTTATTACTTGTAAATAGCCAATTCTTTTTTCTTTTTAATGTTAAAATATAATTCTTTAGATATATCATAAATTTTTCACTAAAAAAGAATAGTAGGCCTTTATTTTGTCGATAAGTAGATTTTCTAGCTCCTTTAATAAAACCTGTTTCAAAATATCGTTCTTCAAGATTAACATCTTTTGTCCTTATTGTACGAATTTCTGAAATTCTAGCTCCTGTACAAGCTATTAATCCAAACAGAATAAAATCTCTTCTTCTAAGATTTTTTTTACAATAATCTAAAATCATTTCTAATTGCTCTTTAGATAAAATTTTATCATTTTTTTCAGATTGTTTTTTAATATCCGTATCTTTTTGAGTAAATTGATAAACCTTTTTTATCGGCACAGGATTCCTAAATTCAATTTTCTGATTTAATAAAAGTGCCTGAACATAATAGAAAAAACTCATAAGAATGGATCTGTAGGTTTCTTTAGAATCTAGTTTTATATCTCGTTTGTCTAAATAATCATTGAAATAATTTCTCACATCAATCATTGTAATATCAGGGACTTCTTTATCAACTTCTTGGAAAAAATAACTTAATACTGATTTATGATTACGATAGGTATCATTAGAACGTTTTTTTACTTCATTTAAATAGGAATTTACATAATAAAGATTCTCTTTTCTTATTTGTAACGGTTTTTCTCCTAAGAAATTAACTGAATTATCAATTTTCTGTTGTAATTTCATTAAGGTATCAACTCGTATTTATGTTCTTCATTTAATTTAACTTTACCTAATTCTATAAATCCATTAAGTAGTTTTAAAGTCTTTATCTCATCTAAATCTAAAAGTTTTGATAATTCAACTTCATCTCTAGGTTTCTCTTCTAATAGATTTAAGCCAAGTGTCTTCTGATAATTCCATAATGAAGTATTTTCAGGAATAGTGGTTTTCTCAGCAATAAATTTTAAGATTTTATTTTGGGTTTTCAGTATCTCTTTATTATTATTCTCTAATTGTTTTATCCGGCTATTTGTATTAGAAATCTCCTTATCTTTTATTCTATTGAAGTAAGATCCCTCAATTCTTTCATTAACACAAAATCTAACTAAAGATGAAATTGAGTTAAAATGATTCTCCTTTCTAAATTTTTCCCATAATTCCTCTTCTTCTTTAGAAATTCTTACATTTATGTTTTTTGTATATTCTTTTTCTTTCTTTGGCATAATATCACGTTTATAATTTTTTTACTAATTAAAAAGAAACAATTAACGTATTTAAATGTTTTACATTTCTTTACATTTATGCTATGATATCTCCATAACACACTATTTTTTCATTTATTTATTGTCAATTTCCCTTAAGATACCCATATTAAGCAGGTTATTTTGTTCTTAATTTAAGGAATTAGATTGGAAAGCGAAGCTTTTAAAAAACAAAAAAGAATCCCTCAAGTTGAGTTATTTACTTCAGAGAATTGCTATTTTTGCGGAATAATGGAAGGAATTTTATTAGATTTACAAAAATTTTATAATTTCCGTATAAAAAAAGTGGATGTAGATAAAATTCCAACAAAAGATATTTTTAAATTGCCCACCATAAGAATAAATGGTGGAAAAGATATTATTGGATTTATGCCTAAGGAGGATCTTAGTGCGATGTTAGTGAGACAACTATATTCTAAAATTTAAAAACACCATTTTAACTTGAATTAATTTCAAAAATTATTATTTCTTAGATTATTTATTACATAGAAAATTTTTTATATTATTATATATAAAAAGTTGCGGGAATCGCCAAGTCTGGTCAAAGGTGCTGGACTCAGAATCCAGTGGCGAAGGCCTTCGAGAGTTCAAATCTCTCTTCCCGCACTTCTCCTATAAAATTCTAAAAAGCAACTTAAAATAATCTACTATGTAAATTACTGAAATCATTCCAAATATATTGAAAAAATTCGATTTTTTCTTTTTTTTAATATATTCTAACATAAATTCATAGTTGAATATAAAATTATTTTATTGATTATATTCTATATAATATTATAATAATTGATTTGAATCATTAATTAAGAGTTAAGTTAAATGTCTGACAAACAACAAAATCCACAGGAAGAAGTTAAAAAAGAAGATGAAGGAATTCCTCCGATTATAAAAGAAGAAATAAAAGTATTCCAATTTAATGATGAATTAGGGGAATATGAAGAATTAGAAATTGAAGAAGATATAGAATTGTATGAATTGCTTAATCCAGAGTTTATATTATTGTTTATAGACCCAGATCATTTCCGAGTTTGGATTTGGCAAGGATCTGAAACGACAACCAGAATGAAATTTATTTCAGCAAAAAGTGCTCCAGGTTTAAGAGATCAGTATGGATTATCGTACAAAATAACATCCGTTGATGAGGGTGATGAAGTTAAAGCCTTTAAAATTTTTATAGGTTTAGAAAAGGAGGAAGATTTTGAAGCTGAGGAATTGGGCCCTGCTTATGAAGGGAAAAAAGAAGATCTTGAATTACTTGAAGAGTTATCTCATGAGAAGATAATTTTGTTATTAGAAAAATCAGGACTTCCAAAGGGCTATGAAAGAGATTTAGTAATTGTTAAAAATAAGCTTTATGCCTATAGAGAGTATGACAGGGACTATTTAGGTTCTATAATAAAAGAGAAGAAGTTATTCCCTTTAAGAGAAGCGGTTCCAGATGGTACTTATTTAGCTGAAGATTATATCCCTCGCTTTTTATTTAGTTTTAATAATGTTGTGCTGACTGAACTCTTAAAAAAAAAACCTAATGTTGATAATACTCATATATCAACAATAAATGAAGTAAATCAATAAATTTTGGACTCTTTAATAATAATATGAGCTATAGAAGACGAAAAGCAAGGGTTATTCGGAAAAAAGAAAGACAAAGGCAATGGTTAAGTTTTTTTCTTATTATGATTTTTTTTATCGCTATTATTGTGGCGATATTGATTGCTGTTCTTTCAAATCCAAGTTAAAATTACGTAAATCAACTAACTTTTTCTTGTTGTTGACAATTTTAAGTTAATTTTAAAATTATCTTAACAATCTATAATTTATTTAATTTAGACAAATTATTTTTGATATATTCTGCTAAATTTCGGTTAGAAGCAATAATCGAGCATTTCGATTTAATTTTTAGGGGCAATTCCAGCGGTAATCCCTCATTTGAAAAAACTATTCCGCCTGCTTCTTGAACAATTAGAATACCTGCAGCACAATCCAATATTCTTAGAGTTCCCCTTACATCCATAAATAAATCAAGTGCTCCCTCTGCAACTTGACATAATTCTAAGGCAACAGCTCCCATCGTACGAACTTTATACACTTCGTCGATGATGGGTTTATACCTCTGTACAACCCTTGAAAATGGCTCGGAGGTATTTAATTCCACCCCAATTACTGCTCTATCTATATCATCAAGTTTAGAAACAGAGATTGCCCTGTTATTAGAATAAGCTCCTTTTCCTTTAATCGCCCAGTAGATATCTTTGGTGTATAAATTAAGGATTACTCCTTCGGTTATATTCCGAGAGTTTGGTCCATTCGCATGTGCCACCGAAATACAACAAAATGGGATACCACGATTTGCATTTAAAGATCCATCAATAGGGTCCATAATAATATAATCCATACACTTATCATAGTTCTTTTTATCTCCAAGATATTTTTCACCAATTTCTTCACTTATTAAATGAAAATCTATATTATTTTTTTTAATTTCATCTATTAAGGCTTGCTCTGCAATTGAATCTATCTTAGTGGTAATATCACCACCCGCTCCCTTTTCATCAGTAATTTCTGCCCCTTCCAGTGTTCCTAAAAGAGAATTCACTTTATTATATGCAAATTTTACTGCCTTTTTTAGAATATCAATCCATTCAATAGACATAATTTCTCTCTCAATCAAATCATTATAATAAAAAAATTTACTCTATTCTATTTAAAGAAAATTAAATATTTCATACTTCTTTAAAATATTTTTTAAATAATATTTTTTAAAGATTGATTTGAGAATCAATGGATAAAATTTTGATTCCACATAATAGAAAAATCGAATTAACTTGCCCCAGATCACTTACATAAGCTCTATTTCAACCAAAACTGTCTCAGGAATAGTTATTTTCATAATCAAATGCATACTCCGCTCGCCCGCGATGATATCTATTAATCTCTTATGAAGACGCATCTCATATTTCGCCCAAGTACTTGTACCTTCACCACAAGGACTCTTCCGAACGGGGACAACGAGTCTTTTAGTAGGTAGAGGAATTGGGCCAAACTTTTTTATACCAGTTTGCTTACAGACTTCCTCTATTTGTTGACAAACGTTTTTTAAATCATCCAAGTCATTAGAAGATAAACGTATCCTTGCTTTTTGCGAGTTTTTCTCACCGGTGTTGTATAGACTTTTTTTAAATTTGTAAATATTTTAATACTTATTTTTAATTAAATTTTATCTTTCTTCATGCATCTTACTTTTACAACATTTAAGAAATTGTAATTCTTGATTTATTCTAACTTGAATTAATTCTGATTTCTCTTCTAAAAACAATTTGAACTTAAATAAATCAAAATTATTAATAAATAAAAAAAAAAGAGAATAAGAAAAACTGAGAAAATCAATTAGATTAAATACAAAATATAGAAAATCATTTGAGAAACTCAAGAATAGTTTTAATAAATTTTTCTGGTTCGTGGGGGTATATTGCATGACCGCTATTATCGAATAAAGAAACCTTTGCTCCAGGTATTTTCTCGGCTAATATTTTTGCGTTTTGATACGGATTGAGAATATCTTTTTTTCCTTGCATTATTAAAGTAGGAGTATTGATGTTTTTGAGTCTTCTATATGAATTAAAATTCATTATCGCCCTAAGTTGACGGTTATAAATGTTTAATGGGATTGGAAATTTGAGGAATCTTCGAATTTTATCTTCAACATAATCTGGATTATTTTTCCTGAACTCCTTGGTTAATATCAGTGGGATGGAAGCTTTAGTAATCTTCTCAGGAGTCAACCCTTCAATTGCTCCTAATAGTAATCGAAATGCTACAAGTGATGGTGGTATTGATTTGGTTCCCCCACAATTTGTTCCCCAAAGAATGAGTTTTTCAACCATTTTAGGATAATTAAGAACAAGTTCCTGAGCAATCATTCCTCCCATGGAAACTCCAAGCAGATGTGCCTTTTGAATGTTTAAAGCATTCATCAAGCCAATTGTATCAGCAGCAAACATTTTTATTGAATAATCAACATTAGGTTTATCAGTTCGCCCTGCTCCTCTGTTATCAAAGATTATGGTTTTAAAATTTTTTGATAACTCATTTATGAACGGGGCATCCCACTCTTCAAGACTAAGAGATAATCCCATTATCATCACGAGAGGAAAACCTTCTCCGTGAATTTCATAATAAATATTTATATCATTGACCTTTACTTTAGGCAAATTAAATATTTCTCCTTCTTTAGATTATTTTAATATCATATCGTTTAATTTCATATTTAATAGTTCAGTAAAAGATATTCATAGTTTTTTAAAATCTTAAAAGAAATTGATTTCCTAAATGAACATTATTTAAATATTTTTGGGCGATTTCTAGACATTCGAGTGCTTGCTCTTTTGGGGTTATGGGTAAATCTCTCATCATATAATCCGGATGAAAAACTAACAAACTATAGGGAATCTCCTTATTTATCGCTGCTATAAATTCTGCAATTCTTTCCACCTCCTCTGCTGTTGTATAACCTGGTACTAATAATGTGCATCCGCTCATTTCTGGAACATTTGGGCGAGTTCCAAAGTATTTTTCTGCCAAGAATTTGAAATTTTCATAAGTGCGTTTATTGGATACGCCACAAAGTGCTAGATTTAAAGTTTCATGATAACTCTTTAAATCAAATTTTATATTCCCACCACTTTTAAGTGCAATTTGCATGCATTTCTCAACCTGTTTTGGATTTCCACTCCCATTCCATTCCCAACATATGCGCATTTTTCTTTTGGGATCTGTTTGTTTCAATTTTTCTAAAATTTTTTCTGAGGCAGCAATTGTAAATAGAAATTGGCATTCTGGAGTTCCTCCAAAGTAGCATAAACATGAAATTTTTTTATTTTTAATGAATTCATTCACATAATCATCAATTCTTTTAATATTATTTTTAGAAAAGTGTTTATGAGACGCATTTTGACAAAATAAGCAATCGAAAGAGCATCCATACATAAACGCAGCATAACTATATGTTCCAATCTCTGGACCTGGAAAATCTGAATATTTTGGATAGCCGCTAGCCGTTCCAGCTGGACAAAACCATGCATTACAACAATTGGTTGGATTCATATCTAAATATCCATGCATATATGATAAGGCTCTTGAAGGTATAGGAATCTCTTTAGATTTATTTATTTTAATCATTCTTAAACCACAATAACTAATATCCCCTTCCTCTAGAGAACATTCATTTATACATAAATTACAGGAAAATTTTTTATTGAAATCATCAATATTTGGGGCTATTTCAGGTAAACCCTCTGTTTTTCTAATTTGTTTATGAACTTGTAATACATGATCCTCTACTTTTTTTCTCTCTTTATTTAAAATGCAATCTCTGCATATTTCTAATACATCTGATATCAGCGTATCCGTTTTTCCACAAAATTTACATGTTCCCAAAAGATTCTTACTCCATTTAATTGTAATTAATTTTCCTCTTTTTCTAAAATTAAAAAATTCTGTTCTTTACGTAAACCTGGATTATCTTGGACTAGAAAGCCATTAAAATCTGCTAATTTGAAATATTTCATAAGTAATTTAATATCAACCTCTGTTTCTGGATAAAATTCTAAAATTACTCTTCCATTATTATTTAAAACTTCTTTAAAAATTTTAACAGTTTGTTGTAAAATCTTATTTTTTTCATTATTATCTAAAATATCTTCATAAATAAAGTTAAAAGAAGAGACAGAAATAATATGATCAATTTTATTTTCTCTTATCGGTAAATTTCGAATATCGGCTAAGATCAAGTTAAAATTTTCAAGTTTTTTTTTATGAAGTAAATATATCATATCTGATAGAATATCAATACTAATAACATTGAATCCCTCTTCAAGTAAGATTTCTGTCGAGAAACCAGTTCCACAGCCTAAATCTAATAGTAATAATTCATTATTATTAAATTCTGGGAAGTCACCTAAGTTAGAATCAAATAATAATTCTAAACATCTATTCGTAGTAATTCTTTGATTTCTCTCCATCCATTTAGATGTATCATACTCTATTGCTTGATCCCCAATATAAGAATCAGGAAATTTGGGGCGCTCTTTTTTTACCATATGTATTATCTATATAAAGAAAGCATATAAAAATATTAAATTATTCTTTCTATTATCTTCTTTTATATAATCCAATAAGCTCTGCCGATTCAATAGTATGTTCTTTTACCTTTTCTCTAAAATTTTTTTTCTTTACACCTTCTAGTTTTTCCACATCAAGAGCGTAAACTCTAAAAAAATATCTATGTGTTCCGCTTGGAGGGCAAGGACCACCATAAGATGTTTTTCCAAAATCATTCTTAACTTCAATTCCTGGGATTGGACCGCCTTGTGTAATTTCATTAACATCAGAAGGAATTGTATGAACATACCAATGTATCCAATCTCCTATTGGAGCATCAGGATCATTACAAGAAAGAGCAAAACTTTTTGTGCCGCTAGGTACTTCCTCCCACTTTAAATGTGGAGATATATCCTTACCATCGCAGGTAAATCTACTATCAATCATTCCATTATTTTCAAAATCATTACTAACAAGTTTCATAAATATTTTCTAGAATGATCAAATATTTAACGATTATGCCTTTTTAATTAAAAATAATTTATTGTATACTCTTTAGATCAAAATTCCGAGATCTCGTTAATTTCATAGAATTTATTATTATTTACTCTTTTTCTTCAGAATCATCGGTATCTAAATTAACATTAACTTTTTTAACCTCATCTTCATTTTGTTTCGGAATTTCTGTTAAAATTTTCTTTTCTTCTTTAATATTTTGCTCCTTCTCATCAGGTAATGTTAATTCAAAAATATTCTCATCCTGTTCACTTTCTGTATATTGAGGTTGAGTGAGTTCATCTCGTCCAATTATATTATTATCTATTGATTTTATTTCCACTTTTTCTTTAAAATCTGGTGTTTTTAATTCGTGTGCAGCAGTAGATGATTCTATTAATTCTTTAGGTTCTTCTATAGTATTATATTTCTCTAAATTGATATTATTTGTATAATCAGCGTAATTTTGATTTAGGAACGTTATTTTTATTGTATTTTTAGGGTCATTTTTTGCGTTAATTTGTATAAAATGACTCAATTGGATTTTATTTTTTGTTTTAGCCCTATAATTTAAAGAAGGAAATAGAATTGATATTGAAAATATAGCAATACCAAATAAAACTGAAAATGTAAGAAAACCTATAAATATTGATGTGATTAATCCAACTATTGAAAAAAATAAGACTAATTGTCCCTGTTTACTAGAAATTCCTGTTTTAATTTTAAGATAGTTATTACATCTCTCACATATTGGCAAGTCGAAATAATAATCATTTTTCGAATTATTCATATGGGAATAAGACCCGAAAATTATTTTTTTAATTTTATTATTAGTTATCTCACCACAGATGACGCATATGTTAGGAAAGTACATATCCTTAACATCGTAAAATTCTACTGAATTTTTTTTAAGAGAAATTTTTATACTCTCTTCATTACCGCTTAACTCTGTAATTTATAACACCTTCCCACATTTTGTACAATATGTATTAGTTGATTTATTCAGAGCTCCACACCAAATACATTTTTTAAGAGAATTCATTTCATTCAGTGAAGCTAAAGTTGAATTATTAATATTTTGATCTAATAAATTTAATATTGTGCTTTTTATTAGGCTATTTGTGGGTTCGGGGACTCCCAATTGTAAAGCCAAAATCATGGATTTAAAACTTTCATTGAGTCTCCCCTCTGAGATAAATTTAAGAGATGCCATTGCAATTTGCATAGCTCGTTTTCCATCCACTGAATAACTTGGTTTTGGTGGAGGTATTTTATTCTGAATGAAATCTCTTACAACAATTCTTATCTTGTTTAACTCTAAATTAGAAGGTATTCCATAACTTGGCATCCGTTCATATGGAGTGGTTGTGACAACCGGTTTAAATTTAGTTTCCACTTTTAGAGCGTTATAATTAATGCTATTTTTATTAATCTTAAATTTTCCATCTAATTTTTCCTTCTCAGCGGATATCCTTTTTTTCTTAATGATTTTACTATAAGTATGATATCCTAAAATAAACAGTATTGCTATACCAGCGATATTTAAAAAAATCGAATTTAATGAGTAAAATGGATTTAATGGATCAGTTCCCCATGAGACTTCAATTCCATCCGAATAAAAATCTCCATCTGTATCATAATTTTGTGGATCTGTACCGTAGATATATTCATTTATATTGTTTAAATCATCATAATCTGCATCTAATTCTGCGTCGTCAAAAGTTAAATTCAAATTATTATTATATTCCCAATAATCTGGCATTTGATCATCATCAGAGTCTACGTTATTTGCGCTAGATCCAAGTTGATATTCTAATAAATTATTTAACCCATCAGAGTCTTTATCAAGATGTCCATCATTAAAAAATGGATTTAAATCATTATCGATTTCATATCCATCATAAATTCCATCTCCATCTGTATCTGGATTTGTTACATTTGTACCATAAGTATTTACTTCTAAACCATCCAATAAACCGTCAAAATCAGTATCAGGTAATAAGGGATCGGATACTCCATAATATTCTATATTGTCATTTAAACCATCGGAATCACTATCTGAAGAAATTGGATTCAATCCATGCATAATTTCAAACATATCATCGAGAGTATCTGAATCTGTATCATAAAACAAAGTATTATTTAATTTAATTAAGTTATTCCCCCTAATTTCAGCCGAAATTCCATAACCTGTAATATTCATAACTCCTTCTAATTGAATATTACCCGAATATTCTCCAAATCCTGTAGTAGAAGATGCATTTACAGTTAAATCTTCCATCTTATAAATTACACTTTGAGAAACGCAACATAAACCAATGGATAATTGCTCTATTAATCCGTTTCCATACATTTTAAAAAAATAAGACAATTCATTTCCAGAAAGATTAAAAGAAACAGAACCAAATGAAGGATATAAAACAGATTCCCCCGTTATTCCATCATATTCCTGTGGATGATGTGTATATCCTAAAGATCCTGAATATGAAACTGTATTTGAATAAGTATATGAAAAACATTCTTCCATTGATATAACTCCATCTCCATTCGTGTCTGTTGCATTATCTAAAGAGTTAAGAAAATAATAACTAAAAACTCCATTGTGTAAAGCTGTTGATTCTAAACTTGACTCATCGTGATCACACGCTGTCATTATGTATCTCCCTATGTCTTGAACTTCTGGGATCATTCCTCCACTATGACATGAATCCATAATAACATATTTTTTAGAACAGTTAAGGGTGTCTAATTTCGAATCAAGCAAAGTATCTAAATAGTAATTATCTGGATTATCTGGGATTGAATCATAAGAACATAAATAATGTGTTCCATCATCAAGAATTGCCTCGTATTTATCTATTTTAAATCCATAATAATCAGAATAAATATAATCAGAAATAAATCGTATATAATATCGGTCAACAGGAATATACGCTGACCAAAAGTTATATCCGTAATTTCCGGAATATATATCATAATAATATCCAGAAGCTACACTTGAATCACCACACAATGCTCCATCATATCCATATTCACTCACAAAACGATAAAAATGGACTCTCATGTACGCCGCTCCAGTATGTGAGACACTCCATGTATGATCATAATTATTAGAATAAGGATGAGGTGTTTCTGCAGTCCATGAATAAGGACCTACTTTTGTCCCGAAACCTCCATGCCCTGCATAATAGAAGAAAAATATATCATCTTCGCTTATTTGAGATGCGATTTGATCAAAAGCATTACTAATTTCACTTTTTCCAGCGTTTGAATCTTGGAGATATATAATATTTTCTGGTTTAAAATTAAAATCATTGGTCAATAAGGAATAAACTTCAATTGCATCATCATCAGTATAGGATAAGTCGCTACTAGATCCAGGATAATCTGCAATCCCTACAACAATGGCATAGGCGTTTTTTGGTGTTAATGAAGCGGATTTTTTAAGATTTTTATTATAAAATTCATATTTGTTTTGAGTAGGTTCCTGAATTGCCTCTTCTTTAAGTTCGATTTTGGTATTTAAAGTATTTTCTGAATAAAATATATCATTTTTATAGAATCCATATATAACCATTGAGATGTTAAAAATTAGTATTAGAAAAATAATCTTTTTTAATTTTAGAATAATAAACGCCCTCGATTTTTTTAAATGGAAATTATACAAAAAAATTAAAATTTAAAATTTATTGTCGTTTATTAAATTCGAAATTTTTCTATATAAATATTTGGTTTTTTTTTTTTAAGTAATAAGGGATAAAATTAAACAACTTTTAAATTAATGTAAGCAAGAGCTATTAGATTAATCGAAAGATTTTGTTAAAAAAAAAATGTTGTCAAAAAAATTAAAGAAAAGGAAAGAATGGCAAAATATTTACGTTAAAAAGAAACCACCAAATCAAAAAGAACAAAATTAGAAGACAAGAAGTCTTTCTTACTATATGCGTAAGATGAGATCGTGGTTTTCTTCCATCACGATCCAATAATTTTGGAAAAATACTATGATCATGAGGTTCTTTTTGATACCAATAAGCGGTAGAGGACCAGTCATCACTACGGTTGTTATCATGCCCATGTTCTATAGTTACCTTAATTTCCTTGTTGAAATAGACGGGATCTTCTATATGATAACGATAGTAGGAGATTTTACCCCACCAATTAAATCCTCCAGGCATAATTGTTCCATGATAGGGCGCGGATTGTTTCTCTCTGGGGCCGAAGGCTTGATTTACATAATCTTCAGTACCTGTTCCATATAAGGTAGGTGTCCTTTTTTTAACATCCTCATCTATAAAGATCATATCATCACCTTCACCTGGCCAGTTTAAATAATAAGGCAAAAAAGTGGTGTTATCAATGTCTAAATGGCAACCACAATAATGTCCCTTTCCTTTAGCTTCAAGGATCATATAGTTCTCTTTTAATGGATCTGTATTTTTTCCACCAAACATGAATTCACTTGGTCTTAATGGCTTATATTTTTTACCAGTTTTTGGATTTATTCTTTTTGCCATTGTTGGATTTTCTCGTCTCCATTGAGCATGAAATCGTCCATAATCATCTTCATTTTCAAATCCGTTCTCGTAAATTTCATAATCTATATAATAGTATATTCGAAAAGTTTTAGGATTATCGTTTTCGAGAGTAATTTTAAACCCTTTTGAAAAAGGCATTGGCCACCAGCAATTAAAGCCTTTTCCTCCTTGAGGTGACATTTGAAGTGGTAGAGATACAAAATTCCTTTTTTTACCATGACCCAACCCAAAAAAATCACCAATTGGAACTTCTACACTGGGTTCATCATCTGGTTCACCATCCCAATACATTCTTAATATTGCATTTCTAGGGGAATATTTTATAAACAGACATGCGGTTGTACACCAAATATGCTTAATACATCCCGCCCCTTGAAATTGAGCTATAGTATAGATTTCTCCAGGGCTTATATCTACCCAATCTTTATTACCACCAGTTCGATCATAACTTGATATTCGTGCTCTTTTAATTGAATCGGGTCGGAGTTTTGCAATATCATTTAAACTAGATTTTCCCAAATTCATAATTTTAAATCATCACTTAATTTTAAAAACATTTTTAACATTTAAAAATATAATCTCTTGGATTATTGAATATAATTATATATTTCTAAATGTTTAAATAATTTTAGAACATTATCCAATTCAATAATGTCTAAAAAGCAAACAGCTATTTTGGTTTTTATTGGCATTTTAATACTATTAAATTCATTTCTATTAGCTACAGCTTTTATTCTATTCCCAGAAAACTGGGGTTTTACTCGCAATATAATTTTTATACATTCAGATGAAGAGGAGAATAATAATGGGTATTTCATAATTGTTGATGAACTTATGCCTAAAACTCAACTATTTGACATCGATTGGGTTTTACACGGGAGAGGTAATCTTACTGTTAGCGAAGATTTTCAAACTCTGAGTTATTCCACTCAAAGCTATATTTCAAATGATATAATCTCATTAAATGTTTCATTTTTAAGTCCTATTCAGAAACTCACTGATCATGAAGGAAAGTTTTTTCCGATTCAAAACTATGAAGGAGAAGATAAGAACCCAATATATATTAAAGCTAAATATTCGGGTATGACTAACCCACTAATGGGAACCGTCTTATATCCTAATAATGAGTCAGATTCATCTACTTCTGTTCCCTTTATATCTTCCGTAGATGTTAATACTATTGGCCAAATTGGTTTATCAGATTTGATATATTATCAAGATCAAAGAATTACAAGAACTTTTTCCAATCCTAATGATATAGAATCGGATGCTAAAATATTTTTCATTCATAAAAACGAACTTGATCTAATTGACTATTTTTTTGTCCAAGATTCTTCGAAATTGTCATTTGAGAATAAAAATTATTTTGAAAGCTCTAAACCTGTCATCAATCTTTTAATCAATTATGAGAATTGCCCAAATGAAATTACAGGTATTATTAATATTGATCTTCATCGCTCTTTAATTGAAGAGGAATTAATTGAACCCGAACAATTTTCAATTTATGTACCTTTTGAGGTATCAAGCTTGATATTAGATGGTGTTAATACTTCATTTAAATCAGAAAATTCATTAATAAAGTTTAACCTTATAGATAGTTGCTCTTTTATAATAAGTAAAGATACATTAAGCGAAGATGTTGAATATATAGAAAAAAATCCTCTAAAAATATCAGAAAGTTATGATTCTTTCCCAGATGACACAATATGGCAATTTAATTCTTCGGAAATAACTGAATTAGAACATTTAGATCATCCATATCTTCTTTTTAATGCGGCAGAATTAGAGAATCTAAAAGATAAAATCCATAATTCTAAAAACCCTTGGAATTATTCATATTCTTCATACATATCAGATGTAGATACACTAGTCAATACTGATATAAATACATGGGATGAAGATCAAAGAGTTGAACCTATAAGAAAAATATCTTTAAAGTATGCAATCCAGGGTGGTCACAATTATTTAGAAAAAATAAAAGAGATTTTATTGGATATGGGTAACATAGAAAACAATTATACAATGGATCTCAAGCGATCATATGCTGTTCAAGCATATGCAATAGCTTATGATATTATCTACAAGAATATATCTGCATCTGAGAGAGTTCAAATTGAAGATCTTTTAGAAAATCATGCTCAACCATTATCTAATATGGATTTATATCCAGAAAATAATCATCGAGTTATTAATGCAGGTGGTTTGGGATTAGCGGGTCTTATCTTAAAAAATGAAGAATTTATTGATATTGCAACTGAAGCCATTTTAACATATTTATATGAAAAAAATCGACCGGATGGTGGTTCTTATGAAGGTCAAAGTTATCTAGCATTTGCCTATCTTAATTCAATTGAGTTCATGTATGCTCTAAATAGATTAAATGCATATAATTTCTTTAATAATTCGAGATTTCAAAATAGCTTGGATTTTATGGCTCATTGCCTAAGTCCGCTTGCAACAACTCCTCTATTTGAAGATGCAACTACTTCAGGATATACCAACGAAGTCTTATTGATTTCAGCAGCTCAAATTTCTAATCTACAACGCGCAAAAGAATACCAATGGCTATGGGAACACAGAAAAAACAATACTAACTTAGTAGGATTAAATGAATATAATTATTTATTAAGCTCTTTACCAAATTTTCGTAGTATAGTATGTTATGATGTTAATGAGAAAATTGAACCAGTTAAACCAGTGTATGCAAGTAATGTTTATAAAGACTCTAATATAGCCCTCTTACGTTCAGGTTATTCAACTGATTCTATATTTTTATCGTTTTCAAGTAAAAACTATATACAAAGTCATCCCCATTATGATGAAAATTCTTTTGAATTGTGGGCTTATGGCGCATGGTTAGCAATAAATCCTGGATATCCCGGATGGGGTAATGAAGGTCATGATTATACAATTAGTACTGAAGCATCAAATACCCTATTAATAAATAATAAAGGACAATTAAATAGAATGGCCGGTGGGTTTAAATCTGCTATTACTTCACCATATTTTGATATGGTTCAAGCAGATGCAACTCGTGCATATAATTCCCCTGGTTCAATGGCTGAATCAGTTCAGATTTATTTAATAATGATATTAATTTTTTCATTTCTTGGAATTAGTGTAATTTTAATTTTAGATACAAAAATTTCAATTAGAAAAAGACTTGAAAGAGGTGATGAGCATCCGGAGCTATTTGAATTACAAAATATCTCTATAATAAAAGATAGAGTTTTGAAATCTAATAAATACACATTAGTAAATTTTCTTGGAGATATTTTCTTGGCTCCAAAGGCTGTTCAAAAAAGAATTTTCTTCAGAGAACAAAAATCCAATCTCAGAATTTTAAATCTGATTATAAGTGGAGTATTTACTTTTTTTATGTTTTTATATCTTCTATACATTGCTAGTAAAATTAATTTTCATTTGCTTTATTATGAAGAGCAGTATGATTTCTTTTTGAAATTTATGCCACTTGCAGAATTAATTCTGATTCCATTCATTTTAATTTTTACTTTTATTGCTTACTATGCATTTATTAGACTTTTTGCAAGAATTTGTAATTATATATGCTCTAATTGCGATCCACAATTTCCAAACTATCGAAAACAACTAAAAAATACGATATCAGTTAGCTTAGCTTGGCAATTATTAATCTTAGGAGTAGGATCAATATTCATTTGGTTCACTATTATGTGGGCTATTGGATTCTTTATCCATGATTTATTTCAGAGTATTGAGGGAATTAATGAAGTCATCTATAATCTTTTTAAATTAATGAGTGAAGCGATATTGGTATTGGGAATAATAGTTGCATTTGAAATGTTATTTTTTACAATAACAGTTCAATCGATAGGTTATTCCATCTCAATAATGTCTGAGGCTAGAATTAAACAAAGAGATGGAGTAAAAATTACCTTAGCAACTATTTTAATTATTCTATGCATAATTTTTATGATCGTTTTAATTGTATTTTTATTAATTACTTATTTTACTTCAACTTTAGGTATTGAAGAATTAACCGGAGGCTAAAGAAAAAATATTATAATTAAAAGTCTATAACTGAAGTTTTAAAGATTTATACTTAATAGTTAGAGTATTTTCATATTAGATTATTCCTGCCTTAGTTTTTCTAAATCGAATAGTCTTTTCCTTTTATTCAAATAAATCTTAATTGTAAATATTAAAGAGAATATTAAAAAAACACTCCAAAAAATGAATGCTGGAAGATATCTTAAAGGTTCCCTATAATTGGTTATTATTAATGTATAAATTAAGCTAAATAACGATATTATTGAACAAGTAACACTGCAAATTCCATCAAATAAATCATCTTTATCAGACATTATTAATAATTCATCTTATTGTAATTTATTAAAAAAAAAATAATCAAAAACCATTTAAAATTTTATTTCTAAATATGAAATCATTTTTAATTAATAGAAAGAATTAATTATGCTAATAAGATGTCTAATGAAAAACTAAATAATACAGATAGGATACTTAATTTTCCTATATTGTTTTTTCTTTAACGACTCTTTTTTTTTTATAATACACAATATACAGAATAATTAATGATACTCCAAAAATAATTGAAAACATTAGCCATAGATAAACTTCAATCATATCGTTATTCAATAAAGATTCTATGGTTTTATAAATGGGGAATATCAAAATTAAAGTCAATAATAGAATTCTTTTCTCAAACTTACTTCTATAACTCATTTTATTATATAATAATAACTCTTTAAATAAATTTTAATTTAATATAAAAATATAGAATTTTAAATAATCAAACTTTATTAAAATTTAATTAAATTTCAGAATACAAAGTGCAAAATAAATGTCGGAAGAAAAAATATTAAAAATCGGAATTTTGAAGAATGGGACAATAGGCTCATCACTTCTTCTTGCATTTCTAATGGATGAAAGAGCTGAAGGCACTAAAATTGATGTTAGAGAAGTAACATCTGGAGCTAAAATGCATCCCCCTGAACATTGTATAGAAACTATGAAAAAATTACTTGAATTTGAACCTGAATTAATTATAATGTCAAGTCCAAATGCTGCTCTCAAAGGTCCACAAGCTGCGAGAGAATTAGCGAAGGGAATTCCTACAATTATTATTTCAGATGCCCCGGCAAAAAAAGCAATAGATGAAATTAAAGAAAAGAATATGGGATATATTTTAGTTAGCGCGGATAGCATGATCGGTGCACGTCGCCCGTTCTTAGATCCAATCGAAATGAGTTCTTTTAATGCAGATCTTTTAAAAGTTTTAGCCATAACAGGAGTTTTAACAATAATTACAAAAGAACTTAATAAAGTAATCATGGACATGTTAGAAGGAAGGTACCCAACATTACCTCAAATGATAATAGATAGCACAATGGCTACAGAGGCAGCCGAATTTTCAAATCCATATGCTAAAGCAAAAGCTATAGCAGCCTTCGAATTAGCAAGTCAAGTTTCTAGATTAACAGGTAGGGCATGTTTTGTATTAAAAGAACGAACAGAATATATGCCTTTATTAGCTGCCGCCCATGAAATGATGAGGACTGCCGCACAACTTTGTGATGAAGTTAGAGAAATAGAAAAATCAAATGACTCTGTAGTAAGAATTCCACATAATGCCAAGCAATACCTGATGAAGAAGGTTAAATTAATAGAAAAAGAAATCCAACTTGAATAATTCATAACTACATATCTCTCTTCAAAAATATACAAAATTTTTAAAATAAAATTAAACTAATGCTTTTTTAAAGGCCAGTAAATAAAGAACTTTTTTTTTTTACATTTTTTATTCCATAAACAAAATAAAATAAAAATAAAAAATACATATTATTAAGTTTTTATAACATCTAGTGTTATTATATTATTAATAAAATTATGTCGTTCTTTTATGACTGCGCCCAATAGCCCCATTACTACTAAAAAGAATATATGTTTTTTATGTAAAAAAAAATTTGGTTTGGATAAGTTATATTACTGTTTATGTGATATTGTTATATGTTTAGATTGTATATCTAAACATTGCCAGAAAGAGGATTATTGGGTCTGTCCAAACTGCCAAAACACATTAAAAATAGCGGATTCTAAGTTAATTCGTACAGATTGAAATTTAAATTAAAAAAGTTAATATATACTTTCTAAAAACTAGTAAAAGAATAAGGCTATGATGAGATTTAGAGAAACAAGACATCTTAATTTTGAATGATTGAATCTGAGGAAGTCTGAGCCAATGTCTGAAACTATAGAAAAAGATCTTTTCGAAAAAATGGGAGACAAAATTCCCAGAGCTTTTACAACATTAGCAATGGGTTTTGGAATATACCTTTTAATTTCGATTACTCTCTTAATAATTATTTTTTTATTGGTGTTTATTGGAACTTTTTTTAATCTAGGCTTAAATTTAATTACTTTTAAATTTACTACTGTTCTTTTAATTTGTTTGATTTTTTCTGCCATTCCAATCGGAGGGATTTACATTGCATTAACTGTTTTAATAAAAAATATTCCAGAATTAATACTTGCTATGTCTATTGAAATAAATATTTGGATTTGGATAATATATATTCTCTGTTTTATTATAGGTATAGGGGTTTTTTTATTCAATACAATCTCTCAATTTTATGTGATTTTTATTGTAGATTATCCTACACCTCAATTAAAGAGAAAAAATCAGATATATTCAATTTTAATATTAATTTTTTCAGCTGTAATTGGAATAATAATAGGAATCAATTTCGATATGATATTTTTATCCATTTCTACGTTAATTACTAATATATAAAAAACAAGTATCTATTTTTTTTTATCATACGTGAATATTTAATTAAGCTGCTAGAAATAGTAATAACTATTATGTTTCGAAAAAAAAATGAACATTCAGGAAAACAATTAAAGATCTGGTATTAATTTTAATAAGGTAATAATTAAATCTCCATTTTCAGTCATTGTGTTAAGGAGTGTGATTAAATCTAATGATATCAACTTATCCAAACATTCATTTAAATTTTTCTCGTACTTCATAGATTCCTTTTTTAAGAAGTCTAAAATATCAGATTGTGTTTGATTCCCCTCATATATTGCAAATAAAATATGTTTATCATCAAGATCTAACTTCTTTATAATTGGCTCAACTTTTTCTATTAAGTAACTTGTTCTAGGATTGATAGCAAAACAGATATGGTCATTTTTTATATTTTCAAGAGCTTCAAATGATTGAATTTCGTCTATTCCCATAGTTTTTAATGTCGAAATCATCTCTGGCACATAGAAGGAATGCTCTAATTGTTCTCTTATAATGATATCCAATATTATATTTCTGATATCACTTTTTTTAAGTTCTTTTATATATTTTATAGCTCTATCTTTTATTAGATAATTTGGATATAATAAATCAACTTCAAATACATTTTCAATTAACGATAATACTTGTATTTCTTTAAACATTTGTCCATCATACCTTACTAATTTATCTTTAAATTTTTCTTCAAATTTACTATTAAAAAGTCTAAGTGTCTCTTTTAAATTCTCACTTGCCTTTTTTAATAATAATATTGCACATCTAACATACTTTCCTTCACTTAGAATGATTTTAAATTGTTGATATGATAATTCCTCTAAAAATCCATCACCTTTTTCCATTTTCTTTCCAATTTCTGTCCCAAATGAAGAAATGGCCGATAAAAATCCAGAAATTAGACCATCATCAATTGGAATCTCCGTCATAGATTTTGAGAATACCGGAACACCATGTTTAGTTAAAATCAAGAAATATTGTATGTTTTCAACATCAGATAATTTTTGATACATTATTTTTAATAATTCTCGATATCTCTTTCTCTTAGGAATTAAATATGCTCTTTGATAAATAAAGAACCCAGCAACTGTTGATCCTGTGATTAATAAAATAAGTGGTAAATAATCAAAGAAAAGATTTATATAGTCAATTATACGAATATTTGTTGTTAAAGTTTCTGTACTTAAATAAATATCCTTTTCTATAAAACTTACTCGAATTCGATAATCTACACCAGTTCTCAAAAAATCTAGAGAAGCGGAAGCTATTCCGTTAAAATTTGTTATTGAAGTAGCATTAAATATTACAATATCATTTTTATCAAGAATTTCAAAAAGAACCTCGTAGCCAACCATTGCTTGACCTAATTCATTAGTTAAATTTACTGAAATATAATAATTTCCGATTAAAATTTGAGTTGGAAGAGTGGTAAGAATTTTTATTGTTGAACTTAATTTACTTGCTATTTGTAGAGATTTATTTTCATTTACAAAATTAATTTGGTTTGTTCCATCAAAAATAATAGAAATATTCAAATTTCCATTAAAATAGTCGGCAATTGGGTAATTAAAACTTACCTGATTGGTTTCATTAATATACATTTGAATTGTAGAAGTGATGATACCATATTTAAAAATAATTAAAACTCCCAATCCTTCATAAGATAATAAAGGATCCTCTATGCACGTAAAACCAAGGTTTATTGGAATTATTTGTCCAAATCTTGGGATATATCCTAAATCTGAAATTTGTATAGTAGTATTCCATTTTTGTATGATATCTCTTTCCTCAGATGTGAAATTATATGCTATTGTTTCAGTTCCCAAGTATTCAAAATAGACTCTTAAATTATGTCTATTATTGTCTATCTCCCAAATTGTATAATTACACTTACCCTCTTGGTCAGTATTTAAATCTTTTAATATGAACGCTTCAGTATCATCATCATAAAACGCAGAGAATAATATAAAATAATCCTTAAGATCTGATACATTCGAAATAGATAGTTGCATTTCAAAGTAAGTATTATAACCAACCTGTATTGAAGATGATGAATTGATAATACTAAGAGAAGTTGGAATTTTTCCAAAAATATCTCTATATTCATTTCCAAATGTTTTCTTAATCCAATATTCTCCAAGATAATACGCATTCATTGTAATATTTCCATTTTCATAATGAGCAGGAATTATATATTCATAAGTTCCAACACCCTCTGTATTTGATATTAAAGATACCAAAAAACTATTTAGCGTTCCTTCGCTAGTTTTAAGAGTTAGATTTACTTGAATAAATCGATTAATTAGAGGTGTACCATTAATAAATGATAAACTACATATGATCTGAAATGATTGCTTTATCCGAATAATTTCTGGTAATTCAATAGTTAGAATTGTATTAATCTTTGGTTTTATTACTAAAATTTTGGTTGTACTATTTGCGTCTTCACAATTAGTTGCAGTTCCATTAATATAGATCTGATATTCATCAGGATAAAGATAATTAGATTCACTTAAAGAAACAGTTTGAAAATATACACCTTCTGCTAATAAATTCATTTCTCCAGATATCTTAACACTATCATTTTCTATTATCCAATATAAATTTCCAGAACTAACTGTTTCGGGATCTTGAGAATCTATAAGGTTATAGAAGATTCCTTGAACTTGAATTTCTCCCTCTTCATATACTGATTGAACATCTTCAATAGTAATCATAGTTGGAATTGGATAAATAAAAATTGTAACATTCAGTTGATCTGGATTAAATCCTGGTGCACTACCTGTTATGAATAGCGTCTTATTATTATTTCCTTGAGAACTATCTAATCCAGTTGTATCAATAGTGAGATTATATTTTCCTTTATCTCCTTCATTATGGGTGATTGCATACACCTCTATTCCATAAAAAATATTTGAACTCAATTTAGCACTAACAAATCCATCTTCTAACAATTGCTCAGTCTTATTATCAACTAATTTAACTTGAATTATGCTATTTATAGTATCATTTACATAAGGGGTATTATTTTCCCAAATAACGTTTCTTCCTACTGTTTCAATCCAAGATGCACCCCAAGTAATTGACATATTTAATGGATATCCTGTTATGTTAATCCAAGAATCTGTAATATTTTGAGGTTGGTAAAATTCTTTAATAATAACTAATGTTACACTATAATTACCCTGTGGAACACCAGAAGTCTTCAATTTAAGAGAATAATTCCCAAAATTTTCATATTGAAGCGAATCAATTAAATAAGTTCCAACCCAATATTCCCCCCATTTATTCCAAGTACCTGAACGATTTTCCCAACATTCTATAGTAGCATCACTTATTCCATATTCTGATGGTTCTGTAGAATTGTATGATATTTTAAATTCCGCATTTTCTCCAGCTGCTAGTGGATCAGGTTGTTCTAAAAGTTTAGCATTTGATTTCCGCCATATTTCAAAGGTTTTATTCCAAAACCCTATCCTTAAAGTTTGTTTCTCTGAATTTGTGTCATTCCAAAATACCTCTAAAGTATAGACACCAATTCCATAAGCTAATACATTCCATTGGCTAGATAAATTACCAAAAACATTGCTATGTGTTGATTCATTAACAAAATCCTTTGAATCATTATATATATTAATACTATAATTACCAAAGACTGCTTCATTGTATGTACTAACGTTATATTGCAAAAAATCTCCATTATAATAGTTTGTTGAATTAATAATTAACTCATTGATATAATTTGGTTGAGTTGCCTGAACAATCCACTGACCACAAACATCTGGATTTTTAATTAAAACACTTTGATAGAAATTAGAAGTTCCATTAAATTTAATCATAATTTCACTATAATTCTGATAATTGGGACCGATAAGACCAGATATATACCAATCTGAGCTATATAATCCTAGCCCATCAAAAGCAGGAAAATCGAAAATTTGAATAGTGTAATTTATTAAATTAATTAGACCGGATTGATTTGTTATTTTAAGAGAATTGTAAGTATTTGAGTTATTGTAAGTTACATTCCATAAAACTAAATTTTGAGATGGAAGAATTTCATAACTTGCAATAGATGCATTAAATGAATATTTATGAATAAAAAGAGACAGATTAATAAGAAAATCCATATAAAGTGAAGTAAAATTTTCTGAAAGAAAGCTAAAATTATATTGTTTACCTCCTTCCCAGTTAGAGATATCAACATAATAAGGTTGAGTAGTAATTTTTTCTTGATTGGTTCCATTTATTCTCATTTGTAAACCAGAATAAGTGGGATTAGGATGATCATATTGAACATTTAAATATATATTATCAAACCAAAATTTAAGTTCAAATTCCCATTCGATTGGGCAAGTTTCCTCAAATCGAACTCCTATTTTAAAATCAAAATTATTTCGTTCTAATAAATGAATATGTTCTTCTGAGAAATTGAAAATATAATGATAGAAAGATCCTTGAGTTAAATTTAATATTTCATTAAATGGAGCAATTCTAATCCATTGTTCATCTTCATCAACAACAACGTACGTACTGAAATAATTAGAATAATAAGTTTCACCTAAAAAAAAATTTTCTGTATCATCCCATTTTAAATCGAACTCCAATGATCCTGTTTTGTGTTTTTTGGAGCAATTTGCAAATATTTGAAGATTGTCAAACTTCACTTCGATTTCATCATTTTCACTAGTTGGATGATACGCCCAAATACCAAAATCTATTTTCATTTCGCCAATTAAACCTTTAATTAAATTGGTTATATTGTATGTTCTTGTAACTAAGCCATGATCTTGTCCGGTAACATAATCCTCATATCCATAATATGCAATCGATGTTTCTGTGGCGTTTTCAGACCAATATTCGCCATCAATTGCTTCTCTTCCGTCAATATATTCATTATTTATCCTTGCACAAACTCTATATTCATCTTCCCACTCAAAATTTAAATTATTCATCAACCATGATATTGTAATTTGTGCATAATCTACCTTAAATGGTATGTTAAACGTTGTCCACCAGGCAATTGAAGGATTTTTCCTAGAAAATATATATGCTGCGGGCTCAATTCGAGCGGTTAAATAATCGAACTCATAGGAAAGATATGTGTTATCTCCGGAACCTGTTTGACCCCCATAAGGATTATCATAATCTTGAGAGTAGTAGGGATTAGATAGAAAATCATTATCAATTGCAGTAATATTATTAGCTTCTTGAATAACATCTCCTATATGAACACTTGTACCATATTGATTTGCATTTGTTATTGATTGTGTAATAACTGCAAAATCACCTTCATTAAATTTTTCATCATCATCATTATCCTTAAATTTTACATGTCCTGCGTGGTCTTTTTCTTCTGATTTTATTTCTACATCAGAATCTTGCTTAAACTTATAATAATTCCAATTAGTATCTGGATCAAAATCATTATTTTCTAAATGTTGGTTTTTTTCATAAGTTGAGACATTTATTGAACAACTCGAGGCATTCCAGCCAAATGGTACTCCTACTTGATATTCATTATAGGGATCTCCTATATCATATTCATAAATTGAATCTAAACTTTGAGCCTCTTCCCAAACATCAAATTGCGATACGTTAGATAAAGAAGTATAATTAAAGTTCGATGATTTTAATAAATCAATATTTATAGAATTATTATCAAGTAGATTTTCATCAATATTTTCTAAATTCTCATTCTTCTTATCATCCATGTCTAATATTGAATCATCTTGTGAGAAAAGAGTAATATTTGGACTAATATTTAATAAAAAACTTAGATTTAATAAAATAATAAATAATATTATTAACTTTTTATAATGTTTTATAATCCTCAACCTCAAGATCTATCATAGAAATGTGATAAATGATATATGATAGTTCATGTATATATTTTTTTACCAAAAAGTCTAGTACTTACTTGTTGAAATTGATATTTTATGGATCATAAATGCAAAATTTTTGATACATATATATTTAAAAATTTTTAAGAAATTGATATGTAAGAGCAAAATAATTTCACATTCTGTTCAGACTTTAAATTCCTAATCCTTTTTATTTATTTTTTATTTGTAGTTTTTAATCAATGACTATAAATAAAAAAAATTAAATCAACAACAAAAGATGGAGAAAAAATTAATAAAGAGATATTTAGAAGATTATTAATTCCTAGAAGAATAAATCTAAATCTAGAATTAATTGTAATTTAATATTAATTAATTATAAAATTAGATATTGGGGAATTACATGAACATCTGGATTGTTGACAGTGAATCGGGAGTTACAATTTTATATAAAGATTCCCTTAGATTAGAAATTGATGAGGATTTAGTATCAGGTCTTTTAACAGCATTAAATTTATTTTCAGAACAAGAGCTTGATCAATCTGGAATTGAATCTATTGATATGAGTGGCCTAAAATGGGTATATAACCATGCTCAGGAATACAAATTATTATTCATTGCAGCAGATAAGAAAGAAACTCATGCTGAAATTCTAAGAGCTCGATTAATGGTAATTAAAAAAGATTTTCTTTCTCATTATGCCAAAACACCATCTGATTGGAAAGAAAAATGGAATGGTTCGGTTGAACCTTATCAATCTTATGGAAATCAAATCGATGAGTTTATGACTCAATGGAAAGAAACCGAAAAAATCGAATCTTATGGAATTTTATTTGACTTACTAGGAGTATTCCAACAGATTTTGAATATTTGTGCTAGTGTAATTGAGAAATATATCTCTGGAATTAAAAAAGAGCGAATTTATAGAAATATCGAAAATTTTTATTCTAGATTTATTGAAGCAATTCAATCAGATAAAGACAAGGAATTATTTAAGATCGAGTTTTCAAGAGATCACGGTTGGAATATTTTAAATATTAACGTGAGTATTGCAGATCCTCAAACAATACCAAAAATATTTCTTGATATTGTGAAAATGATGAGAAATTTTATATTTTATGAACTTGGAAATGAGAAAGCTTTAGACGCCTTTAGCGAAGAACTATATCCTTATCTCTTAAATAATTGGAATCAATTACAGCAATTAGATCTTGAAAAATATTTGTTCAGTATTTTCTTAAATTATACTTAAAAGACAAATATGAAAGGTGAAAAAAAAATTTCTAATCTTTCTTTTTTGTAAGGTAATAATCAATCTCTATTGCAGCTCTCTTTCCTGCTCCCATTGCCGAGATAACTGTCGCTGATCCAGTCACGATGTCACCACCAGCGTAAATATCTTCCAAACTCGTCTTTCCATGCTCATCAGTTTCAATATACCCCCACTTATTAAGTTTTAACTCAGGGATTGAATTTGTAAGAATAGGATTTGCTTTTGTCCCAATTGCTATTATTATCGTATCTGTATCTATTTTATACTCTGAACCCTCAATTGGAATTGGTCGCCGTCGCCCAGAATCATCAAGTTCTCCTAATCTCATTTTAATAACCTCCATTTGCTTAACATTTTCATTTTCATCTCCAATAAAGCTTACTGGATTGGTTAAAAATTGAAATTCAATTCCTTCTTCAATCGCATGATGATATTCTGCTCTCCTTGCAGGCATTTCTTTTTCGGATCTCCTATACACAACAATTACTCTTTCAGCACCTAATCTCAATGCAACTCTTGCTGAATCCATAGCTACATTTCCCCCTCCAAGAACTGTTACAATTTTTCCTATTTTTATAGGTGTATCATATTCTGGGAATTTATAGGCTTTCATTAAATTTGCTCTTGTAAGAAATTCATTTGCCGTCAAAACACCATTTAAGCTTAAACCGGATACTTTAATAAATGTAGGTAATCCTGCACCTACCCCAATAAAGAAAGCCTTAAACCCCATAGATTTTAAATCTTCTATAGTCATTATCTTTCCTATTATCTTATTGTATTCTATTTTACTACCCATCATTTTTAATGTCTCGATTTCTTCTCTAACTATCTCTTTTGGTAATCTAAATTCTGGTATACCATAAACTAGCACACCTCCTCCCGTATGAAAAGCTTCAAAAATTGTTACATCGTATCCTCTCATTAAAAGCTCCCCAGCACAAGTTAAACCTGCAGGACCTGCGCCAATGATTGCTACTTTAATATTTTTTGGAGCTTGACAATCAGGACATGCTTTAACCTGACTTTTTCGGTCCCAATCAGCAATAAATCGTTCTAAGTTACCAATTGCAATTGGATTTGAAACAGAACCTAATAAACATGCTTGTTCGCATTGTATTTCTTGAGGACATACCCTCCCACATATTGCCGGTAATAAATTATATGTTTTTACATTATTAATAGCTTCAGAAAATTTCTCTTGTCTTAATAATCTTATAAATTTTGGAATATCAACATTAACAGGACAACCTTCAATACATAGAGGAATTCCGCATTGTAAACATCTTTGAGTTTCTAATTTTACCATCTCTAGAGTGTATCCCTTTGGAACCTCCAGGAAATTGTTTCTTCTTACTTTTGGATCCTGCTCAATCATTTTTTGTCTGGGAATCTCTTTATACATTTTCAATTTGGATTTAGCAATTTTACTTAATGTATTGAAATTTTTACTGTCTTCTTCAATAATTTTCTTCTCAATTAATTTCAGATCCAATGCTTGTTGAAATAAATTCGCACCTCTACTAGTTCTTGCTATTACAGTAGACCAACCCCGTTCCGAGCCAATTGAACCAATAGAGATATCGGAAAGTTCTGCAGTCAAATCATCGCAGAAAAAACATCCAAATAAACTATGGTTCATACAAAATGATCCTATTTTTAATGCAATATTATCATAAAAAGGTTTATTAAGTGGATAAATTGAGATTTTTTTCAGAGCCTCCATAATACAAGGAGTTCCAACTACTGCAACTTTCTTAAATCTCTTGGAATTTTGAAGTATTTTTAATAAATTAGCATTATTATATACTATTCTTGCCTTTTTAAATAAATCTTCTTCGTTTTGGATCAAAAAGGGTAATGGCTCATTTGGTTTTTCTGTTGTACCAATTAATATTGCAGCATCAATGATATTTTCTTTGAACGCAATTTTTAGTAATGTTGTTACAATTTCCCAATCTTGCGCAATTTCTTTAGTAATATTATCTTTTGTTTGTGCTGAATAAATTTCTCTATAGTTGTTAAATTCTTTCAAGTATTTTATATCAGTATCGAGTTTTTCTTGATTATCCTTTAATTCTCTTGGAAAAAATGAGCGATGACAACAAGCGTAGCATAAGCCACAATTTATGCATAAATCATCGTTAATATTTAAAACATCATTTAAGAAATTTATTGCATTAGTTGGACAAATCGAAACACATAATCCACAACCACTACAAATTTTTTTATCCCTTATTATAGAAACATTTGGAAATAAGCCTTCCTTCTCATTCTTTTCTTCGATACTTTGATAAAATTCAGATATCTCTCCAATAAACTCTAATAATCCTAATTCCTTTAAATATTCGATATCATAAATTAACCTATGTTCAGAAATCTTTAATATATCTTTTAACTTTTGGATATCAATACTTCCCAATTCCTCTATTTTTTTCAAAACTTTCTGTCTTTCATTTTCGGCTTGCATTAAGGAATAAATAAATTCATCAAATTCGACCTCATTATATTTCTTAGAATCGAGAATTTTTTGTTTATTATCGATTAAGACTTTGATTAAAGGTGATATTTCTTCCATTTTAACTACTCCCCTCATCAAATTTTTTTAATGCTTTACATTCTTGATCATAAAGTTCTAGTGATTTTTTTTCTTGTTTTTCAAATCTATTTGCACGCTTTAAAAGATTATTAAAATCCACAATATGTCCATCAACATCAGGTCCATCAACACATGCAAAGCCTATTTTTCCATCAATTGTAGGAAAACGACAACCCCCACACATTCCAGTGCCATCAATCATAATTGTATTCAAAGATACAAAAGTTTTTACCTTAGGTAATCCCTCAGAGCCATTAGTTGTAAGAGTTACAAATTTCATCATAATTAACGGACCTATAGCAATTACAATACTTAGTTTCTCTTTTTTTAACAAATTCTTTAATGGCTCTGTCACTACACCTTTTATACCTTCTGATCCATCATCTGTACATATAATTATTTCGTCGCTTACAGATTCAATTTTATCTCTCCAAAATAAAAGTCCTCTATTTCTTGCACCTAATATAGAAATGGTTTTATTTCCCGCCTCCTTTAATTCCCTTGCTTGAGGATAACATTCTGCAATACCTACACCGCCTCCTATAATAACAACGGGATATTCATACTTTTTAATATGAATTCTATTGCCTAAAGGACCTACCACATCAAGTATTAAATCTCCAACATTTTGATTGGAAAGTAATTTTGTACTTTTTCCAACAACCTGAAAAACTATTGTTAATGTCCCTTTTTCTCTATTATAATCAGCAATTGTCAAGGGAAAACGCTCCCCAGTCTCATTAATCCTAAGTAAAACAAAATTACCAGCATAGGCTTTTTTGGCAATGAATGGAGCTTCCAACACCATCTCAAATACGATACCGCTCCTTCCCAATTCTCTTTTTTGTAAAATTTTATATGGCATTCTTATATACCAATTACTATTTTTCTTAAGTTTCAATAATATTAAATTAAATTTAACCTTTCTATTTTATTTTAAAAATTGAGATCCAATATTAAAAAAAATGAACAATTCAATTTTAACTTAAAAAAATAAAAATTGTCAATTTTTTTTTATTTTGCACTATAGAAAATATTTTTTATTATGATTCCTATAGCAATTCAAGAAATATCAAGCACGTGTATGCCTATTCAAAATTAAATTTAGAAAAAGTATCAAAAATAATTAGAGATAAAATTTAATATTATATTAAATCCAACCTCTCAGTTTCATAGCCTCGACAACTCTCTCAACGGATATCATGTAAGCACCCATTCTATTATTAGTTTCATTCAGATTGGCTCTTAATATGGTATCTTTATATGCTTTTGTCATTATTCTATTTAATAGATTATCAACCTCTTGTGCAGTCCAACGATGTAAATAAAATCCCTGAATCATCTCAAAATAACTGACAGTCACCCCTCCTGCATTACATAGAAAATCTGGAATAACAATTATATCCTTATCAAATAATATCTCACCTGCAGCAGGAGTTGTTGGTCCATTTGCAAGTTCCGCTACAATTTTTGCCTTAATATTCGGGGCATTTCTTTTTGTAATAACATTTTCTAATGCTGCAGGAATTAGTATATCGCAATTTAATTCAAATAAATCTTCATTCGAGATCTGTTGTGTATCTTCCAAACCCATAATTGTTGAAGTTTTTTTTTTATGCTCAATTGCTTTATGAACATTAAATCCATTTTTATTATAAATCCCTCCCTTTGTATCAGAAGCTGCAATTATTTTGCAACCAAATTCATCCTGTAAAATCTCAGCAACATGACTTCCAGCATTCCCAAAACCTTGAATCGCAATTTTTGCACCCTTTAATGAGATATTAGCTTCTTTTATTGCTTCTTTAATACAAAATGTTCCTCCTCTAGCAGTTGCACTTATACGCCCAACACTTCCCCCAAGTTCTAATGGTTTTCCTGTGATGACAGAAGGGGCTTTTATACCTTTGATTACTTCATATTCATCCATCATCCAAGCCATTATCTGAGGTGTAGTGTATACATCTGGAGCAGGTATATCTATACGAGGACCTATGAACTCTGATAATTTTCTAATATATAATCTCGCAAGCCGTTCAAGCTCATTATTACTCATCTCTTTTGGGTTACAAATAATACCACCTTTAGCACCTCCTAAAGGTAAATCAACACAAGCACATTTCCATGTCATCAACGCTGCTAATGCTTTTATTAGCGAAGAATTTTCATCAAGATGCCATCTTATTCCCCCTTTTGTTGGCCCTCTTGCTGAATTAAATTGACATCTAAATGCTTTAAAAGTTCTTAAACTCCCGTTGTCCATTCTCATTGATAATTTTAATATAATAAGTCTCTCCGGTTCAGATAAAGCATTATAGATTTGCTCATTATATCCAAGTAATTCACACGCATGTTTCAATTGCTGCTGTGCAATTGTGAATGGATCTAAATTTTCTGGCGTTTTATATTCTTTAAAATTATTATTATTGGTAATTTCCATTTTGTATTTCTCCTTTTTGTAGTAAATTTTCATTTTAAAATATTTCTTTATATCCAACTAGCTCAACATTTCAACTCCTTTAACCTTAAACTGAATTCGAAAATCTCTGTAGAAAAACTATAAATTCCTTCCTAATCGAGCAGTAGAATCTCCAAAATTTTCCCTTATGGGATTTAAATCCACATGACCTCTTAAAGCCGATTTTAAAATGTCGTAAAAAATTGAATAATCGGCAATACAAATAGAATATATAACAGATAGGTAGGAATCTTTAGCTTTAACTCTCGTTATACCTAAACGATTTATATATATTCCAAACTTGGTCAAATTATTTCCCTTTATTTTTAATTCAAACTGTCGTATATTGTTATAATTAAAAATAATTCCATATAATATAAAGTTTTCAGTATTTCCGACAAAACTAACATATTATTTCAGAGAAATGGGGATAAGAATGAAACTTTTCAAAAAATCTTGCGAAATTTTAAATCTTTTTAAAAATATAGATGTAAAATGATAAAAAATTGAATATTTTTTAATTATTGTCAAATTTTACAATTTATTTACTAAAAAATGCCGTTAAATTTCTCCATTTTTGTAATAAAATACAATCAATTGTATTTTGAGATGAGTCTCGTTATTATTACCTACTAATCAAATAAATGGGAAAATCGTGGGAAATCCCCCTTATTACAATTCCAGTTCTAATTTGTACAATATTGGAAAAGAAATATTAATAAATAAATCAAGCCTTTATATAATTTTAAAATTTCTTTCTTAAAATAAATAGGATAAATGAAAATAATTGCGTGAATAAATATTATTAGAAAAAATTGAAAAGAAAGGAAATATAATAAATACTTTATTTATAACTAATATTGAAACAGAGTAAATGAAGTTAAAATGCAGTCTAATTGTAAATTTGTGTTTATAACTGGCGGAGTAATGTCCGGCATAGGAAAAGGTATTGTAACTGCTAGTTTAGGTAAGTTATTTCAATTTCGAGGATTTAAAGTTTCTGGTGTAAAGATTGATCCCTATTTAAATGTAGACCCCGGAACACTCAATCCCATTGAACATGGAGAATGCTTTGTTACAGAACAAGTTTGGGAATTTAAACCCGTACCTTCTTCGGATGAATATATTTATAGAATATCAGAAATCGACCAAGACTTTGGATCATATTCTAGATTTTTAGGAATTGAGATACCCCCCTCTCATAATATTACTTCAGGTCAAGTTTATCTCGCAACTATTTTAAGAGAAAGAGAAGGTAAATTCCTTGGAAGAACTGTTCAAATAATTCCTCATTGTACAAATATTATTAAGGATCGATTAAAAAAAATAGCAGTTGAGGAGGATTTAGACGTTCTACTTGTAGAGTGTGGAGGTACTGTTGGAGACATTGAGTCTCAGATATTTTTAGAAAGTTTTCGACAATTAAGACTGGAATTACCAAAAAGAAGTACTGCTCTAATTCATGTTACTTTAATTCCATATTCCAATGTTATTATGCAACATAAAACAAAGCCTACTCAGCACTCTGTAAAGGCTTTACAAGCTGTTGGTTTGCAACCTGATGTTCTAATCGGCAGATCAAGTAAACCTTTAGATAATGAAATAAAAGAAAAAATTTCATTATTTACAAACGTTCCATTAGAAGCAGTAATTTCAGATCCTGATTTAGATGTAGTTTATGAACTTCCTTTATTATTCGAAGATCAAAAATTAGGAGATTATTTATGCGAACTCTTAGATCTGAAAGCAAAATTAGTAACTTATAGTACTGTAAATAATTATTCTGAATGGCAAAAAATGGTTAATCTTTATAAAAACGCAAAGGAAACCATTACAATTGGTATGCCTGGAAAATATTTCAATATTTCTGATTCATATATCTCGATAAACACTGCATTGGAGCAAGCTGCAGCTCATGAAGGATATCATACAAAATTAAAAATGATTAATATTACTGAAGAGACGGATATAGAAAATGAATTAAAAGATTGTGATGGAATTTTATTAACACCTGGATTTGGAGAGCGAGCAGTAGAAGGAATGATTAAAGCTGCCGAATTTGCAATGGAAAATAAAGTCCCTTATTTGGGTATATGTTTTGGAGCTCAATTATTTTTCATTGCATTTTGCAGAAAATATTTAGGCTTGAAAAACGCAAATTCAACAGAAATAGAACCAAATACACCTTATCCGGTGATTGATTTGCTTGAAAGTCAAAAGGAAATAAGATCTAAGGGTGGAACAATGAGATTAGGAGGTCTTCCAATAAAGATTGAAAAGGGAACTAAGTTATATAAGGCTTATCAGAAAGAAGAAATTATTGAACGATTTCGCCACCGATATCATATCCAAGAAAGATTTATCACCGAAGATGCCAGACAAAAAGGATTAATTGTTTCAAGTAGAGATGAGACTGGAAAAATTATTAATAGTATTGAATTAAATCATGACGATCACTGGATGGTCGGTACTCAATTTCATCCGGAATTTAAAAGCAAACCATATAAACCTTCACCAGTTTATTCCGCTTTTATTAAGGCTTCAATAAATTATAAAAATAAATAAAAATTCGCTAAGTCTATTTGCAACAAATTCTTTAATCAAAGAATTTGATTTCTCTCTGAGAGAGATTTAGAACGATTATCAGGTTTTTTTACTATTTTATAGTTTTCTAATATATCTTTCAAATTCCCAATCAGAAACAACTTTCCGGTATAAATCAAATTCTTCAAGTTTTGCCCAGAGGTAATTTCTGAATGGTCTATCACCAAAAACTCTTTTCATAAGTTCCGATTTCTCGTATTCTTCAAGAGCTTCGTAAAGATTCGCTGGAAGTGCTTTAATTCCTCTCTTTTTCATTTCCTTTGTAGAAATTTTATATACATTAAAATCACTGGGCTCTGGGGGCTCAATCTTTTGCTTGATCCCTTCTAATCCCGTTGCCAATAACACAGAAAATTGCAAATACGGATTTCCCGCCGGATCGGGACATCGTATTTCACATCGAGCTCCAGACTTAGTTGGAAAGCTTGGTACACGAATTAATGGAGATCGATTCTTAAAACCCCACGCTAAATAAATTGGCGCTTCATAACCGGGAACTAAACGTTTATAAGAGTTCGGCCAGCTACACAAGATAGCACACATTTCCCTTCCATATTTTATTTGCCCTCCAACAAAATATTTCATGATTTGGGAAATATGATTCTCATCGTTTTCATCATAGAAAATGTTTTCTCCATTTTTCCAAAGTGATTGATGCACATGCATACCGCTACCATTAATATTTTGGAAAGGTTTTGGCATAAAAGATGCGATGCAATTATATTGTGCTGCTACAACCTTTACAATCATTTTTAGCCAAACTGTATGATCGGCAGTTTTTAAGGCTGTGTCGTATTTGAAATCAATTTCATTTTGACCTTCTGCAACCTCATGGTGTAATGTTTCGATTTCAATTCCATATTCTTTTGCATACTCAGCCATGCCTCTTCTCATTTTTTCGTCCATAAGATGTGGATCATAATCAAAATATCCGCGTAAATCTCTAGGTTTGATTGCTTCCTCTTCACTTAATATGAAGAATTCCAATTCTGGGGCACACATAAATTCGTAGCCCATTTCTTGAACTTCTTTATAAGTTTTTTGAAGAATAAATCTCGGATCTCCTTCAAATCTTTTACCATCAGGTTCGTATATATCACATATAAATCCACATTCATCTTTTTTTTGAGAATTCCAAGGAATTATGTGAAAAGTAAATGGATCTGGAAGTGCAACCATATCAGATTCCTCTATTGAACCGTAACCTGTGATAGACGACCCGTCGAAAGCCTCACCCGCTTTTAAAATTGATTCAATTCGATTGATATTAACTCCAAAACTTTTTACAATCCCATTAATTTCAGTAAATTCTAAACTTGCAAATTTGATCTCTTGATCTTTTATGACTTTTAGAATCTCTTCAATTTTTTCTTCTCTTTTCATGTTTAACACAAAACCTCTCCTTTTTGATTATTTTTTTTAATCATTTTTTTACAATAATAAATTTTTATTTTAATAATAAATTATTAAAAATATGATATAAAAATCTTATGATTACTAGTATCTATTTTCAGAATTCTTAAAAAAAAGTAAAAATATTTTTAAATAGGAAAAAATTAATTGTATCATATGAAGGATATTAACCAACCGTTAACTGAAGAAATAGATCTTGAAATTTTGCGAATCTTAAGTCAAGATGGTCGTGAATCTTATCATAAAATTTCCACTGAATTAAATAAATCTCCTGTTACTATAAAAAAACATGTAGAATTATTAGAAGAAAAGAAAATAATTAAGAATTATGGAGTTCGGATTGATTATGAAAAATTGAGTTATAATATTATTGCCATTATCGAAATAACTATCTCAAAGGGAAAAATGATCGATGTTGAGAAAGAAATAGCTCAAAATCCAAATGTTTTTGGAGTCTATGATATTACAGGGAATTATGACGCCCTTATCTTTGCAAGATTCAAAACTCGGCCTGAACTTAGTGCTATGATAAAAAATCTTCATGCATCCCCGAATGTAGAACGAACCAATACTCACCTAATTTTAAATATTATAAAGGAAGGTAGTTCTTTTTCTGAATTAATGGATAAAGAGCGTAATACAAATAAATAAAGGTTATAATACCATCAATCTCTTTATAAATCTTTTAATATTTCTTTAAAAATCTTAAGTTATTACTATTATTATTAAAAATTTAAAAAATATCATAGTTTAATGGATTAAAATTGCCACTTTCAGATTTGAAATCAAAATATTCAAAGAAAGACCTTAAATTCGGACCTTCAATAGAAAAAGTTAAACAAGAAATGTCTGTATATTATGAGACTCGTCGTCATGAACCAAATAATAATTTCTTATACGGTTTTCTTTGTTTGATTTATGATGGTGCAAATACCTTAGAAGCAATTAAATCTAAAATGCGCCTTTTTTTCATCTCCACAACTAGGATCCCCGTTATTGAAAACGAAGATGTAGAGGAATTTTTACAAATAGCAAGGCGAAAAAAATTAGTTATTATAAACGAAGATGACAAAATTTCACTTACCAACGAGGGAAAAAACCTAGTAGAAATAAGTTATCATCAGATTTTACACACCTCACATTGGATGCGTATATTGTTTTCTGAAAAGACAGTAATGATTTTTACTGCTTTTTGTTTAATTATATTATCGATTTTAAAAATATTTACGGGTCTTCAATTAAATTCTCAGGGAATGTTAACTGAAGGATTTGAAAATTTGACGGATTTAATAAAGATTGGAATTATAGCAGTTATAGGATTCAAATTTAATAAAGATCGGCTTGCGAGCATTATCATTATCCTAATGGTGTTGTTTACTGGCGCTACAATGGTTTGGGCTAGTATTGAAGCTTTATTTAATCCAACGCCAATAATACCTACTATTCAAGCATATATTATTGGATTCGTCTCAATAGCGATGAATGCTGGTTTAATGTATTTAAAAAGTATAGTAGGAAGAAGCTCGGGAAATCTTTCACTCCTAAGCGATTCCAAAGATTCAGAATTAAATGTTCGTTTATCGATTGGAGTTTTAATAGGTTTAACTTTTGCAATTTTTAAATTTTATTTTGTTGATGCCATTGTTGGACTTGTGATAGCCGCTTTAATTTTTATAGAAGGAATTAAAATTTTACGAGAATTAGTTGCAAAAGAAGAAGATTTCGATATAACAGCAATAAAAGTTGTAGCTGATAATATTTACAACACTCGATTAACAGGATATCTTCTAGGAAACATAAGGAGAAAACGCATAACCCGCTCACAAGTTTTAAAAAATTTTGAGCAAGGGCTTACTCTCGGACGTCTTTATTATGAAGGGTTTGCCGATTTTTTTTATGACGAATTAGGACCAGAAATTGCAGAAAAACACTTGGATAAACTAATTGAAGGAAAATCAATAGAAATCCTCAAAGAAGATCTAGTTATAACACCAAAAGGTATGAAGATATTATATAAATCTAAAGCTAAGGAATATAATTCCCGTGCAAATCTTATCATAACAGGAAAGAAATTTAATAAACATCATCTTTATTGGCTTATATTTGTTATAATTTTTATTCTATTGATTATTTTTGGAAATGACATTAACTCATGGCTAACTTCCCTTTAAAAATTAAGAATTTCAATAAATTTTTAATTTCTTGTTAGATAATGGATATTTTGTTAATTCTTTAATCAATATTTTAAATATATTAAATTTTAAAAATAAAGATTAAACTAAATGCTTAGGATTTAATTCAATCTTGCTAAAACGAGTTAATTATTAATCTTTTATTAGGATATAATTTATAATGAAAAAATATTAGTGATATCAAGCTAACAATATCTAGTAATTATCGCCTTAAATAGAATAATTTTAAATTAGAATGGATAGAGTTATAATTCTTGATTTTGGAGGGCAATATAGCCACCTAATTGCTAGGAGAATAAGAGATTTAAATGTTTACTCCGAAGTCTTCCCTTACAATATTGATTTAAAAAAAATCGAAAATATTAAGCTTAAAGCAATTATTTTATCTGGAGGACCAAATAGTGTTTATTCAAAAAATAGTCCTAAACTGTCTAAGAAATTCTTTGAATTTATGCAAGAAAAAAATATGGCGATTTTGGGTATTTGTTATGGTCATCATTTAATAATTCATCATCTTGGGGGTAAAATCGAACCAAGGGAAAAGAAAGAATATGGAAAAACAATATTACACATTCTCGAACATAAAGGGTTTTTCGAATCTTTAAGAGACGAAGAAATAGTATGGATGTCTCATTTAGACCAAGTGATAAATCTTCCTCTGGGATTTCAAGTTTTAGCGAAAACTGATAATTGTTCAATTGCAGCATATGGAAATGAAGAACTAAAAATATATGGAGTGCAATTCCATCCAGAGGTAAAACATACTGTTAATGGAGATAAAATTCTCTCTAATTTTTTATTTAATGTAGCTAAATGTAAAAAGGAATGGAAATTAGAAAATTGGATTGATCAAACGATTAATGAGATCAAAGAAGAAGTAGGAGATAATAGAGTAATCTTAGGACTGAGTGGAGGAGTAGATTCATCAGTTACTGCAATATTGCTCCATCAAGCCATTGGTGATAAATTGCACTGTATTTTTATAAATAATAATTTACTAAGAAAAAATGAAGAAGTTGAAGTCCAGGAATTTTTTAAAAGAATGTTAAAATTTAAGAACTTTCATTATATTGATGCAAAGAATTTATTTATGAAGCGCCTTAAGGGAGTATCTGATCCTGAAAAAAAAAGAATAATAATTGCAAACTCATTTATTGAAGTTTTTGAACAAAAAACTAAGGAATTAGAAACTAAATTTCCAAATATTAAATTTTTAGCACAAGGAACAATATATCCCGATCGAGTCGAATCTAAAGCTACGAGTAAATTTGCATCAAAAATTAAATCTCATCATAATGTAGTCTTGCCAGAAAAAATAAATTTTGATATAATTGAACCACTCAAAGATTTATATAAAGATGAAGTTAGAAAAATAGGTATAGAACTTGGCTTACCAGAAGAATTAATAAAAAGACACCCATTTCCTGGTCCTGGATTAGCCGTAAGGTGTGTTGGTCCCGTTGATGAGGAAAAATTAAGTATGATAAGAGAAGCTGATCAAATAATTCAAGAAGAAATTAAAAATGCTGGGATTTATGATGATATTTGGCAAATATTTCCAGTATTCCTTCCAATAAAAACAGTTGGAGTTATGGGAGATCATAGAACATATGAATATATATGTGTAATCCGAGCAGTTCAGAGTATAGATGCTATGACCGCTAATTTCGCGAAGATTGACTGGGATCTACTAGAAAAGATATCAACAAAAATTATTAACGAAGTAAATGGTTTCAATAGAGTTTTATACGATATTTCGAATAAACCTCCTAGTACAATTGAATATGAATGAGGAAATTCAAAATATTATAGGTTTTCTTTAAAAATCCTTTCATTTTCTTGGAATAGGATATATTAAAACATTTTGTTTTAAATCTTAAATATTTCTTCACTATTAATTATTATCTTTTTAATATTGTAAATTTAAAATCAACCAAAAATATTAAATTAAAACAAGGAAAATTAATGCTCTTGAGTGTGTCAATTGTATTTAAAATATGACCGTCCAGCAATCTTAATGTTTCAAGATGGAAGATATTTTGAAGGAATTGGATTTGGTGCCAGTAAAAAGGTTTGTGGAGAAGTAGTATTTACAACCGGGATGGTTGGTTATAATGAAACTATTACAGATCCCTCTTTTCATGAACAAATATGTATTATGACTTATCCCTTAATTGGAAACTATGGTGTTCCAGATTGGATAAAGGATGAATATAAAATACACAAATGTTTTGAGTCAGATAGTGTTAAAATTAAAGGATTAGTAGTAAATGAATATTGTAAGATACCTAGTCACTATGAAAGTGTGAAATCTTTAGACGATTTTCTTCAAGAACAAGACGTCCCTGGAATTGAATGGGTTGATACTAGGGCTTTGACTAAAATAATTCGAGATGAAGGAGTGAAATTAGGATTATTGCAAGTATTTAACCCCGGTGAAAAACCTGATATCGAACTAATAAAAGAGGAAGTTAAAGAAATTTCAGATCCAAATAATAAAGATTTAGTTAGTGAAGTTTCTACCGAGATAACAAGACATTTCACTCCCTCAAATCCTATTGGGACTGTCATTGTTTTAGATTTGGGCACTAAATTTAATATTATAAGAAATTTGTTGAAAAAAAATTTGAATGTAATTTTAGTGCCCCATGATTTTAGTTATGACCAAATCATGGATTATAATCCCAACGGTGTTCTAATTTCAAATGGACCGGGAGATCCCTTGAAATGTAAAAGTGCAATTGAAGTTGCTGAAAATTTAATCGAAAATTCTATTCCTACAATGGGAATTTGTTTGGGTGATCAAATAATTGGTTTAGGTGCTGGAGCGAAAACTTATAAACTTAAATTCGGACATCGAGGAGGAAATAAATCGGTAATCCATAATCCAACGGGAAGATGCTTTATTACTACTCAGAATCATGGATATGGAATTAATACTGATAATTTGGAAGAAGTAAGCTTTAAGGAATTCTTTTACAATCCTGATGATAAAACAAATGAAGGGATTATTCATAAAACTAAACCCATTTTTAGCCTTCAATTTCATCCCGAATCATCTCCAGGACCTAAAGATACTCAAGCATTTCTATTTGATATGTTTTTAAAATTTATGGGGGTTCTAAAATAAATGCCTTTTGATAATACAATTAAAAAGGTGTTAGTATTAGGCTCAGGTTCAATAAAAATTGGTCAAGCAGGTGAATTTGACTACTCTGGTTCTCAAGCATTGAAGGCACTTAAGGAGGAAGGAATTTACACTATTTTAATAAACCCAAATATCGCGACAATTCAAACTGATCCCCAATTATCAGATAGAATATATTTATTGCCAATTAATTTGCGTTATGTTGAAAAAGTAATTAAAAAAGAAAAACCTGATGGGATTTTATTATCATTTGGTGGTCAAACAGCATTAAATATCGGTGTTGAATTAGCAGAAAAGAAAATATTGGAAAAATATAATGTAAGAGTATTGGGAACACCTATCGAAGCAATAATTGCAACTGAAGATAGAGACCTATTTGTTAAAGCAATGGAAAAATCTGGCGTAGTTTGTCCTAAAAGTTTTGCAGTAGATAATTATCAAGATGCATTGAAAGCAGCAGAAGAATTGGGTTTTCCATTAATGATTCGCGTTGCATATACATTAGGTGGTAGAGGATCGGGTATTGTTGAAAATCTAAAAGAATTTGAAGTTTTTGCGAAAAGAGCGTTAGCTCAATCAATGATAAATCAAATTTTAGTAGAAGAATCAGTGTGGGGATGGAAAGAAATCGAATTTGAAGTTGTTAGGGATGTATATAACAATTGTATTATTAATTGTAGTATGGAAAATGTTGATCCTATGGGGATACATACTGGAGAGAGCATTGTTGTCGCTCCCACTCAAACACTAACAAATGAAGAATATCAAATGATGAGATGTGCATCAATAAGAGTTGTTCAAAATTTGGGTATTATTGGAGAATGTAATATTCAATATGCATTAAATCCAATATCAAAAGAATTTCAAGCAATTGAAATAAATGCAAGGTTGTCTCGCTCATCTGCACTTGCCTCAAAAGCAACAGGTTATCCTTTAGCATATTTTGCTACTAAATTAGCACTGGGATATCTGTTAACAGAATTAAGAAATACTGTAACTGGTATTACAACGGCATGTTTTGAACCTTCGATTGATTATATAGTTTTAAAATATCCCCGATGGGATTTAGACAAATTTCGACGAGTAGATAGACACATTGGAACACAAATGAAATCAGTTGGAGAAGTAATGGCAATTGGACGAACTTTCGAAGAAGTATTACAAAAAGCAATAAGAATGTTGGATATCGATATGAAAGGAATTGTTGGTAATGACTTAGAACCAATTGATAATTATAATGAATTAAAGAATGAATTAAGGCATCCAACGGATAAAAGAATTTTTAGAGTGGCGGAAGCTATTAAAAAAGGAATGTCTATCAATGAGATTTACCGCTTATCTCGAATTGATAAATGGTTTCTCCATAAAATTGAAAATATAATTAATATAGAAAGAGAATTGAAAAGATTAAATCTTCTTAGGTCTTCGGATGATGAAAAAGAATATCAATTAAGAAAGGCTAAACGTTTTGGATTTTCAGATGGACAAATAGCAACAATAATGGGGCTTGATACAATCACTATTCGACGACTTCGAAAACGATATAATATAATTCCCTATACAAATCAGATGGATACACTGGCAGCTGAATGGCCAGCACAAACAAATTATCTTTATCTTACATATTCTGCAATGGAAGACGATATTAATTATGAAAAAGAAACCACTGAGAACCTTCAAAAAATAATTGTTTTAGGTTCAGGAACTTATAGAATCGGTTCTTCTGTAGAATTTGATTGGAGCTGCGTTAATATGGTATGGAAACTCAAGGAATTAAATGTTGATCAAGTAATTATGATTAATTATAATCCTGAAACGGTCTCAACTGATTATGATATTTCAGATAAATTATATTTCGAAGAATTATCGGGCGAACGTGTTGTAGATATCTGCGAGAAGGAAAAAGGTTATGGTGTAGTTGTATCGGTTGGTGGTCAAATTGCAAATAATTTAGCAGTTAAATTCCAAAAATATAATGAGTTTTTTAGAAAAACTAATCTCAGATTATTAGGTACTCAAGGGATTAGTATCAATAATGCAGAAAATAGGAAAAGATTTAGTGCCTTACTTGATCACTTAGCAATATTGCAACCAATATGGAATAGTCTTGTGGAAAAAGATAAAGCGTTAAAATTTGCAGAGGAAATTGGATACCCCGTTTTAGTACGACCTTCTTTTGTATTAAGTGGTGCTGCAATGAGAGTAGCACATAATCCCCAAACTTTACTACAAGTTTTAGATATCGCTTCTAAAGTATCTAAAGATAACCCAGTTGTTATCACAAAATTTTTTACCGACTCACGTGAAATTGAATGTGATGGTGTTAGCGATGGAGAGAATGTATTTATTGGCGCAATTATTGAACATATTGAAAATGCTGGGATACATAGTGGAGATGCCACAATGGCAATCCCCCCTCAGACAATATCTAATGATATTATTGAAAATTTAATCTTAACTTCAAAAAAAATTGCTTTAGCATTAAAAATAAGGGGACCATTTAATATCCAATATTTATTAAAAGAAGGGAAATTATATGTTATAGAATGCAATTTACGCTCAAGTCGTTCTATGCCTTTAGTTTCAAAAACACGCGGTATTAATCTTATGAAAATTGCTGCTGAAGTCATTCTTGGAAAAAAAATTGATCCAAAAGTAATGGATATACCAATTGGGAATTTTGTGGCTATTAAATGCCCCCAGTTTTCATTTATGCGCTTAGATGGAGCCGATCCTGTTCTGGGTGTTGAGATGGCATCAACAGGAGAAGTTGCATGTATTGGAGATGATTTTCCTGATGCTTTGATAAAAGCATTAGAATCAACCGATTTAAAAATTCCTATTGAGAATGGTAATATTTTAATTACAGTTGGTGGGGAAAAACTAAAGAAGGATATTATTCCTTTAGCTCACAAAATCAAATCTTTAGGTTTTTCAATTTATGCAACAGAACATACTTCAAAAGCTCTTGAAACTGCTGGAATATCAAACTTTAAATTATCAAAAGTAAAAGAAATTGGAGAATTTCCGAATATCTTAACTTATATCAGAGAAGGAAAAATTAACATGGTAATAAACATCCCAACAATTGCAATGGAAGCAGAAAAATATAAGAGAATAATGGAAGATGAATATGAAATTCGTAGATTTGCGGTGGAATATAATATTCCAGTTATAATAAATCTGCAATTAGCATTTGCAATATTTAATGCAATTGAACAAATTCGAGAAAGAAAAATTTCTATTAAATCATTAAATGAATATCATGATGGTAAAATGCCATATTGGTAATAGGGAGGTTTATTTATGAAGATTATAATTTTTGCCCCTCATCCAGATGATGAAGTTTTTGGAGCAGGCGGCTCAATCTTAAAATGGCTCGAAAATGGGCATAATATTCATATAATTTGGTTTACTGATGGAAGAGCTGGGTATCGCAAGGCAAGAGAAAGAAATGAACTTAAAGATTGCAAAGAAACCAGAATAAATGAAGACCAACTAGCTGAAATAAGATTAAAAGAGGCAAATTCATCTGCTGAATTCTTAGGAATAAAAAAAGAAAATCGTCATTTCTTAAGATTTTATGATCAAGAACTCAAGAACCATATCGATGAGGCGGTTGAAAAAATTAAAGATAATATAAAAGATGCAAACATGTTTGTTATCCCGAGTGGAAATAATGAACACCCCGACCATCAAGCTACACATGATATTGCAATAAAGGTAGCACAAGAACTTAAACTTCAAAATCTTGTATTTTATGTATTTGCTTTATATAATCCGTTGAAAGCAGAAGGGGAACATTTAAAGAAAGTTAAGGTTGGAGAATTAAGATATAAAGCTTACGAAGCTTTCAAATTACATAAATCACAATTATATATTAAAGATTTTCCATCTTTAAGTCTATGGATCCGAGGAAAACGAAGAGACAGATATGGTTATTATAAACTAAAAGATGTTGGTAAATTTTATAATTTCTAAGTAATATTTGAAAAAAAAATTAAAAGTTATAATGTTTTCCAATATCTTCAAATTTATAATATCCGAATCTTTCTCTACGCTTTCCCTTAACCCACATACTGTTACGAATCATTTCTCTATCCCAAAACTGGGATTTATAAATCTGGAGAGCTTCATATAATTTAAGGCGTAAATCACCCATCTTAATTTTAACTAAATGCTCGCCTTCAGCTCGTAAAGGATTGTATAAAGCATACACATAAAACTCTAGATTTTTTAAATTGAGTTCTTCAGCCGATCTTACTGTAATTTCATATGTTGCTTGATGATCTGGGTGTTCATTATTAGCACTTGGAATAACACATCTATTGGCATCTTTTATAATAGGTTTCGCAAGTTCTACACCTTTATCAATATGGTCTTTAACTTTTTGATCTGGAAATTTAAATAAATGTACTTTTTTATCTGGTAATCCTAAAAATTTTGCAGCTTCTCTTGCCTCTTGAAGTCCAATCCTTGCTATTTCTTCTTCGGTTAGGTTTTTATTTTCTTCAGTTTCAATAAAGGATCCATGTTTTTTTGCCCAAGTTATTATAGCTCTATTGTCAGAGATATAAATAAGGTGGACATCATGTCCTTCCTCCATCCATTTTAATATGCTACCTCCACAACCAAAAATCTCATCATCAGGATGAGGGCTGAATACTATTATTTTCATTTTATCCTCTATTTATTATGTTTTATTTTTAGAAATTTATTGATAATTAGAAATTAAGTGATAAAAACAAGAATCAAATTTATTGAAGAAATCCTAATGCTAATTTATCAATATTTGATAACTCACTTTTTTCAAAAATTCTATGGTCTCTAAGATAATCATTAACCTGGAGGCTATTTTCAAATAAATCATCAAATTTCTGTTTAAAAATTTTCACAATATCTTTTTGTCGAGAAATATAAGAACCTAATAGAATATTTGATGGATCAAAGCTCGGTTGAATTAGCATTTCATCGTCTCTTAATGCAAAATTACTGAAATCTTCATGTGTTATTCTCACTTCAATCTTCTGGGGTATGAACTCCTTTATATTTATAAGATCAACTATATTTTTATATCGAATTGAATTTAAAAAAGCCTCCAATACATTTGAATTTAAAACAATGAAGATTTCAATTTGTCGAACATGTTCAGCTAAAACTTTTAGATTTTCTGCTAATATTTCAGCTAATTCTTTCTCTATTATTGAAAACTCACCTTTAGTGAGTTCATTTATAAATGGATTTTCATAAGCGATTCCAATAGCAATTCTCGAAACACTGTTAGCAAAATAAGGATAATAAACCCAATTAAGATTTTTAGTATCAAAATTTAAGAATTCAATCGGTTCACCCACTTCTGGCTCTTTCAATTCATATACTTTAAAAAATGAATTCAGTGACTCTTCAAGTGTATTTATTTTTTTATCTAAATCTTCACTTAATTCATTAATTTTTTTATTAATTATTTTCTGCCAGGCAACAATTGGATTTAATAAATTGATTTTCATTGGTCGATCGAAAATTTGTATTAAATCTAATTCATTTAGAACTGCACAAACCTTATATCCTCTTTTTAATGTAATGCCTAATTCATTTGAAACTCTTCTGAGATCTTCAATTTTTTTGTTTCTAAGCAAAAAATCGTATATTTGTTCAATACTCTTTTCCGATTTTCCAATTAATTCAAATATTTTTCGTATAGAATTAATTTTATCTCCTTCACGCTTCATTTTTCACAATGCACTCCTTTTTACTGCTCGTTCTAACATATATTTACAAAGAGTCTCAAAAACATTATCTACATTGACGTTATTTTTAGACGATATTTCAATCCATCCAGATAAATTATTTTCTTCCGCTACTTGAATTCCATACTCTCGAGGAACCGATCTTTCCTTTTTTTCTAGATCCAACTTTGAACCTACTAACATAATGGGAATTAATCCACTTCTTTGATATACTATAGATAACCAAGAATGAATGTTCTCTAAGGTATTTAATCGAGTAATGTCATACATGAAAATAGTCGCATTAGCTCCCAAACAATACGTTGGTAATAGAAATCGGAATCGCTGTTCGCCTCCTAGGTCCCATATTTGCAGTTTAACTTTTTTGTCTAGAACATCAACAGTTTTTATATAGAAATCCACTCCGATAGTCAGCTTCTCATCTGGGTTAAAAATACCTTGGACATATCGTTTCGTCAAACTCGTCTTTCCTACTGACGCTTCCCCCAACATTAGCACTTTAAAGGTATAATCGAAACTAGGCATATAATATCAAATTTGTTTAGTTGTATCGCTATGTTACATATTAACTTAAGATTTAATAAATCTTTATAGATCTAAAATTCTCATAATTTAAGGAATTATACATTGAAATAATTAGAAATTAATCGTTGAATAGTTTTTTTAATTACAAGGTTATTTTCTCTAGTATTCCTCTCCATAAGACGTATGAGAATATCGTTTTTTAAAATGTGATTTAAATTTACAATATCATCTTTAAGAAATATTTTTAATGTTTTACAGACTGCAAAACGAACAGATGGATCATCATCATCTATTAATTTTATTACTTCTGGCAAATAGGATTGTAATTTTAATTCTCCAATTTTTTCTACTGCTACAGCACGTTTAACGAAATCTGGGTTTTTTAATTGAAATAAGAACCATAAATTATTATTTTTATTCAATTTTATAAGTAATTTAAGAAGTAGCTCACTTTGATTATCATCATAGTCATATTTTTCAATTAAATATTTCTCTAAATATGGTTCAACTAACTCCTTTCCTAACTTTACTAGACTATTATAAGCGATATTTTTATCAGCATCATTCGAATTTGAATTAAGAACATTTAATAACTTTATAATGCTATTAATCCCAATATCCTCGATTCTTATATCTTCCCATTTAATCCTATTCAATTTTTAAATATACACCAACTATAAAATATTTTTATCAGATAATAATAGTAGAATCTTTTTTCTTTCAAATTTTGTCAAATTCTTACCAAGCTCTCTAAAATTTTCTATTTTTTTCCGGGTATCTTATTTTTATTTCTCTTAAAAAAGTATTGTTTCTATTATTTATATATTTTAATTATTAAATTAAAAATAAGCGCCGTATTTCTGGTTGATAATTTAGGAGATTAATATAAACTAGTAATTATGATTAAATTTAAAAAAATATTATCAATACCGACAAAATGATTTTGTAAAATTCTCTAGAATTTAAATTGCAAAATTCAAAATATGTAATTTAAAAATTATTCGCCCTGCAATTGAATATGGAGTTTTCTATTACGGGGGCCGTCAAATTCTGAAAACATAATTCCTTGCCACGTCCCTAATACTAATCTTTTATTGTTAATTAAGATCTCTAAAGAAGGACCAACCAGTGTAGATTTGATATGAGCATCAGAATTTCCCTCCATATGCCTAAATCCTGCGTTTTGAGGAATTATTTTTCCTAAGAAATTTATTATATCTTTTTTAACGGAAGGATCAGCATTTTCATTAATGGTTATTGCCGCTGTTGTATGTGGTACAAATAATCGACAAACACCATTTTGTATATTCGATTCTGATAAAATTTTATTTATCTCTCTTGTAATATCCATTAATATCTCTCGTTGGGGGGTATTTATATTAATTGTTTTTAGTTCAATCATTTAATTTTTACACCAATTCTATATTATATTGAATGAATTTTAAAAATTTAATTCTTTGAATTCAAAAACAATAATGGATGGAGTAATTGAGTTATTTTAGAATTTATCATATACCTTTTCTTTTTAAAAAAAAATCCTGCTTCTTTTAAAACCAATCGTGTAGACTTCGCTAAGCACTCATCTATAATAATTTCCATAATCTATACCCTTTTCTATAGTTTTGAAAAGAATTTATAATTAAATATCGATTATCTCTTCCTCAGGATGATCAACAATAAAAACAGAGTAGTCGAGAGCTGCTTTAATATTATCTTCAGTAAGCCTTGGATATTCGTTTAATATCTTTTGAAATGTTGCTCCATCACGTAACATTTTCAATACTATAGAAATTGGAATTCTTGTTCCTTTAAAAACAGGTTTTCCAGATAAAATCTTTGGATCGATATTAATTCGATCAGGGTATCCTATCATTTTTATTCATATTATTGAAATTATTAATAATTAAATCGTATTCCCTGTACTTATAATTTTCTATAATTAATTAAATTGATAATAAGAAATTTTTCAAGATTTGCATTCTATAAGGGTTCGTTTTAATCGATTTTGGATGGAATTGGACACCTTCTCCGAGATATTATTTATATATAAACTTAGTATATCATTACGTTAATTCTTACTTTTAAAAAATAACTCCACTAATGGAATGTAGCCTTTAGAAAGTTCTCGGTCGATTTCTTGCTTTATTACTTGAAATTCATCTGTAAGCCCTGCAAAATTCATTACTTCCTGAGCTTTAATTGGCCAATCTGTATTAACATCCTCATGAAAATAATTATCATGGTATTTATTAGTACGTGAAGGCCAAAACCAGTAACTAGGAATTGACATATCAGTCTTCAGGCGATTATCTGACCAATTATTGAAGATTTCATTCTTTTTGGACATAATCAGAGTGACCCAACCCCAACCGCACCCAACCGCATAAAGTATGAGGGGGTAAAGCAATATAAAAAAGATTATATCCCTAATTCTTTCAATTTTATTTTATTTTCAATTAACTTCAAATGAGAATAATAAAATAATAAATAAAAATAGATTATTTTTGGTTTAAATATTCATTCATTTCCATAAAAGAACTGGTTCGAATTAGAGCAGCTTTAAAAAATTGAAAGCCAATATCATAATAGGAACCATCTCCTCCAATATGAATAACATATGGAATATCTCCGTCAAATAATCCTTTAGTTTTTCGGATTTTATAGGCAGTTGAAATAGCCTCGGCAACGGTCGCACCGGATTCAAATAAATGATGCACCCATGGAACATTCCAAGAACTAACATTATCTTTAGAAGTGGAAACCTCACTACAGCTCGTATTATTTACATAAACTATATTCTTACCTGCTACTTGGGTTGCTGCAGTGGTTAATTGGTTTAACACCATTCCTGCTCCACACCCTGGGCATAAACCATGACCTGGTTGAATATGAATTTGTGGCTCTAACTTTTTTCGATTTACTTTATATAAATCACTAGGTTTCTCTGCACCCATAATGTCAATTAAATTTTTCAATCTTTCATTTCGTAATTTAGTAAAATATATAATTTCATCTATTTCTTTTTGTCTTACAGTTGGTTTAAAAAGGTGCCTAAACTTTCCCATTGACTTTAAATATTCAATAAATTTCTCTCGATCAACATCCAGTCCGCGATAATATGAAAATTTAGGTATTCCATCTTTAATTCTAACTGTATAAAGAGGCCAATATCCACAATCTGTTGCCATTTTTGATATTTTATAAGCATTTTCTGCCTCATGCCGCCATCCTCTCATACAATCAGAATAAGCTTGGAGGAAAGCGCCACCATTTGTTTTTAATGCTTCAATTACCTTTCCCATGAAATCATTAGGATATGCTGGATTTACAGTTGCTAAGAACATAGATTTACCCCCAAAAAATGCCATAGGAGTTACTAGATCTTGTTTAACACCTATTTTTCCAGGTATCTTTTCACCAGCGGGACCGGTAGTTGTTGAAGCGTAGGGTGGTGTACCTCCACTCTCTTGTATCCCAGTATTCATAAAAGCTTCATTGTCGTAGTTAAAGAATAATACATTGCATTTCTCATTTTTTGCAAGTAAATCTTCCACCTTTATTATATTTTTTTCCGGTTTTGACATCTTTATATATCCACTCCATAAATTTTATTTTTTCTTTCTCGAACACCAAGATACATATAGAGCTGACCTTTCATATCTTTCACATTTTCCATTTTCTTTTTAGCAACATTAAATTCATCCCTCGTAACATCTCGTCCACCTAATCCAACAATATAAGACCTGAATAATGTCCCTAAAGGATATGTTGCAGTTGCAACTGAAGATGAGAATGGCGGTATAAGATTGTTTAATGAGTCTGATTTCTCTAAAATAATTAATTTTTCAATATTATGTTCTTGGATTATATTTTGTAATTCTTCGTAAGGAAATGGACGATAAGTACGAATTTTGATAAGTCCTACATCTTTATTTTTTGTCATCCAACTTATAATATTCCCACACATGGAACCCATAGTAACAAATGCAGTTCTGGAAGAATTATCTAAATTAAAAGTTTCAATTAAATCATATTTTCGCCCCGTTGCTTTTTTAAAGCGTTCAAACACGTTTTTAATATGATTTAAAACCGGTTTTTTATCCACATCTAATCTCATTCTACCTTCCATAAAATAGCTAGGAGTTACAATCCCACCCCATGTTCCTGGATGTTCTGGATTAATGTGATGCCTTGGTTTTTTCGGAGTTAAATTCCGGACAGTCTCATCAGGAATTAATGTTAATTGTTGAACTGAATGAGATATAATGAAACCATCATGAACAAACATTGTGGGAAATAATGAGGCGTCTGAAATCATCACGGATAAAATGGCAGAATCATAAGTTTCTTGAACATTTTCAGAGACAATACAATTCCAACCAAAATCAACTAAAACAAATTCCCAAGAGTTCCAAATTGATAAATTCGGAGCGTTAAAAGCTCTAGCTGAAATCATCATTGTTAATGGAACACGCCAACCAACTGCCATAGGTAAAGCCTCCGCCATTAATAAATAGCCTTGAGAAGCAGTTGCTGTAAATGTTCTTGCTCCTGCAGCACATGCAGCTGTAGAATAACTCATCGCCGCTAATTCTGATTCAACATTAATAAAGGCTGCCTTTAATCTACCCTGATGCACAACATCAGATAATCCTTCAACTGATTGAGTTTGTGGTGTAATTGGAAAGGCACATATCACATCTGGATCTGTTTGTGCTACACCCCCTGCTACAGCATAATTTCCAATCATTGCAGTTTCAATAGGTTCTTTAATTTCCTTAAAAAATATTCTCATTGGTTCTATTGACATTTAATTTTCACCTCCAATTATTCCTCCACGGCACATGAGCCAGGTCTTTGTTTTAATTTTTTTGATAGGGCATTTACTGGACAAATATTCACACAATTTAAACACGATTTACAATGAAATTGATCAATTCCTGTCATATGCCATAATCCATCCTCACCTTTCTCTCTTAGAATAGCGAAGTCAGGACAAATATACCAACATTGAGCGCAATCCGTGCAAGTTTCTTTATCCCATATTACATCATATTCACCCCAAGAACCAGTTTTTACCTGTGTGCTGCCATAAGAAATAACGTCTTCATCGCAATACCATACCCCTGCCTTATCTAATTCCTCATATCCAGGTAGAGATGGTTCAGTTTGTGTCCAAGCTATTTTAGTATCTATAGTGAAATCTATCTCATCTTCTACTTCATATATACAAGTTGCATCTATTGCCTGTTTTATAGCTTTAATATTTTTTTCAATAATTGAGCCCTTAAATCTATTTTGGATGGCCTTCGATAATTCTTCCAATGAAAAAAGTTGGGAAACTCTAATTAATGCACCAAGAATTATAGTGTTAGTAATATTTCTTCCAAAAACATCTAAAGCAATTGTAGTAGCAGGAATTGTAGCAATATTTAGATCTTTTCTCTTAATTAATTCTTGAATTTCTAATTGATTCATATCTGTATTAATAATTATCCATCCACCTTTTGGGAGTCCCTCAGTTACATCTATCTCCCACATTAGGGATTCATCTAAAATTGCTACAAAATGAGGAGCGTAGACTTGTTCATTTGATCTAATTAACTCCTTGCTTAAACTTAACCGCACATAACTTTCGGTTGGACTGCCCATTCTTTCAGCTCCAAAACGAGGTTGGCAAATTCCATAACCGTAAAATGCTTCTACACATAAGTTTGAAGCAGTTACACCTCCTTGTCCTCCGCGTGCATGGAATCTAAGGTTAATGCAGTTGTGTTCTAAAACTTCTTTAATCTTTTTTTGTGTTATCATTTTTATAATCTCATTTTTGAATTGTCTATTATTTTAAAATAAAACGCCAAATAAATTTTTAATTCTAATAAGAAATAATAAATAGATATAATTTTCTAATAAAATTTATTGTCTATTTTATAGCGATTAGGTAAATAACTTTTTTTTTAAAAATTTTATTAAGTTTCTTTCTTAGTTAAACTTATATGTTTAATGATAATCTTCCAGAAATTAAAGATATTTCATTTTTATCTAAAATCCAAAATATGGCAATTATTGGTGCATCAAAAAGTAGGAACTTCTTTTTCGTAAGAGCGTACCAAGAGAATTTTAAGGGAAAAATTTTTGTGATAAATCCAAATCTTAAGGAAATTCCGGGTTTTGATGATGGTACCCAAGAAAAGATCTTTCCTTCAATTAAGGATGTCCCAGATCCAGTTGATTTTGCATTTATCGCAGTTACAAAAGAGAAGATATTAGAAATAATTGATGAATGTGTGGAAAAAGGTGTTAAATTAGTCAGCATATTTACTTCAGAATTTTCTGATTCAGGAACAGAAGAAGGAATTCAATTGGAAAAAGATTTAATTAAACATGCAAAAGGAATTTAGTTAATATATACTAATGATTTTATAAATTGATGATATGATAGACTTCAGTCAATTATTCTTTCCTAAAGCGGTTGGTATTATAGGAGTTAATAAAGAAGATTATGGTGGCGGTTACTTTTTAAAAATATTTAAGGCAGTCAAATTTGATACACCTTTATATCTTTTTAACCCACGATTAAAAGGTCAAAAATTAAACGGTTATAAAGTGTATGGCTCAATTTTAGAAATTCCAGATGACCAACCAATTGATTACGTTATAATCTCTGTTCCAGCTAGATTATGTCCTACTGTCTTAGAGGAGGTGGGGGAAAAAAAAGTTCCATTTGCCGCTATATTTTCTTCAGGTTTTTCTGAAATTAATAAACCAGAACTCGAACAGGAACTTCTCAAAATTGCAAGAAAATATAATATAAGATTTTTAGGACCTAACTGTTTAGGAGTTTATGTTCCTAAAAGTAGGTTGGCAATAAATAGATTTCAAACAACCAAATCTGGAAATTTAAGTTTAATTTGCCAATCAGGAGGGTTATCTATATATTTATCTAATATGGGAGCATTTGTTTATGGAACCTATTTTAGTAAGGTAATATCAATTGGAAACCAAGTTGATTTAAATTTTGTAGACTTTTTAAAATACTTTATTAATGATGAAGAAACTAAAATTATTGGATTATACATAGAAAATATAAAAGATAAGAAAATTGGTCGAGAATTTATAAAAGTTGTTAAAGAATTATCTCTTAAAGGGAAACCCGTGATATTATGGAAAGTTGGATTTGGAAATTCTGCGAAAGAAGCTATCATATCTCATACGGGAGGGCTATCTGGAACTGATAAAATTTGGAAAGCAATACCGAAACAGACAGGCGCTTGTCTAGTAAGTAGCGCCGTCGAATTAATTGAATTAGCTATGGGCTTCAATTATTTACATCTCCCAAAAAATAGAAATGTAGGAATAATTACACTTGGAGGAGGTGTTTCAATAGAATTAACAGATACAATGGAAAATTATAATTTAAAAATTCCCGAATTAAATGTTAAAACAAAAGAAAAGTTTAAGCAATTTTTACCCAATAAAAATACTATTATTCGCAATCCTCTAGATTTAGGTGGTTATGGGACAGATTCCAATATATTTTATAGAGCACTTATGATTTTAAATACTTATCATGAGATTTCTACAATTATTTTTTTCAATGCTTATAGTTATTATTATGATTTTATTAACATGATAAAAAAAGCAAAAAAGCAATTAAATAAAAATCTAGTATGTATAGCCCCGAATATATTGGAAAATATGACTATTTATAGAAAAAAAAAATATATGAAAAAAGAATTTTTTAAAGCAGGCATCCCTGTTTTTGAATCGATTGAAATGGCTGCAAGAACGTTAGATCAGATGAATTTATATCGTGAATTCGTAGAAAAAGTAATGAATCATAAAAAAATAAATTAAGAGGAAAAAAAAATAAATTTCTTATTGATCATTTAGTACAAGATATATAGGAGAACTAAAATCTCCTAAAATTTAGTGATGGAGAAATAAATAGAAAAATTTCAGAGATTTTTCGAATTTTGTTTATTAGAAATTTTTATTTGATTTATTGCATCCTTTACTATTTTCTCTAAGTCGGTTAAATATGTATTATAAAACCATTCTCCACTTCCACTCTCCACATAATTCCTTTCTACTTCTTCAATAAATTCTCTATCAGGTAATTGATAATAATTAATCCTTCCTCTGAGGATCCAATCCACAATCTCATCTATGTCCAAATCTTCTTTGAAAATTGTTGCTGTTCCGTATGCCTCAAACTGACGTAAATCTTCAACAGATATGCCTCTCTTATCTAATTCCTCTTTAATTTTGGAACTTTTTTTTTCTTTCATTATTTCTTATACCTTAATTAAATTTGATTTTATGTTTATTTATATTATTTTTAGATTGTATATATTTAAAGAAAAAGAATTGGGTGGATATAAAATTCAGTGATGGAGGAATAAATTTCTAATTTATTTATAATCTTAATCATGAAATTATAAGGAATATACTTTAAAATTACATTTATATCAATAACATTCATTACACCCTTGTACACCAAAATCCTATATTTATTTTTTTCCATTCCTTTCAAATTAAATTATTTTAAAGTAATGCAGACCGTAATCTGGACCACATACTATCAAAAGAATACCTGCAAAGATAAGAAATTTTGCACCATTCATTTTAAAATAATTTTTACCTAATAAACAAACTATTCCGAAAACTCCCAGTAATAAACCTACCATGGAGCCAAAAGCACGCGCAAAATCCAATAGATCTCCAAATGTATTAGGCAATTCATTAAAAAAAACTTCTAATAAATCAGGGAATTGAAAAATTTGATAATTCATATTATTTTATTTACCTTTATCTTAATTTTTTCCTGCTAAAATTCATTTTATAAACTCTATAACGATTGTAAAAGGAATATATTTAAAGGAAAAAAGAAATCATTGATTTTTTTCTGAGTCGATTAGATACATTTATCGCCAACCATCTCCCGGGGGTGGTAATTCCGGAAATGAACCAAACAAATCTGCAAGATTTATTGATAGATCTCCTGTAATAGCAAGTATTGTTATCCCAATTATTAAGTAAAAAGCACCTTTAAAGATCCCGCCTACTTTCTTACTCAGAATGGAAACAAATATATATAAAATACCGATTACTGAAAAAATACTGCCAATTATGCTAATCAACCCTGAAAAAAATGAGAAATCTGTAATATCCCATAAATTTTTTCCTTGAAAAATAATTAAATTCATACCTTTTTCACCTCTTTTATTTAATGCCAACCCTTCGGTGTGTCCCTTCCAAAAATTATCCTACCAAATAAATTTTCAACACCGGCTGGATTACTTAAATATAAACCAAAAATCAAACATACCAACCCTAAAATAATTTTTCCTGCTCTACCTCGTTTGCTTACTAGACCGCCTAACAAATAAACGCAACCAAGTATATTTACAACCGTCGGAAAAAAAGAAAAAATTGTAACAAAAATATGTCTTAAAGGATTAACTAGACTGAGCATAATATTCTCTTGAAAATACGTTAAAGCCGCAATACCACCAATAATAATTAATGTTATCGTTGTAAATGATCCTGATTTCTTCAATTTAAATAACCTCCTCTTAACTTAGTTTTATCTCCCTTTTTTAACCATTATTGCAACTATTCCTAACCCTCCAAGGCAAATTATTATTAACGTGATATCATATTCATTAATCCACAAATTCACGGGGATTAAAAATAAAATACTATCACTTACTGGTTGAGTTTCTCCAAATATATTTCTAAACTTCGCATATATCGAATAAGTGTGTTTATCTTCAGATCCTTCCAAATATAATCTCTTATTGTTATCATAGGGTTCCCAAGAACTCCAAGCTCCATCTGTCCCGTTTCTAAAGCACATTTCTTGAGCTAATTCTGCTGTTATATCAAGCGCAATAAGCGTTGAAGGTGTATGATCTATCCCATTATTTATTTTTATTAATGGATCAAAAGGTTTGTCATATAAAATCTGAATACTGTCATTTATTGGACCTATCTCACCGACATCATTCCGAAATTTTACATATATTAAATAAGTTGTTTTATTATTTGTGCCAGCTAAAAGCAAAGTTTTAGTTGCATTATAAGATTCCCAATTACTCCAATTATATGCAGTATTATTACTAAAACACATTTCTTCTGCATCTTTAGCATAAACGGCAACATCTACAATAGGTGTTAATGTGTATTGTGCACCATTATTTATCTGGATATTTGGATTTGTCGGTAGATACCCTATATACAGAATATCATCACTAACAATGTTAGACTCTCCAATCGAGTTTCTAAATTTCGCACTAATTGTATATTCAGAATTATTTGTTGGGTTTATTAAATCTATGTTTTTACTTGTTTTATACGGTTCCCAAGAAGTCCAAGCACTGGTTCCGCATTTAAAACACATCTCATCAGCAGCATTTGCTGAAAGTGACAATATACCAGATTTAGAATTAATAATTTTCGCATCATTATTAATACTAATTTTTGGATTTGTAGGTGGAGTTTCATATGTCCAAATCAATCGTGGAACTTGTTCTGCAGGACCTTCCCGACTACTTCCTGTAAGCCAAAATACACAATTATATGTAGGATCATGAATTACTATAGAAAAGCCATCTCCGCCTTCTAAAAAATCCGTAACGTCATAAGTATAAAAACCTTTTTCTGAGATCACATCGCTTTTTATAAAGGTCTCCCCCATAGGTGCGTTGAACCAATTGATTGTATCCTCTTCCCAATCTGTGGTTATCGTGAAAATTTGAATATCTACTGGACCTAAATGATCTTCAAAGTATATCCTTATTTCAGCTTTAATAACATTATCCGGTTTATTTGTAAAAGGGAAGTGGAGGTAAGCGTTCCGTTTTCCCTTTCCGATTGCAAGATCCCATAACACCCAAAATTCTTCTTCAGAACCATAATTGCCCAGAGGTAGAAGATCTATTACATAAGAATCCTTGTCCGCCACTGTCGAAACAGTCGCAATTCCAGCACTGCCATGAACAGGATTAATATTAAGATCTATTCCATATAAAATCAAGAACAATCCAACTAAGATAATAATTTTGAAAATTGACTTGTTTCTAATATGTCAGCACCTCTATCTCATTAAAATTATAAATGGGGAATCTAAAATCGGAAAATTTATTAAAAAATTCAAATATTCTATCCAAATTAAATAGAAAAATTGCAATTAAAAAGCATAATAGCGAAATTTTAAGATATCTATTAAAACACTCCTCATTTCTGTGTAATATTGAACGTATTAGAAAAATAAAACCCAAAATTTCCAAGCTAAATGAGGTTATTATTAAAGTAATCAAGACATAAACGACTGTATAACCTAAAAAGTCCATTTTAACCTCGCTTTTTTATTAATTTAGATTGAGTTAGAACTAAAATAAAATGTGGATATATAAATAAAAAAAGAGAAAAAAGGAGTAATTATTTTATTTTAGGTGTTTGTGGTGTCTTTAGATGAGAATTACTGAAACTGCACCAATTATACTGAACAACGCAAACACATCATATCCCGACATAGAGGTCAAGGAAATTATTTGCAATTTCACCAGACACATATCATCACCATTATATCCTGCAAGATAAATATTATCTGAAGAGTTAATTTTTAATGCTGTAACAATGGTAGATCTATCTCCGCCTTATGTTCAATACCACTCTTCTGAAATTGACGTGCTAGCAGACACGTCTTGGAAGCATAAGAATACCTAAAAACGGTTATTGTGAAATTTATTTTGATTTTCTTTTTTTTTCAATTTTTTTTCTAAAGATAAATTTATTAATTTATTCTCTTTTGAGTATTCTAGAGACAAAAAAGTGCATGTGAATGGTTGATATAAAAGATCAAATGAAATTTGCTTTTTCTACTATTTTTACACCTGATAAAGAATTAGAAGATTTAAATGTTCTAAAAATCGATTCTAGAATGTTTAGAGGCATTAAAAAGGAAGTTCCGTTAAAAATCGATGAATTTATGAAATTTTATGATAATCCAAATGCTATTAAAAACGCAGGTATTAAAAAAGCATTAGAGAGATCAGAATTCAGTAAAAAAGAAATAAAGAAGATTTTTAAAAACGGTGTAATCCCTCTTACAATTTATGAAAGAGGGTTAGGGATAGATGGAATAAGGAAAATTTCTGAGAATTTTGCTGGAATGAACAGGTTAGGAACTTTCTTAAATAAAATTCAAAGAGAACCTGAAAAACTGGCCGAAAAAATAAAGGGAAAATCGGTTGATGATTTTAAAAGATATCTAAAAATGGGAAAAGACGCTTATAAAGAAATCAAGGAGACAATTAAGCGTCCAAAATCAATTGTTAAAAATGCAATTAACCAATGTTTTGACCTTTATGATATTGATATAAAAAACGTTAAAAAATTACATAATCATAAAGATAGAAGTGTATTGTATATGGATGATTCAAGAGAAATGTCGCTTACGTTTAGAAGAAATGACGATATTAAAGAAATGAATAGCTTACCTAAGAATATTAGTAAAAGTAGAAAATTTGGTTTTGAAGTAGAATGGGTTATTTTTAACTTTGATTGGGACAAATGGGACGCTAGGTTTATAAAGTTATCATCCTCTTTTATATCTGGAGCTATTGGATATTTAATTCCTGGTGTTGGAGGAATAATTAGTAGTATAATTAAAAAGGGAATCAAAAAAAAGACAGATGATATGTTAAAGAATCAAACTAATGGAGAATTGAAACTAATTTTTTTTGATTTAATTAAAGCCAATTTAGCAATCGAAAACATTAAGTTCCAACCTTTTGAATACATTAACGAGAATGGAAAAAAATTAAAAAAAGGCACAAAATCATTTCATTCATCGATCGTTGCTACATAAATTTAATTTTATTTCATTTAAAATAATATCGTTTCCAATCTTTCTTTATTCTTATTAAATTTGATAAAATACTAATAGATGAGGATGAGATATTTAATAATTCTGAAACTGGATTTAGCGATAGAGATGTGCATAAATAGATGGCTGTCGCTAAAATTAATTTGGGAGAACGAGATCTATTAATTTTAAATAACCGAATACATATTTCTTTAATTGCGCTTGTTATTTTATCTTGATTTTCTCTAATTTCCTGAATATCAAAATATTCATCATATAAATTGCGGGCAGGCTCGCATAAGCTTACAATACACGCCTCTTGACTCGTAATTCTTTTGCTTTCAAACTTTTTTCTTAATCTTTCCAAATTGTTATTATTTTTAATCTCTCTGATTTTCTTTCTTCCTATTCGGTTGATTATATACTCATTATAATCTGGCATACATTTCTCAAGATATTTTCCAACTGTTTGTATACCTATGTTCAATTGCTCACCTATTTGGAAATTTGTTAAATATTGTTTTTTTAACGAGATCATCTGTTCTATTTGATTTCTTTTAACAACCATATTCTATTTACCATTATCCTTGTGGAGAAAATTCAAACTTGTTATCCCATATTTGATTCAATTAAATCGGAATGAACATAAAATGAGAATATTTAAATGAAAAAATAGAAGAAAAAAATTATTATTTATAATAATATAAAATTAGGTTTATCTAAAGTTTGTATCCACAATATTTACAAAATTTTTCATTTCCATCTATTTTTTCCCCACAATTTGAACAATACCTTAGTTTTCCTGATATTTTATGTTGGGTTGGCTCATATTCCGAAGTAGAAATCTGAGTTTCGGGCGTTTCTTTTAATGGCATATTGCATATTGGACACGTAGGCTTTCTTCGACTAATATAAATAACTATAATACTAATTATTAATATTGATAAAAGCATTACTAAAACCAGATAAACCCACCATTGGAATCCAAATAACAAATAAGAAAGGAGAATTATAACTAAGATAAAAATACATGTTATAGTAAAAATACAATACCAAATCCCAATATTTCTGGATTTAGGCCTTACATTTTTTTTACAATTTGGACAATAACATATATTCTGCTTTTTTTCTCCCATAGAAAAATATGGAAGATATCTATTATTTATACTTTTTTTTATTTGATTTTCAAATAAAATCAGTTTTTATTCTTTTCACTACTACGCTTGTGGAGAAAATAAATAGGAGGATAAAGCAAAAGTTTCTAGTGTTTCTCCGCCCTTCAATAAATAGGGGGAGGAGGAGGGCGAAAATAAGTGTAGAATCAATCTACACCAACCAAAAGACAAAAATCCAGTATGGGGGGAGATGCAACTTTTGACTTTATCCTTACCAATATTATTTGAAAAATAACTATAAAAAGATTTCCATTCCTTTTTATCCCAACAATCAAATAAGATTTCCATAATAATTCCTTATTTTTTTATTTCAAACAATTCAATTGTTTCATTTACAAGTTTCTCTGTTCTTATTTTTATGTCTTCTATTGTCCATTTGTCTTTTTGTGCTACATATTCGTTCAAATATAATTTATTTTTAAAGCCTATGGGTTTCCCATTATTATCTCTTTTTTCTCTTTTAATTAAAAATTTAGAATTCGATAAACTGGGGTTATATCTTGTAAGTGTTAGATTTCCCAGTTTGTGAGTATATTTTTCTTGCAAATCTTCAGCTTTTACTTTATCACCACCAGCAATCATTTCTATCCAAGAATCATTAAGATTTTTGCCTTTGGGTAAAATATGTTCGATAGACCACAATAATTTTTTTCCCGATTTTTCCCATAAATCTTGAGAATTTTCTTGCGTGAAATAATTTTCTTCAATTTTTGATAAAACAAACCTAGCAACTTGCGTGTTAGTTTTGTAAATATCTCCTTTAAGTTTTTCAAGGAAGTCTTCCAAGGATGAGAATTTATCAGACTGTGTTAAAAATTCAATAATAATTTTTGAATTTAAAGTTTTTTTATGATTTTCACATTCTTGAATTGTATCTATAAAAATCTGATCGAGTTTTCTAGTGCCTGGTTCATCAGTCAAATTTCTTCTAACAAAATATTTTATCAAGAAATCTAGAGTTTCTTTAATCAATTCAATGTTTGAACTATGCTCTGAAAATAAATATAATAATAGAATTCTTGAAGGAATTCCTCCGATATTTAGTAAATCTTTAAATTTCGGTCGCAATTCAGGTAGAGTTTCCTCATTCTCGAGATTAATGAATTGATTGTAAACTTTTGATTTGTCTATAAATTCTTGTAATAATAATTCGGGATTGACTTTAATTAATTCATTGTAGATTTTGATAACATTTGATCTTATTGCTTTTGAGATTCCCTTAATTTTTACTTTTATATTCTCTTTAAATTTAAAGGCATTGTAGAATTGTCGTAAGAACCTTTCCTGAGTTCTGTAATCCTCTAGATTTTCTAATATATATTCCCACTTCTTATTTGTAATATCCATTGATCCCTTTGTCTTTTTTTCAATTTCCGCAAATATTTTATTTTTAATTATGTCCATAGCCGATAAAGGCATTCCACGATCATTAAGGCTTTCAAAAAGCATAAAGGCATCAGAATGATTCTCAACTTGGATCATTACAACCCAAGCATGGTTTACTTTAAACAAGAGATCTTTGACTTTCTTAAAACTCTCTATATCCATAATTTCTCTTTCAAAATATTTATAGGCTTTATATAATCGACGATTACCTAAGTTACTGGGCTTTTTAAAACTCCCTTTATTATATATTCCCAATTCATGCAAAATCCATTTATAATCACTAAGATTTTCGTTGGTTGTAGATAATTCTAGTTTCAACTGTCCATTTATTTCATCTCTTTTTTGTATTAACCTATAACATAGGTTAATCTTCTCCGCATTAAATAACAAATCATTAATTTTATTCTCCTTACGATATCTATTGTAAATTGCAGCGTATATCAGTGAAAGTGTAGCAAACCTCTGCTGACCGTCTATAATTTCCAATGGTTTAGGTTTTTTAAGGACATCATTTTCTCGACTAATGCACAATATTGGACCTAAAAAATAATCAACATCATTGTCAAGTAAATCTTCAAGTAATTGTTCCCAATGTTTTAAACTCCACATATACTCTCTTTGATATTTGGGGACATAATATTTTATAATGTCATCTTGAGAAAAGATTTGGAAAATCTGCTGTTTTGAAGGACTTATCATTTTTAACAATTAAGAATGTATTGAATTTTGTTGATAATTTAAACAAAATTGTATTATTTAAATTAAACTCATTTTAAGAATAGAATTTATTTTTATAATAATCATTTTGAATAAATAAATGTTTAAATAAATATGATCTATTTTCACTTATTAGACATCCAAAACTTGTGAAGCTAACATATCGGCACTATGTAATAAAGCGGGCAATCCTTTGGTTTTATGCGGTTTATAGCCTTTAATCTTTTTGCCAATTTATAAGAAATGGAGTTTTGCAATATTTACAAATAATAATCTCTTCATTTTTTGAAATAATGTTTAAATTAGCCCCACATTTAGGGCAATCAAATGTATCTAGTGTAAGTGGTGCCTTAATTTCATAAAACTTTTGTTCTAATTTTGATATATCTTCGTCCATATCTTTAATTTTTTCTTCAATCATTTTATAATGTTTCATCGTCAAATCATCGAAACTTTTCTCTGAAATTATTGTTTGAACTTGTTCTGCAACTAATTTACCTAAATTAAGATTTATATAACTCTTTACAGAATCACCAAAAAATGTCTGAGTCACCATTGTTTCCTTGCGAGTTTTTGATAGTTCTAGTATTTCATTTTTTATTTTTAATTTTACGCTTCCTGGAGATATTTTAATAAAATCTAGATGTGCTTTTCCTCTCTCTCCAAAATTAGATTTTAAAAAATCATATTCATAAACTATCCTATTATATTGTTCTTTTACTATGATTTTGAAATGTAATGGACCATAAAAGCATTTTAGAGTATATTCATTCTCATTTGGACCCTCAATCTTAGATATATTTGGATCGATAATTACATTAGAAAAATCTAATAAGAAATTATATAAATTTTGTATGGGCACATTAAAGATTAATTCTTTCACTTCTTCAGATTTTTTTTTTAATATTTGATCAAGTTGAGAATCATAATCTATTGCTCCTAATGATTTATGTAATCTTTTAATTTTATCAGAATCTCTTGCAAAATTATCTTTCCATTCATTTAAATTACTAAAGTCAATCGTCATCATTGATTTAAAATAGGTTGTAAAATATGGAGAATCAACTGAATATGGATCAAATTCGAGATATTGAGAATAATATTGAACTACAAAATCTATTATCTTATCTTTAATTACTTCATTATCCTTATTTTTTTGATAAAAAGTTTGAAGTTCATTCATAATTTTACTTCTTTTAATCTGATATGGCCCAAAATCTGTATTGATATTGGTCATAGATTGGATATTTTTTATTAGACCAAGGTCATTAATTCTCTCTTGAAAAGCATCCAATTCATCTTTAACTTTTTCTACTTCTTTAACTTTTTTTTCTTGTTCTTTGGCTTTTATTTCTTCCTCTTTCTTTCTATATTCCTCTTTTCTCCTTTCTTCTCTTTCTTTTCTTTCTTCTTCTTTTATTATCTTTTCTAAAGATTCTTTAATTAATTCATCATACCCTTCCCCTAATGTAAGTTCTTCTTCAATGTGTTTCAATAATTCACGAACTTCAATAGCATCTTCAAAATTTGGCTTAATTTCTAAGCATTTATTTAATGCATTAAGCGCCTCATAATATTCTTCTTTATCGATGTATGCGAAGCTAAGAACATACCAGCATTTACTATCTTTTGGGTCGATTTCCAGAGAATGTTTAAATGCTTCAATGGCTTTATCATATTCTTTCTTCTTTGAATAGTATGCACCAAGAAGATACCAGCATTTACTATCTTTTGGGTCGATTTCCAGAGAACGTTTAAATGCTTCAATGGCTTTATCAAAATCATTTTTTAAAGCATAATTAATACCTTTTTTAATCCATCTTTGAGCTTTTTTAGACATTTTTATTTCTCCAAATTGAAAAATCCTTACAGATAATCCTTTATTAAAAAATTTTACTTTTATATTAAAATAGATATTAATCTATTAAATAAAATTAGATATCTTGGAAAATATTAGATATAATTAATATGAGTGGATTTTATGATTGTCGGTAATATTGAATTATTAACTCTTCAAAAAATAATTGATTCCGAGGATTTTAAAAATGAGCTTAGAGTATTAAGTTCTTGGGGTGCAAATATAAAACAAGAAGCCCCAATTATATATGCGCTAGCTAAGTTATTAGATAAGAAAGGTTATAATATAGCTTTAGAATGGAAAGTAAAATCAAGACAGAAAAATGATATGATGATTAATGAAGCGATTCTTGAAGCTAAATTTTTTTACGAGGAGGATATTGAACAAAGGTTGAAAAAAGAATTCAATAAAGATAATAAAAATATTGATCAAATGTTATTTCGTATAAATGAGGCAAAGAAAAATAATAAAAACCTTCCGTTTAATGTGGGATATTCAATTCTTAAAGATATCTTTAGAAAAACCCTCGACTTTTTTATGTTAATTTTATTATCAAGAGATCTTAAGAATGTCCCAGAGAGGGACTTGAAATTTATCAATTGGACAGATAATTGTTTAAAATATAATAAGAAATTCGAATACAATAATCAAGATATATTTTACATATTAATAGAATTCTTAGAAAAAATAAGAAACGAAAAATCGTTCAAAGATGTTCGTATTGATATTGATATTAATACCAAGTTCCCCTCTACGTATCACATTTACTTATTTGATTTCAGATAAATAATTAACAAAAAGAATAAGACATTTTTTTTTAAATTTTTTAATTACTTAATTTTTTTCGTCAATCAATTCAAAGTAGTTACGATATAACATGCTCAAAATATGGATATATTTAAAAAACAAGAACCCGCTAGGAAGTGAAATTTTTCCTTTTTAAGAGACTCTTATTATTCTTAAAGAATTATTCATTATTTAATTTGAAATTACAAAGTTGTATAATAAAGTAAAGAAAAATTAAATTTCTTTTTCAAAAGGGCGATAAAAAACTATGAATAAAGACTTAATAAAGCTAATAAAGAATCTTGATGAGCAAAAAATTGAACAATTTAAAAATTCTTATGATAAATTTAGAGAAGTTATAAATAAAATTAAAGAGAACATTCCTCAAGAATCTTTAGATGTTATTAATAAGTTTTTAACTGATAGTGTTAGCTGTATTGCTGATGGTTTTAAGTTTAAGTTAGAATTTGTTATTGATACTAATATCATTTTTGCTGAAATATTTGCAATTTTAAAAAATCCTTCATTACATAATCAACCTTCGTTCCTTCAAAAATTTTTGGGGCTTCCGTTTTTAAAGATATTTTCTTCCCCAAGAATTAAAGAAGAATTATTTTCCACTATAAACAAGGATTTACCTGAGGAGTTTGATAAGAATAGAGCCTATGCATTAGCAAATTCATTTCTTGAAAAAATAGAATTTATTCCTCAAGAAAATTTAAAGGCAAAGAGAAGAGCCTATGAATTATTAGCACAACATGACATAACAGACGCTCCTTTTTTAGAAGTAGCGATTTCATTGAGTGCTCAAGGAATAATTACCAGAGATAAAGTCTTTAAGATACAAAAAGACATTGATGTCTACCAATTAGGAGAGAGTAAAAGGATCGCAATAATATATTCTCACGGTATTTTATCGCTCTATTTTTTAGAGAAGAGTTTAACTAAAGTATTACCTGATTTAATTAATTTTTTCATAATTCTCTTTCAAGGTTTCTTAGAAATCTGTCGAGAAGTTTATGCGTCAATAAAATTAGTCTTTAACTACTTAGCTGGGAAATACGCTAATTTACCTAAATGGGCACAAATTAGTATTCCAGTTGGATTGTTGGTAATACCGACCTTGATATTAATCTTCTCGGAGAAATCTCGCGAAGGTCTGAAAAGTTTTTTGACCAATTTAAAAGAAAATTTAAATATGTTCATAAAGCGTGTTAATAATGATATTAGATATAACATTGAGATAACCAAAACATTATTTATGGATTTGCTGCCTTATTTTAAATTTAGTATGGATGCGATAGGATATATATATTATTCCATTTATAAACTAAGTAAAGATATCAAGACAATAAGTAATCAAACTGGGATATAAACCACTCTGGGAAGAAACATTAGTCTTCATCCCTCTAAAGGAAGTCTAAATTTTTTCCTTTATCTTTTTTAACCCCTTTTCTCTCTTCTGCGACTCTTATATTAATTTGATCAATGTTTAATTCCCGGTAAGAAGAAAACTAATATAATAAATCTCGTAAATTTCTAGACCTATTTACTGTGTTTGTTTTTAAATTTTATTTCTCAAAATATACTAATTATGAAAAGAGAAAAAGAGAAAAAGCACAACCCTTATTTCCCAAACGACCAAATAGAAATAGTTGCAGATGATTACCGTAATAATGAAACTGTCCTGAAAGAAATTGAGAAAAATACAGAATTATTAAATGAAATCGAATCAACATATAGTAGGCGATTAGATAAAATTCTCACCAAAATCATTAGAGTTATGAATGAAATTAAAAGAGTTGATGATGTGGTTATTAAGGAAAATTTAGAGGAACGGCAGAAAAAACTTTGGCAAAAACATAGCAAATGGAATCAAAAATATTGGAAAAAAAAGCGAAATAGCGAGAAAATTATATATTCTTTATGGAGCTCAATTAAATCTAAAAATTAAACAAAATCAAATAAGTTTCTTTGCTTTGGGAAAGGATGATAGTGCAGTCCTAATTTCTTTTTAAATTCATTTGCATCTTCAGGCGAAAAACCTCTAAAATTATTATTAAATATTATCATAATTTCTTTAACCTTGGGAGATTTTTGAAGAGAATTTATATTCTGCTCTAAATCCTCTAAAGCTTTATCTTGATTCCTCTGAATTCGATTGAAAATGGTAAGTTGATGATCCCCATGGAGCCTGATATAATAATAATCTTGTTCTGGATAATAATACGGTTGCACACGCTTCATATATGAAGTGGTTAAAAAAATTCGCGAAGAATCCAGAATTGGTGCCAAAATTTTTGAATTAAACCAAGGATTATGCCGAAATTCTAAAAAATATCTTGATCCAACAGACAATAACTCAATTATTTTTGACAAGTATTTGGTATATTTAACTGTAGGGCTAAATCTTGGTGGAAATTGGATTAGATAACCCATAATTTTCGATTCTAAAATTTTCATTCGAGAAAAAAATAGGTCCATTATGGATTCAATTTTCAAGTTGTTTATGTTATGCGTGATATTTTGCCAAACTTTAGTTGAGAATTTGAAATTAACCGGCACAACTAATATAAATTTTTGTCATGTACGCTCGAATCTTAAAAATCTAGCAAATACAATTTTTAAAATCGTTATTTCCATTTTAAATACATATAATTATTTTTTAAGGAAAAAGTCCAATGTCTTTTCTGATAACTTTTCTGAAATCTGTTGAAATATATTTAAGACTAATTCATCGAGATCATTTATATCTTCTTCAATTTGTTCCTTTATTTTACTTCTTATTCTTCCGATGTGTGAGCCAGTAATAATTTTTTCTTCATATTTTTTCAGGATCTCAGGAAGAATTTTTAAAACTTTTAAAGATATTTCTTTTCCTTTTGAGCTTAATTCATTATGTACGGAATTGGAGGATATAAATTTTGGGATAGGAATTTCGAGTACTTTTTTGTGAATATCTCTAGGTCCCCATTTTCCTTGAGATTGCATGGGTTTAATAATATTGTCTATAATATTTGAATTTAAAATCGCACATAAATAATAAGCTTCATCTTCATTATCAGTTTCATAATGATAACATTTTGTATCTATGATAATTCCTTGTAATTCAATATCAATATTTTCATAATGCCTATTTAGAATATTTGAATCTTTTGTATCAATTACACTGGAAATTAAATAAGTGGCAGATGTTGGATAAAGGACTTTAAATCTAATATTCGGATCTTGATTTGTTAATTTATTTTGGATATTTATCCAATCATAAATAGTATATTTATCAGCCTTATCCCCTCTTTTTTCAGTCCAAATTCTTTCACATTCTATTAACCAATTATTTAATTTAGAGAACCCTTTATTTTTTGCTTGTTCTGAGCTAATTAATTGATAATTTCCATCTATATTCATAATAGGCAAAATAGTTAAGCAAGGTTCCAAGAACCCAAAAGGAATTAACTCGGTACTTGTAAAAACACCGTATAAAAATTCTGATTCTATATTATCTTGTAGATTTACATCTTTATAATCTGCTTTTGCCATTTTCTTTGCTCGTTTGGAAGTCTGAACTAATGGTTTTGAATAGTCCATTCCAAATTCAGATTCGATAATATCAATTAAAAAAAAACTTCTAGGCACAATTGAGGCGCCTTGGAAAAAATCTTTATAATATTCACTTCTAATCTTAGAAGCTACTTGTATAAAATTCACCATATTAGGATCAAATTCATCTATCCAGCTCCTTTGACCCAGTTGATATAATTGAAATTTTACTTTTTCAAATTTTAAAAATTTTTTAGCTAATATCAAACTTATATTCTTTCTAGGTAATTTTCCAGTAATCTTATAACCGATGATTGGAAACTTATGGGTGGCTTCTTTTTCTCCAAATATTATACAGGAAGCGATATTAAATAATGGATCTACGTCTTTTAAATCTATTATTTTATAATAGTCAACATTAACTTTTTCAAAATCTAATGTTCTGAATTTATGATGTTGATCACCGCTCATTATACCTCTGGGCATTAAAAAGGATATAATTCCTCCTTTTTTTAAATAATATTGGACAGTTCTAATATAAAATAGAGTTGCCAGTTCCATTTGTGTAGTTAATTTTGATCCTTTAGAAAGCTTATACTCATCAGTAATCATTTTCTTAAGAATGCCTTGATATTCAACGTTTCCTATATATCGATAAGATAACCATGGAGGATTACCTATAATAAAATCGAACTTTTTTTGCAATAATGGAGCAAAAGCATTTTTAATGATTCTTGTCCAGATTGTATTTAATTGCTTCTTTTCTAATTCAAAAATTTGAGAATACAACCTTTTAACGATATTAATTTCAGTTTCTTCTAATTTTAAACTTTTTATTTTATGAATAAAATTATCTGGATCTTGTTTAGATGAAATAGATTCTTCAATAGATAATAAAATATTACCTAAAAGTTCTTTTTGAACAATTGAAGTAGGTATAATAAATTCACCATATCCGGTGTATAATTTATAGATCTCTCCCTCAAGAGTACCTTCTCTTTCCGTAAAAATTGAATCTGCTAAATAAATTGGAATTTCAATATTTGATTTTCTATATCGAAGATAATCTGCAATACCTAATAAATAAGTAGTTCTTGCCGTTAAAACTGCTAAAGGATTTAGGTCAAAACCAATAATATTCTTTGTTATCTTTGCTAACGCTTCACCTTTTACATTATCATAAAATTCTTCTGATAAAATTTCTTTAATTTTAGATATTACTGTAACTATAAAAGTACCACTTCCACAAGCTGGATCTAAAAATCTTAATTTTAAAGGATCATTATTCTTTGGATTAAAATCCTCTAGTTTGAATTCTTTTTCCTTTAGAATTAATTCCGCTACCCAATCAGGAGTATAATACTCACCCAAATTATGTCTAATATCCTGTGGAACTAAATCCTCATATAGTTCTTTAAAAATGTCTCTAATATCATCGGGTTCTAATTCAACAGTTCCAGGTTCATATTTTGCAACCCCATCAATAATTTGAATTAAGGCGTTTGCGATCGTTAAATCCCATTCATACAGATACCAATCAAAGAAATCCGCCTCTAAGAAATTAGTTATACCAATTTGAGAGAAAATACCTCCCTGTTCCAATTTAAATAGTTCATTTTTTAAATGTACATTATTAATTAGGTATGCATTTTTAAGCCTTGTTAAATAGGACCATAAAAGCGAATCTCCAAATAATGTTGCTATTTCTGCTGCAAGACATTTCATTAATATAGCATAATATGAATGAAGGACAAAAAAGAATTTATCTTCATCAATTTTGGATAGAAATCGGTAATTTTTTTCAATTCCCTTTATTTTTTCTATCGAGTATGAACAAACTCGAGTAAATAATCTTTTCCATTCATCAAATAACATTTTTGTTCTTTCAGAAGAAGGATTTTCTACTTTTTTATAGAAAACCTTTAAGACATTACTTGCAATTTTACTTCCAGGTCCAAAATCTTTGGTTAAAAGTGTAGCATTTAATTTTTTCCTTTGTAGACCTCTGACAGCTTCAATAAATTTGAAAATTGTGTCTTTATTTATATCATTAGGACCGATTATTTCCCATTTATTTAATCTTTTTCTAAATTTGGTAAAAATTATTTTAAATCCATCAATTGCAACCCCAAAATATCTCCCATAAGATTCTTCTTTTTGGGCTTGTTCCATTATATAATTTTGAATTTGGTTTATTGTGTTTTTAACATTAGTAGAATTATCAAAATGTCTAGGTTTTTTATAATCGATAATCACTTTTCCATATAATGCGTCTGGTCTTACACCTGACTTCAAAGTTAACTCATAACGACCCCATTTAATATTAAATTTCTTATAGATATGTTCTCGAAATATATTTTCTATTCGGATTTTTACATCTTCTTCTGAGATTGATTCATTTGCGGCAAAAGATATTTCTTCAAGTAAAGTCTTGATATTAACTTCTTGTGTATTATTTTCCATTTCTATCTTTTGATCTAATATTTCAAAGTTTAATAATGTGTTAATCAAAAATAATATCTTTAACTTTAAATAATTTTTTTTCAAAGAGTTATCGATTCAAAATGCAGAAAAAGATTGAAGATTTTATAAAACTCTATACGTCTAATACCGACATTAAATTATTAATGCCGTTAAAAGACATTTGTCCTCAAAAAAGGCAGAATAAATATGACATAATAAATTTTTTCACTAAAAAAAATAATAACAAAGACCATCTTGTTGACTGGCGGATATGCAAAAAGTGTGAATATTTTTTAGGGCAGGCAGGAATTAATAAAGGTTGGCCAAAAATAAGATGTTCATTGGCTGAGAAATAGAAAATTATTTTTCTACTTTAGACAAAAATGTGGATAATCTCTAAAGATAATAGAAAAAGTTCTTAGTTAAGAAATTATAAAAGTGCTCAATATTAGGCATGTTTACTTGAGCATTAATTTCGACAATCCGTCTTTGATTCAAGAGTTCAATCTAATATCTCATAATTTAAAGAAATCTTTAATTGGCTCTTTCTATTTTATTTGTAGTATTATATAATAAATCCATAAATTCTAAAAGGAACTCTAACTCTAATTTGTTTTTAACTGATTTTGTAATGAAATCTGAACTTTTTTCTAAGAAATTTTGAAAATCTTCTAATTCTAATCCCTTGGCATATTTATTAATTGGATTATCGTTCTTAAAAAAAGCCATAATTAAAAGTTGGATTAAAATCTGTATGATTATATCTGAATATAGCTTTTTCATATAAAATTTAGTATTAAATAATCTCATTATTTTTCTTTCATAAAAATAAATAAAAAAATCCAATTCCTCATTAGAAAAAGTTAGTTTATCTAAAATTCCTTTATTATAATAAAGTCCAATTAAAACAATAAAATCATTTATAGTTTCATCTGTGATTGCTTTCATTTGATGAGTTCTACGCATTATTTGTGATGGATCTTTTAAAAGATAATTAATATTCTTCTCAACTGCAAGATAATGATATAGTGATTCCTTTATTTGCTCAATAGTCAATTTGAAAATATGGTTGCTTATTATATTGATAAAGGCAAGTTCTATAAAATATGCTAATGGACAATTACAAATAATTATAAATTCATTTAGTCTTAATTTTTTTGAAAAAGAGAAAAAGCTATCTAAATAATGTGAACTACCATCTATATTAAAGAAGGAGCTCCCTTTTTTCATTTTAATATATCTAAATTCTAAATTATTTTCAGGTATTTTGGCAAATTTATGAATCGAAGCAAAATCTTTTATTGTAAAATAATGTATATTATTATTTTTCAAATCTACAAATTCTTTTCTGATTAATTCAGGATTAAATGATTTATCTGGAAGTTTAGGTGCTTTTGATACTTTAAATCTTAGATGATTGATAAATGGAGCAATTCCTTTGCTTAATAGAATTAAACTTAAATGATCATGGAAGACTGAATATATTATTTCAGCTATTTTTTGACATCTACTTATTTTATCATCTGAAAGGTATAAGAAATTATATCTTTTATCTTTAGTAAGGGTTCTACAATAAATTCTACCTTCTGAATCTTTACAAAATGATCCTTTCATTCCATGACGGTGGGGTGTATATAAATAATCATAATTATACCAATAAAAATCACCAATGATATTAATATTCCATAATAATTGATCATACTTCAAACCAATATTAAATCGCTCTTCTGGGGACAATTCATTTAATGGAGCTAAATTAAAAATTTCAACAAAATCTTCTAAGGACGGTTGTTTCTGATCTTGATACCATACTTTAATCTTAGCATCTTCAATTTGAGAAAATGTTGATTTCTTTGTTTTAAAATCTTTTAATCCAATTATGATTGAAGCTAAATCTGCACAATATTGAGTAGTTTCCGAAATTATTTCAACCGTTAGATAGTATTTACCTTCTTCTGTATAAGGAATTGAAGTAAAATTCTTCTTATATGAATAACCTCTTGAAGGTTGACTCTTTAATTCTGTTTTAATTTTCTTAATATTAAGAATCTTTTTACCCTCTCTAAAAATTTCCCCGCCCTGAAAAATTAAAGGTTTATATTTCTCATTTATTACCTTTTGAAATCTTTCTGTATTTCTTTTGAAGTCTTCAATTTTTCTAATTATATTACAATATCTAAGATAATAATTATATCCCGTGAAAAATATTACTTTTGTTAATTCTTCTTGTTCCAATCATAACACTTATTAAAGTTTTTAAAATATAAGATTAAATTGATATAAAAATATTGGGGTCAATCTGGTAATAGTGTGAATTTATCCTCCATAACAAGACTGAGAACATAAAAAAAATATTTATTTCTCAACCTATAAAAATCGATATGAAATGCATCATTTTGTCTGAAAAAGTAGGCTTCATTCAAGAAATTTAGCATGTCTAAAACGATGCCGTTGTTACGACATAGAATTTAACAAGAGGTGTTTATGAGAAATTAAAATCAGAAGAAAGTATTATTGAAAAAATGGTTCCATTGGTAGTTAAAGAAAAGTATCTTAAGGGTAAGGATTTTGTTTCCACCAAAAATATTTATGATAATTCTTTAAAAACATTGGGGGAGAGTAGATTATTAAGTGGAAGTGTTTTAGAAAATTCAATAAAGGAGGGAGTCAAGCAAGGATTATTTGGGTTAGATATGATCGAAAATGATAAAGCCAAACCTATTTATTGGAAACAAAAATGTGATGTTTGATTCAGTGAAAATGAAATCTTGATAGATCCTGTAATTTGCGATAAATATTTTAAGGAATTAGAAGAAATTGAAAAGATTGAGAAAGAAAAAGCCGAGTTAATGGAGAAGGAGATGACTATTGAGAGTAAATTAACTAAAAGTATTCCAGAACAAACAATATCTGAATCTGAAGTAATGGAGGATAAAAAAATTCTAACTGAAAAATCTATTTTAAAAATTAATATACCAAAATTTATTATTCCAAAGGAAAGAGTCTCAGCTTTAATGGGATTAGAGAATTATATCCAAACTAAGTTTGATAAGTCAGAAATTAAAATAGATGCTTCTGATGGAACAATTGAAGAAGGGGAGTATGAAGATAATATAAAAGAAGCATTAAAGCAATTAGGAATCGATATTAAATAAATATATTTTCTTTTATTCAAAGTTTTAATTAATGATAAAGTAGTCAATAAATTAAATTTCAATTCTCTTTTTGATTTATTTTATCATTTGATAAATCCAAATAATCGTATCAATAATTTAAAAGAGGAGAATCAAATCAATAATATAAAAAGAAGGGACAGAATCCAAATTAATAGAAATATCTTTTTAATTATCCGAGCTTCAAATCACAAAATTATTTAGAATAAAATTAAAGATTTTTCTCTATTTTTACATAGCAATAATAACATAAAATGAGCTTTATTCCTCGTTAAAATATTACGATTTTGCTTGATAACTGAAGCAATATAGAGATCACCTAATTTTTTACAATCTCTAATTCCTATTTTATAATTTTTATTATATACAATATTTTGTAAAGCCGTAATTAATCTTTTATCATAATTAGTTATATTTTTTGTTTTACTTAATTCAAGATATTTTTTTAATATTTGATCAATAAATTCTCGGTTTATAAGTATAAAACTTAAGATTTTATTTCTAATATCCGAACAGATCTGTGAACAAGTTCTTTTCTCATTGATTCCAAATTCATCATTTTCAGCATCATAAAAGTATTCCCAATTACATAATGAACACTCAAAATCATTTAATATATTATAATTTGTTAAATCATCATAGACATTTTTAAGCTTTATTTTAAAATCCCAAATTAATGTTTTCAGTCTATCGATTAAAATTTCCTTTATATTTTTACTATTATTAAGACCTTTAATCATAATTTCCATAGTTTTTTTTTGATATCCTTCTAACATGCCTTCATAAATTATCCTCATCCTCCCAAATTGTTGTTTCCTTCGATAATATTTCCGAGAAATCTCTTCTAATAATTCTGGAAAGATTTTAACTATGAATAATTCATTCTCTTGAATTTTTATTATTAATAATTTATAGATTTCAATAAAGCGGAAGAAATCCAAAAAAATATTCCTGAATTCAAATCGAATAATATTTGTAATATATATTTTTTCATATAATGTGATTTGTTTTCTGATCTTTCTTGAGGTATTTAAATTCCCAAAATAGAGATAAATTAATGCAGAAGTATCTAATATTAATTCCAAATTGTTATTCTCCATTGTATAATGTTTATAGGCCTACTTTTTGACTGATCTCATCTTCTTTTTCATCATCTTCTGTAAAATCTTTACCATATTCAAAAGAATCTTTATTTTTTCTCTTCTTCAGAGTTAAATCTTTTTCGTATTCTAAAATAAATCTTAGAATTTCTTCTTCTGTTGCACTGGTTTTCTGTAGTATTGTGAATGTATCCTCAGGTGTATAGAAAGAATTATAATTTTGAAATAACTGAGATGTTAATGAAACATAAATATTACGATCTGAAGGATTTTCTAAAGGCCAATCTAGACTTAGAGATTTTAGAAGATATATTAAAATTGAAATTATAATCTCATTATCCCATTTATTATTCAAGTTCTTTAAAAATAAGTCTAATAATGATATCTTCAATTTATGAAATTTTTTATCTTTTAGGCTGATCTGATCTATATTATGGATGATATTTTTTGTAATTATAAATTTATTATTTTTTATACCTAACTGTAAATCGGAGAATAATTCTTTAAATATGGAGTAATCAGTAGTAGCCTCAGTTATATTAAAGATCTTCAAGATTGCTTCCATGTAATCAAGAAAAACATTTAAATAGCGAACTCGAAGTTCTTTAAAAATATTTATAATCTTATTTTGTAAATGTCTTTTAGATAAATTGAAAATCTTATCCTTTATTTTACTATTTTCTGTAAAATCTTCTCTAATATAATAAACAAATTGATTCAATACATTGTTATCGTGATTAGGGAAGAGTTTGCATATTTTTTCTATTAACTCGATTTTATATTCTGGCTTTTCTGGAATAAGTTTTTCTTCAATCATTTGAATTACTCCCTTTTTATCTTTTTCTTGAATCTTAATTTTAAAGATTAGCCTTAAATATTTTTTAATCCATTTTTCTTCCACTTCAATAAACTCGTAATTTTTTAATGTACTAATTAATAATTCATATTCATCATAATCAATTGTAGGCCCATAATTATAAGGAAAAAAATCTAAATTCAAATCAGATTCTTCATTAATCGGAATAATTTTTTCGAAAACAAATAATAATTTTATTAATCGAGTTTTTAATGTATAGTAATTTTCGGAATAATATAGAATAAGAAGGATTAATTCCTCATTTTCAATTATCTCCTTAGATCTAAAATCATTATCTTCCATTTCTTTCACCTCAAGCTAATTTCTTTAGAAATTTTAGGATATTTTTTTATGAAATCATCTAGATCCATAAAAATTAAGTTATTAGCTGTCTCAAAATTATGAATTTTTCTATATTTTGCTTGAAGTCTTCTTGACATTTTGCGCTTATACTTTTCTTCATCTTTAACTTCTCTTTTAGGGGAAATTTCCTCGGAAAATTCATCATCTTCTTCGATTCTTTTTAAATGATATAAATCTAGTGCTTTTTTGTAGGTATTAACCCTATAATTACTACAGATACTGCAATTACATTGAAATTCGGCATTTACATCACCTTTTGAGAGATCTCTATCATTTTTATGCTTAATATCTTTCGGATCTAAAATATTTCTTGTTCTTTTTGGTTTAGCGTATCTCTGAATATTAATATTATAACCTGAATATGCATCTTCACGAAAGATAATAGAAACTCTATTTAATTCTTTTTTATATTTCTGAAGCTGTTTTATTCCAACATATTTAATGAGGACATGATGTTTTTTGCTCAATTTACCCACAATATCAAAATATAACTGTTTATTTTCCCTTGTACTATAAAGTTCATTTGAATCAATTACCCATATCAATATCTTTTTAAAATTGGTTAAATTAGTTAATTGAGTTTTAAAAAATTGATTCTTTTCCTTTATATCATTAGTCATTACAGTTAAAGGGTATATGAATTCTTCTATTCTTCTATTTCTACAAAAATTAACAAGGTGACTATTTATTTTGGTTATTGAATCTTGAATAGGTTTAAAATAAGGATCTTTTAATTCTTCAATTTTGTAATTCGCAATTAAAGGTACTTCAAGTCCAAGAATATTTGTTTTACTTCGATTGGATTGAGTCATAAATCGCTCTATCCCTTCAGATTCTAAATAATTTTTAACTTCAGAATAATAATTAAGAATTTCTTTTAAGTAAGTCAAACAATATTTCTTATTTTCCAGCTTTTTTAATTCTTTTATTTTTTCTTCGTTATTCTTCAAAATAGTATTAAAAAATTCTTTTTCTTCTTCAAATTCCTTTTCATATATAGGATTTTTTCTTAATTTTTCTTCAAATCGTCTTATAGTTAATTTATTTAAACTAGGGGAGTGATAATCAGGTCTATTAAATTTTTTATTAAAATCGTAAGTTAAGATTATATTTTTCTTCAGAGACTTTACCGTATTGAGATAATTTTTAGATTTTTTATTAAAAGCTGTTTTTTTTTTTTTAAATTGAATATTATCTAAAAATAAGTAAAATCCCTCAAACATACTATTAGAAAAGCTATCATTTAAATCCGCTAGATCTGTTGGTGATTTTAATCTATAAAAAATATCCATTTTTGTTTTTTTTTTTTAAATATTAATATATTTTTGTTAATTTAAGAATAAGGTGTTAAACAATTTACTAATGTTTTTGGATAGATATTTCGTATTTTTTCATAGATACATAGACATTTGCTATAGTTTAACAAATTATTTTTTTTCGGTAGAATTTTTTGTACATAATCATCATCATATATTATTATTAAACCAATACCATATTTAGCAAATTCTTCGATGTTTAAATTTTTCTCAAATTTATAATATAAAGCTAATGAATTATAAGGAACTAATATTCTATTTCCTAAACATTGTTCTAAACCTAGTTTCCAATTACTAATTTTAAATTCTATTCCATGGAAAGGATATTTTGATTTAAAATTAATTTCAATGATATCTAATTTTTTCTGTCGGTATCCTTTTTCTCTTACGAGGATATGATTTGATTCTTCATTATTTCTTATTTCGATGTAAATGTCAACTAAATCTGTTTCTTTCATTAAATATATATATAATTTTATTTTATTTAATATTCTGTTGATTTTTTTTATAATTATCTTTTCTTTAGATGTATATCAACCTTTAAAAGCAGGTTTGACTATATCACTCCAACCATTAATTCCAAAAAGCTTCCATCTTCCAAGTCTAGTATTAGTGTAGATTTCATTTATTATAAATAATTCTAAACCATCTATTTGTCGTTAGAGGAAATAAATGAATAGTTAAGTATAAACCTTTAATAATTAGTTGATAATCATCAATATTTAAAGAGTAGTAGATTTAACATAATAATCATAAATCAATTATACAAATTTTTTTTATTTATAAATGTTTAGTTTCCCCTCTTATTGTGTTAATTTTTGCATTAAAAATCAACTTTATTGGAGATATTATAATCAAAATATTTGCTCAAAAATATCCATTTTTAAATAATTTTAGGGATTTATCATCAACCAAATTTGATAAAATAAAACACCGTGAAATTTTGCAAAAGTCAAATGTGATTAAAAGTGCTTCTGCTAAGATGGATGTATAATAAATTTTGATAAATCACTGCACTGTAAAATAATTAAAGATTAATTAAAAAAGATAACAATGCATTTGGCTAAATTAAATGATGAATATTTTGAAAAATATAAAAATAATTGTTTTTTCCCTTCGGCATTTACTTATAGAATGCATAGGTAATTAAAGAATTTGAGTCAAATTTACTTCAGTTCTCTTATCAACCACCTTCTATTCACCATTGAGCTTGTGGAGAGAATTCAACATCCTTATCTTTATACCTGTTTTTTGCCATTGCCTTATATTTGGTATATCTGATTTTTTTCAAATTAAAATTAATCAAATTCAGCATGTGAGTCAATCCTATCCCCGAGTATTTTACTACGTAATAGAAACCCATTGAGAGCATCGATAACACAAACAAAAAATCGAACATAAAAATTTCATAATATATTATTATAAGGTAGGAAATTACAAGCGCTATAATAAGTACAATCGTTTGTAGGACCGCATATTTTCTAAACAATTTCAGGGATGTGAAAATATATCGCATATCAGCTCCACTGGGACTTATCTGCGTAAGAATTGAAATTGCAACATAAAGTAGGATTGCCGCGATTGTATAATTAACACCGGGGCTCGCGATATAATGAATAATCAATCCAATGACATAAGTTCCAACAAACAACGGTGCAAAACCGATTAACAACGACTGCAGAAAATTCGGAGGCTGAGCAGGCTTAATAAACCCCTTAAGACCCCCTTTTTCATCCTTATCTGGGAGGATCCTTGCTTTCTCTACAGATACATGCGTTAGAAGACACATCAAGTAATGGCTTAATTCATGCACCGCAATCCCGAGAAAGAAAAATGCGCTGAAAATCTTTTGCGAAGTTGGGGTTCTCAAGAAATAAGTTAGCACACAAGAGGCAATAAATGATAAAATCCAAATGCAGAGAAATATCCAAATATATTCGATTATCATGATTAATAATTTGATAAATTGTTTCTATATAAAGAAAAAAATATTTATCTTTATTAAAAAGAAAAGAAATAATCACAGCAAAAATTACTCCCAATTCGCCAACTATTTCATAAAATGAAATTTCTTCACACACACACGTAAAAAAAATAATTTTATATATAAATGTGATCAATATTATTCCAGCAGACAAAAAAAAGTAATTAGATTTTAAATTGAAGAATAGAAAAATTTGGATGTTATTGTTATTTTTTTTTCTTTTGTACATTAGTTTTATTTTACAAAAAGATAATATAATTTTTAACCAAATTGAGAATGAGTATGAAAAAAATGATAAATCTCCATTTTCTTCTAGGATTCCAGTTGCGCCAGAATGGTATCGTACTTGGGGAGGATATGATTTCCACGATTATGGTGAATCAGTAGCAATAGATTCGGTGGATAACATTTACCTTGGGGGTACCACTGATAGTTTCGGAGTTCGGGTACAAGATTTGTGCTTGATAAAATATGACAATTTGGGCGCACAACTATGGAATAGAACTTGGGGCACAAATGATTACGATTCTGGTAAAGGTGTAGTAGTGGATTCTTCAGATAACGTTTATCTTGCAGGATACACATTTGATGATGATGCGAGAGATGGTGAAATGGTATTGGTGAAATACAATAGCATGGGGGTCCTGCAATGGGATCGTATTTGGGGTGGAGGAGATGATATTGATCATTGTTATGCAATAGCTATAGATTCATTCGATAATATTTATCTTGCGGGAGAGACCCAAAGTATAGGTGCGGGGTGCACTGATATGTGCTTGGTGAAATACGACAGCTCTGGTAGCCGAAAATGGGTTCGAACATGGGGTGGAAGTGGTTGTGATAATTGCAAAGCAATAGCAGTGGATTCTTCAGATAACATTTATCTTGCAGGAACTTATGGAGGTAATATATGTCTAGTAAAATATAATAATTCAGGTTATTTTGAATGGTATCGTACATGGGGTGGAAGTGGTGATGACCATGGATATGCAGTAGCGATAGACTCTTCAGATAGTATTTATCTTGGGGGAACAGAGGATGATAGAACTCCTTTCTTTACCAATTATAATATGGGTCTTATTAAATATAACAGTTCGGGCGTGGAACAATGGAGCAGAATTTGGGATGGAGGGGGGAATGAAGGATGTTATTCAATAACTTTTGATTCTTTAGAGAATATTTATATTGTGGGCTACACTGACAGTTATGGGGTGGGTGGAAATGATATGTGTCTAGTGAAATATGATAGGTTAGGAGTGCAACAATGGAATTTTACATGGGGAGGAAATAAAAATGATGAGTGTTTTGCAATTGCCTTAGATTCGATAGAAAACATTTATCTCGCTGGAGATACAGAAAGTTATGGGGCGGGAGGAAATGATTTATGCTTAGTAAAAATAGTCAATAATCCCGTACCTGAGATTTTTATTAACTCACCGACTTCGTATCAACTTTTTGGAACTAAAGCACCTAATTTTAATATTTCCATGATAGATTCGGATTTAAATACGACTTGGTATACATTAAATGGTGGATCAAATCATATTTTTTCTGGAACTATTGGAACAATTAATCATACTGCTTGGAAAACTTGTCCTAATGGCACTGTGTCAATTAAATTCTATGTGAATGATTCGATGGGTAGTGAGTCATTTGCTGAAATATTAGTGTTGAAGGATATTGAGCCTCCCAATATCACAATTATATCTCCAACTCCAAATAAATTATTTGGAAATGGAAGCATTAATTTTGAGTTATCTTTTGATGAACCAAACTTAGATACTACTTGGTATTCGTTAAATAATGGATTGAATTATACATTTTTAGGAACAAGTGGAATTATTAATCAAATTGCATGGGAGTCATGTGAAGATGGCGAAATCTTAATTCGATTTTATGCATATGATACTGTAGGAAATAGAGGATATGAAGAAGTGACTGTTATTAAAAATATAAATTATCCTTATGTTACAATTATATCTCCAAGACCAAATGAATTCTTTGGAAACTCTCCTCCCAATTTTGAACTTTCTATTAGTGAGGAAATTTTAAATCAATCTTGGTATTCATTAAATAGTGGTTTAAATTATACATTTTTAGGAATAAGCGGAATTATTAATCAAACTGCATGGAATGAATGTGAAGATGGAGAAATTTTAATTAGATTCTATTTAAATGATTCTCTAGGTAGAGAAGTATTTAATGAAGTAACCATTTATAAAGACTTTTATGCACCTGAGATTACAGTTATTGCCCCGAATCAGCATGTGATCTTTAGAAAACCACCTAAATTCTCTATATCTATAGTTGAACCGAATTTAAAGTCAATCTGGTATACTCTAAATGAAGGTGTGTTAAATATCAGTTGTGGATTGTCGGGACAAATCGATCAAGAATTATGGGATGCATTAGATGTCGGGAATGTATATCTAAAGTTCTATGCGAATGATTATGCAGGTTATGAAGCATTTCAGGTAGTAATACTCATTAAAGAAGAATTAAATTGCACTTTAGATGGAAATTATTGGATATCTGAAACATGGAATAGGATGTGGGGAAGCCAAGTTTATCCAGAAAAAATTATCTTGGATTCTTCTAATAATATTTATGTTACTGGAAATGCTGGCTACGATATATTTCTTATTAAATTTAATAACATGGGTGTTGTTATGTGGAATAAGACTTGGGGTGGAAATGGAAATGAAGGGGCTAAGGGTATTGCTATTGATTCTTCAAACAATATATATATTGTGGGAGTTACGTTTAGTTTCGGGTCTACATCTGCGGGAGATATTTGCCTAATTAAATATAACAATTCTGGTGTGCAGCAATGGAACCGTACTATAGGTGGAGATATTAATGATTATGGTGAGGCAATTGCCATAGATTGGTTGGATAATATTTATATTACAGGATTTGTCACAGGTTTTGGAGCGGGAGGTAATGATATGTGTCTAATTAAATACAATACTTCAGGCCATCAATTATGGAATCGGACATGGGGTGGGAATGCTCATGATAGGGGAAAGTCTATCGCGATTGATTCAGAAGATAATATTTACGTCGGAGGAGAATATAATTACGAATATGGAGTAAGTCATTTCAGAATATTTCTTACAAAATATAATAGTTCTGGTGAGCAGATGTGGACTGAAACATATGGATCTGCGTTCAAAGATGCAAAATGTAGTGCTATTGCAATTGATTCTGAAGATAATATTTATCTTACTGGTACTTCAACCCTTAAATATAATAGTTTGGGTGTGGGGCAATGGGGACAAGTTTCCTTATCAGGAGATGATATATTTATCGATTCTTCAGATTCAATACATATTTTACATGGATATATGGATGCGGTAATTGGAAAATATAATGATTCTGGTTTTGAAGAATGGAATGTAGTATGGGGTGGTAGTGGCAATGATGTTGGAATGGCTATTATGGGTGACTTCAACGGAAATATTTTCTTGACATTATGGAAAACATATGGTGAATCTGCAGTATTAGTTAAGTTTAGTCCCTCTCCTCCATTGAATCCATTTATTATTATAAATAAAGGTGAAGAATTTACTTGTTCCAATTTAATTAATATTACACTTTCAGCAAATAGTGTGGATGAAATGTGCTTTAAAAATGGATCAATTGGAGTTTGGACTTCTTGGGAATCATATAATATGACAAAACTTCTTTATTTAGAAAATCCGATAAATAACACAGAAAATATAATATATGTGAAATTTAGGAATGTAATCGGTGAGTCTGAACCAGTGAGTGATAGTATTTATTATTTGGTCTTCCCACCATTAAATCCATCAATAGTAATAAATAACGGTGATATAAGCACAGGGGATAATCTAGTGACTCTCACACTTTTAGCAGATGGAGCAGACGAAGTGTGCTTTAGAAATGGGACGATAAGCACTTGGACTGCATGGGAACCTTATTCCCTAACAAAACAACTTTATCTAGATGGATCATTAAATAATACAGAATATACAATTTACGCAAAATTCCAAAATGCAACAGGAGAAACTAACCCTGTTAGTGATAGCATTTTTTTTATAGTTTTTCTACCATTAAATCCAACAATATCAATAAATAATGATGATTTAAGCACAAATAATACTTTTGTGACTCTTATACTATCAGTAGACGGAGCAGATGAAATGTGTTTTAGAAATGGGACAGTTGACACATGGACTAGTTGGGAACCTTTTAGTATGAATAAACAATTGTATTTGGAGGGATCCAATAATAATACAGAATATATAATCAGTGTAAAATTCCAAAATGAAGTCGGAGAATCTAACCCTGTGTATGATAGTATTTTATTTTTGATTATAATACCACCAAATAATATACCTAAAATAACGAATAATATTGATAACTTCACTGTTAATATTGGTACAACAGATTTCTCAATTTCTTGGCATGTTATTGATATAGATGGCAATAACCACTCATATTGGATAATTCGGAATCAAAATAAAATAAATGGGGGATTTTGGGATAATGATACTAATATTGTTTATATAGAGATGGAAAATCTCTCTGCTGGATTATATAACTATACATGTTTTGTGAATGATACTTTAGGATCCATAAATCAATCATCAATTTTTGTTAAAATTAATTTTTATCCTTATTATTCAAGCATTGAATTACCACCTATAAATACTTATTCCCCATTCACCAATTATGTCTTTAACTGCACTTGGAACGACGATGATGGTTCCATTCAAGAAGTTAGGTTCGAATTTAACTATTTCAACTATACTGTGACCAATAATTATTTAGGAGAGTTTTCTTATACTTTGATCGATTTAGCTGCTATTGGGACTGGCTATAATTTTAAATGGCACGCAATGGATGGCGACGGTGCTTGGAACTCTACGGAACTCCAAACATATATCCTTCATAAAAATATTACGCAGCTGATGATTTTATTTAACGGTACCGAAGAAAATATATTTAATTGTTTTGATCCATTCATCAATACAACAATAATTAACTTGAATTCTACTCCTGGAACTCTAAACTTAATTGTTAATAATGAATTATGGCAACAAGAAATTGGCTATACATTAATAAATATATCTCAATTTCCAATTGGTGCATATAATATAACTGCTGTTCTATTAGATGAGAATTATACTGGATACACAATGAATTGGCTTATCATCCAAGAAAAGACACCTCCTGAGATATTTTTTGAATTTTCAGATTTTTTTCTGAATACAACTAAGCCAGAATATTTCCATTCCAATCTTGAAGTCATTTGTGCTATATATGATCTTTCTCCTATGACTTGGGTGTATATATGCGAAAATTCTTCAGGATTTTTTATTAATCGATCAATGAATAGTTTAGGAAATGGTAATTGGACCTATCTTATTGATATTTCAGCCCTAAGCTGGAATGATATGATTATTTTCTCTTTTTATGCTAATGATAGTTGGGGGAATATTGGTTATGATGATAATTCAAGTGTGTTTTATAAAATAAAAATATTTGATTTTCATAAACCATTAACAACAATTTCCTTTATACCTCATAGCCAAGTAAATATCGTAAATAAATCCACTCTTTTTACACTAATCGCAAGTGATGGTATGGGATCTGGTATTTCTGTGATTAAGTATAAAATTAATGATTCTGATTGGATTATTTATAATAGTTCTTTTGACCTATCTACTCATATATATGGAGATTATCTTATCTCTTTTTATGCAATCGATGTGATTGGTAATACAGAAGAAATCAAAACACTTCTAGTGACCTTAGTAGATATAGACATAGGAATAGATGGAGGAGATGATGAAGATGATAATGGAGGAGACGATGAGAATTCTGGGATGACTATTCCCGGCTATCATTTGATTCTTTTGATTAGTATTATTGGCCTAATTTCGGCAATTCTCATTAAAAAGAAATATAAATTTTAAAATTGAATTAATTTTTTCAAATTATTTATCTGGTTTTTACATTTCAATTTTTTTCATTTAAATATATTCAATTTATTTTATCTTGAAATGTTGGAATCAGCGAGATCAACTAGCAATAATAGTGAGCAATATAAAAAACCAGATAATGACGAGTCCCAGAAGTATAGTGATTATGATTTACTTAATATCTGGATGGATCGTCCAGCCAAGAGAGATATTAAATGGTGGCCAAATGCCATTAAAGTTCTATTCATTGGTTTCATTTGGGGTGCATTATATTCAATATCATATTTTAGCAGTGGGCTACTAATAACTTCTTTTTTGTTTTCAAGCCTTATGGTAATTATATTTATTTTAATCTCGTTTGGGAATATCTCCTTTATTTATGAGAAAGTGCATTATCGGGGAGTAAAAAGAATCGATTTATTTGAGGATTTAAATTTCTGAATTAGAGATAAGAATTCGGATACGCTTTTTATTTTCAATAGGAAGGGTTACGGGACAACAGGCTTAAAAATATTTAAAATAGACATTATTCCTGAGACGGTTCATGGCAATGTTAAGCGATTTTTAAGGTCTTTAGATAGATTGGGAGTTCCTTATACTTTTCAAATTATTCAAACTTCTAATATTCAATTGATTGAGAATTCTGCAGAATTATTCGATACAGAAGAAAGAAAAAAGGCGAGATCTCAATTATTAAATTCACAGAATTCATTTATAACATCTTTATATTTAGCAACATCATACTGGGGTAAGACTCTATATTTCTCAGCGAATTTAGATAATATTCAGAAGCAGTTAGATAGTTATTCAAAAGTAATATTTTCTTCGTTTACCTCGTGTTTCCCGCACCACCACTTATCAGAATTAAGGGGTCTGGAATTAATAGATGCATTATATGCACTCTTTTTTAAAACTAAAGTAGCGTCAAAAAATAAACAAGAAAACATTGAGGATTTAAAGAATAATAAACTCATGATTTCAATGATAATTAGAAGTATTTATCTAATGATTTTTTCAGTTCTCAATGTATTCATTATTCAAAGTTTAGGCGTTCCTTTTAGTTATAATATTTTAATAAACCTAACCGGTAATTTTCTTATTATATATCTCTTTTGGAAAGATTTATTTAGTC
>Ga0315547_1000115_pt1 | contig 91115 bp, 71 predicted proteins | sample SalMarSW160240MG_2_FD_202542 | JGI IMG/M metagenome (GOLD analysis project Ga0315547, IMG submission 202542) | Salt marsh sediment microbial communities from the Plum Island Ecosystem LTER, Massachusetts, United States - Salt Marsh Sediment SW1601-240 ...
ACAAGCAAGCTGTTATTGCTGTCGCTAATAAGCTGATCAAAACACTCTATGCGATGTTAAAGAACAAAACCTTATTCAGGTTGCAAACGAAACCAAACTAATAAAAGTTATTTATAGTTGACTCCTTATTTGATTAAGAGTAACTTTCTTGTTATTACTTTTGTTTTACTTTGTAATTTACATAGATACAAACCTGACCCAATAATCTGACCAGCATTATTGGTTCCATTCCATAATACATTATAATTACCTCCTTTCCTTTTTATTTGGTCAGTAGAGAAAGTTTTTATTAGTTGCCCTTTAATATTGTAAATTGATAAATTATACTTATGGATATTTTCTTGGATAGAAAATTTTATAGTTGTTGAAAGTTGGAAAGGATTAGGATAATTTTCCAATAAAATATTATTATTCGTCGAAAACTCATTATTTGAATCTACCGAAGTAGAATCAGAATAATAGATTAACAAAGTTGGTTTATTTATTGGGTAGACATTAAATAAACCAAATTCAATATAATCATATAAACTATCCATATCAGTATCAATTTCAAACCGTATTCTAAACTGACTCTTATTTCTGCCATTATTTAAATCATCAAAAACAGCATTAGTGACAACAACATGTATATAACAAGTTTCTGGATTGTAATTTTCAGGAGTGATGAAACAACATTTTGACTCAATCGTTTGAAGGTCACCATAATCTCCCGCAGTCCAATCTCCAACATCAAGAAAATCGCCAAAATTAATATGATCAATACAGCATTTAATTGTGTCACCATCAGGCACATCCCAAACAGGCCATTCTCCCCAATTGTCATTACCTACTATATAATTTTCCTCTGTCCATAATCTTAATCTAACTGAATCAATCTCATCTTGTTTAGAAAAAAATAGACTGTCTAATAAAAATGTAAGGTAGGTTTTCATAGTTGAATTAGGAACATAGGGTGGTATCCATGGCCAACCTGTATCGCCTGCACTTATACCAAGAAAATCTACCTGTGGTTCATAATTGTAATTAAATGTATTAATTTCACCTGTTAATGGTGGACCTGCCACCAATAAAGAATCATCGTAATCATCGGCATTACAAACAGAATAAAGAGATAGAAGAAGAATTAGTTGCTATTGATAATTTTTTTTTACTCATTTTTCCTCCTTATTTGAGTAAGAGTAACTTTTTGGTTCTTACTTTTGTTTTACCTTGTAATTTACATAGATACACACCTGAACTAACAACCTGACCTGAATTGTCAGTTCCATCCCATAATACATTGTAATAACCTTCTTCCCTTTTTATTTGGTCAGCAGAAAAAGTTTTGATTAATTGTCCTCTAATATTATAAATTGATAAATTATACTTATGAATATTTTCTGGAATAGAAAGTTTAATAATAGTTGAGATGTCAAATGGATTAGGGTAATTTTCTAGCAAAATATCATTATTTATTATAGATTCATTATGTGAATTTACTGCTGTGGAATCATAATAATAAAATAGCAAAGTAGGATAATATATTGAATATGGGGGACATGGACTTAGAAAGTCAAATTTAATGAAATCATATAAGCTATCCATATCAGTAGTTACTTCAAATCTTATTCTGAACTGACTCTTATCTCTTTGATTGTTAATATCATTTACAACAGCACCAGTAACATCTATATGAAAATAGTAGGTTTCAGGATTATAATGTTCAGGAGTAATAAAGCAAAATTTAGACTGTAGAGTTTGTGGGTCACCAGGATTACCTGCTGTCCAATCTCCTACATCAAGATAATTACCATAATCTACATGGTCTATACATAATTTTATGGTATCACCACCCGGAACATCCCAGATAGGCCAGATGCCGCAAGTATCATTACCTGCCATATAAATTTCGTGAGTCCATAATCTTAATTTAACCGAATCAATAACAATTCTACTACTAACATTTAAACTATCAAGTAAGAAAGTTAGGTAAGATCTAAATGTAGCATTAGGCACATAAGGTGGAAACCATGGCATACCACTATCACCAACATGTAGATTACCATAAAAGTCTACCTGTGGTTGATAATAATAATTAAATGTATTAATTTCTCCTGATAAAGGAGGACCTGCAGCTAATAAAGAGTCATAATCATCCGCATTACAAAGAGAATAGAGAGTTAGAAGAATTGGGACTATTATTAATAGCTTCCTAGTTGTGTAGAAAATTATTTTAAGCATAATGCACCTCTAAATTATTTAATTAAAAGCATTTTGTTTGTTTTTGAAATAAAATCATCGGCTTTTCCTCCTAATGAGAACCCGCCTTTGGTGGATATCCTATAAAAATAAATTCCAGATGACGCTTGTTTCTGACATTGATCTGTTCCGTCCCAGGTAATTTGGGTTTTACTACGACATTTATAGGTTTTTACTAATTGTCCTTTGATATTAAAGATTTCAAGAATTGGATTTTCAATACTAGCCGGTAATTCATAATGGATTGTTGTCTCTGTATTAAAAGGATTAGGATAATTTTCTAAAAAAATCTTATTAGTTGATAATTCATACTGGTGCTCTACTGAAGTGGAATCGTGATAATAAATTAGTAAGGTAGGATTATAAATTGGGTATGGGCTTAAAAATCTAAACTTAATGAAGTCATATAAACTGTCCATATCAGAGTAAATCTCAAACCTTATTCTGAACTGACTCTTATCCCTCTGATTGTTAATATCATTTAGAACGGCACCTGTAACATCTATATGAAAATACCATATTTCTGGGTTATAATTTTCAGGGGTAATGAAACAGAATTTTGATTCTATAGTCTGGGGGTCTCCTGGATTGCCTGCTGTCCAATCCCCTACATCAAGATAATTGCCATAATCTACATGGTCAATACATAATTTTATTGTATCACCACCCGGAACATCCCAGATAGGCCAGATGCCGCAAGTATCATTACCTGCCATATAAATATCTGGTGTCCACAATCTTAGTTTAACCGAATCAATAACAATTCTACTACTAACATTTAAACTATCAAGTAAGAAAGTTAGGTAAGATCTAAATGTAGCATTAGGCACATAAGGTGGAAACCATGGCATACCACTATCACCAACATGTAGATCACCGTAAAAATCTACCTGGGGTTGGTAATAATAATTAAATGTATTAATTTCTCCAGATAAAGGTGGTCCTGCTACTAATAAAGAATCATCGTAATCATTGGCATTACAAAGAGAATAAACAGTTAGAAGAAAAATCGGGATTATAATTAACACTTTCTTGCCCGTGTAGAAAATTCTTTTAATCATAATATACTTCCACTCTATTTAAAATTTGTAGTCATTTTTTATTTATTCAAAAAATGTCAAACAATTTTTTTATTGCTTTATTTCATTTCTTATTAGAATAGCTTATGGAATTTTTTGTTATCTAAACAAATATTTTGACAATCATATTTCAATTTTTCAAATTAGCTTCAAAATTTGCAAGAAAATAAAATGAGTATCAATAGACAAAAAGAGATATAAATATTTTATCGGAGGCTGAATGGCAAAGGAAAAAGCAGCAAGTAAAGTTAGTCTTATTGAAGTTTTAATGGTGATCTTAATTGTAGGAATTATTGTAATACTAATACTTCCCACAATTGCTAATAATCAAAAGAAAAAGAGAATAAATGAAGAGATTTTCCCTACTTTTAAACTCATAAAGACTGCTGATGAAAAATTTCTTGAACAATATGGAGAATATGCATTTGATGTAAGTCAGTTGAATCTTGATGAAATTAAGGATAAGAAATATTTTGAGTTCGGCGTTACTGATTCAACTATTTTTGCTATAACAAATCGTAAATTCGGTAAGCCCGGTGCGAAAATTATTTATAACCTTATAAATGATACCTGGTCAGTTGAAGGTACAGAAGGGGTAATAGATATAAACTGGTTACCCCAATTATTTTAAAAGTTAAAAATTTCATTATTGGGAAGAAAACTAAGTAATAAATTTTACATATTATAATTGTATGAAGGACCTGTCCTCCAAAGGAGTATCTCCACCTGAGGTGGATCTGCCTCGGGCATGATGCCCTGGGAATGACCTTTGGCATAATAAAACTAAAATATTAGTTTAATCCCAATCCTTTTTAATCCCGATGTATTAGTCTCGGTCAGGCCGAGCCTGAACGGATCGGGACTGAATTTTTAATAATATAATTATCTTAACAGTTTTAAAGCTCAAAATTTATGTTAAATTTTTTACCAATAATTCTCTATCCCGAGATACATTACCATCTTGGACTGATATATCCATTATATTTTAGAAGATTACCGGAAATTATTGCAGATTTGCCGTATAGAATAAATATAAAAAGAGAATCCTCAATACCTATTCTACTAATAATTAAGGATGCCCATAAATTCCCAATTTTGTTAAACCGAGTTATTATTACAATCCTATCCAAAGATATAAATATACAAAAAGAAATTAAACTAAACCTTTCACTTCAAGATAAATATTTTAGCAAGATTATTACTTTAGATATTCCAGATATAGATATTTCACAATCAGCAGAAATAGCAATTACTTTTTACATAACCCGTGTTAAAGACGGTAGAGAATTCGTAATCAAAAATGATGATTTGCCATGTCTTCATAATAAGTTAAATACATTTCTCAGTAGAGAACCTCTTCCCTCGCTCCCTGATTGGTTTGCAGGGGAGCCGCACTTTCATTCTAATTTTACAGAAGACCAGGCTGAGTTCGGGGCTGATGTTAATTCTGCCGTGAAACTGGCAAAGAGAATGGACATTGATTGGCTTTTCATCACTGACCATTCGTATGACCTTGATGATGAAAAAGGTAATTATCTGAAAAATGACCCTGAATTGCCTAAATGGAAAAAGTTAAAGCAAACCGTTAAAAAAGTCCAAACAGATGAAAAATTTCCTGTCTTGTTTGGAGAAGAGCTTTCTTGTGGAAATCTAAATAATCAAAATATTCACCTCTTAATTGTCAATAATAAAAATTTTATTAGCGGATTTGGAGATAGTGCTGAGAAATGGTTTCACAATAAGCCAACTTTTTCTTTATCAAAAGTGTGTAAAATGATTGATAATAATTCCTTAATTATCGCTGCACATCCATTTGAAACTCAATTCAATCCTATTAGTAAGATACTTCTACGACGAGGAATATGGACAGAAAAAGATATTACAGAAAATAACATTCAATACCTTCAAATAATAAATCGTTCAAGCAGGTGGGCAATTGCAAAAGCAAAAAAGAAATGGATTAATCTTTTGTTAAATGATTATAAGACAATAATTTTAGCAGGGAATGATGCACATGGATATTTTAATATTAAACGAGAAGTTGGAATTCCATTCATCTCACTTTTTGCTTCCACAAATCAAATCTTTGGGAATTTTAAAACATATTTTAAATCTAATTGTAAGATAACTTCAGAAAATTTTATTAATGAATTTAGAAAAAATCGGATTATTGTTTCTAATGGTCCTTTTGTAACTTTCACAATCAATGACTTTGAAATCGGGGCAGATGTAAAATATTCAGATAATTATGAGTGCAAAATTAGAGCATTATCATCCTCTGAATTTGGGCACATTACTAAAGTATCGGCTTATTACGGAATTAAAAAAGGAAATAAAGAAAAACTTGAAAAAAGCTGGAAAATTTCTAATTATAATTTTGCTAAATCTGTTAGATTAAGTAATAATAATCAATCCTATTTCCGAGTAGAAATTTATACTGATAAGAAAAAATTTTGCTGGACTAATCCTATTTGGGTAAAGAAATAACTCATTATTTGACAGAAAAATTCAAGAATTTAAATTTGTAATATGTTAAGAAAAATTGTTTTGCTCTTGCTCATACTTATGTTTTTGTATATTCCTTTATCTGGTAAAGTTAATAAACAAGCAGCTGACTTATGGCTGAGCAAAGATAAGTTCTCTCATTTGACCGCTTCCGCATTTCTTTTTTGCTGGCATTATGAAATTCTAAACAATGTGTGTCAAATTAAAAGAGGACAAAGTCAGGTTCTCGCAATAAGCTTAACCGAGTTTTACGGCTTGATAAAAGAAATCTATGACTCAAAAAAGAAGTGTAATCATTTTAGCTATAAAGATTTAATCTTTGATACATTAGGAAATTTTTTAGGCTTAATGCTTTATCAATCTGCCAGATGATAAATGGAAATATTATGACAATAAAATATTCTTCTATGCAATATGAGACTGTTGGAGAATACTTAAAGAATATTCGGGAGCAAAAAAATATTTCATTAGATGAAATATCAAAATTTACAAAAATTAAACTTCATTTTCTAAAAGCAATTGAGGATGAACAAATAAAAGACATAACAGATTTAGCGTATGCTAGATTAACTGTGTTAAATTATGCAAGATATGTGGGTGCAAATTTAACCGAAACTCTAAATCTGTTTAATAAAAACATACAAAAAAAACCTGCAAAGAAAGTCGTTGGATTTAGAATAAATAAGAAAAAAGATTATGAAAAAAAGATACTTATACCAAAAATTGTCTTTCAGGTCTTGGTATTAATAATTTTTGTGGGCGCACTTTTTGAACTCGGTTATTACCTTCATCAAAAAGGTGAACTGCAAAGAAATATTTTCAATGAATCCCAAAAATATTTATCTGAACAAAAAACTGCAAAAGAATCAGTCCCGACACATCGGGATAAAATAAAAGAAACTTTGGGGGATACAACTTCAATTAAGCAAATAGAATTTAAATATAAATCCGAAGGATCCACCTCTGGTGGAGAAGAAAAATTATTAAAAAAATATATTTTAAATGATAAGCACAGTCCTTGGTATATTATGCCAAAATATATCAAATCCGAAGGAACTCTGCCATAGATGTGCGCCATAGGCTCATCAGCCTCGGGTTGAGATATGTCTCTGGCATGATGCCTCTGGCAGGAGTTATAAAAACCGGCATAAGGAACAATGTGCAACAGGTAGATATTAGCAATTTTTTATACTATGTAAAAAAGCCGGGAAGATATTCAGATAATGAACTCAACACTAAGCAGAAGAAAATTTCAGATAAGACTTTAAATTTTGCTCTGGCTTTTCCAGACCTTTATGAAGTTGGTTTGTGTCATCTCGGTTTGAAAATTCTCTATACAATACTAAATAGAGAACAAAAATTTGCTGCAGATAGAGTCTATGCCCCAGATATAGACTTAGCCAATATCTTACGCAAAAATAATATACCTCTATTTTCCATAGAAGATAAAATCCCAATTAATCAATTTGATGTCATTGGATTTACTCTACAATACGAACTTTCATATACAAATATTTTAATGATGCTTGAGTTAAGTAATATTCCAGTCTTTGCAGAAGAAAGAGGAGATGATTCACCACTCATTATTGCTGGCGGACCCTGCGCTTTTAATCCCGAACCACTTTCAGATTTCTTTGACGCATTTGTTATTGGAGATGGTGAAGATGCAATACTCAGATTAGCAAATTGTTTATTAAAAAATAAAAATGCAAGCAAAAATGAAAAACTCCTTAAACTCGCTCAACTAAAAGGAATCTATATACCAAAATTTTACAAACAAGTAGAAAATTATAACGGATGTTATATCGTTCCAAAAACCAAAAATGTTTCATCAAAAATTGAGAAGAACATTTTTATTGATTTTGATAATCCAGAAAAAATTCATTCGCCACAATTAGTTCCTTTGGTTGATGTAATTCATAACCGCCTTTCTGTGGAGATTATGCGTGGTTGTAGCAGGGGCTGTAGATTCTGCCAGGCCGGAATGATTTACCGACCTGTAAGAGAGAGAGATGAAAAAGTTATTGAAGAAATAGTCAAAAAAGAAATTCAATTGAATGGCTGGGACGAGATTTCACTTAGTTCACTTTCCAGTTCAGATTATTCTGCCATTAAAACTCTAATCATTAATTTGAACAAATTTTTGCCAAAAACCTGCACTTCATTATCTCTTCCCTCTTTGCGAATAGATACTTTTAATAAAAATCTTTCTAAATTAATTACAAACCTATTGGGCAGTAATTTAACATTTGCACCAGAGGCTGGAACACAAAAATTGCGAGATAAAATTAACAAGCAAATAAATGAAGATGACATTCTTTCATCTATTAAATCAGCAATATCTTTTGGACTGCGAACGATTAAATTATATTTTATGGTTGGTCTTCCATTTGAAACCGATAATGACATTGTAGCAATTGTTAATTTGATAGAAAAAATATTCAAACTCCATCCTTATAAAGCAATAAAAATAAATGTCAGTATTTCAGCTTTCGTGCCTAAACCTTTTACACCTTTCCAGTGGTGTGCTCAGGATAAAAAGGACAATCTGATACAAAAAATCCGATTTATCAAAAATTACTTTAAGGCTAACAAGAAGGTTAGAATAAAATACCATTCAATTGAGCACTCTATTCTTGAAGCAGTTATATCAAGAGGAGATAGAAAGGTCGGAAATTTGATTTACGACGCATACAAAAATGGAGCAATATTTGATGCATGGAGTGAGCATTTTGAGTATTCTTGCTGGACAAAATCCGCACAAAAAAATAATATAAATTTTGAAAACTATACAGGTTTAAAGGAATTTAACAAAAAGCTTTGCTGGAGTCATATTGATTGTGGGATTAAAGAAGATTTTTTGCAAAAGGAATATGAAAGGTCAAAAGAAGGGAAAACCAGCCCGGATTGTCGGCAGTACGAGTGTCAGGATTGCGGAATCTGCTTAAAAACCCCACCAAAATATGTGCAAAACAAAATAGCTGTGAATTCAGTTCCGCCATCACAAAAAATCAAAAATAACTTGCCGGTTTCTAAATTTAGAATATTTTATGAGAAAGGTGAGGCTCTTCGCTTCTTCTCACATAGAAATTTGTTAAATATGATATACAAAATTATTCGTAGGAGTTGCCTTCCTATTTATTTCACAAAAGGTTTTAGACCAAATCCTAAAATCTCTTTATGCCCGCCATTAAGCCTTGGACTTATTGGCTGCAATGAATTTTTTGAAATTAGTTTAACGAAAAAGATTAAGGCGTCAAAAATCCTTGATAAACTAAAGTTTAATCTCCCTAAAGGTTTTCGTCTTAAAAAAGTAGAATCACTCTCTAATTTTTCCAAAAAAATCTCGAATTTCCAGAATGAATTGGTGAGAGTTTCTTCAAAAGAGAATTTTAACTGGAGTGATAGAATTGTGTATTTTAAAAATCATTCCCAGTTTATCCAGAAAAAAGGGAAAAAAATAAATCTAAAAGAAGTAGTTTCAGATATAAAATTACAGCAAAATGGTGTTTTGATTAACAAAAAAATATCCGGAGCTGGAGTCTTTGATATTTTAGATAAAATTTTTCATTATCCGATGGATGAAATAGATAAATTAAAAATTGAAAGAATAAAAATATTTTGAAAGGACTAAAATTATGAAAAATGAAATGATTATTAATATTGGCTCTTTTGAAAACAGACTCGCAGTATTAGAAGATAATCAATTGGTAGAATTGCTTATTCATGAACAAAATAAGAAAGAAATAATAAGCAATATTTACAAAGGAATTGTTAAAGATAATGTGCCTGGAATGGGAGCTACATTTATTGATATTGGTTTAGACAGAACAGCACTTTTGCATTTCCGAGATGCCATTCCTGATTTCCTGGATTTAGAGGAGTTAGAAGATGAAAGTTTCCTCAAAGAAGTAAAAAATGATGTCTATAAAATGGGGAAACTATTAGAAGTCGGGCAGGAAGTTATGGTACAGGTAGAAAAAGCCCCTCTTGGTAAAAAAGGTGCAAGACTTACAGGACAAATCTCAATCCCTGGAAGGTTTATGGTTTATATGCCTTATAAGACTTACATGGCTGTTTCACGAAAAGTTACATCTATAAAGGAAAGAAAAAGGCTGAAAAGAATCTTCTATAAAATTAAAGATGATGATGTTGGAATCATCATTCGTACAAATGCTGAATTACATAGTGAGGCAGAGTTTAGAAAAGAATATTTAAGTCTCAAAAGAATCTGGGAAGATATTCAAGAAAGATATAAAAATTATACAGCCCCGGAATGTATATATGATGAGAATGATCTAAGCTCAATTATAATAAGAGAACTTATTAATAGAAATCTCAATCGTATAATAATTGATTCCAAAGCAATACGAAGCAAGATTATTAAAAGATTGCAAGGAATTGCACCTGAAATGATTAAGAAGATTAAGTTATTTAGAGAAGAATCCGGAATATTTGATGCATTTGGCATTGAAAAGGAGATATCAAAAATCATGCATTCAAGAATATACCTTGATAGCGGCGGATTTATAGTTATCCAGCAAACTGAGGCTCTCGTTTCTATTGATGTAAATACAGGTAGCTTTGTCGGAGATAAAAATTTAGAGAATACAGTAACGATTACAAACATAGAAGCTGCAAAGGAAATAGCTCGTCAGATCCGTCTGCAAGACCTAACTGGAATGATATTTATAGATTTTATTGATATGCAAAATATTGAAAATCGCCAAAAAGTCATACGAACTTTTCGTGAAGAGATGAACAAGGATCATTCACCGCATAAAATTTTCTCATCCAGTCCTTTAAATATGGTGGAAATGACAAGGAAACGAGGAAGGTCTAATCTCCTTTCCTCCTTCTTTGAAAGTTGTCCTTGCTGCCAGGGAGTTGGAAGGGTGCCGGCTCGTAGCAGTGTAATCAATAACATTTTCCATTGGTTTGACCGTGCTGAAAAATATCATCCAGAAGATAAACTGGAAATTCATATCAACAAATGGCTATATGATTATGTCGTTGATAAACAAATATCTTTACGCACAGATTATCATTTCACCTGGAAATTTGTTCTTGATAATGAATTAGATTACGACCAATTTAAAATAATGTCTATGAAATCAAAAAGGGATATAACTAATTTATACAAAACTTGACAGATATCGTACATAAAAAAATTTTATTTCTTAATTTCAAGGAGAATAATGTACGCTATTATAAATTATAAAGGACAGCAGTTCAAGGTTCAAAAAGAGGATATCGTTAAAGTCCCATATATTGATGGTAAAGAAGTTGGAACAGAACTTGAGATTAATGAGGTCTTAGCTTTAGAGGGCGACGAAAGACCAAAAATTGGAAAACCTTATGTAAAAAAGGCAAAGGTTCTTGCTGAAATTCTTTCACATAGCAAATATAAAAAGATAATCATTTTTAAGAAAAAGAAACGAAAGGGTTATAGTAGAAAGCAAAATCATAGACAAAAATATACAGAAATAAAAGTTAAAGATATTATAAAAGGATAATAAATCCCTCTTGGGAGAAGAAATGAAGTGAGCCACAAATCCCCTCCCCAATTCAATTGGGGACAATTGGGGACACAAAAGCACCCTGAATGAACTTTATTAAATTTGAATCTTTTGTGTCTTTTTCGTGTAATTTCGTGGCTAAATAATTTTTAGGAGGATAAAATGGCACATAAAAAAGGTGTTGGTAGCACACAAAACGGAAGAGACAGTAATCCTAAATTTTTAGGTGTAAAAAAATATGCTGGTGAATTTGTTAGAGCTGGAAATATACTTATTAGACAGCGAGGGACAAAAATTCATCGTGGCAAGAATGTTGGCTTGGGAAATGATTATACAATATTCTCACTTATTGATGGTTATGTAAAATTTGAACCATATAAATTTCCCGGATGCAAATCTCTAAGAAAAAAGAGACGACAGGTAAGCGTCTATCAAGAAATCAATTAAATCTTACAAATAATTGTTCCGATTATATACGGATTTATTGCTCATAATTTACTGGCAGTCAAAATAAAGATTGACTGCCTTTATTTTTTTTCTAAATTTAGATTATTCTTTCCTGATTATTAGGAGGTATTATGCCGTTTGTTCATTTACATAACCACACTCAGTACAGCCTCTTGGATGGTGCTTGCCGTGTCAACGATATGATAAAAATGGCTGCTAAAAATGGTATGCCAGCCGTAGCAATAACTGACCACGGCAATATGTATGGCACAATAGACTTTTATGAAGAAGCAAAAAATGCTAAACTAAAACCAATCATTGGAATGGAAGCCTATGTAATCAATGGAAGTATATATTCTGAAAATTCTAAAAAAAATACCCGATATCATCTCACAATTCTAACAAAGAATATGACTGGATACCAGAACCTTGTAAAACTTTCAAGTATTGGTTTCCTTGATGGATTTTACTACAAGCCTCGTATTGATACGCGGTTACTAAAACAGTATTCAAAAGGTCTCATCGCATTAAGCGGTTGCATGAAAGGGGAAATTCCACAACTGATTCTCTCCGGAAAATATAAAAATGCAGTAAAGATTGTATATAATTATCAAGAGATTTTTGGGCAAGATAACTTTTACCTGGAAATAATGAGATTGGGATTAGAAAATGAGGAGAAACTCATCAATGGACTAAAGAAATTATCAAAAGAAACTAATGCTGAACTCGTTTGTACAAATGATAATCACTATCTAAAAAAATCAGATGCTGAAGCACACGATATACTTTTATGCATTCAAACAGGAAAATTACTTAAGGATGAAAACAGAATGAGATTTAATACCGACCAGGTTTATTTCAAATCAGAACAGGAGATGCGAGAACTTTTTAAGGACCTTCCTGAAGCTGTAGAAAATACGAATAAGATTGCTGAAAAATGCAATCTAAAATTACACTTTGACGAATTCTTGCTGCCGAAAGTATCCATTCCTTCTCAATATAAAGATATGGATGAATACTTAAGCAATATAGTTTTTGAATCCGTTGAAAAAAAATATGACTCTATTACAGACGAAATAAAGCAAAGGATTAATTATGAATTACAGGTTATTAAAGATACAGGATTTGCTGGATACTTTTTAGTAACAAGGGATATTGTTTCTTCTGCCCGAAAAATGGGTGTTATGGTCGGTCCGGGCAGAGGCTCAGCCGCAGGAAGCATTGTATCTTATCTAACGGATATAACTCGCATTGAGCCATTAAAATACGATTTGATTTTTGAAAGATTTCTTAATCCTGAACGAGTAGGTATGCCAGATATTGATATTGACTTTTCTGCTGAAAAGCGCAATGCTGTCATAGATTACATTGTAAAAAAATATGGTAGAAAAAATGTGAGTCAGATAGTCACTTTTGGAAGCCTTGGGGCTAAGATGGTTGTTAGAGATGTCGGTAGAGTAATGGGACTATCCCAGGGGGAAGTTAACCAGATTGCAAAAAAAATAAGTTCCCGACCAGGAATAATTCTTGAGAATGCTATAGAAGAGAATCCAGAACTCAAAGAACTCATCAATAGTAAAAAGGAATACAAAAAATTAATAGAATATTCAAAGACAATAGAGGGTTTGCTCCGCCATTCAGGAGTGCATGCTGCAGGCCTGGTCATCGCACCAGATAATTTAGTAAATTATGTTCCTCTTGCAAAAGCTGTAAAAGATAATAGTGTGGTTACTCAATATGAGGGAAAATGGCTTGAAAAAATCGGACTTCTTAAATTAGACTGCCTTGGACTAAAAAACATTACGGTAATAGAAAAAGCCCTTGAACTAATTAAAACAAATCACAATAAAGAAATTGATATTAATAATATTGATTTAAATGATATAAGCACCTATGAGCTTCTATGTAGAGGTGATACTGATGGCGTATTTCAATTTGAAGGCACTGGAATGAGAAATGTTCTTATGCAAATAAAACCAAATTGTATTGATGACCTTGCAGTTTGTACAGCATTGTATAGACCTGGTCCATTGAATAGCGGTATGCATAAAGTATATATAAGAAGAAAAAATAACGAAGAAAAAGTTATTTATCTACATCTCTTAATTGAGGAAATCCTAAGACCAACTTATGGGGTTATTGTATATCAAGAACAAGTAATGCAAATAGCACATAAACTCGCTGGATTTTCTTTCAGTGAAGCTGATATTCTCAGAAAGGCAATGGCAAAAAAACAAAAAAGAGTAATGAATAAACTCAAACCAAAATTCGTTGAAGGTGCTGTAAAAAATGATGTTAGCCAGAACACCGCAGAAGAAATTTACAAACTAATTGAAAAATTTGCACAGTATGGATTTAACAAATCTCATAGCGTAGCATACAGCATTATTTCATATCAGACCGCATATCTAAAAGCAAATTATCCAGCAGAATTTATGGCTGCACTTATGACAGTTGAATCAGATAGTGAGAAAATTGCAAAATTCATTGACGATTGCCACAGAATGGGCATAGAAGTCCTACATCCAGATATTAATCTCAGTGAATATGACTTCAATGTGAAAGATGGCAAAATTATCTTTGGACTGAAAGCTATCAAAAATGTTGGAGAAAATGCTGCTAATGCAATTGTAGACGGCAGAAAAAGGAAGAAAAAATTCATAAATATATATGAATTATGTGAAAATATTGAGATAAATCACATCAATAAAACAACACTTGAGAGTTTAATTGGCGCTGGTGCTATGGACAGTCTTGAAGGAAATCGGGCTCAACAATACACTGCGATTGAATCTGCTTTGAGCTTCGGCACACAGAAAAATAGGGAAAGAATTAAAGGACAAGTTTCACTATTTGATAGTAAACTGACTGAAGATGTTGATAAATATCCCAAAATGCCAAAAGTTAAAGACTGGACTTTAAACTATAAATTAGAAAAAGAAAAAGAACTTCTTGGTTTCTATGTTTCTGGACATCCATTTATAGAATATGAGGGAGAAATTGAGTTTTTATCTAATTTTGATACAAAAAAATATACTGAATATCTAAGCAAAAAGGAAACAATAAAGAAATTGCCCAGTCCATTAAGAATATTTTCTCTTTTGAATAACATCTCAAAAAAAAATGATAAGAATAATAATCTTATGGCTTTTTTAGAATGCGAAGATTTGCACGACAAATTTGAAGTAATTTTATTCGCATCTATTTATTCTAAATATCATAATACACTTAAAGAAGGTGAAATATTGTATATCACAGGTCATCTGTCGGACAGAGAATTTCAGGATAGTAATAAATTAAGATTAATAGCAAGTGAAATTATCCCGATAGATGAATTATCAAATAAATTATCTGGTAATGTCTATCTCAACATCTCTGAAGAAAATATAGACGATAACAAACTAAAAGATTTTGTGAAAAAATGCTTTGTTTCTGAGCCAGGTAATTTTACAGTTCACTTTAAAGTCAAAACAAAGCTCTTTGGTGTATTAGGTATTATTTCACAAAAATATAAAATCTTTCCGGGAAAAACTTTACATGATTTTGTTAATGATAAAAATTATTTTATCAAAGGAATAAAGGTTGATTTCTCCGAAGAATCTGTCCCCGCGGACGCGGGGAGGGCATGAAATGAAAAATAAAATTATGATTTTAGTATTTGTATCTTTAATAGCGCCAATGATTCTCTCTGCGGACTTGCCAGTGCTATTTGATTGTAATCGTTTTCTTTCAGAAGAAAACAACACAATCTTCGAAATTTCGTATAAGATCTACCATAAGAATCTACGGTTTAGATTATTTGAAAATCGTCTTTGTGCTCAACTTGATGTTAAATTTTCAATTTATAATAAAGAAGGAAAAGAGTTATACGCCAAAGATTATTCTCAGCTGATTTCTGGAGAAGCGGGAAAAACCACAATTGAGCCTGAAGGGTTCTTCATTGATAAAATCATTGCTCAGGTCACGCCAGGAATTTATGAATTTGCTATTGAAATATCAGATAGGTTTAGTAAGAATAAAATTCTCTGGGACAAAAAATTAAAAACCTTAGATACTGAGAATCTGATTATCAGTGACCTGGAAATAAACTCATTTTACAAATCTGACACCACAGAAAGTTTTACCAATTTCAAAAGAGACAATATCATCTTTCTTGTTAATCCAAATCATCTTATAAATCCTTCCGAAAATCCGAGTTTCGCATATTATTTTGAAGTTTACAATCTTGATACAATAGATTCTAAAACTGCTAATTGGAAAATTAAAATTTTCTCATCCAAAGGCTCTACCGCTGGTAGAGAAAATGATTCTATATGCTATCAAAAATCACAAGAATTTCCTGTTGAACACGACAGAGAGGCATTTTGGGGTTCAATATCAATTTCTGATTGGAATCCTGGGACCTACAAAATAGTCGTTGAGGTTCCTGGAAATGTCTCTACTCAAGAGATTTTCTTCATATCAGAACCAGAAGAGAAGGTTACAGAAGCTGATGTGGAAGCAGAATACAGATACGTAAGGTATTTTTTAACCAGTCAGGATAATAAGATTTATCAGGATTTGAGCAACAAAGCCAAATTAGAATTTATAGAAAGATTCTGGCGACAAAACGACCCGAATCCTATAACTGAAAAGAATGAGTTCAAGGAAGAGGTTATAAGACGGACTCAATATGCTGATGAACATTTCGCACATTTTAAGGATGGATGGAAAACCGATAGAGGTAGAATCTATATTCGCCGAGGCAAGCCAGCTGAAATAATTGAAAAGGGTTATGAGTTTAAAGCTAAACCATATATAATATGGAAATACTATCAGGATGGAAAGAGAATCTATATTTTTGTAGACTTCACTGGTCAGAGTAATTATAAACTGGTTTATAGTGAAAATGATGAGAAAGAATTTACTGACCCCAACTGGCTGGATTATATGGGAGAATATTTTGATGAAAGAGAGTTAGAATAGGACTTCCTGCCACAGATTGACCCCATTAGATAGCAAGCCCCATCGGATGCTTACCATCCCCTCAGGAAAGTATCTAACGGGGTAAACACTGATAAATACTGATATATTGAATAAAGAAGTTATAGATAAAATATCCGTGAGAATCCGTGTGTATCTGTGGCTAATAGAATCAGTGAAAATCTGTATTTATCTGTGGCAAAGTTCAGAGAGGAGTTCCTAAAAAGGCATTTTTTATATGCTCAAGTTTATACCCTTTCTCTTTTGAGATGTATTTAATTGTTATAATATCAAATCTAACTGGAGATTCACACTGATGTTTAGTTAGAAAGTGGTATGCAGTTTTGACAATCTTTTGCCTTTTCTTTTCAGTGACTGCTTCTAATGGCTCACCAAACTTGATGGACTTTCTGGCTTTGACTTCAATAAAAATAAGTTGATTATCTTTTTTGCAGATTATATCAATCTCACCATAAATAGAATGGTAGTTTCTCTCAATGATTCTATAGCCGTTATGTTCTAAAAATTTGGTTGCAAGGTTTTCACCGAATTGAGCGAATTCTCTTTTGTCCATAATTAACTCAAACATTGATATTAAATTTTATACGGCAAGAAAAACAAAAATGAGGGTTTAGCAAAAATTAAAAATTTCTGTGATTACTCAATATTTCAAGAACTTTTTATAGGATTTTTCAGGAATTACGATTGATATGACTATCAAGGCTGGGATTTAAAATAATTAAAAGACATACTTATTTTAAATAATGGCAAAAAATTTAATTTTATTTGACAAGATTATTTTTATTTTTATAAAATGTGATTAAGAATTTGGGGGTGAAAAATGGGAATAAAGGTAAAAGTTTCTGATTTATTTTATATTTACATATATACGATTGTAGTATATCAAATTTTAGCTCTGGTTCATATTCCAAATTTTACATTTCTAACTCCAAATTTCACCCACCCTAGGATTCAATCAATAAAACATATACAAACTATTATAACATTTTTTGATGTAATAACTTATGGAAAATGGAATAAATATATCTTTATTCTTGGGAAGAATAAATTCGTTTAGTTATGCCTTCCTACTCCGATGTTTATGAATAGGAAGGAAACAATTTAATTTGACAAAAAACAAAAAAATTATCCTCAAAAGAGGAGAAAGGGAATAAGATGAAAACTATAAAGTTTACTTTATTGGGATTATTATTTATTATTTTAGTATTCCAATCATTACTAATTGCAGTTCCAGTAGATTTGAACACAGCAGAGAATGTGGCAGGCTTTCAATTAGTGGTTAAAGGAAAAACAGATGATTATTCCATATCTGATATAACTATATTCCAAAATGATGAAGGAGATACATTATCTTATATTGCAAATCTTGAGCCTTTAGGATTTATTATTGTAACTTCTGATACTGATATAACACCAATTCTAGCTTATTCATTTAACTGTAATTTTCCGATGGATGATGATGAAAATAATATTTTGTATCACCTGGTAAAAAACGATATGGAATTTAGGTTACAGGCAATATCTGATACTACTTTCCCTAAGATGAAAGAAAACAATCAATTATGGGAATATTATATTAATGAAGACCCTGAATATTTAGAGCAAGAGCGTGACCAATGGCCTCCAGAAGGCACTACATCTACAGGTGGATGGGTAGAAACTGCCTGGCATCAACTCTCACCATATAATGATTTCTGTCCTCTTGACCCAGATACTGGAGATAGATGTGTTGTAGGCTGTGTTGCTACAGCAATGGCACAAATAATCAATTATCATAAATACATAGGAAATGCAAGCTTCAATTATCATGATGACCATTATGTAACCTCTACCAGAAATATTGACATAGATGGTGACAGCGATATTCTTGATTTTCCTTCATTTGAAGAATTAAATTTACACCTGTTTCACTTAAGAAGTCATTATAGTCATGATAGTACCCTAACTTGCGCAGATACAATGGCGTTGAATTTTGCATGCGGGATTTCAGTAGAAATGGATTATACTTCCGGAGGTTCAGGAGCATCTGCCTATAGTGTAGTATCCGCCTTATTAGATAAGTTTGATTATACTTCAGCAGAATATATAGATGCCGATGATTCTGTTTTTTATGATACTCTATCACAAAATATGAAGGACGCATTACCAGCAGAACTTGGAATGTCTTTTTGGACTGGAGGAGCGCATGCTCTCGTGTGTGATGGATATAATACTGATAATTTCTATCATCTTAATTTTGGTTGGGGTTTTTATAATCCAGATACATTAACGCAAGCTTGGTATACTCTTCCCTATATCTTTCCTGGATGTCCTGTCACTGGCAGTATTATGAAAATCAGAAAAGCTATTTCTGGAACAATTGAAGGCAGTGTTTTATTAAATGGAGGTTCAGGTGATGTTAATGAGGTTGAAGTTACAGCTAATTCTGTTACAGTTCATTCATATAAGACTGGTGACGAACCTTATGAAATAGGTTATTATTCAATACAGTTGCCTTCTGGCACTTACAATGTTACTGCCTCATTATATGGATATGAACCAGTAACAATAGAAAATGTACAAGTAATAGAAGACAGTATTACTGAAAATATTGATTTTGTCTTAGAGCCACACACTCCTGATACTGTAATAGTAGATATAAATGGAACAGGTGATTATACAACCATCCAGGAAGGAATTGATAATGTTATTGATAGCGATGTTGTATTAGTTCTTCCAGGTATATATCAAGAAAACATTAATTATAATGGTAAAAACATTACTGTTGCAAGTCTTATTCTAACCACACAGGACAGTTCCTACATTGATTCAACTATAATTGATGGCGACTACACTGGCAGTGTAGTAACATTTGAGAAGGAAGAGGATTACCGTGCAATATTGTGTGGATTTACAATTACTAATGGTTCTGCTGAAAAGGGCGGTGGTATTAAATGCTATTATACCAGTCCGACTTTAGATAATCTAATCATCACTGAAAATATAGCTGATTATGGAGCTGGTGTTTACATATATGATTATTCCAATCCAAATCTCTCCAATGTTATCATAAGTGAAAATTCTGCCAACAATTCTGGAGGTGGTATTCATTGCCGGGATAATTCCAGTATAAGTTTATCCAATGTTACCATCTGCGAAAATACTGCTTATAATGGCGGTGGGATTTGCATTATGAATTCCACCTGTTATTTTGATTCTACCGATAGGTGTAATATATTCTTGAATTTCGCTGATTTAGGGAATGATCTATATGCTGATTACAGTTGCGAAACCATAGATGTAATTGTAGATACCTTTACTGTATTAAATCCGGATAACTATTTTGCATACCCTATTGAAAATTTTACTTTTGATATTCTTAACGCAAAAGTAGAGCAGGTGAATGCAGATTTGTATGTTAGTCCAACTGGTTCTAATGATAATAGCGGATTAATCCCTGATGACCCTTTGCTGACAATTTCCTATGCTTTAGTAAAAATTATTCCTAACAGCACAAATCCACATATAATACATTTAGCCAATGGGACTTATTCACCTTCTCAAACTGGAGAGGTATTTCCATTATATTGTAGAAGTTATGTATCTTTACAAGGAGCAAATGCTGATTCTACTATTCTTGATGGAGAGGAATTAAGTGGTATTTTATACTGTTATAATGATAATGACTTTTCTATACAGGATATGACTATTCAGAATGGTAGTGCTACTTATGGTGCTGGCATTTACTCTAGGGATTCTAGTCCAAATTTAAATAATGTTACTATTAGAGGAAATACTAGTAGTGGTGGTGGTGGAATTTATTTTAAGAATTCGAGCTCAAATTTAACCAATGTTATTATAAAAGAAAATACTGCAAATAGTGGTGGAGGAATTTGGTGTCATCGTTCCAGTCCTATTTTAAGTAATGTAACCATAACTAATAATAGTGCAATCAATTCTGGTGGTGGTATCTTCTGTCTTCGACAAACTAATGCTAATTTAGAAAACTGCATACTCTGGAATGATACCCCACAAGAAATCTTTGTAAGTCAAGCCTCTGTTACATCAACCTATTCTGATATCCAGGATGGCACAGGACAGCCCTGGTTTGGAGAAGGATGCATAGACGAAGACCCCCTCTTTGTAGAGGAAGGCAACCACCTATACCACCTGCTTGAAGGAAGTCCCTGCATTGATGCAGGGAATCCCGATATGCAAGACCCTGATGGCACAAGAAATGACATGGGCTGCTACCCAACTGTTTATGATGTAAAAAAGATAAAGCCTATATGGAACTGGGTATCCTTCCCACGATTGCAAAGAGATGGAAATGAACCTGTCTATGCCCCTGATGTTCTTGAAAATATTGAACCCTTCCCAACAACATTAGAATTACAGGGAGAGGGTAATGTCTATTTGGAATGTGTTTTAGGAGTTTGGGATTTAACTCATGGATTATCTGAGATTCAAAGCACATCTGGTTACAAACTTCATACAAGTGATACAGAAAATAGCTACTTGCCCCTTGAAGGCAGCAGAGTTGCACCAGACACACCTATAACCTTATATGCAGGACAGGAAAACTGGGTTGGGTATTTCCTTCCACAAACCCAGGATATAGACGATGCATTTGGAAAATATTTTGATAATGTAACTTCAATAAGAGCAGAAAATTGGTATTATATGCCTGTTCCTTCACCTAATACAAAAGGTGATCCAACTCAGCCTGAACCTGTCCCGAGCTCTCGTATTAGACCTCTGCATTATGGCAAAGGGTATATTGTAGAAGTAGACAGTACTATCACCAATTTTACCTGGTCGGAGCCAATTGATCCATCAAGATCAGAAGATCCGCAAAAATCAGAATACTTTACTTTCACTGATAAACCTAACTATGAAGTTATTGATGTAGTTGATGTAGATGATAATATCCTGGAAATAGGAGTATTTGAAGACGATATATGCCTTGGAGCGAGTGTAATAGACAGTGGCTGTGCGCAGATTCTTGCATACACAGATTTTGCAAATAAAGATGTTGGTGAACTTACATTTCAGATTGTTTATGGAAGAGGGGATAAACAAAAGGTTAATAGCTACTCTGTATATGATTTCATAACAGGAGAATATATTGAGAGAAGACTCATAGCAGGCAGACAGGGATATTCATTGGTGCGTCTGAATACAGGTGGAGGTATCCAACTTCCTACAAAGGTTTCTCTTTCACAAAATAGTCCCAATCCCTTCGGTTTTTCTACAACAATTTCCTATGCCCTGCCAGAAGAAGCGGTTGTTGAAATATCTATTTATAATATCAGAGGACAAAGAGTAAAAGCCTTTGAAAAAGGAAAGGTATCAGCAGGAAATCATAGCATAACCTGGAATGGGAAAGATGATAATAGTAAAAGCTTAGGAAACGGGATCTATTTCTGCAAGCTCTCTGCTGGTAATAAAAGAATAATCAAGAAGATGTTGTTGATGCGATAAATATAAAAGACACGAATGAAACCCGACTCGGGTTTTTTAACTCGAGTCGAGTTTCACCTTATGAGTTTTGCAAAATACCATTTGCTTGTCATTCCGCACTTGATGCGGAATCCAAAAACCTTTCCCCACTTTCGTGAGGACAAGTATTTCAATGGATTCCCGTTTTCACGGGAATGACACTCGTCTCCGTCAAGGCACCGCTTGACGTGACTGATTGGCGGAGCCCATCTCCCGATACATCGGGAGCCGAGACAGGCAAGCCGTAGCCAGAAATGAAGTGAAATTACTCATTTTGCAGATCTCCTGAGTTTCATCTTTTAAAAGGAGACTTATGAAATTAGAAAAAATAATATTATTATCTATTATATTCTTATTTTCCAATTTTCCATTAATTGGAAATACTATCACAGTAGATACAACAGGAACAGGAGATTATACTACAATACAGGAAGGAATAAACGCTGCTGTAGATGGTGATACCGTTTTAGTCTATCCTGGAACTTATTATGAAAACATAAACTTCAATGGCAAAAACATCACTGTTGCCAGCTTATATATTGTTACTGAAGCAGATTCTTTTATTCATCAAACTATAATTGATGGCAATCAAGATGGGAGTGTTGTTCAAATTGTTTCTGGTGAAGATGAAAATACTCTTTTATGTGGGTTTACCATACAAAATGGTAGTGGATCAATATTAGGATTATTTTTTTATGTTGGTGGAGGAATATATGTTGAAGATTCAAATCCCATAATAAAAAAGTGTATTATAAAAGAAAATAAAGCAGAGATGGGAGGAGGTATTTACTGTTGCAACTCACATATTACATTGTCAGGCGTTACAATAACAAACAATCACGCAACTGGTTGGGGTGGTGGTATTAAATTATTTAATGAATCAATTATTGAATTTGACCCTTATTTTTTAAATAATATATATATTAATTATAGTTCTTGGGGTTCTGATTTACATAAGAATTTATGTCCCCCTTTAGAAATATTGGTAGATACATTTACAGTAATGAATCCAGATAGTTATTTTATTAAATCTGTTGATTCATATGGTTATCCAGTAGAGGATATAACATTAAATATATTAAATGCAAAGCTTGAACCTGTAACTGCAGATTTATATGTAAATCCAGATGGAGATAATAATAACAGTGGTTTAACTTCGGAAGAACCCTTGCGAATGATAGCTTTTGCACTTACTAAAATAGCATCTGATTCTCTTCATCCTAATACCATTCATATTGCTGATGGGATATATTCTCCCAGTTTAAATGACGAAAAATTCCCATTGAATTGCAGAAGTTATGTGTCTCTTATCGGAGATAGTATGGAAAATACAATTTTAGATGGTGAAGGTTTGTCTTACTTAATAAATGCTGAAGATCTTGAAAAAGATTATGCTATCAAAAATATTTCTATTATAAATGGATACGCAACAAATCAGGCAGGTATAAAAATAAGACAAAATAATAACATATTACTAGAAAAGCTTGCTATTCATAATTGTGAAGGGTCAGGTGAAAGTGGAATGGTTATTAATAATACAGTAAATTTATTTTTGAAAGATATATATATTTTTAATAATCTTGGAGGAATAGCATTAAATTTAACAAATACTGATGAAATATCGCGAGAATTTTCGGTTGAGAACTGCATTGTAAATCACAATTTACCTGATGAGGATCCAGATGTAGGTTATGGAGGTGGAATAAATGTAGTTGGTAGAATGTCAATTCCAGACATTTTTTATGGAGTGTTTAAGAATGTTCAAATTACAAATAATGTTAATAATGATACATTTTGGTTTCCTTCATCCGTAGCATTAACTGTTATGAATAATGCAAAGGTTGACCTAATAAATTCAACTATTGGGGATAATACAACTCCAACAGGAGGAGCAGTAAAACTGGATTATGGAGCAGAGGTAAATATTATCAATTCAATTTTATATGGAGATATTCCGAGAGAATTAGTTGTTGATGGAAGAGATATGCCTTGTACTCTTACTGTGCAAAATAGTCTAATACAGGGCGGTATGTGGGACATTATGGTTTTAGGAAATAATACACTTAACTGGCTGGAAGGTAATAAAGATGAAGACCCTTTCTGGATAGGAACAGGAGATTATCCTTATGCACTTTCGGATAGCTCTTGCTGCATAGACTCTGGCACAATTGATACAACAGGACTTCATTTACCCGAATATGACTTAGCAGGTTATCCCAGAATATCAGGTGGTAGAATAGATATGGGTGCTTATGAATGGCAGGATACTCATGCTGTGGATAAACCAGAACTTAATAATTTAAATGATATTTTACTGCAGAATTATCCCAATCCATTCTCGTCATCCACAACTATCTCATTTAATTTAAATAAACTATTAAATATTCCTATGATATTCTATAAGCAGATTAATTTAGAAATTTATAATGTAAGAGGACAACTTATCAGAAAATTTCAAATTCCAAATGGCAAATATCAAATTAATGAGGTTGTGTGGGATGGAAAAGATGAGAAAGGAAGACCCGTCCCAGGTGGAATCTACCTCTATAGTTTAGAAATGGACAAGTTTAAAGTAACAAAGAGAATGATTCTAATTCGTTAAAATTCTGGAAAACAAATCCCATTTACTAAAATAGATTGCATCTTAATCATAAGTCTCCCAGTAAAATCCAGTTGCTGGGAGACCTTTTATAACCCAAATTTTTACATAAAAATTGACAATAACAATTAATAAAATCTTATTTTAATTTAATTTATTATTATAAATATATTCATCCAAAATGAATAAGTTAAACATTTCTTTTACTTTTTATTCTGGCTGGTATTATCCACCCAGCCACTATATCCTTATTTCCTTATACCATATACCCTTTAACCGAAAATGTTCTTAGAAATCGCAATCCCAATAAACAACCCAAATACCTTTACCTATAAGGTTGAAGAAAAGCTTCATCCACAAATTGGGCAGAGGGTTCTTATAGATTTTAATTACAGACTACAAACTGGTATCATAATCGGATTTCCTGAAAAGATTGATTTTGAACCAGAAAAAGTAAAAGAAATAAAAGAGATTATTGATGAAAAGCCAATCATTAATGATGAACTATTCCAACTTGCTAAGTGGCTCGCTAAATATTACTTCTGTCCAATTGGTTTAGTGCTAAAAGCTATGCTTCCAGCAGGAGTAAATGTAAATACAATTCAGAAAATTAGTCTAAAAGTTGAAAATTCTTCCATGCCTCAGTACCAAAAGATAACCAATGTTCTAAAAAAATTAGACTCACCAGTTCCTATTGCGACATTGCAAAAACAAAAAATCCCGTCATTATTCAAAACTCTGCTGAAAATGGAAAAGAAAAATATTATTGAAATTGAAAGGAGTTACAAAAGAAAAATTGAAAAGAAAGTAGTCAATTGCCTAACATTAACTGAGAAAAAAGCAACCACAGATCTAACCTTTAAACAAAGAGAGCTTTATGAATTTCTAAAAAGTGAGGAAAAGACAATCCCTGTTTCCGAGATTGCTAAAAAATTTTCTTATAGTATTATTAATAAATTGAGAGAAAAGGGACTGGTCAATCTTGTCAAAAAAGAAGTTTATCCAGACATTTTTGAAAGTATCAACAAATTTTTTCCTCCACAATTTGAACTTACGGGTGAGCAAGATAATATCGTTTCAGAGATTAAAAAAGCAATCTCTTACAAAAAATTTCAAACATTCCTTTTACACGGAGTTACATCAAGTGGGAAGACAGAGGTTTATATCAGAGTGATAAAAGAAGTATTAACAAAAGGGAAAACAGCAATAATGCTTATACCTGAAATATCACTAACTCCTCAAACTGTTGAAAGATTTTATGCTCATTTTGGAGATGATATTGCGGTTATCCACAGCAAACTCAGTGATAGAGAACGGCTTTATTCCTGGAATGAGATTAATAGAAGTAAAAAGAAAATCGTAATTGGTCCTCGTAGTGCTATTTTTGCTCCACTTAAAAATATCGGTTTGATAATCGTGGATGAAGAGCATGAAAACACATATAAGCAAACTGATAGGAATCCTCTTTATAATGGCAGAGATATGGCTGTATTGCGAGGAAAATTAAATAATGCCGTTGTAATTTTAGGAAGTGCCACTCCTTCTTTGGAATCATACTATAATGCAAGTCAAAACAAATATCAGCTGTTGGAAATGAAAGAAAGAGTACAAAATCAAATCCTGCCCGAACTCACTATCGTTGATATGCGACAAGAAAAGGACCATACTGAAATCTTATCACAACTTCTTAAAGACAAAATAGAAGACCGATTAATAAAGAAAGAGCAGATAATTCTTTTTCAAAACAGGAGAGGCTATGCTTCTTATATCCAATGTGTTAAATGCGGAAAGGTTTTCCAGTGTAAAAATTGCAATATCAGCCTTACATATCACTCGTACAACAATCGTATGATTTGCCATTATTGCGGATATAATCAGGCTTTGCCCAAAAAGTGTCCGGAATGCGGCGGATACATATTTAACTTTGGCTCTCCAGGAACCGAGAAGATAGAAAAAAATCTGGAGTTTCTTTTTCCTACAGCACGAATTGCCCGTATGGATACAGATACAACCAGAGGAAAACAGGTTTATCAAAAGGTGTTTGATAAAGTAAGAAATGGTTATATTGATATTTTGCTTGGAACACAAATGATTATAAAAGGGCTGGATTTCCCAAATGTAACTCTGGTTGGCATTATTTCTGCTGATGTAAATCTTAATCTACCCGACTTTCGTGCTGCTGAAAGAAACTTCCAGCATATTACACAAGTAGCAGGACGCACAGGCAGAAGTGAAAAAAAAGGTGAAGTCATAGTGCAAACCTACAATCCTAAACATTATAGTATTCAGTTTGCACAAAAACAGGATTTTATAGGATTTACCGAACTTGAACTTGGATTACGAAAAAAACTTCATTACCCACCATATACAAAATTAGTTAGATTACTTTTTATATTGAATGACGAAAACAAATTAAAGAAAACCGTGTTTGCAATCAGGAAGAAACTAAAACTATTTGAAAAGTCAGCCAGCTGGCGGATAATTATCTTAGGTCCAGTTGCGGCGCCATTAAGTAAAATTCGCAAACAATATCGGTATCATATTGTGATTAAAGCAAAAGATAGAAATGCAGTTTGCAAGTTTATTGATCGGTTTCAGCAAAATGTAAAAATACCGAGTTACATAAAGATGCAGATTGATATGGATCCTGTATCGCTGCAGTGAAATAATTAAGTTTAGTCTAATGTTTCTATTATGTTAAGAAAATTTTAAGAAAAAATTTGACATTGTATCCTATTTTGAGTTCAAATGTCCTCAAAAAGGAGTCCAATTGTTAGAAAGTTTATACATTACGAAATCAAAAATCAGGCAGGATTTACTTGCTATTTTCTTTACCAATCCTTCTCAAAAATACTACTTAAGAGAACTGCAACGCTTATTAGGTTATTCAGCGGGGAGTATCCGTAGAGAACTTTTAAAGTTTCAAAAAGATAATTTATTTAACACAGAAAAGCTTGGAAATCTCCTCTACTATTCTCTAAATATCAAGCATCCCTTATTCGAAGAATTGAGTAGCATTGTCTCTAAAACTGTAGGAGTTGAAGGAAGATTGAGAAAAGAATTGTCTTCTATCAAAAGAATAAAAACAGCTTTCATCTACGGATCATTTGCTGCAAACCGTCAAAGTCCTACCAGTGATATAGACCTTATGATAATTGGAAATCCTGATACTTCTAATCTAAATGAAAAAATTGCAGAATTAGAAAAAATTCTAAAAAGAGAGATAAATATCACCCTCTATTCTTTAAAAGAGTATGAAACCCAAAAAAGAGCTAAAAGTGGTTTTACTATAGATTTATTAAAAAACCCAAAGATAATGTTAATTGGTAACAAAGATGATCTATAAAGATTCAAAAGAATCACTTTTTAAAGAAGGACTGATTAAAAAGTGCCCAATTGATAACAAAGCCGTAGAAAACTTGATAAAGCGAGCTTATATTGATTTAAAAACTGCTAAAAGAAACCTACATGAGGACGAAGAATGTGCTTATAATTATGCATATAATGCTATACTGCGTTCAGGATTAGCTTTAATGTTCAGCGATGGATTCAGACCTGAGATCAAAAATAAACATCTAACCGTTGTGAAATTTGCAAGTTCGGTATTAGGAAACGAATTTAAAAAAGTTATCAATAATTATGATTTTATGAGAAGGAAAAGACATCGTTTTATTTATGAACCTGCTATTCCCTGTTCAAGAAAAGAAGCAGAAAATGCCTTGAAAACTGCCAAAAAATTTGTTGATATAATTAGCAAATTGATAAGAAAGAAGAGTCCCCAAATAGAATTTGACTTTTGAAAATTTTCTTATATATTCTAAAATTCACATAAATGGCTTAGCGGAAAGCAAAAAACAGAAATACTGCCAGAAAGTTTATTGATTGGTTTCAGCAAAATGTAAAAATACCGAGTTACATAAAGATGCAGATTGATATGGATCCTGTATCGCTGCTGTAAAACATAAATAAAATAATTTTGAAATATTATACTTTCATAGCAAAAGAAATTTTAGACTCAAAATATTGACAACAAAGCAGAAAAAGATTTTTTTGCCCAAAGAAAATTTTAATTGCTCAAAGAATTCGGGCAAAATACAGGAGGAAGATTGTTATTAGAAAAATATTTTGAAGGCAGACGAAAAATTATAAATAAGGCTCTTGATAAGTATCTTCCATCTGCAGATACATATCCACAGAAAATTCATAAGGCGATGAGGTATTCTATTTTTGCAGGCGGTAAACGACTTCGGTCTATTCTCTTAATAGCGACTTATGAGATGTTAGTTAACCGCCATACTAGTAGAGCGCTCCAGAAATTGCTTCCTCTTGCAGCTGCCATTGAAATGCTTCATACCGCATCATTAATCCATGATGACCTTCCATTTATTGATAATGCTGATGAGCGGCGCGGAAAACCCAGTTGTCACAAAAAATTTGGTAATGCTATAGCAATACTAACTGGAGATGCCCTGATTACAAAAGCGTTTGAGACCATACTAAAACTCAACAATCACAAGAAAGCTTTGCAATGCTTAGAAATACTACTTGATGCTGCTTCTACTCGTGGTATGATAGGTGGTCAGGTAGTAGATTTGACATCTGCGCAGAAAAGAGTTAAACTTCATGTGCTTAGAGATATTCATTTAAAAAAGACAGGCGCATTGCTACGGGCTGCCGAGCAGATGGCTTGTGTGATGGCTAATGCTACCAAGCAAGTTACTAATGCTCTTACTGATTTTGCATTAAATATTGGACTTGCTTATCAGGTAATTGATGATATTCTGGATGAGGTTGGTGCAGATGAATTGCTGGGAAAAGAATCCGGTGAAGACCAGCGAAATGAAAGGGTTACATACCCGTTCTTGCTTGGTATTGAAGAATCCAAAAAGCAAGCTCTGAAACTTATCCACGACGCTCATAATATTATCAAATATATGCCAAACAATCAGGTACTTATGGAATTTCTGGAAACAATAAGAGATAGAGTGCCATGATGCAACTTCGTTGCAATTACAAATTACAAATACCTAATTTCTAATGAAATTCATTTCATATATTAAAATTATTCGTCCTTTCAATTTTCTCTTTGTTATCCTATCCGTTCTTTTTGGTGCTTTCTGGTTTGCCAAAGGCATACATCAATTTATTCCGTATTTAGCTTCATTGTCGGCTGCTCTAATTGCCGGTGGTGGATATGTGATAAATGACTTTTTTGATAGAGATATTGACAAAATCAACAGACCAGAAAGGCCAATTCCCAGTGGCATAATTTCACCTTTAAATGCCAAACGATATGCTTTTTTGTTATTTACTGGTGGAATTGTTATCAGTATCTGCATTAAAAATCCCTGGATAATTCTGCTTGCGATTGGTAACTCATTTTTACTTTATCTTTATGCTTATAAAGGAAAGAAGCTGGAATTCCTCGGAAATATTCTGGTTGCTTTTGTTACTGGTTCAACCTTCATCTATGGTGGTTTTGCAAACAATAATGTTGGGAATTCATTCTTCGTGTTTGGCTGTGCATTTTTATATACCATAATAAGAGAACTGGTAAAGGATTTAGAAGATATTGAAGGAGATAAGATGATTGGCGCTCAAACTGTTCCCATTATATATGGTGAGAAGAGCACGCTTGTCCTGTTATTCCTATCTTGGGTATTTCTTACTATCTTGACAGTATTGGGATTTCATAAGTTTTATGAATTCCCTATTTTTATTCTGATAATTGTTTTGTGCGATGCTTATCTTCTGGTAAATTTATTAATTCTATTTTTGAAAATGAGTAAAAAAGTTGCAGGAACTTCCGAAAAGCTTATGAAAATAGATATGATGCTATGCTTAGCTTTACTTTGGGTCGGACAATGACTTAGTGTCTGCCCGTAAATGTAGAACGAGGTTCTTAGCTCGTTCTCCCCACCTTCCATCCCGATTTAATCGGGGAGCGACGGAGCGTGGACAGGCTACGGTGAAGCAAGGAGTTTTCAAATGAATAAAGGGATAGTTTATGATTTTTTGCTAAAAACCATCAACACCAAAGGAGCTGGCTTTTTATGTTTAATAGACCCTGACAAACAGGAACCAGAAAAAGTGGTAGAATTAGCAGTTAAATGTGCCTCTTCTGGCGTAGATGCCATTCTGGTAGGCGGCAGTATTATGTTGGAAGATAATTTTAGCCCTACTATAAAAGCTATCAAACAAGCCGTAAAAATGCCAATTATAATATTTCCAGGAATTTTCAATGTGTGCTCGGCCTATGCTGATGCAATTCTGTTTATGAGTATGGTAAGTAGCAGAAACCCACAATTATTAATAGGCGACCAGGTAAAAGCTGCCCCCTTGATAAAAAAATTAGGAATTGAAACAATTCCTACTGGTTATATGCTCATTGAATCCGGCTCTCTGACTTCTGTACAATATATGAGCAACAGTGTTCCTATACCCAGAAATAAATGTGATATTGGCATTGCACATGCTTTAGCAGCTCAGTATTTGGGTATGAAATTAGTATTTATGGATGCAGGTAGTGGGGCAAAAATATCTGTCCCCACTGAAATGATAAGAAATGTAAAAAATAATATCAACATACCTCTGATTGTTGGCGGAGGAATAAAAACCTCAGAGCAAGCAAAAGAAAAGGTGGAGGCTGGTGCAGATTTTGTCGTTATTGGTTCTGCAATAGAAGATAATAATGACAAAGATTTAATTAAAAAATTTGCCCATGCAATCCATTGGGAGAAGAAAAATTGATAGACATACATACTCATATCTTACCAGGTATAGACGACGGCGCTAAAAACATTGAGGAAAGTTTAGCAATAATTCGTGAACTAATAAATAATAAGGTTACTGAAGTAATTGCCACTCCTCATATAATCACTGGTGTTTATAATAATACTAAAAAAATCATAGATGAAAAAATAGAACAACTAAAAACAGAAATAATTGCAAACAAGTTACCAATCAAAGTATACAAAGGTGCAGAGCTTTATTACGAACCAAATGTTATTGAGAAAACAAAACAAGAAGAGTTGAGCTTAGCTGGAAGCAAGTATATTTTGATAGAATCTGACCTACAAAGATTTCCTGACAATTTTGAAGAGACATTATATCAATTTCAGGTAGCAGGATATGTTCCAATTCTCGCTCATGCTGAACGTTTTACACCATTTTTAAACGATTTCAATCGTCTGATTAATATTGCTAACCGCGGAATTCTTATACAGTTGAATAGCGGAAGCTTTTTTGGTAATTATGGTGAAAATGTTCAAAAACTTGCCCATAGGATTTTACAAACTGGGTGTGTCCATTTTATCGCATCTGATGTCCATCATCTAAATAAACGACCTATTATGCTAAAAGAAGCCTATGAATACTTATCAGAGAATTATACAGAAGACTTAGCCAAGCTGCTTTTAGAAGAAAATCCAGGAAGAGTTATTCATAATGAACCTGTTGAAAGTATGGTTGAAGGATATTTTGAAGAGAAACCGAAAAAAACCTTTATAGAAAAAATAAGAGACTTTTTTAGAACTTAGTCCCAATTTTATCTCTCGTTAAACTGAGGTGTCATGGTCCATACCATGACACAAGTCACTGTCAATCACTGTCAGGGATCAGGCTTCATTAAAACTACGCCTTGAAGATATGGTCCCTGCCTGTCCGCCATTCATTTTGGAGGGACAGCTCATATCATGAAAACCTATCTTGAGTGCATTCCTTGTTTTTTGGAACAAGCACTTAGAGCTGCAAGGGTTACTAATATTAACGACTCAAAAACAAAAAGGTTATTAAGTGAAATTGGATTATTAATTAATCAAATGCCCTTAGAAAGCACGCCTCCAGAATTTGGGAAAATAATTTACGGAAAGATTCGTATGCTTACTGGAAAATCTGACCCTTATGCTAAATTGAAACATAAAAATATTGAAGAGGCTCTCAGATTATATCCTTGTTTCCAAAAGATTGTCCATAATTCCTCACAGCCACTGTTAACTGCTATTAAAGTAGCAATTGCAGGGAATGCCATTGATTTTGCCATAAACACTGATTATGATATTGAAAAAGAGTTTGATGGTGTTATTAAAAGCCCCTTTGCTATAAACCATTACAAGATGTTTGAGAGCCATTTACAAAAAGCAGACAAAGTTTTATACATTGGAGACAATGCCGGAGAAAGTGTATTTGATAAAATACTGATAGAGCAATTGAAGAAGCCGACAATCTATGTTGTAAGAGAAATCCCAGTAATAAATGATGTAACTTATCAGGACACAATTGATTCCGGAATAGATAAGGTAGCAACTATTGTTTCTTCCGGCACTGATGCGCCAGGTCTTGTATTAAATACTTGTAGTAATGAGTTTTTAAAAATATATGAAAATTCTAATTTTATAATCAGTAAAGGTCAGGGAAATTATGAAGCTTTATCTGATGAGAAGAAGGATATATTTTTCCTACTAAAGGCAAAATGCCCGGTTATTGCCAGGGATTTGTCCGCCAATGGCGGATCTCAACCCGAGGCTGATGAGCCTCTGGCTCACACCTCTGGCGGAAATGTTTCTGTAGGCGATATTATTTTGAAAGGGATTAAATAAAACCCGACTCGGGTTAATTAAAATATACGTTCCCAATCCCCAATTCAATTGGGGAAGACGTTGGGAACAAGATGGCAGATTATTAAATAAACACTGAAAAATCACTTTCTGCCAACCAAACCTGTGAAATATTGTATAGATTCAAATTGCAAAATACTTTGCCTCTGGATGATGTACAATAATAGCACTTATAGATTGCTCCGGTATCAATTGAAAAGTTTCGGATAGTGTAACATCAATTCTTTCAGGCTTAAGGAGCTTAAATATTTTTATTTGTTGCTCAATATCTGGGCAAGAGGGATACCCAAGACTATAGCGGGCACCTTGATATTCTTTTCTAAATAAGCCTTCTATCTCTGGCGAATCTGCCTTATCAATCTGCAACTCCTCTCTAATTCTCTTATGCCAATATTCTGCTAATGCTTCTGCCACCACAACAGAAAATCCATGCCAGTATAAATAATTTGCATAGGAATTATTTTCTAAAAGAAGTTTACTCTTTTCGGAAGCCTCCTTCCCTATAGTTACCAATATTATGGCAACCACATCCTTCTCAATCTCATCAGGAGTATATTTTCTAAAATAATTAGTTATGGATAAGTATAGTTTATTTTTTTGACGAGGAAAATAAAATTTTAATCTTTCCTTATTTACCTTAGGGTCAAAAATAATTAAGGCGTTTTCTGTTGCCAGACAAGGGAAATATCCATACACTACTTTGGGCTGAATAATTGACTCGGCTATGGCTTGTGCTTTCATTTTTTTCAGAATAGAATCACCAAATTCCCATATGCAAGCCTCCGGCTTATCTGGTTTTATTTTCAACTGCCATTGCTTAAAATAAAGAGATTTTTTATTTATGCAGGGAAAAATTTGTGAAAGTGAAATATCCTTAATTATCTTTGTTCCCCAGAATGGAGGTTCAGGAATGGTGGCTTGTGTCAGTATAGATTTACTAACCGCGAATGGACGCGAATAAACGCGAATTTTTTCTTTTACCGCTTTTGCTTTAATGATAGTAGTATCTGATTTCTCTGTAGATTCTAATAGTTTCCTCTTCTCCTTTATTAAGTTCTGCATAATTTTTAGCCCATCAAAAGCATCTGCAGCATAATACACATCACCTTGGTACAAAGTGTTTAATTGTGTCTTTACATACTGTTTAGATAAAGCAGCTCCACCACAAATAAAAGGTATAGATAGATTTCCCTCGTTAAATATCTCCAGATCTTCTTTCATTACCATAGTTGACTTTACCAGCAATCCACTAAGTCCAACACAATCTGGATTAAACTTTCTAATAGCTTGAATGATATTATCCGCTGTTTGCTTTACACCTAAATCAATTACTCTAATGCCATTGTTGCTTAAAATAATTCCTGCTAAATTTTTTCCAATGTCGTGTACATCTCCTTTCACGGTTGCCAAAATTATTGAGCCCTTATATTTCATTTCTGCCTTGGGCATATATTTTTCAAGATAGTTTACTGCTGTTTTCATTACTTCTGCGGATTTTAGGACAAAAGGCAACTGCATCTCACCAGAATCAAACAATTCTCCTACCTTTTCCATCCCTTTTAAGAGAAAGCGGTTGATAATCTCAATCGGTTTATATTTCTTTAATGCTTCATCAAGAGTTTTCTCCAGATTATATTTTGTCCCATTGATGACTTGATTTGGTAAGAGTTCTTCTATGCAAAGGGTGCGAATTTCTCGTTTTTTCTTTTCCTTACCAACTTTTTCTCTAAATAATTCAATAAGCCCTGTTAAAGGATCGTAGTCAGGTTTACGACTGTTAAAAATCAGATCTTTACAGAATTTTCTTTCATTTTGAGAAATTTGATGAAGTGGAATAATGTTTCCAGCATGAAGAATGGCAGCATCAAGCCCAGACTCAATAGCATAGTGAAGAAAAACAGAGTTAAGTACTTTACGGAGTTTTCCATTTAATCCAAACGAAACATTACTTATCCCTAAAATGGTAAACATCCTGGGAAACTCATTTCTTATCTGGTGTATAGCTGCAAGGGAATTCTTAGCAGCATTAAAATATTGTCTGTCTCCCGTTCCCAGTGAGAATGTAAGCGTATCAAAAAATAGATTGGATGGACTCATTCCACAATTTATTGCCAAATCATAAAACCGTCTGGCTATTTCAACCTTCTTGTTCACTGAAAATGCCATTCCATCTTCATCAATAGCAAGACATACCAAAGCTGCTCCAAAATCCTTACATAAAGAAATTACTGTTTTGACCTTATCCTCACCATCTTCAAAATTTACTGAATTGATAATTGCTTTGCCGCCGATTCTTTTCAGTGTTTCTTCCATCACAGTAATATCTGTAGTATCAATCATCAGCGGGATTTCAATCTCTTTATTTAGACGGAAGATAAGCCGGGACATATCCGTTTTTTCATCTCGTCCTACATAAGCAGTGGATACATCCAAAAGATGAGCACCTTCTCTTTGCTGGTCCAAAGCCATTTCAACCATCTTATCCCAATCTTCATTCTTAAGAAATTCTCTAAATCCCTTGCTGCCATTTGCATTGGTCCTTTCTCCGATAATCAAAGGCTTAGGAGAAACTGAGAAATTCTGTATGTCATAAAGAGAGGCAGCGGATGGTTCGAGTTGAAAAGTCCTCTTTATTGGAAAAGTGTCTTTAACAGCATCTACCAATGCTTTCAAGTGATTAGGAGTAGTTCCACAACAGCCACCAACTATATTTACTCCAAAATCCTTCACATAATGAGCAAGTGTATTAGAGAATTCTTCTGGCAATAGATTATAAACTATCTTACCATTTATATTTTCTGGCAACCCAGCATTAGGAATAACCGAGATATATTTTGGCGAATAATGGGAAAGAATTCTAACATGTTCTTTCATTGACTTTGGTCCTGTTCCACAGTTAAGCCCAATTACATCTATATCTAATGGTTCAAGCACGGTTAAGGCGGTTAGCATATCCGTGCCAAGCAACATTTTGCCGTTTTTTCCCATTGTAACCTGGACGATTATTGGGATTTTCAGTTTTCTCTTTTGAAAAACCTTGAAAGTGGCAAAAAGTGCAGCTTTAATCTGGAGCAAATCCTGAGCAGTTTCAATCTGAATTATATCCACATTGCCATCTATCAGCCCTTCAATTTGTATTTGATAAGCTCTTGCTAAAGTATCAAAATCTATTTGTCCAAGTGTTGGAAGTTTATTACCAGGACCGACAGAACCAGAGACAAATCTGGGAAAATTGGATGAGGAAAAATCGTTTGCAACCTCTTTCGCAATCTCGGCAGCTCTTTTATTTATTTGATAAGTTTTTTCGGCAAAATTGTAATCTTGCAAAACTACCTTATTCGCACCAAAAGTATTAGTCTCTATTACCTGACAGCCAACTTCTAAAAAAGAGGAATGTATTTCTTTAATGATGTTTGGTCTACTTAATACCAAAATTTCATTACATCCTTCTTTGCCCCAGAAGTCATCTGGGCACAGATTCATAGTTTGAATGCTGGTGCCCATTGCTCCATCAAAAACTACAATTTTATCTTTTAAGAGACTTAAAAATTTGTTCATAAAATAAATTGGTTCACCCCGCCTGCCCCGTTAGAAAGTCTTTGATTTCTAACGGGGTGAAAATGGTAAATCTATTCCACAGGGTAAATTTGTAATCCCCGATCCAATCGGGGATGGTAAATTGGTAAACTAATTTACTAATTCACTAATTAACTAAATTACTTTAAAATATCTCTTTCACCACATCACGCACATCCTTGCCACGACCAAGAGAGTAAAAATGAAGACCCGGCACCCCAAAATCAATAAGTTCTTTGCAAATACTGACAGTATATTCAATTCCGGTTTCTCTAATAGCTTCCTTAGATTTTGCTTTTAATATTTCTTTTACTAAATCGTTTGGGAATGAGATATGAAAGTCTGTTGGTAAAGTCGTAAGTTGCCTTTTGCGTGTAAATGGTTTTATTCCAGGAATAATTGGAACAGTAATACCAACTGCCCTTGCTTTTTTTACAAACTCTTTATATTTGTTAACATCAAAACACATTTGAGTTACGATGTAATCAGCACCTTGGTCAACTTTATTTTTTAAATTTAGTATGTCTTGTTCCATATTAGGAGCCTCAAAATGTTTTTCTGGATAGCCGGCCACACCAATGCAAAAATTTGTGGGATTAGCATTTTCTAAATCTTCAAGATATTTTCCATGATTCATATCATTGATTTGTTTTACTAATTGAAAAGCATATCTATACCCATCCTTTTCTGGTTTAAACTCTTTTTCTCCTGGACGAGGGTCCCCACGAATTACCATAAGATTTTCAATGCCCAAGAAATAGAAATCTATCAATGCATCTTCAGTATCATATTTAGAAAAGCCACCGCAAATAATATGTGGAACTGTTTCAATTCTATATTTGTGATGAATTGCAGAGCAAATCCCTACGGTGCCAACATTCTTTCGTTTAGGAATTTTTTTAATTACCCCATTTCCCTCTTCGTAAACCACCATCTGCTGATGATAGGTAACATTGATAAAGTTAGGATTAAATTCTTTCAGCATATCAATGGTATCAAATATTCCTTTAATACTCCGTCCCCGTTCAGGTGGTGTTATCTCTAGAGAAAAAACTGGCTTATCTGAATTTTTTAGAGATTCAATCACATACATTTCTTCCTCTTTCAAATTAGCTTTTATTCAAACTGAATTTTCAGTATTGGGCAATGGTTTATCTGCAATTAAAATTTCAAACCCGTTGGATAACTACCCTACGGGTTCAAAATCCCTGCTTATACTAAAACAATGATTAAATGGCGGAGAGAGTGGGATTCGAACCCACGTTCCCGATAATCGGGAAAACGATTTTCGAGACCGTCCCATTCAACCGCTCTGGCATCTCTCCAAACTCTTTTTTGCCACAAACTATAGTAAACCCTTAAAAAAGTAATTTACAATTCGTGTTATACCCAACGCAATTGATTTTTGGGAAATAGCACGGGAAGTAGCACAGGCTTCCAAGCCTGTCCCGATGTATCGGGATAACGACCTTGGAAGGTCGTTCTACATTCAAATTTCCAATATTTCATTTGCGTTAGGTATAATTCGTGTAATTCGTGGTTAGACAAAAAAATGGCGGAGAGGGCGGGATTCGAACCCGCGGTTCCGTTTCCAAAACACACGCTTTCCAAGCGTGCTCCTTCAGCCACTCGGACACCTCTCCTTTATATTTAACCACGAATGGACATGAATTATACGAATAAATTTCTCACAAACTGTTGAAACTATTCTACAAGAAAAAAATAATTAACCACAAACCACTATTCTGATATTTATCAAGAAAATCAAGAATAAAAATATAACTCAAGAACAAATAAAATATATAAAAAATTTTCCCTTGTGTCTTAGTGCCTTTGTGGCTATATATTTCTCTTATTATCAAAAAATCTCTTCAAGAGTTCACTGGATTCTTTTACGAAAATACCAGATTTCACTTCGGGATTATGATTAAATCGCCTATCTGAAAGCAAATTATATAAAGACCCACATGCCCCGTTTTTTTCGTCATAGGCACCGAAAATTACAGACTTTATTCTGGAAAGAATTATTATTCCAGCACACATAACACAAGGTTCAAGTGTTACATATAATTTACAATCATATAACCATTTGCCTAATTTTTGTTGAGCCTTTTCAATAACCAATTTCTCTGCATGAGCCAGGGGACTATTTAATCTCTGTGTGCTATTATGAGCTCGGGCAATAAGTTTATCATCACATACCAAAACTGCACCTACTGGAATTTCATCTTCTGCAAAAGCAATTTGTGCTTCTTCTAATGCAATATTCATCCAATATTCATCTGAAAACATTTTCATAATAGATATACTTCCTTTTTTGTTTATAATTTTCACTGTCAATTTTTAAAAGCATTTTCTTGACATTAATAAAATTTTTCAAAAAAAACTCTTTTTAAAATGGTTAATTATTGAAAATTATGTCAAATACAATATCTGAAGTATATACAGTATGCATAAGTGCTTTAATCTACCTTCGGGCTGCAGTTAGTCAGCATATTCTCTTTGCAATTGGAATCTTGCTAATCGCAGGTTATATACTTGGGAAACTTGCTGAAAAAGTAAAACTGCCTGTAATTACTGGCTACATTATAGCAGGTATACTCTTGGGAGAATCTATTGGTGCAGTAATTGAACTCAAAATGGTTCACGCTCTACGGCCTATTACAGAAGTTGCATTGGGACTGATTGCACTTGTAATTGGAGGTGAATTCTCCAAAGTAAAATTAAAAGCTATTGGCAAAAAAGTTATAATTACCACACTTTTCCAAATAGGAATGACATTTCTTATAGTAAGCTTAGCGCTGATTCTGGTAGGGTTTAAGTTGGAATTCGCTCTCCTTTTAGGAACAATTGCTACTGCTACCGCACCTGTGGCTACTGTTGTAGTTGTCCAAAGCTTGCGAGCGCGTGGAAAATTCATTGACTATCTTTACGGCTTAGTTGCTCTGGATGATGCAGGCTCAGTACTCCTTTTTAGTATTGTTCTCGCATTAGTAGGCTCTATAATTTCAAAAGCTAATGGCGCCTCACTTGCTGCTGGAATTACGATTGCTAATGCGGTCTGGAAAATATTATTCTCACTCATCATTGGATTCTTGGGAGGATATATTCTGCATAGAGTAACATACAAAAGACAGAATAAAAGTGAGGTTATGATTGTCTCTCTGGGTATTGTTTTTATTATAATTGGACTGGCGCATCCACTCCATATCTCACCACTTATGGCAAATATGATGGTAGGAGCAACTTTGGTCAACCTATCTTCAAAGAATGAGCGTATTTCAAGAATATTAGAACCGCTTACTCCACCGATTTATGCTGCCTTTTTTGCTATTGCAGGCACAGAATTACAACTTGGTATCTTTACAGGTCCAAGAATTCTATTCTTTGGTCTAATATTCATTTTGGCAAGAATGATTGGCAAATATTCTGGGGTATACTTAGGGGCACTTTGTGGCAAGTCAGAGCTAAATATTAGAAATTATCTTGGCTTCTGTATGTTTCCACAAGCCGGGGTGGCAATCGGATTGGTTCTAATGGTTCAAGCATCTCCAATCATAATGGAAGCATCCCCTCAAATACAAAATCTGGCAATCAATATGGTAAATGTTGTTATATTCTCCGTGTTTGTGAATGAACTTCTGGGTCCACCCTTGTCAAAATGGGCAATTATCAAGGGTGCCGAACTGGGAGATGATGTATATTGAGCCACGAAACTATAGAAAAATAAATTAGTAAATTGGTAAACTGGTAACTATTTCACGAGTTAACCAGTTCACAAATTCACTGGTTTACTAATTATCTTTGTACCTTTGTGGTAAATATTTAAAGGAAAATTATGAAACTATATGAAAAATTAATTAAGGAATGCTGTAAAGTAAATTTGCTTTCAAAGAAAAAAGAAGATGCTTTAAAAGAATTAGTAAGTCTTCTTAAGAATTCTCCTATTTTGGATAAAATAGATGAGCAGACAATATTGAATTCTTTATGGGAAAGAGAGAAGCTTGGTAGCACTGGCTTGGGTAAAGGCATCGCGATTCCGCACTGCAAAATTGAAGGGCTCTCAGATTTCGTATTAGCAATTGCTACATCTGAGAAAGGTGTTCAGTTTGAGGCACTTGATAATAAGAAGGTTCATATCTTATTTGCTATGATAGGTCCGCCTGATAAGCCTAACGAACATCTAAAGTTATTATCAGCCATCTCTTTAATGTTGCGAGAGGAAAAGATCAGGAATGAACTGCTAAAGGCACCAACTCCAGAAGAACTCTATGAAATAATAGTTATGGCTTGTGGAAAAGGAATAAAAAAGCCAGTGCCTGCTGAAAAACAGAAACTGTTAATTATCATCCTTTATGAGAAAAGATTTCTGGAAGACATCCTTGAACTCTTTATTGAACTGGGAATAAAAGGTTCAACTGTGATTGATTCCATTGGAATGGGAGGAATTCTAACTAAAGTCCCACTGTTTGCTGACTTTATTAATTTTCTGGGACAGCATAAGAATTACAGTAAAACAATTTTAGCTCTTGTAAGTGAATCAGAACTTTCTACTCTGGTAAAGGAAGTAGAGGAATTACTCGGAGATTTAGATAAACGAGGTGGTGCTGCTCTGATTGTTCTTGATGTATCATTTGCCAAAGGAACAATGGAATATATGTAACGGAGTTAGAAGTTAGAGGTTATAAGTTATGAATAGATTAGTGGTTAAATAAATAAAAAATATAGAAAGGAGTCATTATGCCCGAAGCCAAAACAAAAACCGTTTCCATCTCAAATATAAAAAGGAAATTTGTTTAATGAAAAAAATATTAATTATCTTATTTATTGTTGGCTTGTTGTTTTCATTTTCTTGCTCATCAAAGGATATGAAAGAAAAGTCAACCCCACAGGTTTCTAAAACTGAAGGAAAACAAGAAGAGCTTGAAAAACCATCTCAGAAAGTTTCAAATACTGAACAGCAAGAAAAGTCAATTCCAGAGCAAAAAGAAACTTACCCACAGGTTTCTGAAAGCGAAGGAAAACAAGGGGAACTTGAAAAAACCTCCCAGAAAATTTCAAATACTGAACAGCAGAAAAAATTGATACCCGAGCAAAAAGAAACTTACACCCATATCAACTGGTTTGGGTTTGAAGAAGGGTTAGCAAAAGCAGCTGCAGAAGGCAAAGATATCATCATTGATTTTTATACAGATTGGTGTAAATGGTGTAAGGTTATGGATGAAAGCACCTTCTCTGAGCCTGAAGTTATTCAATTTATGAGCGAAAATTTTGTCCCGATTAGAATAAAAGCTGACGATAATCAAAAGCAAGTTGAATTTCAAAACCACACTTTTACTCTACGCCAACTTACCTCTGCCTTTGGGATAAAAGGTTTCCCTTCTTATGGTTTTCTGAATGAAAATGCTCAAATTATCACAGTGGTTCCCGGTTATATTAAAAAAGATATGTTTATGAATATTTTGAGATATATACATCTGAAATGCTATGAAAAACAGATAAGTTTTGATGACTTTGTAAAGGGGAAAAGTAATTGTAAATAGAAACAGTTTGCAATCTGTTTGTGTAACATCAGCTAATGTAGTTCATAATATTAAAAGCGTAAAGTAGAAAAGGAATATGGTTGATGAAAAGGTTTTACTCTCGCTGAAATACTGGTTCACTGAATATGTAAAGGGATTCTATTCAGAAGACGCTGATTTCCAGCAAAATATAGATATGAAGGTAGAGCATACCAGACGAGTCTGCCAAGAGATTATAGATATAGGAAGAAGTTTAAATCTGAGCCAAAAAGAACTTTTCCTGGCAGAAGCAATAGCACTATTACACGATGTTGGTCGCTTTGAACAATATGCACATTATCAAACATTTGTGGATTACTACTCCGAAGATCATGCAGAACTTGGCGTAAAAATAATTAGAAATAATGATATCTTAACAAACTTGGATAAGCCGATATGCGATTTAATTCTGCGAACAATCTTATATCATAATAGAGCAGAGCTTCCAAAAGATGAAACCGAGAGATGTTTATTCTTTAGTAAATTACTCCGTGATGCTGATAAATTAGATATTCTCCGGGTTGTAACCAACTATTACCAGAAAAATAATGGACGACGGAATGAAGCAATAGAACTTAATTTGCCAGATTTACCAGGAATTTCTGACAACATATATGCTGATTTATTGGCAGAAAGAATTGCTAAAGCTAAAGACCTAAAGACTCTTAATGATTTTAAATTGTTTCAAATGGGATGGATTTATGATGTAAATTTTACTCGGACTTTTCAACTCATACGAGAAAGACACTACTTAGAAAAGATACGGGATGCTCTACCAAAAACTGAAAGGGTATTAAAAATCTACTCAAAGATTAAAACTTTTCTTGACGAAGGGTGTCAGGAAATATATTAAACATCTTGATTTTCAACAAATTACTAAACAGTTTTCTAAAAGACTTAGTATAAGCAAAATCATATTGCCATAGTTACTACTGGGAGCATAATATAGTTTACTTTATTTTTAAGAATTATAGTGGAGTGCGAAAACGACTCCCCTATCTATCGGGGAGGAACTTTTCGCCTATGATAATATGCTGAAAGTTCGTCCTCCCGACTAGTCGGGAATCCTTGTTTCAGCACTCCGCTTTTAATCGGTATCATGTATTGGATACAGAATTTTTATGCCCCCAGTAATAAAACACAAATAGAGTTTACCTACTCCTCGTTAAGTATTCTCTTTAGATTTTTACAATAAATCTCTAAATCTTTTTTAGAGAATAACACGAATCTTACTTCTTCAAATCCCGTTAGTCCCGATATATCGGGATTCTCTAACGGGACAAATTCATTATTCTGTAGGAAATCAATTACAGTTTTGAGAGCAATTCTACTTGCTTTTTCAATCGGAAAACGATATGCACCAGTGCTTATTGACGGGAATGAAATTTTTTTAATATTATTTTCTTTTGCAAGTTTTAATGAATTAATATAGCAGTTTCTAAGCAGATTATCTTCATTTTGATTTCCTCCACGCCAGATAGGACCAACGGTATGGATTACATATTTTGCTTTTAAGTTTCCGCCTGTGGTAATAACTGCTTCACCGGTTGGGCATATTCCTTGTTTTCTTCTTATTTCCTTACATTCTTCAAGAATTTTTGGTCCGCCAGCACGATGAATTGCACCATCCACACCGCCTCCACCTAAGAGTGAGGAATTCGCAGCGTTTACAATTGCGTCTGTTTTTTCTTCTGTTATGTCGCCCTGTAAAAGGATTAATTTTGCTTTGCCAATTTTTGTTTCCATATAACTTCTCCAGGTTGTATAATTCCAATTTCGCATAACGGTTTATGCGACACGCCGTTCTTCTATTTACCGCTTAACTATCACAAACCAATAGAACCTGAAATTACCTGCGACTTTTGTTTGAAGACAAGGCGTGTGCATTTTGTTATCGGAAGTTTTACAATTATTTACATATAATCAAATAAAGTTTTTTGCTTTTCTAACTCAACTTTTTTATTTCCTTTTATCTTAGCAACTTTACCATTTAATCTTTTTAATATGATGTTATAATATTCATTGGAAATTTCAATTGTTATGAATTTTCGTTTCATTCTCTGGGCAACTGCCACAGTTGTTCCTGTACCTCCGAAAGGATCTAAAACCAAATCATCTTCATTAGAACTTGTTTTTATAATTAGTTCTAATAAATCTTCTGGCATCTGACAAGGATGTTTTCCTATTCGTTCTTTAAAAGTGCCGCAAACTCTTGAAAATTGCCAAACATCGTCGGGAATTTTTCCTAATGGATTTGCTCGTTTATCTTTATAGATAAGTTGTCTTGCAGAAGGAACCCTGATAATTTTATCGTTAAATGTAAATCTTTCTTTATCTTTAGTAAAATATAAGATGTGGGTATGTGAACGATTAAATTTTTTCCTCTGATTTTGCCCAAAAGTGTAGTACCAGATAATCCAATTTCTATAATAAAAACCTGTTTTTTTTAAAATTACATTTATCTCTGCCGCGAATTCATCACCAATTGCAATGTATATTGTACCATTATTTTTAAGTAATCTATATGTTTCTTTTATCCATTTTTCTGACCAGTTATAGTAGTCTTCATACGACATATTATCATTATATACATCATATTTTATTCCTATGTTAAAAGGTGGATCTGCAAATACTAAATCTACAGATTTGTCTGGAAATGTTTTCATAATTTCTATGCAATCGCCCAAATATACTTTGTTAATTTCCATTTTTATTTCTCCAAATTGAACAACTGACAAGGTTTTATCTTAAATTGTAATTTTGTAGGGTCTGGAGTTCCACCTTTTCTTTGCATAGTAATTTTTCCAATGTGTAAACTTCCTCGTGGTGAAATGCAAACTTCACCTTTTCCAAAAAAATTCATTACAGTGTTAATATCATTAAGTGTCCAAGTTGTTGTGTTGTTTTCTCTGTTAAGTCTTGTAACTAACATCCAATCAACAGATAATCCATCTCTTCCCCGGATTATATCGCTTATTATTGCAATTCTGTTTCTCTCAAAGAATCTGATAACTTTATTTTGGATTATTTCTGGCATTTCGTTTAAGAACAAGCGTCTTTTATCTCTGAATTTTTTAATACCTGTCTTTTTTGCATATTTTTTTGGGTTTAGTTCTCCTGTAAAAAGTTTAAGCCAAAATGAAATATCATCATCAAATTTCCACATTTCTTGATAGTTTGCAATAGATCTTTTATCAATTTGATTATAATCGGCATTTTTATTTGCTTTCTTTAAGGATAAATTCTCAATTTTAAGTATATTTCCAATCTTTATAATAATACTTATCTGGGCATCGGCTTTTTTGAATTTTACAAATTGCTCATACTCTTCTTCATTAACACCAAACTTACATAAATCGCTTTTCTTTATCCTGGTGGGAACTTGAATTGCTTTTACAGAATTTAGTTTTTTAATATTATACCCCATAATTTTAAGCCATTCTTGTGCTTCTTCATCCTTTTTCCAATCGTTAAACTTTTTACAAATAGCTTTTTCGTTTGCAAATCCACCTTTTGCAGTTCTTGAACCAAGTTCTGTTTTATTCATATTTTTACTTCCCTAATCAAAATTTACGATAACGCTGTGAGTGCCGTGGAATCGGTAGATTCCGCCCAAGACGAACCGACCAAAGTTTGAATCGGACGATTCAAACAAAAGCAAACCACTAACCCTAACCGCCGATACGTTGTTAGCGGAAGTTCAAAATATTCAACAATTATCCTGAATCATCGAGTTTTGCTAAACTTAAAAGACCTGAAACCTCGTTAAATTTACATTTTCTGATGTCCAGACTGTTTTCTTTCTCTAATTTTTTTAAAATAATATTGTAAACAGAATGAAATCTGTCACCCACAATTATTCCTTTCAAACACTTTTCTATATTAATATAATCGAAAATTATATTCTCATCTTTTACTCTCTTTAATAATCTAAATTCAGCTTCATCACGATAATCAATAATTTTTGTAAAAAAAAGTTTTTTATACTTTTTTTCAAAAAATTTGTCACAAAACGTATCTAAAGGAGTCTGTTTTAGTTCGTTATAGTTAATATCAAAATCTAACAGTGGAAAGGGTTTCTCAATATATCTAACAGCCTCAAATTTATAGGTTTTATCTATTAAATTATTAAGAGCTTGCTTTGAAATTACTAAACATATTCCCTCGTGGTTTTCACCATATTGTGACCACATTCTTGAACGAAGATAGCCTTTGGTTTGACTGTCATTATTGGAACAAAAACAAGCAATTTTACTTTCTTTCTGTTTTAGATTATTAAGAAGAGTTTTAGCTTTATTTTTGAGTTTTTTGTCTGTTTTAGAATATCCAAACATATGATAAGTAAAAATAGGTCCTTTGTATTCCATCGGATCATTCATTTTTTCTAAAGGGGATAACCTTAATTTTAAATTTTGTAATATTTTTTCAAAGAACACTTTCTTCTTAGTGTAATGGAAAATAGCATCTTCTAAATCTACAAATTGTTCAAATTTCATTTTAATTTTTATTTAATTTTAATATAGCTTTCAACAAGTTCGGCAAAAATTATCACAACAAGTTTATTATTAGATATAACATTTTTAATATCTAGATTTTTCTCGCTATCAAATCCTGGTGAATCTTTTTCTTCATTATATATTGGATTAGCTCTCCACAAATAAATAGGTATTTTCTTATTCAATTGAAGTTTGCAATTATAATTATATTCTAAGCTCGAATATCCTGTGTTTTCTTTATTAATATTATATGTTTGAGAACTTCCATATAGAGTTTGATTTTTTAATGTAAAAGCTATGAAATCTCCAGTATCGTGTTGAATGATATTTAAAAAACTTTTTGATGGCTGTAATATGAGTGGGTTATATTCATAATTATTTATACAATGACCATTTAAGAAATGTTGTAAATAAATATTAACTTGATAATTATCAGCAATTTTAAAAGTCAGTCTGTAAAGATTAAGACCAAGAACTTCGAAGGCTGAGTAAATATCTTCTGATGATAATGGTGTGTTATTATAAGAAAAAAAAGAATCTGTTGTGTCTTCAGCATTTATCAAGTTAATAAAAGTGATACTGATGAAAATACAAAATAATAATTTTCTCATATTAATCTCTCCTACTTATTTTATTAAAATCAAATAAAACTCTTTTTAATTTAACTGAATTTCCGCTAACGTTTCCAAGGCATATGGAGTGCCCCAAAGGGGCATTTTTCATTTTACATATGCACCGTGTTATCTGCCGTTATTACTTCTTTGATTATCTCTAGATATCTCATCAAGTGCCCAAGAAGCTCTCAAACGGACTTTTTCGTCAGGGTCATTTAATGCCTTCTGTAGGGCCGGAATTGCAGGTTTAGCACTTGGTCCAATCGTTCCCAATATCTCTGCAACATAATATCGAATTCTCCAATCCTTACGTTCTAAATAGGGTATAATATCGTGTACAGCGCCTTTTGCTTTAGGGCCTAATTTCTCTAATTCTACTATCGCTTGCCAACGCACTGCTTCATCAGAATGGCCTAAATTATTCACTAGTGCTTTTAATGTATCTTCAAGCACTGCATTAACAGTTTTCTCAAATATTTCATTTAATTTTTCCTTATCTTCTGCAGGCAATAAACTAAGAGCCTTCTTATTCAACTCCTGCATTGTACTAATCTCGTCCTCCGTTAGAGCAGTATATCCATCTTTATTAAAACGGTTTTGCAGAGTTATAAGTTGCTGTTTTTCATTTTCAGGCAACAAATTTATGGCTTTTTGCGTCAGTTCTCTCATCAGATTTATATCGTTTTCTTCCATGGATGAAAATGCTTCACGAACTTCGTTTTCTGCAATCAGTTTTGGCAAATTCTTAGATTGTCTATTTCCAAAATAATCACCTGTGAATACCCTCACCATAGCCAATATTAATATAATTCCCAAGACTACTAGTATTTTTTTCCAAGTCCAATATTTTTTCTCGTTAAATTGCTCCATATTAAATCCTTTCACAAATTTATTATTTATACCTTCATATCTTTAAATAATGGCAGATAACGTTTGAAGTATGCCACGCCATCCGTCACAAATAACCAAACTTTTTAATACTAACTAAAACCAAAACAAACCACAAAACTTTAAAATGAAGTCTGGCGTGGATGCTTTTGTTAGGTGAAACATTAACCCAATTAATTTTTTAATTCTTCAAAAAATCTTCTTCATTCGCTTGAAACCAAAGTATATAGCGACCAAAATAATTATAACCAAGGAGAAATTTATTTCGCTCATTATTATTTATTCCTGCTTTTATCATTTCGAGACCAATAATATAGTGTTTTGTATATTTTTCAGGTAATTCTGGGTGAATCTTATCAAGCAAATCATTATTCACTAATTTTGCTTCTTTTATCGCAGTGTTAAGTAAATTGATAATTTGCTTTTTATCGGAAGGTGTGATATTTTGGAATTCAAGAGAATCTCCTATGATACTCGATGTTCTTATAAGTAGCAATGCAGAATCTGAATTAATTCGCGAATTTTTGAAATGACTAATACTATCTAAATCATTTTGATTAATAATTACTATCTCATCAGATTCTTTGTTTAAAAAAACATAATATGGCCATATTATTGATTTCGCGGTAACAACTACTTCTCCAAAACATAACCAACTGACAAAACCATTCTTTCTAGCATAGTCCCAATTAAAGTAAAGCAAAAAGTAAATCAATGGAATAAGGTAAATTGCTAAGAGTATATAAATAACAATTCTAATTATCTTTTTTTTCATTTTCTGTCTACTTTTAAATACACTACATGTAGTTATTTAATCTTATTGTCCCTAACGTACGTGCACACGCCAGGTACTTTATTGTACATAACTAACCTTTAGTTACATAGATTTGTTGCGTTATAACCTCAATATGGGAGTTATGGCGCTACCTTTAGTCATCTTTTTCTACGAACAAGAAATCCAATACACTTCTAATATTATCCATACCTTTATTTGTTACATGAGTATAAATCCCGTAGGATTAAATCCGTCAGTCCCGATTTGATCCCCGAGTACTAGGGGTCTCGGAGCTGGCGGATAAATTTCTGTTTTTATAATTTTTACTTCTCATCCTTAAATAATTATTCTATTTAATATCCTTTTTGCAAAAAAAAATGTCAAATATTTTATTATTTTTTCCGGAAAATTCCATAAGAAGTATAAATATTTTGAAAAGAAGAATGGATAACAAACCTGGGATATGATTAGATATCACCCGATAGGTGAGACAATAATGTTCTTCAGCCAAAGAGACCTTACGGATGTCCGCCCAGACCCGATTTATCCCCGATACATCGGGGAGCTGACAGATGACTTTAGTCATCTTTTTTTGTATAAGCGTGGATATTTATATCCTCGTAAGTATTTTTATTTTTTATTTTTTCTACCTACCAATTTACCATTTCTCACTTCAATAAAAGCACATTACAGAATCTCTTATGAAAATTCTGGGGGTATGCCTTGCATCAAGACAACTCCAGCACTTTTTTAACTAACTTCTCAATTCCTCTACTGATATAAGCAATGCTTGGACCCAACATATATGCAGGTGTAGTAACAATGTTATTGTCTTCATCAACGACAATTTCATCTACTGGACAATTGATATGCTGTACTCCGAGTTTTTCAATTATGTTCGCTGTTCCTTCATCATCACCAATAGTAATTTTCGGGTGGAATTTTCCAAGTACTTTGGCAGCAATTACAGGTGAGATACACATAAAACCAAGTGGTTTTTTACTTTTATGCAGTTCCAAAATTATTTTTTCTAAATCGGGATTAACACTTAAATTTTCTCCTTTTACAGAAAAGTCACACAAATTTTTTGCGACTCCAAAACCACCAGGTATGATAAGTGCGTCTAATTCATTTGGTGAAATATCTTTGATGTCTTTTACCTGTCCTCGAGCTATTCTTGCAGATTCAACAATTGTATTTCTTGTTTCGTTCTTAACTTCCTCATTTGTGATGTGATTAACAATATTCATTTGCTCTGAATCAGGAGCCATCATAATAATATTTGCAGACGCTTTATCTAAATAGAGTAAAGTTAGAGTTGCTTCGTGTATTTCGCTTCCGTCCAGCCAGCCAGAACCAGCAAGGACTACACCTACTTTTTTGTTAGTATATAATGCCATAGTCTCTCCTATATTGTAATCTAATTTTATGAGATATGCAAAATTATATTTCTAACTCACCCTCGGTCCCTCTCTTCAAAGAGAGGGATGACTCCGAATTTCCCTTCTCTTTGAAAGAGAAGGGGTTAGGGGTTGAGTTGAAAAATTGAATTCTTACATTCTGATTCAATATTCTTGAAATTTTTCTATTTTGCAGATCTCATGTAATCTAATTTTGTATTAATTTATCAATAAACTTCATCATACTTTCGTAATGAGTACCTTTCCAATAAATCTTATTACAGTTAGGGCATATTTTAAATTCTTTCTGCCATTCTTTAACTTTTTTTGGAATTCTATCAATAATTTTTTCTTTGCTAACTGATTTCAAGTTTGTATTGCATATCATACATCTTGAAAATGGTTTTATATTTTTGGTAAGGTCAAATCTGTTTAATATCAGTTTTAATTGCTTTTTTGGATCTGTGCTTAAAATACAATATCCATGTGTTATGTCTTTGATTTTAAGAAGCTCTCTACTTCTACTTAATATAATTCTTTTTTCAGATTTAGAAATACTTCTGATTTGATTTGAAGTATAACTATTTTGATAAAGTGTATCAAATCCGAGCATCCTTAAATACCGAGCCAATTTTCCCAGATGCACATCAGCAATAAATTTTATTTGTCGTAAAGGTATTGGTCGCAATTTTGATATATTTTGTATGTTTAATGATTCAAAAACAGGATATACAGAAATGTCATCTCCATTTTGAACAATATAATTAAAATCAACAGCGGTGTTATTAGAAAGAATGAAGTCAACTTGAGTATGAGGAATTCCCAAAGACTCAACCATATCTTTGATTGATGGATGATTTTTAAATGAGTGAGAAAATCTTATTTTTCTTTTATCTAATGGCAGAAAATCGTTTAATTCTTCATAAAATCTCAAATGTACTGTTTTCATTCAAGTTTTAAACATTTTTGATAGTGATGGATTTCTCTAACAGAATTCCATATATCGGTCAATACCACCAGTTAGTATAAAATGTAGTAAAATACCAGTCCGATACATTCCCTCTTTTGGCTACTTCAAACCTAAATATTTTCTGATATGTTTGACCAACCTATCATCAATCTCATTGTGTCGTGGAACGGGTTGTTTCAGACCCGTGTCTGGATTCAAATAAATGTCATGTTTTTCCCATGTCTCAAAAGAATACATCCCTCCGTCATGAGCTGACGGAAGAGATCTTTCCGTTTCATATGATTATTTCTTTCACTGTGTAGTGTTCCGGCACATCATTCATAGCCATTAAATAATATGCATCTTTAATATTTTCTTCGAGTTCTTCAAGAGTTTCCCCCTGTGTCATAATTTCAGGATGCTCAAGAAGTTTGCCCAGCCAAAATCTGTCTGATTTCCAGTAAATTATTGTCATTTTTGTTTTTGGCATTTTTTTCTCCAGGTATAAATATAAATTATGATAGCCTAGCAACCTGTGACTATCTTGTGGTCTCTTTTTGTTAAAATAATTATTGCATTTAATATACCTGTAAGTAATGCAACATATGCGAAAGCTAAAATAATAGATGCTGGTCTTTTTGTGATAATGGAAATAATAGGTGAAAATCCGATAATGAAAATTGGTGTAGTTCCTAATTTATGAATAATGAGTGCAATAATTACAGCAGGTATAAGACTTATTAGCAATTCAAATGGAATGTAGTAAGCAAAAATGCCGATTGCACTTGCAGCACCTTTACCACCATAAAAATTGTGGAAGATTGGGAAGCAATGACCAATTATGCCAAATGATGCGGCAATGATTGTATTTGTTGGACTTAGTCCAATTAATCTTCCAACCAAAACAATAACAAGTGTTTTCAAGGCATCTAATATCCCAACGATAATACCATATTTTTTGCCGACATTTAGTGCGACATTATAAGCTCCTGCATTCTTTATATCAATATTGCGAATATCCTTACCCGCAACCTTCTTTGTAATGATATAACTAAAAGATATTGAACCGAAAAAATAAGCTGCTATTGCTAAAATAAAGGTTAAAAGTGTTTCATCCATTAAGCCTCCTATTATCTAACTAAGAACAAATGAGATATGCGAAATAGGCAAATATGATTTAGTTTTCATTGTTGAGATTAAGCCACAAATTTACCTCAACCTCTAACTCCTTCTCCTACAAGGAGAAGGAGAATCTTGTCTTCCTCTCCTTTTAGGAGAGGATTGAGGTGAGGTTAAAAAAAACCTATTTTGCAGATCTCATCTAAGAACAAATGTAATTACCCACGCTTTGGGTCCGAGATGAACAACTTCAACAAACCTTAACTTGCCTATAACCATCTTTTCAAAATTTATTTCATTCTTTACTTGCTCTTTTAAATTTTGAAGAGCATCTGATTTATTCTCTTCCGTATCATATAAAGTAACTAATTTAATCTTCTCTAAATTATATTTTTTCATTTTTGATTTTATGTTGTCAATTATTATTTTATTAACTGCAGAAAAAGTTCTTGCTTTACCTATAGGTATCATTTTTGGATCATCTTCTTCTCCAAATAAACCGACGATTGGAATAATTCTTAATAATGAACCCATAAGAGATTTTGCTTTTCCAATCCTACCTCCACGATATAGGAAATTTAAATCAGGCAATACCAGGTATGTATATGTTGTTTCAATAACCTCTTTTATAAGTTTTTCTACATCATTAATATCATCAATATCTTGTAAAATTTCTGTAAGTCTAATAAGAATTGAGCCAACACCTGAAACAACTTGTTTGGTATCAATATTAATAATAGGAATAATATCTGCATATTCTTTTCTGACTAATTCCGCCATCTGGAAAGTTGCGGCAGACATATTACTTCCCATTACAACATGTATGATGATATCATATTTGTTTTTATTTTCTTCAATGACTTCAACCAGGTCTTTTTTTACAAGAGCTTGTGAATGGACTGAAATCTTTTCTTTCTTGAAATGATTAATTAGATACTGTGCTGTAAATTCTTCACTTTCGCGATATTCTTTATCATTGATTATTACAGGATATTTAAGAAACTTAATATCTTCAAATTCAATTTGATTATTTGCCATCCCGAGATTATCACCGGTTATAATTAATATTTTCTTTTTCATTGGATATTTCCTCATATAGTATTATTTTCTTATTGCTTTATAATTCAAAGACATTTAGCAGCTCTTCACCAAGCATATCAATGATTTTTACAGCAACTTTGCATTTTGATGAATTAACTTCAATTTCATATTTGCCTTTTACTAAATCATTTTTCCTTTCTGGAACATCAGAATATACAATATGGAAGGTTTTACCATCATAGTTGTTGTCAATTAAGACTGTATCTATCATACTTCTAAAATCAGGAATTTTTACTTTGAAGAGTTTATTATCAATATTTAATCGCTCAATTATTGTTGGTGATATAAATTCTTTAATTTTTATGACAGCCAACCTGTCATTCTGAGCGGAACGAAGAATCTCTATTCTTGCTTCTGCTGGTTTGTGAATTAAGAAGTTACCATATTTCTTGTCTGTCTTTAATTCAATCACCTTGATTTTATTCACTGGATGCGTTTTATTCCATCTTTCAATTTCCGGGTCAACTGCTAATTCTTTGCCAAGACAGACAATAGTTATATCTCTATCTTCATCGGGTCTTTTCTTTAGTTCATCCTGAAGAAGTTGTAAATCTAAAAGGGTTAATGGATGATTGAAATCTATAATTTTCACTAAGTTCTTTCCCAAATATCCGTCAAAAAATGCATCAGTTTTTATCCTTTGAATGCCAATATGTTGGACAGCAAGTTCAATTGCTTCTGTTTTTAAAAGTTTAAGGTCATAATCATTGACTTTGTAAATAGCAAAGGAATAATGATTTTTACTCATTTTTTGCCTCCAATTTTAACTGTGCTGTCTGTATGGCTTTATGCAATTTTTCGGCAAATAATTCTTTTGAAGGCAACTTTGTTAAATATTCGGCTACTCTTATTTTGTCTTCGGGTAAGAACAATAATTTAATCTGTTCTTTTCCCTTTTCAGTACATAGTATTAGACCAACAGGTGGATTTTCACCTTCAAGCATTTCATATCTTTCTAAATATCTTAGGTATAATTCCATCTGTCCTTTATATCCTGCTCTAAATTTGCCGAGTTTTAAATCTATTACTAAAAAGCATTTTAATTGTCTATGATAAAACACCAAATCCATATAATAATCAATATTATCAAGAGTGATTCTTTTTTGTCTTGCCACGAAGTAGAAATCCTTTCCTAACTCAAGGATGAATTTTTCAAGAGCGTTCAATATTGCTTTTTCTAAATCCCTTTCACTATAAGTATCACTGAGTTCTAAAAAATCCAGCACATAAGGATCTCTAAAAACCAATTCTGGTGTAATCTTATCTTGTTCTTTTAATTCCTTTAACTGCATTTTTATGGTTTCTTCAGGAAGTCTTGATAAAGCAGTTCTTTCGTAAAGCATACTGTCTATTCTTCCCTGAAGAGTTCGGGTGCTCCATTGTTCTTTCAGACATAATGTAGCATAGAATTCTCTTTTTAGTTCATCATTAATATAAATAATTTCTTTGATATGAGTCCAAGTTAATCTATTAAATTGTCTCCGCACCGCGGAGACAATTGGATATTTCTCATAAAACTTAATCATATGTCTTAAATTTTTAAGAGAAAAACCTCTCCCATATTTCAATGTTAATTCTCCACTCAATGCAGAGACTATTTGTTTTCCATATTCAGCCCTTTCTGATTTTATTATCTCCTCTTTGATGGTTTTACCAATATTCCAATAAAGTAGTACCATCTCTTCATTAATTGTGATAGCAACTTTCCTTCTTGCCTGCTCAATTAAGACAGAGATTTTTTCAAAAATGTCCTTACTTCCTACAATATCATTCACCAAAGAATCCTTTCTTTTTACCCTCTTTAATCTGCTCCTTTATAATTTTGGCTATTCTTTTAGCGGTTGTCTGAATTGCACCTTTGTTTATATCACAGCCAATCCAACGTCTACCAAGTTTCTGTGCAACGGCAAGTGTTGTGCCTGAACCACAAAAACAATCAAGGACTATTTCATCCTGGTTAGAAGATGCTTTGATTATTCGTTCAAGTAAGGCTTCAGGTTTTTGGGTTTGAAACCCAATCCACTCTGATGAAACTATTCCTAATCCTGGTATATCATCCCATATATTATCGACTGGTATTTCCTCTATCACAAAATTTCCTTCTTGTCTTCTATAATACTTAACAGCAAGATTTCCTGTTGATGATTTTATTATTTTATTTTCTTGGTCTATTATGATTTTTCCATTATACGGCGCGTATAATCTACCTTCTTTGTATAGGTTAAATAAACTTTCAAAAGAATAAGTCCCGGGGTCAGAGGTTCTAAAAAATCCCTTTTCATCTTTCATATATTTCTTTTTTGCTTCTTCTAATGTAAGTTTATTTGTCTTTCTAGGTTGATTCCATATAGCATTTTCACCTCTTGTATAAAGTAAAATATACTCAGCACTGAACGGTAAAAATTCTGCATGAGCTTTCATGCCACGAGGTATTTGCCTTCGCCAAATAATCTCATTCCTAAAATTTTCATGGCCAAAAATTTCATCCAGTAGCGGTTTAATATAATGAACAACCCGATGATCTAAATGTACATAAATGCTTCCTGCATCACTTAATAATTCTTTGAGAAGCATCAGTCTCTCATACATAAACTGCAAATAAGTATCATTATTCCAAATATCAAAATACATTGTCTGTTGCAAAACCGAGGCTTCGTCTTCTTCTATTCGCCCTAAATTTTTTAATCCACGCAGTTCAACTTTTCTTACATAATCCGCACCACTTTTGAAAGGCGGGTCAATATAAATCAGGTCAATTTTGCCTCTAAAGCCATTTTCTAAAAGAGTAGCCAGAACATCTTTATTATCTCCATGAAGAAGTAAATTATGCCAGTTCTCTTTTAAGTTTTCATATTTTATACTGTCTATTGCATAATGTTTACTGTCTACTGTATTCAGTGGGTCAAAAACTTCTACAATTTGAGCAGGAAAGCCTTTAACATAATCAAGCGGTTTTTTCCCAATCCAGTAAAGCATTGGTCTGCCTTTGGCTGGGGTTATTTTAACTTGTTTATCCTTCATTTTCTTCCTCTTTAATAATTCGCTCGGGCAATTTAATTCTTTCTAATCGTTGCTGGATTAATTTCTTATCAGGTAATTTTGTTTTAAATGATGCAATTTTTATGGGCTTATATGCCTTACTTAAAGCAAAACGGACTATACTCTCTTTTTTAGTTCTGCATAATATCAAACCTATTGATGGATTTTCATTAGTGAGTTTAACAAGTTCATCAAGGGCTGCGAGATAAAATTGCATTTTACCTACATACTCTGGCTTGAATTTGCCAATTTTTAGTTCAATAGGAATAAGACAATTTAGCTCTCTATGAAAAAAAAGCAAATCAATTCTAAATTCTTCGTTCGCAATTATGATAGGATATTCTTCACCTATAAAAGATAAATTTTTGCCAAATTCCAGGAAAAAATCTCTAAGATTGTTAAGTATTGCTTTGCGAAGTTCTTTCTCGGAAAAAGTTTCTGAAAGGTCTAAAAATTCTAAAACATATTCGTCTTTTAGATGTCTGTGAATATCGTGTATAGGTATATTTAACTTGTCTCTTTCTAATTTTATAAGGTTTTTTGTGTTTTTAGATAGCACAAATCTTTCAAAATAAGCAGAGTCAATCTGCCGACGCAATTCTCTATATGACCATCTTTCTTTAATAGACATTTTAAGATAAAATTCTTTCTCTTCCATTGTCTCCGTTTTATCTAATATAAGCACATTGTTTGACCAACATAATTCTCCAGACAGTGTCTGGAGAATTGGTTTACCACGATAAATTAGATAAAATTTTTTCATATACCACAAATTCTGTACAGAGAATCCTCTCTGTTCAGGATATTTCATCCTTAAATCCTGCGAGAGTTTTTCTACCACACCATCTCCCCATTTGGCATCTTCTTGAAGTCGCACAATTGCTTTGCCAATAAACCGATAAAGTTCAATAAGGACTTTATTAACAGTTGTAATTGCTTTGTGTTTGCTTTCCTCAATTCTATAGACAATTTCAGAAAGTGAGTTTTTGTAATCTTGATGTTGCTTTTTGGTAATGGATAACTTATTTGACTTTTCCGTATTTACCTCGTGAGATAAATCAGTATATCTTATGCGGTGAACCCTGCGAGATGTCGCTATCTATCTCACGGGGTGAATATATCGCTTCTCTAACTTTTTCAACCCACCCAAAGGCGAGTTGATTACCTTCGGTTTCCAAGATTTCATACTTTAGTTTTTTCTTATTCAAGTTTTCTATTTTTTTCATCTCTTTTTCTTTTGCTTCGTCTTTAAATGGTTCACCTTTTATCTCAATAATCAGCATTTTACCATTTTTCTTTCTTATCAAAAAATCAGGTGAGTAGTTATGGTAATTACCGTCTTTACCCCTGTATTCAAAGAGAAAATCAGTCTTCTGAGGGTCATTAATTCCACCAGTAAAGTAAATATCCTCAACATCTGCTGGGTCTTCATTTAAAGTTGTAAGAAGCCATATAAAAAATTCTTTTTCAGGATTAGAATCAAATTTATAAGGGTTATAATGAAACCCAAAATTTCTTTTATTTAATTTCTTGAATTCCTCATACTTTTTAAGCAAATGTTCTTTATCTTTGTGATATATTATTTCTGTTATATAATCCCCATCTTCCTTACTGAAACCAGCAGTCTTTACAAGCGCCAATGCTTGCTCAACTTCTTCTTCAACAATTTTATAATTCCTTATCTTTTCTTCAACCTGTTTTTTAATTTCATGAGCATTATTTTCAGATATTTCTTTATCAGGATATAAACTCTTTAATTTTTTATATACTTCCATAAGCGGTAATCTATACAGGGATGATATTTCAACTGCAAAATTATAAATATCAATAAAATCTTCCTCTATAATGAGTTTCTCATCTTTTTGTATTATCAACACACCTTTTCTGTCAGGAATATCTTTTAAGTCATAGATTATTTTTTTAGGTATCGCTGTTGATATTTCTGGTTTTTTTCGAAGGATCCTTTGGAGAATTTCTAATTTATCTATGTTGATTTTCTTTTCAATTGGAATAACTTTTCTTATTTTCTTTTTAAGTAATATATCAGGAATTTCTGTCTTTTTTAAAACTAATCTGCTTTTTATTATATTCTGAGAAGCCGAGTTTAATTCCTGTAAAGTTTCGCCAAATGTTTCTTTAAGTTGTGAATCCAAAATTTTTACATTTTTCTTTGACAGATATATTTTAGCTTTATGAGTGTTCTCACGAATTTGTCTTAAACATCGTGATGCTGCTTGAAGACAAAAATTATTACTTGCTTTTAACTCTCTTGCTAAAGCAGTTGAAAACAGAGAAAGACAATTCCATCCTTCAGTCCCTTTATTAACAAGAAGAAAAACACGATAAGTTATAGATGGGTCGTTAATTCTATTGTCAAACAAATCTTTTATTTCATCTCTTGATTCATTATGCACTTCTAAAACAATTGAGGGGTCTTGTCCAATTTCAAGTAGCGTCTTTTCTACTATAGGTTTAGCATTTTGTAAGTCATCAATTTGGGGAAAATAGATAGCAAGTTTAGAAGGTGAACCATCATAAATTTTAACATCTTTATAATTTTTGAAAAAGTCAATAATTAAATCTTTAATAAATTGTTCATCTGTAACATCTGGATAAGCAACAATATTACCTTTTACATCTTTCAATATTCCATCTTCAATTCCTTGTGATAATCCATACCAATAAATTACATCTTTTAAAATTTGTCTTTTATAGTATGGTGTACCTGTTGTATTTACTACCACCAATACATTTGTCTTATCCGCAAGATAATCAACAGTTTGTCTTACTCTTTTCAATACTCCCGGCTTAAAAATCTTTTCTCCTGTTTCTTTATCTCTTACCCATTTACCTATTAAAGCATTCCCATAAGTATGGTGAGCCTCATCTGAAAATATTGCAAGATTTGGCAGTGATGCTATTGTTTGAAGTCTTTGATTAGCTATAAACTCTTTTCTATCCTCTGTTGCAAATTCACCTCTTGAAAATAGATTACCTTTTATATCTTCCTTTCTAATTCTTATCTTTTCTGTATTTGTAACAATAATATTAAAACTACTTTTTTTAATTATCGGAATATCCTTTTCTCCATCACGAGTGTAAGTTAGTTTCAATGATGTGATAAATTCTTTATATAAACGTGCAGGAAGAATTTTTTCATAAGGAACATCAGAGAGTTCTTTTAATGCTCCTAATATAGTTTTACCAGGAGCGAAAACTAAAGCATTCTTAACAAAATTTTTATTTTCAGGATATTCAAGTGCCATTGCAAATTCAGAAGCAATAATCGTCCCAATTAAGATAGTTTTACCTGCTCCCATTGCCAGTGCTAAGATATAGCTGGGATAACTTAAATTCATTGTTTCTCTCAGAGCATCCAATCTATATTTCTTAACGAAGTCATCATCATTTTTTATTTTTTCAAATATTGAATCTATTCCTCCTTTGCTCATAATTTTTATTAAGTCTTCTTGAGAAATAGAGATATTAAGAGCTTTAAAAAGTTCTACAGGCTCATTGTATAATCTTTTATACAAATTAAAAATATGAGGTATTTTCTCCACTAACCTTAAATACCAGTAAGTCTCAAATGCTTCAAGTTGTGCTTTTCTTAATCGCCAATTTCTTGTTTCAGAATGTAGATTGAAATTAAGTATTTCAGATATAATAGGATATTCTGATTTATAATTTGATTTTCTCCACTTAACAACCTTTGATTGTAGTTCTTTGTATAGATTCATTATAAATATTCTCTTTTATAAAATTTAATATTACATCTCCCAAGTTCTAACAAAAACATTTGTAAATTATCAATAATTCTCTGTTCAAGTTCTCTTTCAGTGTATTTATGGGTTTCTGGAATTTTCAAAAATTCTAGTATATACGGGTCTTTTATAATATCCTGTTCTTTTTCTATAATCTGTCCTTTTGTAGCAAGTTCCAGCACACTCTTTTTGTCTTTACTTAAAGCGATTCTTTCAAAAAGCATAGAGTTTATCTGCCTTTTAAGCTCTCTTACTGACCAATTTTCTTTGATACACTGTTTTTCATAAAAGCTTTTTGCTAAATCATCTGATACACCTAAAAGTTCTACACAATGACTCCATGATAATTTGCCAGACAGTGTCTGGCATTTCGGGTATTCTATATAAAGCAATCTCATATATTGAAGATTACTTCTACTAAATCCTCTACCGTATTTTAATTTCAAATCCTTGGATAATCTCCTTATTAACTGGATTCCATAATCCGCTCTTTCTTTACCCTTTTGTTCATATTCCACAATTCTTTTTCCTATTTCCCAATAAGTTTTGACCAAAATGGTATTGATAGTTTTTGCAACCTGCTTTCGTGACTCCTTCAATAATTGTCCAATAGAATCAACCAACTGGTTATATCTCTGGAAGAAATCTTTTTTCGCCACGGTTTTATTCTGTCTTGTATTCATAAATTTATTTAACCTACCTAATTACCAGCAATTGTGGTTGATTGCCCAATAGAATCATTTTAAATTAATTTCCGTTGCTATGGTAATTTCATAGAGAAGCACCTACTCAAATGTAATATAATAATGATATCTATTCTGCCCCCCATAATATTTTTCAAATTCAATATCCTCAAATTTTGATTTTAAAATAGGTAAAAAATTATTATCAATTATTTTAATTTTACCTTTATACAAAGTTATCAAAGATTCATCCTGCTTTATCTTATTAATAGATTGAATAATTGCATCAATAATTTTTGTTTCTGAAAGAACGATTTTCTTTTGATAGATTGTAAAATAATCACCCTTATTAACAAAGAAGTCATTTTCTTCAAAATTTCTTGTTGCACGAGCAATTTTACAATATTTGATATTATTAAGATTACTTCTCATTATTTTTGCATTATTAATAATATCAATTGTATTTGAATAATTATACATCATACTTATGGTTTGTATAATATCCTTTGTTTCAATGAGTTCAACATTGTTTTTAGCGAATGTTATAGCTGATTTAACGGAAGGTAAAATATCTTTGTCATCACAAGCAATGATAACATTTTTTGCTCGTGTTTTCAATAAGGCATTTTGTATATGATTAACTGATGGTTTAGTTTTACCATAGTTAAGGATATCGGTTGCTCCCAGCCCTGTTAATATTTTTGCAAAGCCATCACCATTTACGATAATCAGCACTGCTTTATCTTTAATATAATAAGCTTTATCTTCAGATATTAGATTATGATGTTGTTTTTTCATATCATCAATTTTTGTTGAGGAGATTTCTCCGTAATCAGAACACTGTTTTAGTAAGACTTTTGGTTTATTTGTATGGATATGAATTTTATAGTGATTTCTATCTTGAATAATAATAAGGCTATCACCAATATTTTCTAATTTTCTCTGTAAATTATTCTTAGTAATTTTATCGGATACCAGGATAAATTCTGTGCAATATCTATAAACTAAATCTGGATTCCATGAATTTGATAGAGCATTACTTTTTTGCACAATATTTTGTTTGATTGCTCTATCGTCTTTTTGCGGAAGTTTATTAACTTGCTTCAATATATTGGCAAGTGATAAGTTATTGATGTTTTTGGTGGGAAAACTCATAAGTATGGTTTTGACGATGTTACTTTTTTTTCTATGTTTATTTTTCAGAAGGATTGATTTTATGTATCTATTTATCATAAGGATACTTGAGATATTTGCAAGCGGTTTAATTATAGTCCCATTATACTCCATACCAATAAACATTCCTTTTAGAATTATAAGAAAACCTAATGCACCAGAGTCAACAACTCCTGCTTTTTTCAGAATTGGCAACATTTCAGGGGTTTTACTTAATGTATCTTCTAAGATAGGTAGTATGGTTTTAATAATACCAATTGGGTTTTTGCCATCGGAAGAAAGATTAGAAAAGGAATCCGAAAACACTCTCATCATTGTAAGGATTGTGCCTTCTTTGGGATTAGTTGTTTCCCTATAAGCTAATCCATAGGCATTTTTTAAAGCTGAAGCCACATCGCTGTTAAGTATATCATTTGAATTTTTTATGGTCTGAAGTTTTTCTGTTATGCCTTTAATAAAGAGTGCTAAAATAACTCCAGAACAACCCCTACTATTGAGAATTGCACTATTTGCAAATATCTGAAGATATTGAGTTATAGAAAGTTTTTTCAGATTATATTTTTTTAGAGAATTTAAAGGGCTTTGAAGTGTAAGATACATATTCAAACCGGTATCACCATCAGGCACAGGAAACACATTCAGATTGTTAATAGCATTCTTGTTTATGGAAAGAAAGTAAAAACCATCATGAATAATTTTATCTAATTGAGGTGTTGTTAATACATTTTCTCTTGATATTTTTCTTGCCATATTAGTATTTTAAGAAAATTAGATTTAACTATTAAAAGATCTCTACATAAAAAAATGAATTAATCTTTTTTAATTCCTAATTCTTTTATTTTTCGTGATAGATTTGATTGCTGAAGTGATAATTTTTCAGCAGTTGTGCTTATATTCCAATTGAATTTTTCTAATTGGTTTTTTAAATAAAAAGTTTCAAATTCAGCTCTTGCTTTAGAATATGTTTTGGTTTTAAGAAAATCAAGTTCTGTGTCTTTTTCATTGTAATTAATAATATGCGGTTTTATATCCTCTTCTGTTATAGTATTTTCACCTGTAAGTATGTATAGTCTTTCAACCAAATTTTTTAATTCTCTAATATTTCCTGGAAAACTATAATTCTGCAAGATTTTCATTGCTGAGCTTGAAAGCTTTTTTGGATGAACTTTTAGCTCTGCTGCAAAATAGTCAAGATAATAATTTAATAAAATCGGAATATCAGATTTTCTTTCTCTTAATGGTGGAATTATAACTGGAATTACATTCAATCTATAAAACAGGTCTTCGCGGAATTCACCAGTTTCAATCATATTTTCTAAATTTTTATTTGTAGCAGCAATCACCCTTACATCAATATCAATTGTTTTATTGCTGCCAATATGTTCAAATTTACCTTCTTGTATTACTCGCAGAATTTTTGCTTGAGCATTTAGATTCATATCACCAATTTCATCTAAAAACAGAGTGCCTTCGTCTGCCATTTCAAGTTTGCCGAGTTTAAGCTTTTCTGCACCAGTAAATGCTCCTTTCTCGTGTCCAAATAGTTCGCTCTCTACAAGTTCATTCGGAATCGCAGCAGAGTTGAATTTCACAAATGGTCCGGTTCTTCTTGCACTTTGGTTGTGAATTGCAAAGGCAACTAATTCCTTGCCAGTTCCACTTTCACCTCTGATTAGAACTTTACTGTCAGTGGCACTAACTTTGTTAATCATATCTCGTATTTTATTAAATTCAGGTGAGGTGCCAATCATACGATATTGCGATTCTAAATCTCTGGATTCTTGCTGAAATTTTTGATACAGTTTTCTTTTTTCTGCGATATTTTTGGCAGAGATAATAATTTTAGGAAGGGATAAGGGCTTCTCAAGAAAATCATAAGCTCCAATTTTTACTGCCTGAACAGCAATCTTTATTGTGCTATGCCCGGAAATCATTATCACATCTAAATTTGGATAATTCTTTTTTATTTTTTTAAGAACTTCTATGCCGTCCATTCCCGGAAGTTTCACATCAAGAAGCATTAAATCAATAATTTCGTTTGATAAGATATTTAATGCAATTTCGCCACTTTCAGCTGTAATGACTTGATAATGCTCGTCTTCTAAAATATTTGAAAGTGTTCGGCGAATATTTTTTTCGTCGTCAACTACTAATATGTTCATTTTTACCTTCTTAATTCCACGCTGAAGAACACTGATTTGCCCCGTTAAATAGAACCATTTTACTAATCCTCTGGAGTTTATTTTAAGTTATTTAACGGGGTGAAGCTGATAAACACAGGAAAAATAGGAAATACTTTTTTGTGAACATCTGTTTTTAGTTATTGTTATTTTTCATATGTAAATAGCTTTTATATTTGTATGGAGTAGCTCCCAATTTAATTGGGAGGTCTCTCGGCTGAATTCGGCAAGAGACTTGCCGACTCCAAACCATCTTAAATTTTCATGCTCCTTTGCGTCCCCGATGTATTAGTCTCGGTCAGGTCGAGCCTGAACGGATCGGGGACATGTATGTTTCATGCTATTACTAAAATTAACCAATTTACCAATTTACTAGTTCACTAAAAAGTATAACTAATCTTCATATAGGTTTGCTTATACCCAGTTTCTACTTTATTATCAATTTCATCAGATACGGTTTTATAACCCAAATACAAATTACAGTCTGGTTTGAATTCCCATCGGAAATTAGAAAAGAAGCCAAGATGCATAGTTTGATTGCCAGAACTATAATCATTAAAACGTAAACCATTCATACAAGATAATGTATTGGAAAGATTTATATTTAAACTTCCATTACCAATCCAATAATCGTCATCCAATCCTAATGAATCTGCATTTTTAGGGAAATCATAATAGATTCTTTTGGAGAGATTTAGGCTATATGAAGCATATTTGCTGATGTCTCCTTCTAAACCAAAATCAAGTCCAGTGCTGTTATAGGTTCTGTTCAAGTCGTAGACCAGAGACTTCCATTTTCCTATAGAGAAGCTACAACCTAACCAATTAAGTCTATACCATGAACCACCAGCAGAAAATTGATGCCAGTTATAGATTTCGTTTTCATAACTCTCTTTGCCAATATTATAATTAGTCCAGCAATTTATTTTTTGTGGTGTATCAAACCAGAAATTTACTCCGCCATTATGTTCAATCAAATTATCAGTCTTATTTTCCATTGCTTTATGCCACCAGAATGACCAGCCATATTCTTTAAGATATTTCTTATTGGGCTCGCTATTTTGCCAGGCGTTTAAGTTATATGCATATAAATCAGTTACATTTATCCAGCCCATATCCGGTGCATAGTTTTTGCTAACTTTGGCAAAACAAGTTGACCAACCAATATCACCTTTTTGTCCATTATAGCCAAAAAGTCCATAATAACCTTTATTAGTTTCACCTTGCAATTCTTTTAAGGAAAGATTTACTTTTACCCAAAATGAATGATTTTTGATAAATTCCCAGTTTGGGTGAATATGAAGAACTTCATTATGATAATCTTTATTCATTCGGTTTAAAAGAGTAAATTGGATATTTAGATTTTCACCTTTTTGTTTATATGCTGCCATATTGTATAAATCATCAGGATTTGTAATCTCTCCATTTGTTGTTATCTTCTTATCTAAAGCAGAAAGGAAACCATACGAATAGTGTTCTGCATTGCCAGTAATTTTGAAAGCGTATCTTGGTTGCATAATATGTCTAGAATAAAAGACCTTTTCACTGCTATCATCGCTTCCTACTCCAAAAACATTCAGATCTTCAATGAAAAAATAGCGATTTTCCTCATAGGTGGGTGCGTATCGCATATTATAAATATCCTCTTCGGTATCCATTGGAATATCAGAATAATCTGGGTTTATACTCAATTTTACTTTTGTAGAGAAACTTGGATTGAAAGAGAAATCCAATCCAATATTATCAGGGTCAAATGAAGCAGTCTTCTCTATCATATTATACTTTGTTATTAAATATGGTCTGAAACGATAATTTCTACTTTTGGTGATATCCTCTTTTATGGTAATATCCTTTGCTTTTCTGAAATAATCCTTTTTCATTTTTGTATTCAGATAAGGAATGGAATAATAAAAGTCATTTTCATATTGAAAGCGAGTAAGGATAATCTTCCAATTGTATGGAGGATTTCCACAAAAACGCAAATCCTTAAAAGGGATTGTCATCAAGCATTTCCAGAGATTGTCAGAAATATCATTTTCATATTCATAGGAACTATTCCAATCAGAATCAATATCCATATCTGATTTACGAATTCCGTCATTTTTGCTCCCCAAAGGATAGGCAAAATACATATAAGCATAATAATTCTTTATATCTGTAATAATTTGGAAGCGGAGGAGATCTGCATCTATCCAGGTGTCATTTGCAGCAAAAGTTCCTTTTTCAAATTTCTCATCAATTTCTGCTTCCCATAGAACATATAGATTCTTACCATTATGCCAGAGCCAGACATCGGTTGCAAGAGGACAGGCGAGTGAGTCATCAGGACTAACACGGACAAACTGCGATAAGTGATTGCTTTCAGTTTTTATTTCGTCTTCTGAAAATGGGATTGTAAGCCCATATAAAGAGGCTGATAAGATAACGATAATTAAAAGTAATAAGTACTTTTTCATTCAAGGTTCTTTCTATAATAGAAATTTTGTAATTAGATTTCAGTTTTTGAATTGGGAATAGTCCTTTTCTGGAGAAAAGGACTCCAAATTATATTTTTAAGCATCTAATGAGTTTTGGATATTGATGGATTTATATGTAAGAACTATCGTGAATTTTGTGCCTTTACCTTTCTCACTTTTCACATCAATTCTGCCATTATGTTGGCTGACAATCCTTTTCACGATAGCAAGCCCCAGTCCTGTCCCTTTTTCTCTTTTTGTAAAATATGGTCTGAAAATTTTATTAATATCCTCATCCTGTATTCCTTCTCCGTTATCTTCTACTGATATAATGAATTTTGAAGGTTCATATTTTGTAGTTATTGAAATTTTTCCATTTTCTTTTATAGACTGCAAAGCATTTTGAATAAGATTTACAAAAACCTGTTTCATCTGCATCTTATCGCCATAAAAAACAGGCATATTTTCTTGTAAATTTATTTGAACATCAACCTGATTTTCATAAGGTTTTACAATCTCTTTAATTTGGTCGTTCAGGTTATATTTAGTATAATTAGCTGAAGGCATTCGGGCAAACTTTGAGAATTCCTGCACTAAAGTTTGGAGATTATCTATTTCTTCATTTATAATTTCAAGTGAATCTGTGAAAACTTTATCAAAGTTTGAACTTTTATTATAATATTTTTGTTCAAGTCTTTGAGCAGATAATCGGAGTGGAGTGAGTGGATTTTTAATTTCATGAGCCATAACCTGAGCCATTTCTCGCCACATTAAGTCTTTCTCTGCCTGGATAAGTTTATCACGGCTTGCTTCTAATTCATCTGTCATTTTATTGAAAGATATAATCAGGTCATTTATTGGTGAAAGTTTTGCCTCTTTAACTCTAACACTCAAATCTCCTTTTGCAACTTTTCGTATGGCTGCTTGCAGTCGGGAAAGGGGTCTTGTAAGCATATTAAGAAATATTATAAAAACGACGAAAACGATTACGATTATAAAAATAGTAATGAAAGTTGAATATAATGTTATTTCTTTCTCAAAGAGGTCCGTGGCTAAATCAATTTGTTTAATGTCAGAAAGCAGAGGTTCAATTTCTTGTTTTTGCAGAGTATTCTGATGCGCATGATAAAGATTGTGAGTCTTTTGTTCAAGTTCAAGCGAGTTGATATCGTTCCTATACCGTTTGAATTCATCAATAAAGAAACTTCTGGTAAAAATTGTTGAAATTAGGAGTAGGAAAAGCACTATAAGAAGAATTTGTATTTTGAATGATGGTAGAGGTAGTTTCATAGTTAAAAAACGGATTTTTCAAATATTTCTGATGAGAAGGTTGCCTTTTTATTATTCCAATAAATCATCAAATCTATATTTTTTTTAATGGCATCAAAAAAGATAGGTTGCATTGTAGCAATGAGTTTGATGTAATATTTTTTGCCAAATTTTAATAAGTCCAAGTTTACAGTTTCAACATTTTCAATTCTTGCTAATTTATCTTTTGCTTCTTTAAGGCTATTAGTAATAAAATTGTCTTTTTTTTCAGAGAGAAAGACTTCAAAGTATTCATCAACAAGGTCGTATTTAATCTTGTGGTAGAACTTCTTTTCGTAGATTGGTTTCTTTTTTCTCTGTTCAAAAGTTTGGACAGTAAAGTTTATTTTTATATCTTGACCTGAGAGGAAGATTTTATCCAGGTCTTTGCTATAACAATTTGTCAGACTGGCATAGCAAACAATCTGGTTGTCTTCTGCAACAATGTTTACATCGGAGAAATCCGCATCAGTTCCTGTTACAGAGGAAAGGAGCAAAGAGCCAGCAGCAATGATGAGTGAAGTTATTTTTTGGGATAGTGCAGATAACATAATTACAAAGCTGTTATTTGGAGTAGTCCTCAATTATCCCCGATTAAGCCCGTTCCTGGTCCCCGATTTGCTCGGGGAGCTCAGAAATCAGGAAGAGGGTTTGTCGGCTAAAAAATAAAACAATTAACATATTCTATTAGGCACCTCTCTATTTTGTATCATTAAATTATAAGAGTGTTTTTTTGGCAAGTTTTATTTATCCACTATATTTTAATTATATATGAGTTATACAAGATAGACAAATTTAGGAAATTTTACCCTAAACTTGTCATTTTGAGTAAAACGAAGAATCTCATAATGGACAATATGAAAGTAAGTTAGAGATTCTTCACTTCGTTCAGAATGACACACAAAAAATAAAAATATTCAATTTTGCATATCTCAATTAATTATATTTTTGTGGAGAAGGTTTAACTATTCAGGAATGAAAATTAAATAATTTTGCTATTTTACGAGCGATCATACAGGATTTGTAATCCTGTATTTCTGTCAGCAAAACACCATTATCCCGATTCACACTTCGCCTCGATTTATTGGGACTACGGAGAACGGGTATATCGGGAGTGTTAGATCAATAATAACTTCACTTACGAATGTCCGCCAGCTGCCTGTCCGCCGTCCCGATGAAATCGGGATGGAAGGCGGGGCGGATTCGCAATGGCTAATTTCTGAACCCGAATCTAAAACATAAAAAGGACATAAGTCATTTTCTAATAAACTTCTTTACCCTTAGATTCTTCAGATTTCTCTTTTCTACCTCTTATTTTACCGAGTCCAGTTGAAATGTCTTTCTCTTTGAATTGGCAATCTGAAATTGAAACATTTCCAATACCTGTATCAAGATAGGCATTGTGAGCAGCACAATCAATAGCAGAAATATTTCCGACTCCAGTATCACAGTCAATACTTCTTGATATTACATCAGTCAGCCTTATATTTCCAGCACCTGTATCAATATCAATATTTTCCGCTCTTAAGTTTGATATTTTTACATTTCCTGCACCTGTATCACCTGTTAGATTCTTTACTTTGCAGTTTTCAAATTTTACATTTCCCGCGCCTGAATCAAAGTCCACATTATTGCCAGTAAAATCATTTAGCTGAAAGTTACCAGCACCAGAATCTATTGAAAGGTCAATATCATTAGGTACAGTTCCTTTAATACTTCCAATAGCAAAAGGTACGCCAGATTTGGTTTTACAAGTAAGATTACCATCGTCTAAAATCAGAGTGACATCATCAGGAGTTTTTTCGTAAATTTCAACCTCTAAATCGTATATACTTCCTCCAGCAAGTTCAATATTTCCGTGATGCACATCAGCAGTAAACTTTTCATAATTTTTTGCATCTTTAATCTGGATGGTTCTTTTGTGCTCTAATAGAACTCCTTTGACTCTTACTTTATCACTATCCTTAAAAGATTCACCATCGATGTGAATTTCTAAGCACGCAGAAAGAGAGAAAAGAAATATAAACAAGGTGAGTAAAATTTTGATATTTGAAAGACTTCTTTCTTTCATGATAGCTCCTATGAATATTTTACCATGAATTTACCCTGTGAAATTCTTCAAAGAAGGAATCCCGACATATCGGGATTATTTCACAGGGCAGGCACGAACTAACACAAACTTTTTTATCAATATCTAAAATCAGTTCGTGATAGTTAGTGTCAGTTAGTGGCTTATATCATATCCATCTCCTTATAGATGTTAAATAATGGATATAAAGAAAGCCCCGCCAAGATTTTCAGACGGGGCTAATAGTATTGAAGGGGCTTAGAATCCAAACCAGGGACCAATGGTGAATGTGTATCCATCATAAGAGGTTTCTGGAGAATTTTTTATTTCAAAAGTGTCATCACATAATTTTGCATTCCAACCACTATGATAGGAATAACTAAGCATATAACCAGCTTCTGCTCTTATGCCAAGCCAGGAATTGATTTTATATATGCATGCAATTTTAGGTTGAAATAGAATATATTGTTTATCAATTTTGATATAGTTGTTTTTTGAGCTTGTAAATTGAGTATCAAGACTATCCCAAACATAAGTTTCACCTATATTTGAGAATTCTAAGGTATGACCACCCCAACCAAGCATAAATCCAATTGCGGGAATCAATTTTCGTGAAAGAGGGATTCTTTTATCCAGAGTTACACCGCCATAACCTGTTGAATATTTCATTCTTTTTACACCAGTAGTATCATTAATTATTTTTCTATCAATAGAATATCCAGCTCCCATACCACCTATAAACCATCCTTTTCCGATAGGACCTTTTCCACCACCACCGTTAAGAAAGAGTCCATCCTCTCTTAATTTTGTAAAACCACAATCAGTAATGATATCATTAACATCTTCAAATTTATCCTTTGGAACATACCAAACAGGAATCCAGCTTCCACCACCCAAACCAGCAGACAGTTTCTTTTTGCGAATAACTTCTCCTTCTTTTGTAATTTCTTCATACTCTTCTTCTTTTGGGGGCTTTCTGGAGCCAAGAATCACAGTTGTTTTCATGATATTTTCATCCCGGAAGAATTTAACTTCAACTTTGTCACCTACATGTTTGCTTTTGATCAGACTTGTCAGTCGGTCTTCATATCTTGCTTTGACGCCACCAAATTCCATAATGATATCGCCTTTCATTAATCCGGCTTTATCCGCAGGACCGCCTTTTACAACCCCATCTAAAAGTACACCATAATTATAATCATAATGCATTTCATAAGCATCTTCAAAGTCAATGTCATCAAGATAGACACCCATAAAAGGTGTTTCAGCAGACTCGATCTTTTCTACAATCTCTATTTCAGATAATGGGGATATTTCAGAGAGACTTTCTTCCACCTCTTGCATAGCTTCTTCTACCTCTTTACCAGCCTCTTCTAAGGCTTTTTCAACCTCTTCATTTGGTTCTTGTGCCCACACGGTATTATGAACAAAGATACCTGTGGACATCAGAAACAAGGCTACTAAGATTAGTGTTAATTTTTTCATTTTTTCTCCTTTTCCCGATTGAACGGGATATTTTTTGTTTTTTTACTATTTACTTTACCCTTATAATTAACTTAACTGCTTTTTAAGAGCCGGCTCATTAGCTTGGGAGAAGCTAAGTTAATTTCCTGGGTAAGTTATATAATGCAACTCGCCTGCGCCAGATTTTTAATATTGAATACCTTTTCATTTTGGCACCTCCATTATTATCTTTACCTTTTTATAAAGCAATTTCTGTGCCAAAAAGATAAAATGTGCGTTAATTTACTTCCATACCGTTGATTACCTATATTCAGGATGTGCAACGAATATTTCATTTTTCAATGTGATTTCTATAAATCTGATATATTAATATATCATTCTGATATATGTTATTCCCATTTTTATTTTTACACTTATATTTTTTTGTAAATCTTCTCGTCCCCAATTCCCTGAGACTGTGTAATATGATATATTTTAGTTTTTTCACAATCTCCCAGTTTATTTGCAAGTATGTTTAACATCTTACTAATATCCAATTTCAGATTGTTCGTTTCTTTGACGACTCCTTCGGCAGAAAGTGCATCCACTTTTGTTACCGCCTTACTCTTCCTTTTCGCCGCCATTTCTTTCTTATGAATAGACATGGAAACTGTTTTTGTTTTGACTTCAGCAATAATGACTCCTTTCTATATTTTTTAATGAGACTGCAAAATAGGAGTTTTTTTACCTCACCCCGTTAGATAATATTGTTTTAATTGCTATATTTTATAATAATCTGTATATCTAAACGAGTTGAGGTAAATCAAAATTATTTACAATATCTCATAAAAAAATGAAAATTATACCTGATTAAATTAATATTCTCTTTAAAATATTTACTATTAGTTACGATAAATTGAATAATTCTTGACATATATTTTTTTGAAAATGCAACTAAACTAAACGAAAAAGCAAAAGGAGTAGTAATGATTACAAAACTTGAGGACATATTATCAACAAATGCGAGGGGAATGAAAAAATCTGTAATAAGAGAATTACTTAAGCTCACAGCAAAGCCAGAAATTATATCATTTGCCGGAGGTTTGCCCTCGCCAAAATCATTTCCAGTAGAAGATTTAAAAGAGATTATTTATGAAGTAATGGAAAATGAGCCAAAAATAGCTCTCCAGTATAGTGCCACAGAAGGCGACCAAATACTAAAAAAAGAGTTGGTCAAACACTCAATTAAAGAAGGAATGCAAGTTAACGAAGATAATATTCTTATTACCACTGCCTCTCAACAAGGTTTGGACTTGGTTGCTAAGATTTTTATTGATCGCGGGGATAAAGTAATTGTAGAATTACCATCCTATGTAGGCGGTCTTGGAGCTTTCAATGCCTATGGAGCGGATATGATTGGAGTTCCTCAAGATGAAGAAGGAATGAGTGCTACTGTACTCCGCCAAAAACTTTTGGAATTAAAATCCAGGGGCGAGAAGCCAAAATTTATTTATATCGTTCCAGATTTCCAAAACCCAGCAGGTATGACTATGAGTTTGAAAAGACGAAAAGAAATCATTGAAATCTCACACGAATTTAATGTACTGATTCTTGAAGATAGTCCATATCGCGAATTACGTTTTGAGGGAAAGCCTGTGCCTTCTATTTATAGTCTGGATGACCAAAACCAGATAATACTTCTTGGCACATTTTCTAAAATACTCGCTCCAGGATTTCGTATAGGATGGGTTCTTGCGCATCCTGACATTATAAATAAACTGGTTGTAGCAAAACAATCTACAGACTTGTGCTCCCCAGCATTTTCTCAGAGGATTCTTGGACGATTTTTGGAAAAAGGATATTTAGAGAAAAACATTGAAAAGATTAAAAAGATGTATCATAAAAAGCGAGACCTTATGGTAGAATCATTTGAAAAATATATGCCAAAAGGAGTTAGATGGACTACACCTGAAGGAGGATTGTTCCTGCTTGTTACTGTACCTGATTATATTGATACTGACAAATTGTTTGAACGGGCATTAAAATATAATGTGGCTTTCGTGATTGGCTCTGCATTCTATTGTGATAATTCCGGACATAATACAATGAGGATAAACTTCTCCTATCCATCTGAAGAGCAAATTAAAATTGGTGTACCGCACCTTGCAAAAGCGATTAAAGAATATCCAAAAAAGAAGTAAATAAGGGTATAAGTGGATATAAGGGTATAAAGAAATATGGTATAAGTAACTAACATATTAAATATTTTCCCTAAAACATTATTCTAATTAAGATTTCTATTTCTTTTAAAAATATTGAATTAATATTGTTTTAAATTTTATAAAATACTCCAAAATTTATCCTATTATTTTCTTATCTCCATATATTTCTATATCCTTATTTTCTATGAAGAGATGAACAGAATACTGTCAATAAACAAGTCAGAAGACATTGTTGAAGAATTTCAAAAGATAGGCGTTACCCCTCAGGGCATAAAGTCTATGTGGCAAAAAGCAAATTGTATTGCCATGAAATTAAAGAACATCAAAACAGGTGCAGCAAATATTATTAAACAAAATATGCTAAGTCTTGGTGGAGATGCTGCTGTTGCAAGAGGAGTTGTAAATGGTAAAGTTGATAGGTCTGATGTTATCATTTTGGGAAGTATTCAAAATATCAAACTTCTACAAGAAAAATTATCGCGTCAAGATATCTTTGAAATCCCAGAAATCTGTAAATCAATTAACCAACTGCTAAAAATAGAGATGGATAGTCAGGAAAAATATCTAAATGTAAGGGGTCATATATTAAGTCTAAATCGTACTCTAATTATGGGAATACTCAATGTGTCTCCTGATTCTTTCTATGATGGCGGCAAATATACTGCATTGGATTCCGCAGTAAATCAGATTGAAAAAATGATAGCAGAAGGGGCTGATATAATTGATATAGGTGGACAATCTACTCGTCCTTATTCTAAAGAAATTTCTCCGGATGAGGAACTTTCAAGGGTCTTGCCAATCATAGAAAAGGCAACTAAAAAATTTGATTTTCCTTTTTCTATTGATACTTATAAATCACAAGTTGCAAAAGCTGCTCTTGAGGTAGGAGTTCATATGGTAAATGATATTAGTGCACTCCGTTTTGATGACAAGATGGCAGGCACAGTTGCCAAATTTCCTGATGTCCCTCTTGTGCTTATGCATATTAAAGGAACTCCTAAAGATATGCAAGTTAATCCTATTTACGATGATGTTATTGAGGAGATTTTAGAATATCTGGCAGAATCAATAAAAATAGCAACTAATGCTGGTATTAAAGAAAGGAATATAATCATTGACCCTGGTCTTGGTTTTGGTAAACGATTAGAGGACAATTTTAAAATCATTCGCAGAATAGAAGAATTCCGCTGCCTTGGAAAGCCAATACTACTTGGCTGCTCAAATAAGAGTTTTATTGGAAAAATACTTAATGCTGAGATAGACCAAAGATTAGAAGGCACCTTAGCAATAAACGCTTACTCTATTCTCAATAAAGTTAATATTATAAGAGTACATGAAGTTGCTCCTCATAAAAAATTAGTAAGGATGCTAAATCATCTTAAGAAAGGGGATAGATGAGTTTTCTGGTTCCGAAAGTTTTAGATATATTTGATATTATAATAGTTGGATACATATTTTATAGAGTAATCTTACTTGTTCGTGGAACAAAAACATATCAGGTTCTCTGGGGTCTAATTCTTATTTTTATATTCTATTCAATTGCACAATTACTTAATCTTACTCTTCTTGGTTCAGTTATAAATATTATTAAAGATTTTTGGGTTATTGGCATCATAGTACTCTTTCAGGCAGAAATCAGAACAGCATTAATCAAGTTTGGACAGAAACCTTTTTTCCATTCAATTTTTCCACCTAAGGATACTCACCAATTTACAGAATTATTAAACTCAATAAGAACTATGGCATACAATAAAATTGGTGGGATATTTGTAATTGTAAATAAAGTTGGCATAGACGATTACATAGCAACCGGAGAAATTATCAATGCTGAAATATCTGAAAAATTGATTCTCACAATCTTTAATAAAAAAACAATCCTCCATGATGGGGCGATAGTTATTAAAAATAATCGTATTGTAGCAGCAAAAGTAATATTACCTTTAACAACACAAAGTAAATACATAAAAAAATATGGAACTCGTCATCAAGCAGGAATTGGCATTTCAGAGCAGACAGATGCATTGGTAATAATAGTTTCAGAAAATACAGGTAAAATTTCTACGGTAAAAAATGGAGTTATAAACGAGAAAGTTTCTATAGACATTCTTTCTCAAACTTTGATGGATGAATTAGAGAAATAAAAAGCTTTAATTTTACCACCAAGACTCCATCCCCGCGGACGCGGGGACACAAAGGATGAGTATGAGTTTTATGCCCATAAAAGATAATCTTGGTGTCCCCGCGGACGCGGGGATGGTGCCTTTGTGGCTAAAAAGTAAAGTAATTATTGGCATTACAGGTGGCATTGGTACAGGTAAGACGACGGCAGCAAAATTCTTTTATAAGAAAGGAATCTCTGTTATTGATGCGGATAGAATCGGACATCAAATTCTGCAGCAAGAAGAAGTAAAAGAAAAAATCCTTTCTACATTTGGAAAAAATGTGATTTCAGAAAATCAAATAAATAGACAAGAACTTGGCAAGATTGTTTTTCAAAACCAGGCCGAATTAAAAAAACTTAATAATATCGTTCATCCGATTTTGATAAAAAAAATTTTGCATAGTATAGAATCGCTAAATGAGACTATTATAATAATTGATGCAGCACTTCTTTTAGATTGGAATTTAGATGAAATTTGTACCTATGTGATATTAATCACCACAAAAAAATCTATTCAAATTAAGCGGTTAATGACCTATAAAAAGCTTTCTAATAAAGATGCAATTTCACGAATTTCCTCACAAAAGAAGCCATCAAGAAAAATTGATTTTATTATAGAAAACAACTCAACTCTTTCAGAATTCCAGGAAAAGCTGCAGAAAGTCTGGAATTTGCTTCAAGAAAAAATTTAAAAAATTAATTGAGTCGGAGTGCTGAAATGAGGAGTCCTGATAAATCGGGACGACGAACTTTCAGCTTATGGCAGTCTTCGGGTTTGCGAAAAGTTCACTCCGATAAATCGGAGCTCGTTTTTCCGCCAGAGGCGGATCCGCCAAGTTTTTTGGCGGACGCACTCCGAAATAATATCTAATTTAAATGATACCTAAAGACACTCAATATTATAAATTCTGTGGCTATGGATTTCTAAAAAATCTGCGTTTTTTTGACCCATTTATAATCCTTTTTTTCCGTGAAATGGGCTTGTCGTTCTTAGAAATAGGCACGCTTTTTTCCGTAAGAGAAATTTCTACAAATATTTTTGAAATACCAACAGGATTCATCGCTGATACTTATGGTAGAAAGAATTCTATGATATCAGCTTTCATTTCCTACATTCTATCATTTATTATTTTTTATTTCTTGCCCAAATTTAGTATCTACATAGTTGCAATGTTACTATTTGGTTTAGGTGAGGCATTTCGCTCTGGTACTCATAAAGCGATGATCTTAGAATATCTGAAAATTAAGAATATATCTCACATAAAAGTGGAGTATTATGGACATACCAGAGGTTCATCGCAGTTTGGTTCTGCAATATCTGCTTTAATTGCTGGTGTTCTTGTTTTCTATTCCGGGAGCTATAAAATTGTATTTTTAGCTTCCGTTATACCGTATATTTTTGAACTTTTCCTTATATTCTCTTATCCAAATGAATTAAATGGTGAAATCAAAAAAATAGAAGAGAAAAATATCCTGAAAGCAACAATAAAGAATTTCCAAAATACGATCTCAGACTTTTTTCAGCTATTCAAAAATTCCTTTCTTATCAAAGCCCTATTCAATTCCTCTTTATACGATGGCCTATTTGAAACCATTAAAGATTACCTGCAGCCAATTTTAAAAACTTATGCACTCTCAATTCCTATATTACTTTCTTTGCAGGACAGAAGAAGCACGATACTCATTTCCTTAACATACTTTTTCATCTATTTACTTACATCATATTCTTCAAGAAATGCGAGCAGATTCTCAAAAAAGTTCGGCTCATTAGAACTTGCAATAAATATAAGTTTCATTTTGGGCGGTATATTGACAATATTAGCCGGAGTTTTTTACTCTGTTAATATTAAAGTATTGTCTATAATAATTTTTATTATATTATTTGCATTTCAAAATTTAAGAAGACCGATGAATGTAGGTTATATTAGTGAAAATATTTCGCCAAAAATAATGGCAACAGGACTTTCAGTAGAATCACAATTAAAAACTATAATAATTGCTATTCTCTCTCCTGTGATGGGACTTCTGGCTGATAATCTTGGGATTGGAATAGCGCTGATTATATTACCTGGTTTTATACTTATTTTCTATCCGATTGTAAAAATCAGGAGTCCTTTTCTCAAGAAAAAGATGTAAATCTTTTCCATTCAAAAATATTCGGATACCCCCTCTCCAGAGGAGACAAAATCTTTGGAGTCCACTTCATCAGAAGAGGATATAATACTATTCTCATTCAGGAGAACGGAATTCCAGATTTCTTATTTTCTAAAAAGTCCTCTACTCTCCAATCAACTTTTTATAATCCTCAGCAGAAAGCAGATTCTCTATTTCATCATTATTCATAATCTCAAATTTAGCAATCCATCCCTCATCGTAAGGACTTGAATTAAGAAGTTCTGGGGTATCGGCAAGTTTAGAATTTACATCAATTATTCTGCCACTAATAGATATATATATTTCTTCAACTGCCTTAACCGCCTCAACTGTGGCTAAAACATCTTCTCCTGATAATTCAGCCCCAATCTCCGGTAATTCTACATAGACAATGTCTCCAAGTTCTTTTTGAGCATAATCTGTTATACCTATAGTTGCTTCTTTACCAGAAATCTTTATCCATTCATGTGTTTCTGTGTATTTTAAATCATCTTTTACCATTTTGACTCCTCTAATTTTTAGCCAAAAATTCACCCCGTGAAATATTTAATATTTTTACTGACTTACCAGTTTTTGTTATCAGTTATTTCACGGGGCAGGCACGAACTAATCGGTCTCGGCCAGTCTTGGCTAGGCCAAGCCTAGACAGGCGCCCAGACGGACACGAACATTTATCTTCATTTTTTACCATAGCATATCTTTAAATCTTTATTAACATTAATCTTTTGTGTGGTTTTGTGGCATATACTCTCCTTAAATTTTTTTATCTTTTTATAGTTCCATTTTTATAAAATGGTGGTTTAATAATCTCGGCTTTTAGAAACTTATTTCTGATTTTAATGTTAATCTCAGTGCCGCTTTTCATAAAATCTCTTTTCACATAACCCGTTCCAATACCAACATTCAGGCTGGGGGAAATGGTTCCGCTTCTTACTTCTCCTATCAAGTTGCCACTTTTATAAATCTCATAATGAGGACGGGGTATTCCTTTATCTTTCATTACAAAGCCCACTAATTTTCTTTGTATCTTTTCTGATTTGACTTTTAAAAGTGATTCTTTCCCAATAAAATCTCCTTTATCAAATTTCACAATCCATCTTAGTCCAGCCTCAAGAGGATTTGTCTTTTCATCAATATCATTTCCATAGAGGGGATATTTCATTTCTAAACGCAATGTGTCCCTGGCACCAAGTCCAATAGGTTCAATATCAAATTCTTCTCCGGCTGCCTCAACCTTATTCCACATCCTCTCTGCTTTGTCTAAATCAGTAAAATAAATCTCAAACCCATCCTCACCAGTATATCCTGTCCGAGATAGAATTACTGGCACATCATCAATCTTAGTTCTAATGAAATGGTAATATTTAAGATTTGACAGTTCATCATTTACAAGCTTTTGTACAACTTTCTCAGAATTGGGTCCCTGAACCCCAATTAATGCTGTCTGGTCGCTAACATTTTCTAATTTCATATCGTCTATGAGATTTTTCTCAAGCCAATCAAAATCTTTATCAATATTTGAAGCATTCACTACCAGGTAGAAAATATCCTCATCATAATAAATCAGAAGGTCATCAACAATGCCACCATCTGGATAGCACATATTTGTATATTGAACCTGCCCTACTACCAATTCAGATACATCATTTACTGTTGTTTTCTGAACAAATTCTAATCGCTTTTTGCCGCTTACAATAAACTCTCCCATATGACTAAGGTCAAACATTCCAACAGATTCTCGCACTTTACGATGTTCATGTATTATCCCTTTTTCATATTGTATTGGCATTTCATATCCTGCAAAAGGTAGTATCTTTGCATTCTTATTTCTGTGAATCTCGTAGAAAGGCGTTTGCTTTGCCATCTTTTCTCCATAAAGTAATTATGCAATATTGATGTATAAATTTTTATGGCTATTAAAATTTGTCAAATTTGTTTTAAAACTAATTACCGCAAAAATACTTTAACCCCTTCACCATATACAAAAAGTCTGTAAGTTTTTTCAACTCTATCCCAATTGTGTTCACGGTCCATTGCCCATTTTCTGCCAATTACAGAGACTACTTTACCCAAGCCGATTTGCTTACACTTTTCTTCAACTTCTTCTATATAAATAGCTCCGCTTTCTGGTCTTTCACCCCTACGACCTAACATTGAATGGATATACATATTCTTCACACCATATTTCTTAGCCATATCCATTAATGCAAAAAGATGATGAAGAGAACCATGAGAACTGTAAAATGAGACAATTCCTAACAAATGCAGATTTGTTTTGTTCGTTTTAACACCTTCCATTGCCCATTTAAACGCTTTATTTTTATAGAACGAACCATCTTTTATGGAATTATCAATTTTCAATCTGTCTGATAACACTACCCTTCCAGCACCAATATGCAAGTGTCCTGCTTCAGAATTTCCAACTGTGCCATCTGGCATACCGACATATTCTCCTGCTGCGTATATTGTGATAAAAGAGTTTTCTTGCATAATACGATTCATATTAGTTGGGTTGGCTTGTTTAATCAAATTTCCATAACTTTCTTCTCTATAACCCCATCCATCAAGGATAAGCAATAATACGGGTTTTTTAACTTCTGGTTGATAATTTGTAAGCAACGAATTTTCAGTCATCTCTTTTGGCTTTTCTATTCCAAGCAATTTGAGAATTGTTGGTGCTATATCTGTCAACGCCCCATCTTCTGCTAAATAATTTTGGGTATCACAATCAGAATCAATAAAAATGAAGGGAACTTTGCTGTCCGTATGTCCAGTATCAACTGTACCTTCTGGAAAATACCTTTTTTCTACAGTTCCATGGTCTGCGGTAATAATGATTCTCATCCCTCTTTTTTGTGCAAGAGCAACTACTTCACCAACTTTATCGTCAACTGCTTTAATAGCTCTTATTATTGCATTTTCGTTTTCTGTATGTCCAACTACATCAATATTGCAAAAATTAGAAATTATCAAATCATACTTCTGCTCCTCAATCTTTTGCATAACTTTATCCGCAACTTCTGCAACATTCATCTCTGGAATTGAATCAAATTCGTGAACTTTAGGTGAATCAATAATTACCCTCTCTTCATTTGAAAATGGCTTTTGATTTTTGCCATTAAGAAAATAAGTCAGATGAACTCCTTTTTCCGACTCCACAATTTTTATCTGGTGTAAACATGCTTTACTGACAACTTCACTTAATGTATTATTTACAGTGTGAGCGCGAGGAAATGCAACTTTAGTATTCAGTTTTGGGTCATACTCAATCATTGTTACGAAGTTAAGTTTCATCTTTTTAGTTAGAAAGTGTGAGAAGTGCAAATCAGTTAGTGCTTCTGTTATTTCAACTTCTCTTTCCCCTCGTATGTCGTAGAAAATTACATAATCACCATCTTCAAAACGACCAATTGACATATCATTTGAACTATCAAAAAGAGCAATGGGACACATTGTTTCATCCTCTTCACCTTGCAAGTATAATCGGTGAATTACCTTTGCCATTGGAAATTTATATCTCTCTTTTTGCATCTGAAAATCTCTTTTTTTAGCCACGAACTACACGAACTAACACGAACAAAATCCTATTCATAAAATTAAACTTTTTTGAATTATTAATAATTTTCATACTCCTTTGCCTGCCCTGCCTGCCCTGTGTCCCGATTTGTTTTCGGGACATGGTGCTTCATATGTAAATCCTTTTTTTCTCCATTATCCGCGGAGTCGTCATGGACCACTCTATGACGAACTTTTATCTCGTTCCCAAAGCCTACTTTGGGAACGCAACTTAATTTATATCTCTTGATACACTTCTTTACAAGTAATATTTTGGTTCTTTAATTCTTCTAATATAGGTTCATAGATTTCAGGCTCTACTGGAATTCTTACTCCTTTTTCTTTAATTGTCCCATTAAGGACTAATTTGGCAGCAATAGCTGAAGGTAGTCCAACGGTTCTGGACATAGAAGAATCTCCACCAGGAATTCCATAATCTATCATAGTAGATGTTATCTTCTGTATTCTGTCAGGAAATTCTGCAATAAATTCGTGGTGAAGAATAAGCATATCTCTCTCATTTGGAGCATATTGCAATTTATCTAAAAGAATTTTACAGAAGACATCCATTGCTGTGCCTTTTTCCAAACCAATTTTTTCATCTCCCAATAGTCCCAACCATTCTACACGATGTATTGGGTTTGAGCTCTCTTCCAATTCCCATTGAGCAGCAAGATTTTTTTTCAAATCATTATATCCATACTCTTTTATAAAATTTTTCATAAACTCTGCATAGGACAAATTCTTAAGTTCGTAAACCTTTTCATCATCAAGAAGACCAAGTTCAATAATTTTTTTCATTGCAACACACCATCCAGGATAGCGAAGAGTTCCACGAAACATCGTTTCAGTATTCTGTATGTTATACAATTCTTTATATGGTAAGGAGTTGCGGTTTGGATATGCTTCTAATTCCCCAAAACCAGGAATTTTTACAATCCAATTTGTTGCAAATAGTTCTGGACCTGGAATATCAATAATTTTCTTATCCATAAGATATTTTGCAGAATTCTTCCCGGCCATAACAACTCCTTTTGGACTCCATGAGAATTTATAGCCCCAGGGATTAGTATTAGCTTCCGGTGCTGGCAATCCCCCACAATATGATTTGAAACTCTTTATTCCGCCTCCATTATTCTTCACATTATTAATTACTCTCATTGCGGACATATGGTCAATACCAGGGTCAACACCTGTTTCATTCAGTAGAATAATTCCTGCAGATTTGGCTTCACTATCTAACTCCTTCATAGCATCGCTGACATAAGATGTTGTAACCATATTTTTCTTGTGTTTAATACAAAGTTTCGCAATCTTAACATGATAGGTATATGGTAATAAACTTACAGCAAGGTCATTTTCAGAGATTAATTCTTCTAATTTCTTATCATCTTTTACATTTAGAGAGATGGCTTTACCACGAGGGTGGTCACCAACTAATTTCTCAGCCTTACTTACGGTTCGGCTTGCCACAGTAACTAAAAAATCTGGCTGTTCAAGTAGATAATTAACATGAGGTCGGGAAACTAATCCAGCACCTAAAATTAGTACTTTTTTCATATTCTTTTTCCTTTCTCTTTTGAAACTTGCCCGCCAGAGGCGGATCTGCCTATGGCAGAAAATTTGATACTCATCATCTAATTAATTTCATTTCAATTGATAATTTTCTATTCCCAAGTTTCAAGTTTCAGGTTTCTCCGTCTAGGCTCGGCCTAGCCGAGACTGAAAAGATATTTTTTTATATATTCAAAATCTTTAGTAAATTTTCCGCGATGCACAATTAATGCCTTTTGAATTGACTTGGGAAGAGCATTTCTGCTCAACTTGCCTAAACTATGAGCTTTTACAATTTGTGGAACAAAATCAATTAATTCATTACTAAAAAATATAGATGACTCTCGTGGAATTTCACAGGGTAAATTATCCCTTGCAAGAACTGCAACGCCTCTGCCTTCTATACCATCATATATTTTATCTCTGCTTGGGTCATAAACATAAACCGGGTTATCAGGTTCTGTTGTTTTTGAGGTAAATTCAATAGAACCATTTATATCACAGCTAATATCGCCGATAACCTTCAACTTCTGATTTTTATCCTTTAGATAAAGTGATTTCAGATTTGCTTTCGTAACGAATCTTGGGCACTGCGGCGTCCAATAAATACAGTTTACAAGCATAGATAAATAAGGAATGTATCTTTCAAATTGCGATTTATAGTCTTGTGGATTTTCATAATAATCTTGTAATCTAAACTCCTCATTTTCTTCTTTTGGCATAACAAGATGCTCTTCTTTAAAAATCACTTTATAGATGTGATTCCGAGATACACTTTGACTCTTTTCTAATGATAAAAGTTGAGAAGGTGAAATTTCAATAATTGGCAGTTCATCAAGAATCTCCTGAGCACCTTTAGAAACATTTCCATAACCTGTGATTCCGCATACAAGAGGAGTCAAAATCTTTGGGATACCATCTTTCCTTATCTTCTCCCCTATCGCCTTTATATCACTTTTTATCTGTTCCAAAGATTCATATTGATATGCTTTTTTTATCTCTTTGAAATGGTCTGATATATTTTCATATTTTAATCTCTGTCCAAATGCCCAAAGAGTATCTACCATTCCAGCTATGCCTGCATGTCTTCCAAAAAATATCAGCCGTTTATTATTCTCATCTAAAATCTTTTCATAATCAATAAGATTGCATTTAAGGGCCAATATTCTTTTAAGCATCGGCATATTATAAGATTGACCTTTTATTACATGTGAGAAAAAAACATAAGTTTTATTCGGTTGAAAGAATGATTCAGGAATTTCCTTGATTCCAAAAACAACAGGGCATTCGGACAAATCTTCTTTTATTAGGGCATCATAATTCTTACATTCATTATCAGAAAAGACACGGATTTTTGAGGGTTGCAAAACCGTCTCAATCCAATATTTTTCCTTCAATAATTTTATATGCTCTGGTATTAAAGGAACTCTTCGTTCCCACTTGCTTTTGTCTTCTCTTCGTATTCCTATTTTCATCTTAAAATTCCTTGCCACAAAGTATGGAGTAGCCGACTCCGTCGGCTACTAGGCGAGAGACTCGCCTACTCCAAATAATCTCTGAAATGTTCATACTTTTTTGTGCCGAAATATTGGCATGTATATTTCATATTCATTCGTTATTCTTTATTCTATATTCAAAAGATTTACTATCAACTTAAATCAGAAAAAACTTCTTTAATAATTCCGATTGCTTCCATCAGTTGTTCTTCGGTAATTATTAACGGTGGTGCAAAACGAATAATGTGTTTATGCGTAGGTTTACAGAGTAATCCTTTTTCAGCAAATTTAACACAGACATCCCAGGCTTCAATGCCATCTGTAGGTTTTATAACAATGGCATTAAGCAAGCCTTTTCCACGGATTAACTCAATAAGAGGAGAATCAATCTTTCTCATTTCATCACGAAATATTCTTCCGAGCCTTTCTGCATTTTCTATCAGATGCTCTTCCTTAATTACTTCTAACGCCGCTTTTGCAACAACACAGGCTAAAGGAAATCCTCCGAAAGTAGAACCGTGCTGTCCAAGCTTTATAATTAACATAATCTCATTATCAGCTAATACAGCGGAAATAGGAAGGACCCCACCTGAAATTGCTTTCCCAAGGATAAGAATATCAGGTCTAACCTCTTCATAATCACAGGCAAGAAGACGACCTGTTCTCCCAATCCCACTTTGAATCTCATCAGCCACAAATAATACATTATATCTTCTGCATATATCAAAAGTTTTTTTTAAATAACCTTCATCTGGAACAACAACCCCCGCTTCACCTTGAACAGGTTCAACTAAGAAGGCACAAACTTCTTTCCCTTGTTTTTTTAAAACCTTTTCTAATGCCTCTGAATTATTGTATGGTATCTTAATAATACCTGGTAGAAAAGGACCAAAGTTATTAGTACACTCAGGGTCAGTGGAAGCAGAAATAGCGCCAATAGTGCGACCGTGAAAGTTGCCTTCACAAACAATTATTTTGGCTTTATTAGATTTAATCCCTTTCTTCTCATATCCCCATTTACGAGAAAGTTTTATAGCTGTTTCAACGCCTTCTGCCCCGGTATTCATCGGCAGAATTTTATCATAGCCAAAAAATTCGGTTACAAATTTTTCATATTCGCCAAGTTTATTGTTAAAAAATGCCCGAGAAGTAAGAGTTAGAATCTCTGCCTGCTCTATAAGTGCTTTAATAATCTTTGGATGACAGTGCCCTTGATTAAGTGCAGAATATGCAGAGAGGAAGTCGTAATATCTCTTGCCTTCCGGGTCCCAAACATAAACACCTTCACCTTTTGCAATTACTACTGGAAGAGGTTCATAATTATGAGCGCCATATTTCTCTTCCAATTCCATTGATTCCTTGCTGGTGATATTTCCATAAACAAGTTTTTCTGACATCACTCCTCCGACAACTTTTTACGCTCTTTTGGGCATGGACTTTTTAATGTCAAGGAGAATAATTCAGGATAACAAAGTATTCTTTCTTTAAGAATGAATCAGATTGTCTATAAAGATTTACTACAAATATGACAAATTGATTCATGAAATTTATAGATGTGATGACTTTTATTTGACAAGATTATTTTCATTTCTATTAAATTGTAATTCTAATTATGAGGAAAAAATGAGACCGAAGAAGAGTAGATTTATGCTATTTGATAGTATTTTAGTATCTCAATACACAACTCTTATGCCTAATTTTTCATTTTTCATTTTAAATTTTACATTACTCATTTTACCCCCCCAGAAAATTCAACTATTAAAATACGCATTTATTTTCAGACAAAAATATATAACTTTATCCGAGACTTTATCTCGGAAAGATAAATACTTATGTTTAATTGGGGCAAATAAGTTCGTTTAGTTTTGCCTTCCTACTCCTATGTTTATGAATAGGAAGGCAATAATTTAACATACCAAAAAAACAAAAAAATTATCCTCAGAAAGAGGAGAAAGGTGAAAAATATGAAAAAGATAATAAGCATACTAATATTTACACTTATCCTTACCAGTGTAAGTTTTGCAGGGAAAATAACAAGAACCTATTATTTTGATGAGCCAATATTAACTCCTGATAGTATTTATACCCAAATAGAAATTACCGAGGGAGTTGTAGTAGGAACCCCAGGATATCCTGCACTTCCATATAGAGGTATAAGTTTATTGATTCCACAGAATGAAAATATAACAAATGTTCTTATTGAAAAAGGTAACGAAATTGATTTGGGTGAACACATTGTATATCCTATTCAAAGGTCAGTACCTATAAGTGACACAACAGATGTAGGCTTTACTGAACCTGATCCAGATATTTATGGGCGTTCAGAACCATTTCCTGCAAATCAGAATACAGATTTTAGTACTCATTACCTTGCTGGGTATTCAATTGGGTTTTTGTCAATTACACCTTTTACTTACATTCCTGTAACAGGTGAGTTATCATATTTTGAGGAAATAACTGTTATTGTGGAAACAGAATATAGCGATGCTGCTGCGACTGCTGCTGATAAGTTCTTATGTGAGAATCCAGAGATTGAAAAACGACTCAAAATACTTGTAGAGAATTATGATGATAAAGATGCATTCTACAATATAACAAAAGAGAGACCTGATAGTGCTTATGACTATATTATAGTAACCTCAGAAGAATATGCAGATGATTTTCAACCATTAGCAGATTTTCATTCCAGGCAAGGATACCGAACTAAGATTGAACTGATTGAGAGCATTTTAACAAATTACACAGGTGTAGATGATCAAGATAAACTAAGAAATTATTTCATTGAACAATATGAGGAAGAGCAAAATTATATGCAATATGTCCTTCTTGGTGGAGATACTGATATAATTCCACATAGAGGTTTATACGGTCGCTTTAGTGAGTTTGGTGGAATTTATGAAGATTATGATATACCAGCTGATATGTATTTTGCCTGCCTTGATAGAATTGGCACAGGGCCTGGACCTGATTGGAATGTTAATAATAATGATAAGTGGGGTGAGCCAGGTGAAGCAGACCTCTTGGCAGAATTTTACATTGGAAGAATATGTATAAACAATTCAACAGAGATAGACAATTTCATTAACAAGACAATATTGTATTCTGAGTCCCCAGTTTACAACGGAATATGGTCTGCTTTATTAGTTGGAGAAAAACTTACTCATCTTGTATTCCCTCCCACCTATGGTGGAACATATATGAATGAGTTAATTGGGGGGTGTAGTAATAACTTCCCAAGTCAAGGGTACACTACTGTTGGTATTCCTCTTGAATGGAGTATCAGTACTTTGTATAAAATGGATGGGAATTGGTCTTCATCAGATTTATATACTCAATTAAATCTCGGACCAAACCTGCTTTGTCATCTTGGACATGGCAATCCTACCCATTGTTTAAATATTGATAATTCAGACTTAACAACTTATCACATCACCAATGATGGAATTACACATAACTTTATTAATGGCTATTCTCAGGCATGCTATTCTGGTTCATTTGATAACAGGGATGATGATGGAAATTATGGTCCAGACTGTTTTGCGGAAAAGATTACCACAATGGAAACAGCGGCTGTGACTTTTGTAGCAAACTCACGGTTTGGATTCTATCAAAGAGGTGGAACCAATAGTCCTTCTCAATTATTCCACAGAGAATGGATAGATTCATTCTTTGATGATGAAATTTTCTCAATTGCAGGTGCAAATCAAAAATCAAAAGAAAAGGTTATTCCATTTATCAATGAAAGTCTTAATAGATGGTGTTGCTATGAATTAAATGCTTTTGGTGACCCTGCTTTAGAACTCTGGACTGATTATCCAACCGAGGTCAATGCACATTACAATAATGTGTTGTTTATTGGTCAGGATACATTTGATGTTACTTGTTACAATTGTCAGACAGGTAGAGTTGCTGTTTATTTCAACAATGAGATGATTGGCGCAGAATATTTATTAGATGGCTTTGCAGAAATCCCAATTTTTAATCCTCCTGCTGATACAGGAACTGCAACAATATCCATTTTGGCACATAATCATTATTTCTATGAAGATGAAATACCTGTGATTCATTTTACTTATGCCGTAATAAGACCTGATGTTATTACAATTAGGGAATTGACAGAGGTTACTATTACAGTATTTCAAGATATAAGAGGAACCCCTTTACCTGATGTTAATGTAGAAGCGTATGGACCGGGCATATTTGGTGACACATTAGGAATAACTGACGAGAATGGCACATGCGTTCTAAATTTTGGAGCAGATTATGGTGGAGATGACATTATAAGGATAAGAGGTTGGGAAAGTGAATCACAATATTATCTTTTTGACGAACCTATATTTATTATAAATGGTTCAGAACTAACGCGTCCTGATTTATCTGTAGTTACAGATACAATTTCATACAATACTTTGGTGAAAAATATTAGTTCTATTTTATATGCTCATGTAGAAGATGATAGCTGTACACTTTGGGCAAAGATTAATGATAATACATGGCTAAGCACAATAGAGGATAGTATGGAAATCATCCCTGATGAATTAGGAACTTTAACTGCAATGATTACAAAAACAGGCTATAATTCCTATATAAAAGAATTTGATATTATAGAATTATATGGAACGGTTTCAGGATTAGTGAGTGATACACTTGGCAATGGGGTTCCGGATGCTCAAATTAAGGTATACCCCAATACTCCTGATACATTAAAACCTCCTGTAGTTATTACAACTACAGACAGCAATGGCTATTATGCTTTTGAACATAGTATTCCCGTAGATCACTATAAATTTATAATCAGGAATGTGTATTCTTGTAAAGATTATGAAGAGATATATTTCGTAGGTTATGAAGATAATATAATTAATATTGAACTTGAACCTGAAGATATGTATACCGTGATTGGTGGTATTAATTTTGAAGGAGAAACAGAGCTAGCAACTATTAAGATATATAGAAATGACAATGATGAGCCCATAGATACTCTTTATACTGACTGGAGTGTGTTTTTTGTAGATCTCTTTAAATGGACTTATTTATTTGTATTAGAAGCCCAAAACTATGATCCAACTGATTCTGTGGTAGTAGTCGATGAAGATATGGAGATCATATTTGAACTTTTGCTTCATGACTATATTAAAGAAGTTCCTAATGAATATCGATATATTAATACTGCTATAGATGTTTGTGTTGATGGAGACACCGTTTTAGTCTATCCTGGCACTTACTACCAAAATGTAGATTTTGATGGGAAAAATATAACTCTTACCAGTCTGTTCCTTACAACTCAAGATTATTCATACATTGACTCAACTATAATTAATGGCAATCAAAATGGTAGTGTTATAACCTTTTCTAGTGGTGGAGATAGCACAGCTATTGTGTGTGGATTTACCATTACTAATGGATATGCTGAAAGAGGTGGGGGTATCCACTGTAGTGGTTCTAATCCGAGCCTAAAAAATTTAATAATTATTGGAAATACAGCGGATTATGGTGCAGGAATATATTGTCTGGGTTCAAGTCCAAGTATAAATAATGTAACTGTATATAATAATATTGCGAATAATTGTGGTGGAGGATTATGCAGTGGGTGTGAATCCTGTCCGACTTTAGAAAACTGTATTCTTTGGAATAATACTCCTCAAGAAATTTATTTAGATACACAAGGTTCAATTACAGTAACTTATTCAGATATTCAAGGAGGATGGGATGGTGAGGGAAATATCTCTGATAACCCATGCTTTGCAGATACTGCCAGTAGTGACTACTCCTTAACCTGGAACGATTCCGTGCGCAGTCCCTGTATAGACACAGGGAACCCGGGTACAGAATGGGATGCTGATGAAACCCCACCTGATATGGGTGCTGTCCCTGCTATTTCACACAATTACGATTCCAGAACCCTCCATGAAGG
>Ga0315547_1000116_pt1 | contig 90798 bp, 71 predicted proteins | sample SalMarSW160240MG_2_FD_202542 | JGI IMG/M metagenome (GOLD analysis project Ga0315547, IMG submission 202542) | Salt marsh sediment microbial communities from the Plum Island Ecosystem LTER, Massachusetts, United States - Salt Marsh Sediment SW1601-240 ...
TGCAAGTATTTTAGGGAATAATTCTCTTAAATTAAGTAAAATAATAATTTTATTTATATCATCTTTTCTATAGAAGATCGTTTTTTTTAAAAATTGCTATAAATGCCTTTTAAAGGTGGATAAAAAATGGTCTAATGTTTCAACCATAAACGCCTTTTAAAGATAAATGATAAAAACATGATCTAATATTTTAACCATAAACGCCTTTTAAAACTAGATAATGATTTTTCAAATGGTTCATTTTTGAGAAACATTTGAATTTTAAAATGTTTCAACTTTGAGAAAATGTATTTTAAATAATCGCTTCGGAGAACCAAGTGGGAAATCTAACTTTTCTATAAATATCTTTGAAACTCCCATCTATAATATAAAATTTGGCAAAATCATTTTCACTTCTAATGGCTCTTCCGTATGCTTGTATTATTTCTTTCATAGTTTCTTGATAATACCAATTCCAATCTTTTTTTACATTTAATAAATATGATACTCTGGCATCTCCAATGCTAGGATATGGTATTTTTAATAATATTTGATACCTACATAATTCGTCTTTTAAATCAACTCCGTTTGTAATAGCAGGTGATATTAAAATTTTTTTACCTGAATTGATCCAATCTGTAATGATATTATCATTTATTTCGTGTTTATTATGCAAAAAAATATCGTAGTTATTAAGATCGTGAGCAAGTCGTTCAGCTCTTTTATAACTTTGTGTGTGAATTACTCCTCTGTCTTTTATATGATGGGATATTATTGTTTTTATATTTTTAATATTAGCATCCCAATTTTCATCTTCTTTTTTATTGGTCATTTTTCCTCCCATTAATTTTATGATTATTGGCCTGTTTTTAACGGGAAATCTCATTGGAATTGAATGAAAAGAGAATGGTTTATCTTCTAATCCTAACCTTTTTAACCATTTTTCTGATTGATTTTGAAATGGAATGGTAGCACTGCTTAAGATAATTAGATTTGTTTGTGACCAAATCATTCTTTTTAGAAAATTATCTATTTTAATTGGTTTGAATTCCCTTGTTGTGTAATTTTGTTTTGGAACTATATTTATAACCCATTTTCTCTCTTCTTTTAATTCTTTAAAGAGATAATTTATTTTTCTGCTTAAATTTGATATTTTTTGTTTTTCTCTTTGATTATTACAATAATTAAATGTAGCATTGCATATTTCTTGAATTTTAATAAGAAAAGGGAGGTGGTCTTCTATTTTATTATTATTTGGAATATCTTTTTTAATCAAATCCCAAATAGATTCACCATTTTTAATTATAAATTGAGAACTATTATCTAGGCAAAATGGCATATTTTGTTTTTTTGGTTCTCTAAAAAATGAGGGAAATGAATAAGGAGAGATTGAAAAACCGCAAAATAATGATGCTACCTGATCTTCTAAATTATGACATTCATCTATAATGAGTAAATTACGTTTTAAGAATCTGGATTCTCCTTTAATATAGTTATTTATAATTAGCATCGCAAATGTGATAATTGATATGTCCGCATTTATAGTCGCTTCTTTTTGCTTCCAATATATGCATTCATAATTCTTACAACTTATATTTTTGTCAATGGCAATCGGACACAAATCCGAAGGTTTGTTTGTTTCTCTGCATATATAATTATTTCTTCCCAATAATGGCATAATGTCGGAAATACCTCCATCTATAGCCAATTTTTTCGGACCGAAATCTTTTTCTAATTGTTTAACGAGTTTTATTTGTGGTGTAGTATAAAAAGTTGGTTTAAAATATTTCCCTAGTGTAATATTTACTGGTGATTTTCCGAATCCCGTAGGTCCATCAAGAATTACAACTTTAATTCCGTTTTCAAAATCATTTTTTATTTTTGTTATTATCTCTCTTTGATATGGTCTAAATGATTTAAACGGAAAATATTCTTCTATTATCATTTTATCTAAACCACTCTTCGTGGATTAAAATAACTCTCATCTGTTTTTTATTTTTAAAGGGTTTACAGTTTGAATAATTTATTTCTTCTTTTTTTGTAATTGCGTCCTGTAATTCGTATGCTAGTGTTTCTAAAACATGATTTTCTTTTGTATATTCATTAAAATCTCGAAGATTATTTTGTGTAAATACACGATATATATTATCCTTACTCTTTTCTAATTTACATGTAAGATATTTTGGGTTGTTTCCACGTCTGAATATGCCATCATTATCTTCATAACTCTCCTCATAATTAATGGCTTGAATACAAAATGTATAAAATTGTTCCATTAAATCAGAAGAGATAATTTGTGTGGTTTTTAATAAATAATCTAAAATATCCATTTTCAAAAATACTCCGGGATTATATTTAAAGTCGATTTTTTCTAAATTAATATTAAAACTCTTCTCAAAAATGTTTAAACCTAATATTATTATTTTAAAAGCGTCTAATGTTCTTGAATAATCTTCTTTTAATTTATCAAAACTTGTGGTATCTGTAAGATTTTGAATATATTTTTCTATATCTTTTTCTATTGTATCCAATAAGTTGAAAATATTTCTGTTATTCCATTCTTTTGTAAATTCAAATATAAAAGAAAATAATTTTTCTTTTTTCAGTTTTCTTGCTAAATTTATCCATTCTTGGTCTTTTATTATCATTTCTAAAAATTTAATAACAATCATTTTTGAATTAGATGGGGCATCCCTGAGTTGTTTTATAATGTAGTTTGAATCTAAACATATACCAGCTGTTTTAAGTTTCCTGAATTCAAGTTCTAAAGCGTCTTTTTTTCGTTCAAAATAATCGGAATATGTTGCATGTTGTTTTAAAATGGGTAATGCTTCTGGATTTTTTATTTGATGTATTTCTCCGATTACATGAGGGAATGTAGATTGTGTTAAATGATCTTCGAATCGTGAGGTTGAAGTTAGTGTTACAGGGGATAAAATATTATCATAAACATTGAAGATCTTAATAATGAAAAAATCTTCTAATGGAGTTTTACCTGTTCCTCGTTTTCCTACTAAATATAAAATATGAAAAATGTTAATATGTTCTATAATTGGTAATCGAAAAACTGATGCTATTGCCCAACCAATTAGTATAGCTAATTTTATTGGATCTGTTTGTGTTATTTCAATTAGCTTTTTAAATTGTTGTATAATGGTTGTTTTCTCTTGTTCTTTATATTCTTTTATAATGTTTTTAGTTTTTTCATACGTTATTTTTTGAAAATCTGTATAAGTTATTAACGAGAAATCTTTTTTTTTTTCAAATTGAGGTAGTTTCCAACCGTTGTTAAATCCGACAATGTATTCGGGGTTGGTAATTTCTATTTGTTTATCCGTATAATTAAAAATACGTTTTATAATGTCCTGACCGTGTGATCTGTTATATAAGTGAGAGTTTAATTTTTTTAAAATATGGTTTATTGAAAGGGTATTGTATTTTTTATTATTAAAATAAAATGTGTAAAGATTATTGTTTAAATTGTCCGTTGTTTTCGATAAAATTTCTAATTTGCCATCGAGGATTAAAAATTCTTTGGTTTTAGCGTTTCCTTTATAGGTTGTGTATATTTTAACTTCAAGAACCCCATTTTCTTTTAGTAAAATATCTGAATCATTAAACGGAATAATTTGATCAGTTTTCTCTTTTTGCAGTTTTTCTCTAATTTTTATGCGTTCTTTTTCGCTGTTCCACTCTTTAAATGCTTTTGTTTCCATTTCTTTCCCATATCGTTTATAGGTGGGTGAGGTTTTGGTTTCATTTTCAAATAGATTATATAAACTCTCCCGAATATCTTTATCTAATTTCCTTGATTCTTTAACAAAATCATTTGCTTTTTTAAGTGTTAGTTTTTTGTACGCGTCAGGTGATTCCTGCCATTTCCCAATTTTACATTCATCCATTATAGTATAAATCTCTATTTCAGTAAAGTTATTTCTAAATAATTCATTAACTAAGGTTATTTCTGCTTCGGATCTACTCGCAAATTCTTTAGTTCGCTCACCTGCATATAATTTTTTTAGTTTATCATTGTTTTTTAACAATAATTCAAAATTATTTTGTCTTTTTTTTTTATCCTTTTTTGTTTCATCAATTGGTGATTTAGTAATAGCTTCATTATTTTTATTTTCATCAATGTTTTTGTTAATATAAAGAATTTTGGCAATTCTCCATTGTTCTTTAGGCATCATTTTATAGAGATTATCATCGGTATCTTTATACCGTTTTATATTATATGTGCCTGGTATTTTTACTCTCCTTATAATATCTTTTGATAAAAAATCAATTATTACATTTTTAGTGTTAAATTCCCTCAATTGGTTTTCTAAGAATATTAACTGTTTATAAATAATAGATTCTTCAAATTCTTCTTTTGTGGTATATTTTGGAATAATTAAACATATTTTTGTATAAATATGATATCCATTGCCAGAATCTATAGTCATATCAATATTGAATCCAAGTTCTATTAGCTTTTTTTTACATTGTTCCATTACAATATACGCTTCTTTCTTTAAATTTTCAGGAGATATTCCATTTATCTTTTTATCTTTAATAATATCAATATCAAATAAAATAACATTTAATTTGGATAATATATCGGTTATTTTAGTTTGTTCATTTGGGCGTTCATTTATTCCTAAGCATATTTGCCCAGAAAGCTGATATTTTTTACATAATCTTAATAACATATCAAGATCGTTATGGGGAACAAAATATTGTTTGGTTGGGATGCTAGGAGAATTAGTAGTTTTTTTATTTATTGAAGCTTTAAAAACTTGAAAAACCGTTTTGGTTTTATGATTAAGAAAATTATAAAATGTTTCAATATCATTTGTATTTTGTTTTAATTCAATTTGTTCTTTTTTTTCTTCCTTTTCTTCATATATTTCCATTTAATCACTCTTTGGGTTATTTTTTATTAAAAAAATAAAAAAAATAATTAAATTAATTAAATTTCTATTTCTGTTTTTATAATCCCGAATCGGCTTCATCTTCTGTTGCAATTGCAAAATGATATTTTGTATCAAAACTGTCGCCCGAACGTGTCATTGTAATTAAAGTATTGTCTTTGTAATTCTTTTCTTTTAGAAAAATTGCTAAATTTTTTGTGGCACCTTTTGGAAGTTCTAAAATATAATTCTCGTTTAAATCCATGCTGATAATCCGTTCATATTTCTCTGGTTTCTCTTCTTTTAGATATTTTTTCCCGCTTTCCGAGATCGTTTCAAAATTGAATAAATTGACGTGCCATTGAAATTTAGTTCCTGCTTTTTTCCCTTTATATTGTTTTTTTACTTCTTCGGGTTTTAAAGATAAATCAATCGAAAAAATATATTTGAATGCATTATGGATCGATAAATAATTACCTCCGATGTCTATTTCCGTATAATCGGTAAGCCAATCGAGATCATTTTCGTTTTTATTTTCTATTTTTATTCACACTCTTTTATTATTATTTTTTTTAAATCCCTGCAATCGATTTGATTTGCAGTCTGAATTTGTTTATTTTTTGATTTGTATTATTCATTTTACCTATTATTTTTACAATAATTTTATTGATAATTCTTGGATTTGTTCTCCTAATTTTTGGATCTCTTCATAAATACTATGCTGAGTTGTATATATCTCTCTCTGGGCCTGCGTAATTTCTTGAATCTGTGCGTATATCTCTTTTTGCTTCTCGAAAACCAGTCGTTGGTTATTATTCAATTTTTTCTGGTCTAAATGCAATTTCTTGAGTTTTGCTTTAAGACGCTGCTTCTCCACTGGATTATTTAATTTGGATTTACTCATTTTTTCAATCACATCATTCTTTTATTTTTTTAATTAAATCTGAAACACTCTCATATTCGATTTTGATATGATTTATAATCTCATTTGATGAATTTTCTTTTTCTTTAAATCTCTCAACCAAATCATAATAGGGAAATCCAATTCGTGTGTATTGTAATCTAATTATTTCTAACCCTTTCTGCAATAATATTGTATTGGTAATTTCCCGTATCATCGGAGATGTGACTATTTTTAGGTTTGCACCTATTAAAATTCTGACAACCCGTTTTGTGGTATCCTTAGCATCGCTTTCAGATATATCTGTCTCTCTCAATAATGATTCATATATTAAAATAGGGTTAAACTTTCTTTTTTTGAGAGTTTTGTCTATTATAGAAGGAATTAAATCGATCATAATTTATGATCCTCCCAAATTAGTTTCCCAAATCGTGAATTAAAGGTAAAAGCGTCATCATTAACTCTTTTTATGGCCGTCGCTAAAATAAGATGCTTCCGGCGATCCTCATCATTATCATTTTTCGTAATAAAATTTATAATCTGTAAATCTTCCTCCAGAAGGAGGCTAAGCTCTTTTCGATTATGTAATTCTATTCGTAAATTATCTATTATCAGGAATATCTTACTGTTCTCTTTTGTGGGATTTTCTTTGTAAATCTTGAAGAAATTCAAATCTTTCATTTTTTTTATTTAAATAAAAAATCAGAAAAGGTAAAGAAACAAAGTTTTTTAAGTTTTGAATATATATTCAAATTGGTGTATTGTTTCTTTTTTTTCCTAATTTTTATTTTTTCCTCCTGATGAATTTTCAAACATTATTTCCATTTTCAAATTCTTAATTTTCTGAAGTGTCTTTTCTTGGTTTTCATCTAACTCTAAAATTTTGGTTTCATAATGCTTATAAGATTGAAGTAATTTATTGGAAATTATATTATTATTATCCATTTTTTTATTCAATATTTACCACCTTGCTCTCGATTGGACTTATTTCCCCTTTTTCTAAAACCAAGAGATAATTACGCACACAGGCACTCACGTTATATCCCCGTTTTCGTAATTTCTGAACTACTTCTGTATTAAGCACTAAACTAGTTTTCCCTTTTTGTATTCTTCTTTTTTTTACTTGCATTTTATTTTTATTCTCTCATTTTTTTAATTTTTACAGTTTTATATATAATTAACTTTATCATTTTATAAAATTTATGCATTCCACATTATTTTTTTTATGAATTGGAATTTGAAATTAAGTTTCTCTCTTTATCGAAAGAGATAAAGAGGTTTTTTAAATACCCAAAAATGGGTAATTTCTAATCATTTTTAAAGTAAATTCAAAATCAGAAGAAGTATTTATAGATGCTAAAGAAATCATATTAGATTATGGATTTGTAAAAAACATAAATATAATTTAAGAATAATGAACTAATAAAAGGGTATTACCTCCTTAACAAAATCCGTTTTCCGAGAGATTATTAAAAACAAAAAAAATTAGAAATATGGAATGTCATAATATGGAAAATATTTGTCATATAAATCCCTTTTTTCATTAATTGAAAGTTCTAAGTAATGCTCTCCCTCAACCGAGCTTGATTTATGATTCATTAACATTTCCGAGATTAATAAAGGGCAACCTATTTTTATCCTATTAGTAATTAAAGTTCTCCTGAAAGTATGAAATCTCGAATATTTCTCGCCATAATTCTTCTTAACATACATATAAAATGAAGTTGTTTGTAAATGTGAATTTCTACCTTTAAACAGCCAACCTGATTTAATGTTTAAAAATTGCATATATTTTTCTAAATATGGTTTAAATGCTTCAGAAAAGAAAAATAACAGTCCCTTATTAGATTTTCTTGCATTCTTTGTAAAACCCGTTTCAAAATATCTTTCTTTAAGGTTTATATTTTCAACTCTTATTGATAGAGTTTCCGAGATTCTTGGACCATCAATTGTTAAAAATGAAAAAATAATAAAATCCCTAAAACGATGTTTTTTACTCGTATTAAGAATTTCTAATAAATCATTTTTACTATAAATATTATTATTAATATCAGATATTTTTGTGAAATCATTCTCATTTTTTCTGAATTGAAATACCCTTTTAATTGGAACCGGATTTCTAAACTCAACATTTTTACTAAGATAAATTGATTGAACGTAATAGAAAAAAGATGTAAGAATAGATCGATAAGTTTCTTTTGAATCTAATTTTATGGGTTTATTATCAATTACATTTTCTAAAAAATCCTTAACATCAATCATAGAAATCTTTTGAATATCCTTGTCAATATAATTTAAGCAATCTATAATTATATGTTTATGATTTTTATAAGTTGGATAACTTCTTTTTTCTACTCCCTTTAAATAAGATTCTACAAGATTGAAATCTTCATTTTGAATGTTATAACTAAATTTTTTTTTACTTAGGATTTCTGTCATTTACAACCTCATACTCCATTTTTTTGTTTTGTCTAATAATATTTTGTTGCTCTAATTCATTTAATAAAATTAAAACATCAGATTCAGGAACATTAAAAATTTCAGAAACATCTTCATATCTATATCTATGTTTTTCTAAAAGCTTTAAGATTTGCCCCTTTATTTTATATTCTACTTTTGTTTTTTGTGTTTTTCTCATTTCTGAAAGAATCTCATCTATTTTTCCCATATATGATATTCTCTCTTTTTCTTGTTTTTCATATAATATCTCATATTTTTGAAGTTCTTCTTGTTTTGATGTTTGTTTGCTCTTTATTGTTTTTTTTAATCCACTTTCCATAATTTCATTAACACAAAACCTGATTAATTGCGAAAGGCTTGGAAATTTATTATCTATTGCATATTTTTCCCATATTTCCTTTTCATTTATATTAATTCTGATTTGTATATATGTATCTTTACTTGCTTTTGGGTTTTCTTTTGGCATTTTAATATCATTTATTTTTTTATTATTTTTTTTCTAAGATAGAAGAAAATATTATTTTATTTAAATGTTATGACAAAATAATGACGATGTTATAATAATACCTAAATAATATCTTATTTTTTTTAAGATTGTCTTAATTTTTTCTATATGATTAATCAAGAAGAGTTTTATTTTAATAACTCGATTAAGAAAATACTTGCTGATTCTGTTATACTTTTTAGAAAAACAGGTTTAAATGATTTGGCTCAAAAATGGGAGCTAATCCTGAAAAATTATATTAGAAAGAAAATGACTGCACCAGAATAGATTCAAGCAATTATTTAATTTTTTCTAATTGAGTCTGTCGCTTTCCTAATAAAAACTAACTTCCAATAATAAAGAAATCTAAAATAAAAATTAAAAAAAAGAGTATTTTTAAAGTAATAATTATAATACAATTTTTTTCCATTTATTTATCTTTTTCGTCCTTTTTTATGCACAGCCATACCATGGACATCTTCGACACCTTCAAGAACCATTTCAGAAATTGTTGGATGACTGTGAATGGTCTCAGCTATTTGATGGGTAGTTAAATTATTTTTCATAGCGAGTGTGATTTCAGCAATCAGTTCTGGTGCTTCAGCTCCAATGCAAGATGCCCCAAAAATTTCATCGGTTTCTTTATCTGCAAGCACCATAATGAAACCTTTATCCTCTCCCATGCATTTTGCCTTTCCCAAACTTGCATAACTGAATCGTCCCATAAGAGTGTCTAATCCTCTATCTTTCAGCGAGTTTCTCCTCATTCCAACTGATCCAATTTCCGGGCTTGTAAAGATGGTAGCAGGTACTATAGAATAATCTGCTTCTCTTGGATGTATATTAAAACCTCCAAGGCTTGATAATGCGTTTGCTACGGCGATATCTCCCTCATAACTTGCTACATGTGCAAGCATGATCCCAGGAATAATATCTCCAATAGCATAAATTCCTTTTACGCTTGTTTCTAAAGTGTTGGGATCTACTTTAATTGCACCTCGTTGGAGTTCGATATTGAATTTTTCTAAACCCAAATTAGCAGACATTTTAGCTCTGCCTATAGAAACGAGACAATATTCTGCATCATAATATGATTTTTCTGCAGATTCAATTTGATCTCTAGGAACAGAAGCGGAACAAGTCGTAGCTTTTACTCCAGAACCTGTATTTTCTATATTAATAACATTTTGATTCTCAAAAATTTTAATACCTATTTCATTAAATTTTGATTTTAATTCTTTCACAATCATCGGTTCTTCTGTTGCAAGAATTGTGGGTAAATATTCGAGAATAGTTACTTTTGAGCCAAATCGATTAAATATATTTGAAAATTCACAACCAATAACTCCACCGCCAATTACTAAAAGACTTTTGGGTACAATCTTAAAATTTGGAGCGAGAATATCATCACTTGTTAATATTCGGTCATGATCAATATTAAATGCAGGTATCATTGCAGGTTCTGCTCCTGTAGCAAGAATAATTCTCTTTCCTTTAATTGTTATAGTTGAATCATCACTCTTAACTGTAACTTCATAACCACTTTCTGGATTTCCTCCGCTTAAAGAACCAAATCCGTAATAGATTTTGACTTTCCACATTTTTAAAAGTCCTTCTATACCCTGAACTAATTCCACTACAACTTTATTCTTTCGTTCTACCGCTTGTCCAAAATTTAATGAGATATCATCGATTTTTACTCCAAAATTCGCAGCTTTTTCCTCAATATCTTCAATAAGTTTTGCAGAAGCATAAAGTGCTTTTGTAGGTATGCATCCAACATTAAGACATGTGCCTCCAACTTTATTTTTCTCGATAATAGCTACTTTTGCACCATATTGAGAAGCTCTAATTGCAGTATGATAACCTCCTGGACCAGCGCCAATAACAATAATATCAAAAATTTCACTCAAATTATCCAAACTCCCTACTGTATAAATATTTTAATTTATGTGTAATAATCAAGAATCAATAAAATATTTTTTTAATTTGGATAATGCAATTAATTATTTTGGAAAAGAATATTAGAAAAAAAATAGGGCATTTTTCAATTTCATCAAAAATCTTAATTTAATTTAAAGAAAATTCCAAAGAAATAACAATTTTTAATCATAATAAAAAATTGACATAATCCAAATATTCCATGATAATATGAAAAATATAAATAGTCTTGCCCTATTATGTTCTAATACTTAAAATAATACAAAAATCCCGTAAAATATTTATCTGTTATTACCCAATTTTATATAATTTATAAATTATAAATACAAAACTCTAATTGTTTTAAAGATATAGTTGATCTGAGTTGAATAAAAAATCGCGAGATCATGATTTCAATGAAAATCTAAGGAGACTTTTCAATGAAGAAAAATGGGAAGATAGAGCATATGCTGCAAGAAACCTCGGTTATATGAGAGATGGACGAGCAGTTAATTTACTAGTAAAAGCATTTAAATCCGAAAAGAATCCTTCGGTAATAAATAGAATTATTGAAGCATTGGGCAGAATTGGGCACCCCAAGGCAACGATGAGTATTATAGAAGTTTTAAAAAGGGAATTTGATAGAGAATTTATTGATAAAATGCGCTTATTTTATATTATTGAAAGCTTAATGAAAATTGGTGATGAAAGGGCTTTAGCATATTTAAATATTTTATTTAATTCAAGCGATACAGAGATTAAAGATTTGACTCTAGAAGCATTGGACTGTATTGATCCACATTGGCAAAAAAATATTGAAAAAGAAATACATAGTTTATAAGTAATTTGTAGCTAATTTTTTTAAGAACAAATAATATAAGGCTTTTAAGCCATTTTTACAACTCCTTTTAAATAGTTATTTAAGTAAAAATTAAGATTATATTTTTAGATTTATAATCTCAGACAAAAATTGAAAATTAATTTATGAACCTTTATCAAAATCAATTATTAATTATATTTAAAAAAAAGGAAGAATTCCATAAAGTCTATTAATAGCAAAATTTGTAATTAAAAATGAAGAATCGAGAGAAAAAATTAGAAGAAAATAAATTTCAGAAGTTTCTTGATTTCGCAGGTGCTATAATCGTAGTTGTTGACGCAGATCAAAGAATTAGTTATATTAATAAAATAGGTTGTCAGGCTTTAGGTTATAATAAAAAAGATGTTATTGGAACAAATTGGTTCGATTATTTTATTCCAGAAATAATTAGAAATAAAATAAAATCTATTTTTGATGAGGTGATGACTGGAAAAATCGAACCTATTGAATATTTTGAGAATTCAATTATAACAAAGAAAGGTCAAGAGAGAATCATTGAATGGCATAATACCATTTTAAAAAATAATCAAGGAAGGATTTATGCAACACTAAGCTCTGGGCATGATATCACCGAACGTAAAATAGCAGAGCAAAAATTAAAAGAATCAGAAGAAAAATATCGAAATATTCTTGAAAGCATAAAAGAGGTCTATTATGAGGTAGATAAATATGGAAATTTTACATTTCTCACTGATAAATTTGTTGAGCTCGTTGGATATCCGAAAAATGAGTTGTTAGGATTTAATTATAAGAAAATTGTAAGTATAGAGGATTTGGAGAGGGTTTATACAATATTGGATAATATGTATAAAAAAGATATTCAGGAAATGCTTTTTGAATATACACTCGTAAAGAAAGATGGATCAAAAAGGTTTTTTGAGAATTCCGTTTATCTAAAATATGATTCTGAAGGAAAAAAGATTGGATTTTATGGTTTGGCTAGAGATATTTCTGAACGTGAGAAGGTAGAACAAAAGTTAAAAGAATCAGAAGTAAAATATAGACAATTGGTCGAATTATTACCTGATCTAGTTGCCGAGGTTAATACTAAATTAGAGCTAACATATGCTAATTCAATTGCATTTGAACTATTTGGGTATTCCCAAGAAGATTTTAATAAAGGTTTGAAAGTTATCCAAATGATTGCTCCCGAAGATTTAGTAAAGGCAAGTAAAAATATGAAAAAAGTTTTTAATGGAGAAATTATCGGACCTATCGATTATCTACTATTAAAAAAGGATGGTACCAAATTTTATGGTAGAATAAATTCTCGACCAATTTATAAAGAAGGAAGAATTACGGGATTAAGATGTGTGATTAGTGATGTTACCGAACGTAAGAAGGTAGAACAAAAAATAAAAGAATCCGAAGAAAAATATCGAAGACTTATTAATAATATTTCAGATTTAATAATAGAGGAGGGGCTCAATAGCAAAATTTTATATCTTAGTCCCCAAGTTTTTGAGATTTTGGGTTATCAACCTCAAGAAATAATTGGATCAAGGCTTATTAATTATGTTCATCCCGAAGATTCTGCAAAGTTTATGGATAGAGCAAGAGAAATTGTAACTACTGGAACAACTGAAATATTTAATTATAGATTACGCCACAAAAATGGACATTATATTAATGTAGCAGCGAAAGGTGGTTTATATAAAATTGAGGGAAAAACCAGATATATTGGAGTAATGAGGGATATCACCGAACAGATAGAAACAGGACAAAAATTAAAAGAATCAGAAGCAAAATATCGAGATGCCTATAACCTTGTTAGTTTTTATAAAGATGTATTTACTCACGATATGAATAATATCCTTCAAAATATTTTAACTTCCGTGGAATTATTGTCCTTATTTACGAACAACCCTGAAAAATCGGAAGAAAATAAGGAAATATTGCAAATTTTGAAAAGCCAAGTTAAGAGAAGTGCAAATTTAATCTTAAATGTACGAAAACTAACAAAACTGGAAGAAACTCAAATTGGTATCAGATCAACTGAAGCAATTAATGTTTTAAGGAAAACAATCGAATTTATTAAAAAAAGTGTCCAAGATAGAGAGATATTAATTGAAGTTGATACAAATTTTGAGAAGGTCTTTATTCAAGCAAATGAACTCCTGGTCGATATTTTTGAAAATATTTTATTAAATTCAGTGAAGTATAATGATAATACACAAGTTGAAATTATCATTATTATTTCAAAAATTCAAAAAGAAGGTATTAAATATTTGAAAATTGAGTTTAAAGATAATGGAATAGGGGTAACGGATGTTGCAAAAGATATAATTTTTAAAGGAGGGTATAAAAGAGATAAAAAATTTAGAGGTATGGGTTTAGGATTATCACTTGTGAAAAAAATATTAGAAAATTATAATGGAGAGATTTGGGTTGAGGACAGAGTTCCAGGAGATTATACAAAAGGAAGCAATTTTGTGATTTTAATTCCCGAAACTGTTTAATTAAACCTTATTTTCTTTTATTCACGCCTTTAATTCTTCCAGCGAAACAATCTTTCCCCAAATTTTATCTTTATTTTTAAAAATTATTAATTATAAATAAAATTGACAACTTAAGTTATTGATTAAGGTTGTTAGATAAAGAAAAATTAAGAAATGTTATTGGTTGGAAAAATGCTCCTGTCCCAATTTGTATGGGAGGAGATTATAGAGCTTTAACGTTTTGTTGTAAGCCAGGATATTCATTAACTTTTGGATTAAAATGTTTGAGAGATCATACATTAAAAGAAGTAGGACTTACTCCCGAAGAATTTGTGAAAATTAAAGAAGAATTTTCTAAAGAAAATAACTGGGATTCGGAAACTGTTTGTTTTGGATCGATTAGTTATTGTTGTATGCGAGCAGGTGGATGTGAACGCAGAGATCTTGCACTCTCTCTGAGATATCCCAGGACGACTTGGAATAAAGTAATGGAAACTTATTTCAAGAAGAAAAAAGAACTTGCAGAAATTATATTAAAACATATTACTAATCCTTCTGCCCAAAAAATTATAAATACAATAAAGAAAGAATGTCAAATTGTTGAACTATGATTATTTTAATAAATCATGCACTTGACTTAGATGGATTAGGAAGTCAAGCAATTTTGAAAAAATATTTTGAAAAGAAAGACGAGGAATTAAATTTATTTTATGCAATTTATCCCAATTTTATTGAAATAGTTCGCCAAGCTATAAAGCTAAAACCAAAGAAAATTATTATCGCAGATATTGGATTTAATGAGTCATTTAAGGAAATCTTTTCGATTTTTAAAAAGGCAGTGAATAAAGGTATTCAAATTTCTTGGTTTGACCATCATCTTGTAGATTCTCAGATACAGGAACAACTAAAACAAATTTTATTCATTTATATAAATGATCCTCAACGATGTGCTTCTCAAATTGTATACGATTATTTTTTACCAAATAACCCAATTGCAAAAGAAATCGCTGATTATGCATATGATGCTGATTTTAACGAGAAAAAGTTTCCAATTTCTCAAAATTTACAGATGATTATTGCATATAATAGAGAGAACATTAAAAATTTAGAAAGAATAGTTGATTTACTTTCAAAGGGGAAATTCAATGATTATTTTATCAAGAATGAAATAAAAAAGGCTCAAAAATGGAAAGATGAGCAAATTATTGAGATTGAAAAAAATTATAAAATCTATCCCATTGAAAACGGTAAAAACTTAGTAATTTCATTCGCGAGATTTAGTGCAAGCAGAATTAGTAGAACACTTGAGACGAAATATCCCAATAATTATCTTTATATGGGGTTTGATGAACGTACAAATGAAGTAGTAATTAGGAGCAAACATTATAATTGCCGAGATATAGCCATTAGTTATGGTGGTGGAGGTCATATTGGACGAGCAGGATTTTCTTCAAATATAATACTAATTAAAAATGAAGAAACAAACAAGGATCAATTAATAATAAATGAAGAGTTCACTAGAGATTTTATTAAAAAATTAAAGTTTTAATTCAGCTAGGTTAATCAATGCTAATATTTTTCGCTTTTCCTGCAATTTTATTTAGTTTAATCTCTAAAATCCCATTTTGATAACGGGCTTTAGCGTGATCAGGATCAATAGCATTAAGTAAATTAACATTTTTTTTATATTTTCGTTTATTAATATCCGATTCTGCACTTATTGTTAAAGAATATTCAGTTGCCTTTAATTCTATATCGGTTTTCTTTATTCCTGGCATTTCTGCAACTATAATAATATAATCTTCCTCTTCCATAACCTCAGTGAGAGGTTCACGAAAGTTATTTACAATTTCTCTTTTACCCATTTTAGGTTGAATATTACCAAATTTTGAAATTTTTGGCTTTCCATCAGGTCCAACAGATAAATTAATGCCATATAAAAAAGGTCCCTGCAAATTAAATTTATCGTGATGTTTTCCAAAGCTTTTCATTAATTCTTCAGGTGTAAATTTGCCGAAATTTGGAAAATCTTTAGTTTGCTTTAAAAAGTCCTTCATAATTCTATTGATAATGTTCTTAAAAAAATTTGAATCCCCTAAAAATTTAAAGTTTCCCCAGAGGTCGCCCCATTCATCATTTTTGTCAAAATCATCTTCATGTTCATCATCATTATTTTTTTTATTCAAAAAATTTCCACCTTTTTTATCCAAATTCTATTGATATAAATTTAATAACGATTATTTAAATTAAACAATTATATATAAGAAAGGAATGGCTAATAAATATATATTTAATCAATTATATCTTCAAAATTAAAATTTTAAATTAAAAAATAATAGCGAAATTCTCATGTTTAAAGATATTAGTGAAGATGAAAAGGAATTATATTTAGATGTTTTAAGAGAAGGAACTTTTACACTTTTTGATAAATTTGTATCTCGTGGAGATTTGCCTGATATAATTGACATTGCAAATCCAAGAAAAGAGATTGACCGAAATATTTTCCGAGTAATAAAACAAACAAATAGGGATAAGTCAACTAGGTTAATTCCAATTCTAGGTAGCGCTGGAAGTGGAAAAACTCACGCATTTTGGGCTTATAAAGATAAAATTGGGCAAGTAGAAGAATTTGAAGTAGAAGGTTTAGAACCTATAAATTGGACAATTGTATACGTTCCTTCGCCTCCAGCAAGCGTTAGAGTATTATTTCATATTTATACATGTATTATAGAAGAATTAGGAGCAGATGTTATAAAAATTGTTTCAGAAAAATTAGTAACTAAGTGGGGTGGAAAAAAAAGAGGATTTTTCAGTAGGCCTAAAGCTGATGATGTTATTCAACGTGGAATTAGAGAATTTCCTGGTGTGGGTGCTGATATTGTCAAAGCATTAGTCTATTTCCGTTTAGAAAAAGATAAAAAAGCGCTAGCTGAGCGCTGGTTACTTGGGGAGGATCTTGAAGATAATGAATTAGATGAATTAGGAATAAATAGTGTAATCGAGGATGATGATACTTGTCTTGCAATGATTAAAATTATTACAGAAAATTTGGATAAAGTAATTGTATTGTATTTTGATGAGATCGAATCTCCTTATAGAATGCATGGAGAGATTGCAGAACAAAAATTCTTAGAAGTATTAAAAAAGCAATATAATGAAGTTCAAAAATTAGTTATAGTGATTGCAGTTCTGAAAGAGATATGGCCACGTATTTTGGAGATTGCTGACCAACCATTACGTTCTCGAATGGAAGCCGAACAAGAACTCAAACCATTTAGTTTGAATGATTTAAAACTTTTCTTTGCGAATACTATGGAGCATTTTTGGGACCAGAATAACTTAAATCCACCCTTATATCCGCTTTTTCCGTTAAATGAAGAAGTAATAAAGGTAATTTATGAAAAATCAGGGGGAAATCCAAGGGATGCAATTAAATTGTGCAATAGATTTATTAATAAAATAATTAATAGGGAGATGTCTCTTGAAGAATTATCTTCACTGGAGGTAGATATTGTGGCTACAGCTCAACCTCCTTCAATATCTGCAGAGACAACAATAATTTCATCTAAATTATCAGCAGCTCGTAAAAAGATTGAAGAAATATTTGACACCGAATATCTCATTAAAGTTAATCCAGCTTCAATTGCAGGAGCTGCGTTAAAAAGTATTATAGACTTAGGAGAAGTGAATAAAAAGGATTTTAATTATGAAATGGAATATAAATTTAAAATCGGGAAACGAGAATACACTATTGCTGCAATGATTGAATACGGTATGAAAAGGTGGGGTTTGGAAATTCCATCTATAAAAGCATTTGATCGAAGTGGAGGAGTGGCAGCATATTATGCTGCAAAAAGATTAAATGATGCTATTATTAATAGAGCAATAACGAATGGAATTTTAATTGTCCCTAGGGGAACTGCAGGGAAGAAATTTTCTTTAATTCTTGAAAGGGCACCTGAAATTATTAAGTTTGAGATAAATGATGAAGAAGGGGAGGAATTAATTCGTTCTGCTATGCGATATCCATCAAGAATTGGTTGGGAAATGGCAAAAACAACATTCGAGCAAATTGAAGATTATTCTCCTCCAGAAGATGAGAGTCTAACCGATAAAATGGAAGAAGATTTCATCGAAATTAAGGATACTCCAACTGAAATCAAGGAGGATGTAATCAAAGAAACTCCAGAAGATAATCTTGAAGAAGAAAGTGGAGAATCTATAGAAAAAATTGAAGATAATAAAGATTTAGATGAACTTTTTTAGCAAATTCTTAATTATCTCATCATTTTGTCTTATATTTTCAGAAAGATTAGAACAATTTTTACATAAATTAATTAATTCATTTAGCTCAGTAATTATTAGATCATCATCGAGTTTTTCGGAGAGTTCCACAGCCTTATTGATGTGTTCTATCGCTTGTAAATAGTATCCATCTTTTTTAAAATCAATTTCACTTAAGATATATTTTAAATTTTTATAAGCTTCATCTCGTTCCCTTAAATAAGTTGGATAATTTTCAGCAGTTTTTGCCTTTTCCTCTAATACTTTATGAATTTCAAGTTCTTCTATTTTTTCTGCCAGTTCTGCTGCTTTTACATAATGTTTTTTAGCATTTTTGTAATCCTGAGATTTAAATAATTCTTCCGCAATTTTTACTGATTGAGCAATCTCATCAGGAATAATCTCACCCAAATCAATTAAATTTCTTGCTTCTTGGATCCTTTCCTCATCTAGAAGATCTTTAATTCGTTCATTAAGTTTTTCTCGAATTAATTTAGGTTCTTTTAATTTCTCATCTAATTCAATTCTTGAATGAAGAATTTCTTTTAAAAGGGATTTTAATTTTTCTTTATCTTTAGAAAAATTTTCCACGATTTTTGCTTCAATATCATCAAAAACTGCTATAAAAGAATCAATAAACTCTCCTGATGTTGTTATAAAACCTAAATATATTGATAATTTTTCATCTAATTTAATTTCTTTTGAATAATACTTTAAATCATCCCTTGTATGAGTGATATAATTTAAGTCTGTTTTTTTTAAATGATTATCGCCTAAGTTTTTTAATATCTCTTTCGTTATTCCAATCTCCTTAATATAATATTCTGCTAATAGATTAGGACCAAACGATTCGTCTATTTCATACAAAAAAAGTCCAATTGGCATTTTTTAAAAATCACATCTATTCTTTCTTATATCTTCTTGGATTTGTATTATTTTTACAAATTATTTATTATTTTTTGAATTTTCTTCTTTAAATCAGGAATATCCCTTTTAACAACTTCCCAAGTTAATTCAAGATCAATCCCAAAATACTGATGGATTAAAATATCAGTGAATAAATAAAAGTGTAAATCAAATTTAAAATATTAGTAAAATCAAGATTATTAAGTGTTTTCAATAAAAATTAAGAATTAAAATTTTTAAAGATGGTTTTTCTATTCCAATAGAAACTCTTAAAAATGCTTTTTTACACATTTTAAATTTAACATTATTGTTAAAAACTAACGTTAAACTTGTAAGAATTATTATATTGTTATAAGTTAAATATTTATTTTATTATCCTTAAAAAAATTAATCTATAATAGTGAGAAAAAGTGGAATTATTAGATAAATTAAATGAAAAGATAGATATTTTATTAGCTTGGATAAAAAATCAATATGATAAGGCTGAGAATTTTCTCACGGATCACCAGAATGTGAAAATATCAATGATTATCACACTAATTGGTTATCATGCTTTATTAATTATTGGCGTAATTATTGCCCAGTTTAATTCTAATTTTAGTGCAATTGATGGATATAATATATGGGATAATTGGATAAGTGACCTTGGTGGACTCACTTTTACCCCTATGCCTATTTTCTATGATTTAGCTGCCTGTTTAGCAGGTGCATTAACAATATCTTTAACTTTTTTTATAGAGAAAACTGTAGCGCCGGTTCCTTCTAAACTAGAAGAACTTCATCAATATTCACGATGGAGATTTAGATTTTCTAGTTATGGGTTTTTATTTGGACTTATAGGAAATATTGGATATATACTTGTTGGGTTGTTTTCAGCAGACAGAGACTATTGGGGGCTCCATGGGATTGCAAGTATTTTATCTTTTGGAGGTTTTGTATTCGCTGGATTTTTCTTCGGTTTATGTATTGTATTTTATAAAACGAGCATTCCCAGAGAGTTTGGTATTTATATGATTATTATACCCCCTTTAACGATGATATTGTATCAGATATTGCCAGCATATACACCCATATCGAATCCATTTATGGAATGGATGTTGCTTTTTTCTATTCTTGCATGGGTGAATCCACTCTGTATATACTCCCTTAGACAGTTTAAAAAAGAGAAAATGCTTCAAAAAAAATTAAATAAATAAAAATAAAAGATAAAACATTAGAGAGGAGAAATAGTTGAGTAAAAATGACAAGTTTAAAATGAAAATTAATAATTTTTTCGATTGGTTGCAAAAAAAAGAAGAAAAAATTGAAGTTTCTTTAACGACTCCTAAAATTGTTAGGATTTCGACTATTGGAGTAAATGTAATTTTTCTTTCTGCATTAATTATAGGTGTGATTGTTGCTCAATTTGACCCTGATGGTTATAATATTATTGATAATTATATAAGTGATCTTGGATCATTTAATCACACTCCTTTACCTTATTTTTTGGACTATGGAGCCATGATTTCAGCATTTTTATTAATCCCCATTTTATTTTATATGGAAAAACAATTTGCACCACTCCCAAAGGATGCAAAAGATTTACAAGAATATTCTCGAATGAGATTTCGATTAAGTAGTCTCGGTTTTCTATGGATGCTTTTCGCAATAGTGGGATTTTTTGGGATCGGATTATTTTCTGAAGACCGTACAACACCATTGGGTTTACATATGATTTTTTCGATTATTGTATTTAGTGGGTTTGTTATTTCTGGTATTTTTTTTGGATTATTAATCACATTTTATCCAATGATGATTCGCCGGGTTCTAGGAATTTATATGATTTTTGGACCAACTATTGTAGCGGTAATATTTTTATTAAATTTTCCCCCATCAAAACCATTTTGGGAGTGGATGCTTATGATTTCGATATTTCTTTGGATAATTCCGGTTGGAATAAAAATGATTAAAAAAACAAGTAAAAAATTGGATTTAAAATAACTAAAATTAGAAATTCATTTTTTAAATTGTTAAGTTTGATTCATGTGTGCCTTTCTTAAGGGGTTTTAGACTAGGAAATCCTTTTTCAATCATATCTATAATGTTACCATAATTTTTGTTAAATTCGATTTCAATATCATCATAAGGAAAATCAATATATACACCCCTATCTCCGACATATTCTACGAAAATATTTCCATTTACATCATAAGGAGCAAGAAGTCCGTCATTTTCTCCATCAAATTCAACCATTGGTAAAAATCCACCTTTAAGGGCAGTATCTTTATCAAATACAGGTGTAGCCTTAACCCATTTACCATTAAGATAGAGTTCGGAATATCCATGAAAATAAAATATATTTGTCCCCATTAATTCCACAATTCTTTTAGGAACTAGATGATTTATAATGTCAACTATATGAAGTTTGGCTGGTATTCCGACAGCTCTCGCTAATGTAGATAATAAAATTGCTTTGGAGACGCAAAAACCATTTAGTCTTCGTATAGTTATACTTGCCTTGAAATTGTTTTTACGCATGTAAAATGCCATCATATTGTATTTTATTTTGTCTCTAACCCAATAAAAGAGAGCAATCGCTTTCTCTTTATCAGTTTTTAAACCTCCAGTAATTTCAAGGGCTTTCTCTCTAACATTACGCTTATTAAAATTAAAAAATTCAGTTGGTTGTAAATATTTTTCCATACTATTCATAACCCGATTTATTGAATTGTGAATAAAAAATAAATGTTATTCTTCTAATAGAAAGAATTTAAATATTTCTTAATTAATTGTCCAAATAAAATATAAAAAATAATGTTGATTGATATGTTAAAAAATAATGGACCGGTAAAAGCCATTTTAATAGGCGCAGGAGCTAGAGGACGCCATACGTACGGAAAATGGGGATTAAAACACAGAGATCAAATTCAATTTATTGCTGTGGCAGAGCCACGGAAAGCTCGTAGAGAAGGATTTGCAGAAGACTGGAAAATTTCACTTAAAAAGCAGTTTGAAACTTGGGAAGATTTATTAAATGAACATCAAGGTTTACTTGCAAAGGTTTGTCTTATATGTACTCAAGATCAAATGCATACTGCTCCTGCATTGAAGGCATTAGAATTAGGGTATCATGTGCTTTTAGAAAAACCAATGGCTACAACAGAAGAAGAGTGCAAACAACTTGTATTTGCCGCCGAAAGAGCCAACCGACAATTACGTATATGCCATGTTGCCCGTTATACTGAAATGTTCTTACGAATAAAAAAAACAATTAAAGATGGAATTCTCGGCGATATTATTAATATCAATCATTCAGAGAATGTATCTTACTGGCATTTTCCACATGGATATGTTCGAGGCACATGGCGAAGAGCTGCTGACTCCAGCCCAATTATCATTGCTAAAACATGTCATGATCTAGATCTTTTATATTGGATAGTCGGTTCGCCAACAAAATATATTCAATCTTTTGGTGAATTATCTTATTTTCGACCAGAAAACGCTCCTCTTGGGGCGCCAAAACGATGTACTGATGGATGTCCCGTTGAAGAAACATGTCCGTGGTATGCACCACGGCTTTATATTACAGCAGAACCAATGATTCGAATTACTCAGCGATCAAAAAAATGGTGGTTAAGATTTGTAGGTCGTTTGATTCTAAATCATCGTAGATTTATTAAATTATTAAGTCATTTAATCAAACCGATGAAAAAGTTTTTAAATTGGGATGAATGGCCTGCTACTGTAATAACTGATGATTTGTCCTATGAAGGAAAAATGAAAGCTCTACGGGACGGACCTTGGGGACGCTGTGTTTTTCAATGTGATAATGATGTTCCCGATCATCAAACTGTAAATATTCAATTTGAGAATGGTGTTACCGCAACTATGACGATGCATGGACACTCCTTCTTAGATGGACGATGGATTCGAATTGATGGAACAAAGGGTACACTTATGGGTTTTTTCACATACGGCGGTGAAAAACTGGTCTTTTATGATCATTTCTATGTTAAAGAAAAAATTCTTTGGGAAAGTGATATAACATTTTCTGTCCATGGTGGAGGAGATGAGGCATTAATGGCATCATTTATCACTTCCTTAAAAAGTGATAAGGATGAATTTGAAAAAGAATTAACTAGTGCAAGAGATTCGTTAGAAAGTCATTTAATGGGATTTGCAGCAGAAAAATCCCGTCTAGAAAACCGCGTGGTTAATATGAACGAATTACGAACCAAAATTTAAGAAATAATTAGATATTTTATATGTTTTCTTTGTTTTCATGAAGTTTGATAATGTTTTCTTTCAATTGCTTTAAATAATCCCCTTTTAATGGATTAATTAACTGGCTTAATATTAAGATTATCGCAAGAATAATTGGAATAACAGCAATCATTAATTTAAATCCAAAAATAGTAGAAGTTGGTTGTTCTATCAGAATTTCACTCGGTATATATGCAGTAATAATAAGAATAAAAGATCCGATTATTGCAGGAAGCTGCTCAGCAGGTTTAGTTAATAATGCGTTCATACCAAAATACATACCTTCTCTCCTTTTTTTTGTTTTAAGCTCATCAATATCAATTGCATCAGACATAAATGGATAATAAAATAAACCTAGACCAAATAATGCACCGACGATAATAATTATTACATAATAAAGTTCAACAAGATTGAATATTATATCAATAAGAAATAAAATTATTACACTCATCATACAAACTAAAGAAGTTGTTATTATAAGCGTTCTGGTTTCAATTTTCTTTCCAAAATAAATCAAAATTGGCATAGTTATAAGGTTTCCAATATAAAAAATTAATAATAGAATAGTAGTGCTTACATTAGCATCAACACCAAAAATGTTTCTAAAAAAAGGCATAAAACTAACCATCATAGTGGTTATATAAATTACTGCAAAATTATAGATTAAAAAACTAATAAAAGCCTTATTTTTGAAAGTCTGAATGATTTCTTTTAATATGTTTTCCTTATATGGCTCCCCTTTTTCATATAACTCCTTACGTTCTTTAATCTTATATGATAAAGTTAAGTAAGATAACAAAGCAATAATCGCTGCAATAATTACAAATATTCTAAAAACATCCAATCCCAAACTTAAAACAAATGGGACAAATAATACTATGAGCCCTCCAAATAGAGTAAAAATTGTCCTATATCCTGATATTATATTACGTTCTTTAGTACTTTCCGTCATTTCTGGAGGTAGGGCAACAAATGATAAAATAACGATTGTTAACATTGTGTCAAAAAATAAATAACCTATAAGCAATTGCAGAAATTTTAAAAACTGCCCCATGTTTGGGTCTCCTGGATAACTTCCGGGAAATGGAAACCAAAAAAATAAAAAAGCTAAAGCAAATAAGGGTGCTCCATACCGAATATAAGGAATACGCCGTCCTAGTTTTGTCCTAGTTCTATCTGCATAGTAGCCGAATAATACATCATTAAGAGCATTCCATATCAAATATATAATATTGGCAATACCAAATAAAAATAAATCTATTTGTATTATATTTATGTAATAATCAGCCAACTGTAAAGTAATTATACCTGCCAAAATAGTATTAGCAAACACACCCAAACCGAAAAATAATTTCTTATTAATTGGAATTTTTTGACCTATTGTTAAGTATTCCGATAAATCATCTTTTTCCATTATGATTTCTCACTCATAGATATTTATTTTTTAAAAAAATTGGTTGTTATGTTATATGATGTAAAAAAAAAAAATTAGTTAATAAATTTTAGATTTTTCCTTTTATATACATTATCTCATTTCAATCAATTTATCATTTTGAGAAATGTATTCTCTTTTGAAGGAAAATTATCAAAAGAGCAATGAATTTAATGATCCTGCAATAGGTGTTGAAGATATCGTTGCGCAATCAGGTCTGAACTAACTTTACCTAAGACCTTTCCTTCTTTAACTACTGGCATAGCTGAAATTTGATGTTGTTCAAACCCACGCACAATGTCCAGAATAGTAAAATCTGGAGAGGCTGAAATAACATCCTTTGTCATTATTTTATCAAGATTAACATCACCAACTTCATCAGCATTAGATTTAGTAATATCCCATACTGTTACCACTCCTACAAGCTTATCTTCAGAAAGTACAGCTATAATACTACTATTTGTTTCAATGATCAAGGTAGAAGCCTCTTGTATATTGCTATTAACATCAATGGTGGGAATAGGAATCATGATATCTTTTGCTGTGCGTTCACTTTCTTTTGCTGTGAGACGTTGAAGGCTGATACGCTCAGCAGCTACACAAGGGAGCATATCTGGGTGTGATACTAATAAATCAACCAATTCTATCATGTTATGGTGAATAACATTTTCTCTATATTCCTCTCCTGCTTTCAAACGTTGTTTTGACAGTTCAGCAAATTCTTTAATGTGATCTGTTAGCCATTTTTCCACTGCTTTACGATCACCTAACATTTCTTCGGGAACTTGTAAATAGTCTGGTGTCTTTACAATATGTTCCTGCGCAGCAAAAATTACACCACCTGAATTTACCAAATAATCATTTGCTATCATTACACCTTTTTCACGGTACACAATTTGTTCCATTCGGGTTCGAGCAGCTTTTCTGTTTGGATCTGGGGAGTAAGTATTTGCACCTTCAATAATTACTGTCCAGTTTCCCACATGATCAACTGTTGTTGATGCATTTTCAGATGGATGAACACCCAGATAATTAAATATAGGAGCGGCAGGCACTAAACAAAAAGCATTTTCGAGAAGTAGATTATTTGGATTTGTAGAAAATTTAGTAGGATACTTATATCCCTCCAAGATTATATGCTCTTTAAAATAAGCATTAGTAACTAACCTCTGTTCTCTCCATAATTTGAAAAGGTCATCAATTGGAAGGCCAGATTTGTTATATAAATAACCCTCCAAATCACTTATACCTATTATTTTGGCTTCAGGAATACGTTCTTTCAAAATTCGTGCTGCATGTGCGCCAACAGCACCAAAACCTTGTATTAATATTTCAAGATCTTTAGATTCTGGAATTTCTAAATTTACAAATTGTGGAAGCACTCTCAACCTAGGCATTATTTCCAGTAATGTTTGCAGAGCAATAATTACCCCCCCAGCAGCAGCTCCAAGTTCATCAATTCTGTTGCCACCCATATCCGCAGGTTTAGATACAGCACTATCCAATCCATTTTCTATAGCAATAGTCTTCATATCAGCATCATTAGTACCAACATCAGGTCCCGGCACATAAACATCTCTATAACGGCGAATTAAGCGAGCTATGACTCGCACCACTTCAACATGTTCCTCAGGTGAGAGATTGCTTTCAGCTACAATCCCTAATTTTCCACCGCCATAGGGAAGATTAGCAGCTCCATTTTTTAAAGTCATACCTCGCGCTAAATTATAGATATCTGATGGAGAGACATTTGGTAACATTCTAATCCCACCCATTGACGGGCGCCCCATTGAAAGGTTATCAACTACTAAATATCCACCAATTTCTAATTCTGATTTCTCATCCCATATACATGCAACAAGGTCCGGACCTATTTTATCGCAAACAATTCCTATGCCAGATAAAAGGTGTTCATCTGTATGACTAAATTCCAAATAACATTTCCCATCCTCTTTTTTAAGCCGATTCATAATAGCTGCCTTCGGAAGATGAGAACGAAGATAAGCATCCATCTTTTTTGGAATCATGATTTGTTTCCCTCTATGATAATTTATTTGTCAAATAAGATATGATGAATGATCTATGCAACTTCTTTATAGATCATAATATTTGAATATAATTACTTTTTTTCTATTTACTGATATGGATTATAATAATTTTTAAATTTTTCTTAAAAAAAAAATGAAAGAGTTAATTTCCCTAAAAATTAAATTTTCCTCTACTTAAAATGGATTTAGGGTCGAGAGTCTTTTTTATTGATTTCAGAAAATTATAATATTCCTCCGGATATGCCCCTATCTCAACCATCAATCTGCTCATCATCTCTCCCATCATATACCATTGCACTCCATGTTTAGTAACCCTTTCAAGAATAGATTTCCATAATTTAAGGTTAATTTCCCTAATAATATCATAATTCTTACCATCAATATAACTTGCAAAACTCGTGAATCCAGAAGTAAATTCAACATTATTGCCATCAACCAAAATGATTGGACCACTGCCAGTAATAGGACGGAATCCTGTAATCTCTAAAATCGTATTCATTTCCTCAGAATGCTCCTGATCCCATTGATCTAAATCTTTCAAGATTGCTGGATAAGAATTAATTGGAGTATGGCACTCCGCATCTAATGGCTCAAATCCGGGGACTACACCCCATAAATTATGAGCAAAGAGCCAATGCCCCTGTTCTGTATAATGCCATTTTGCGAAATTGCCATCCGCAATCTCTGGACCCAACTCTTCGGCTTTATTACTTAAAAGAATATTGTCTAATTGCTTTGTTTTTTCCGCCAATTCTACCTCTGAATTTGCTTCTATAACATAAAAAAAGACCCCACGCTTTCTTTTTAAGTTATCCCACAAGGGGAATAAACCATATTGACAGCCAACTGATACCAGAAGATCCATAATATACATTGCATCATAAACATCAACTCCCTTCTTTCTTATTTCTGTGAAAATATTAGCGGATGCTTCAACTGATTTTCGGGGTAGTAAAAAGGTTTTATAATTGGCAAAATCTGGTCTAGGAAATACTTGCAATGAAACTTTTGTTTTAACCCCAAAGATTCCATTATCTCCACAGAATAAACTTGCTAGGTCAGGTCCATTACCAAATCGATTGAATGGAAACTTCGAAAATTTATTAGCCTGAGAACCAGTTTCAATTATTTCTCCAGTTGGAAGAACAACCTCCAATGAGACGATTTGATTTGTACAGGCTCCATACTTTGCACAACCCCCACCACCAACACTATGATGTGAAATGCCTCCTCCAACAGAAGCGGTTAAACCACTTCCTGGACCCATACATCCTGTGTAAAGCCCAAATTGAGATAAATATTCATTTAATTTTGACCAAGATATTCCCGCTTCGACAGTAATAATAAGATTTTCTTCATCTAAATTGATTATATTTTCCATTCTTTTCATATCTAAAACAATTCCTCCATCTCCAATCGGTTTACTTCCTCCAAACTCACAGCATCCAGCTCCTCGTGGAATTACAGGTATATTCTCTTCATTTACTATTTTTAAAATTTCAGAGATTTCCTTGGCGTCTTTAGGTCTTACTACATATTCAGGGATCCCCTGCAGAACAGGATCGACATTGCGACTATAAGCATGTCGCATATATAGATCATTCGAGACAAATTTTTCTGAAACGATTTTTTTTAATTTTTGATATACTTCAGACATATTTCATTCCTTAGAATAATCTTAAAAAATTTAAAAATAAAATTTGATTTAAATATTTTATATTTTTGTAGCAATGTAATCAATGATATCTAATACTTTCATATTTGTATTTTCTTTTTTTACACTATCTGCTAAATTTCCGACACAAAATGGACATTCTGTAAGCAATATATCTATACCGGACTCAACTGCTTCATCAATTCTGTTTTTTGCAATATCCAAAGCCAATTCAGGAAATTGACTTTTCACTCCACCTCCAGCCCCGCAACACCATGCATTATTTCTATTTCTCTTTAATTCAATCATTTCTGTATTCGGTATTTTTGCAATAACTTCTCTAGGTGGCTCATAGAAATCCATATGCCGCCCTAAATGACAAGGGTCGTGATAAGCAACTTTTATTGCTTCTATGTCTTGTCCGGGAATCTTTAAACTTCCATCGTTGATTAGATCTAAGAGGACTTCAGTAACATTAACAACTTCAAATGGCAAATCTTGACCGAGTATTTCAGGCCAGTCCTTTTTTAAAGTCCTATAACATCCTGCACATGCCACAAATACCTTTTTTGCTCCTGTTTTTTTAATTTGTTCAAGATTATGTTCAATATTTGGTTTAACAGCCTCAATATCTCCAATACGTATTGAGATAGACCCACAGCACCATTCATCTTCTATGAAAGCAAATTCTTTTCCTGCCGAATTAAAAATTTTGGCTAGATTTAATAAGGTTTCCTTTTGTCTTAGAGGTTCAGTACAGCCAGCATAAAAAGTTATATCTCCCGTTTTAGAAACTCCTTTAACATCATTGAGCCACTCAAACTTTTTCGCTTTAGGTTCACCATAAGGGTTTCTCATCTCCGGATTATTCATATATTCAATTAATTTGGCATGTCGTTCCAATGGTGCAAAACCTGCTTTAATTAAATCTTGCCTTAAAGCATGCCATACCTCTACATGGTCAATCCATTTTGAAGTATTTAGAACAATATTTGGATTATGCGTTTCATGACACGTGTCCGTACAAGAGCCACATTCAGAGCACTGATAAGCAAATTCTGCTAAATCTTTACTTAAATCAAGTTTTCCCTCTAATATACTTTTAAGAACGCCCATTCTACCTCGGGAAAACCAAATTTCAAAACCTTCTTCCCCTTTAGCCTCCTTTACTGGACAGACTAAATATCTCCCCACCGCTGGTCTAATGGCAAACCCACAATCACCACACCCCATGCAGCTGATAATGGCTTCCCATTGCTTTTTTAAGTTTTCTATTTTACTCATGTTTTAAATTCCCTCCCAAAAATTGAATTTACCTCTTGATAATATTAAATTTGGATCTATAGTTTTTTTTAGGGATTTCATAAGATTATAGAATTCTAGTGGATAAGCACCAATATCAACCATTAATCTGCTCATAAAATCACCCATCATATACCATTGAACACCCCACTTGGTAACTCTTTCTAATATAGATTTCCATAGCTTAAGATTTATCTCTTCAATTATTTTGTGATTTTCACCATTATAATAGGTCCCAAAACTTGTAAGACCGCATGTTAATTCAACATTATTACCATCAACTAATAATATAGGCCCACTACCAGTAATTGGGCGAACACCCGTAATTTCTAAAATTTTGTTCATATCATCCGAATGCTCCATATCCCATTGATCAAGATCCTTTAAAATATCAGGATATGTGCTGATTGGTGTAAAACACTCAGCCGTAAGTGGTTCTAAAGCAGGGTATAATCCCCATAAATTATGATAAGTTTGCCAATGTCCTTGTTCTGTATAATGCCATTTTGCATAATTACCATCCGAGATTTCAGGACCCAATTCTTCTGCCTTTTTATTTAAAATTATATTATCTAGTTGCTTAACTCTTTCATTTAATTCCTGTTCGGAATTAGCTTCAATAGTATAAAAAAATATACCTCTCTTTTTCTTCAAATTTTCCCACATGGGAAATATACCTTGTTGAATTCCAATACCAACAACTAAATCCATTATATACATAGCATCATAAACATCAATTCCATTTCTTCTAATCTCTGTAAGTATTTGAGCAGAAACCTCGGCTGATTTTCTAGGCATTACAAAAGTTTTATAAGCTGCAAATGGAGGTCTTGGAAATACCTGTAATGAAATCTTAGTCTTTACACCTAATATCCCGTTATCTCCGCAGAATAAGCCGGCCAGATCAGGTCCATTTCCAAATCGATTGAATGGAAATTTTGAATATTTATTAGCTTGTGAACCAGTCGAGATAATATCTCCATTGGGTAAAACTACTTCCAATGAAACCAATTGATTAGTACAAGCCCCATATTTTGCACAACCTCCACCTCCAACAGAATGATGAGAAATTCCACCGCCTATAGAGGCAGTTAATCCACTTCCAGGACCCATACAACCGGTATATAAGCCATATTGTGATAAAAATTCATTCACTTTCCCCCAAGAGATTCCTGCTTCAACAGTAATAACAAGATTTTCTTCATTTAAATTTATAATATTATCCATACGTTTCATATCTAAAACGATTCCAACATCTCCAATTGGTTTACTCCCTCCAAATTCACAGTCCGCGCCTCCACGAGGATAAACAGGAATATTTTCCTCATTTGCTACTTTGAGGATTTCAGAGATTTCCTCTGCGTTTTTAGGTCGGATAACATATTCGGGAACTCCTTGTAAAATAGGATCAACATTTCGACTATAAGCATGTCGGACGTAAATATCATCAGAAATAAATTTTTTAGTAACTATATTCGCTAATTTTTGTATTAAAGTCATAATTATAAGATTAGATAAAAAGAAATAAAAGGTTTAATTTTTTTTAAAAGTACAAATTTGAAGGTTCGAGGATATTTGGATAAAAAGGACGGAGAAAATTCCGCGCACAAAAGCAGAGGTGACATTTATCCACATATCCATTTTTAGGCTTATATCCTTTTTCAATCGCGATTTCAAGAAGATTTTTAGGTCCTCCCTTAGCTACTAACTTACCTATTATCGGATGTTTTCTATAGTTATACTCACTTATTATTTCAGACACAGATTTTTTCTTGGCATTCCCGATACAAATTCCATGACACGATTGATGAGAAACCCATCCATTGGGATCAATTGAAAACACTGGAGTCTTAAGAATAAGGCATTTATCTGAGGGTATTGCGTTCATTGAGTAATATTTTGATAGTTCTTGTGTAGCTCGACCTGTCACTATTACCTCACTCTTTATTACCTCGCAAAACTCAAACTCTTTTGAAAGAACATCAATCATACTTTTAGTTTGTTCGTTAAAAAGATTTTTTTCATTTTCCGATCCTAGATATTTGGGCATCAAAGCTATCCATTCAATCCCAACTTCATGAGCAGCTTTTATTGCTCGCCTTACTACATCGAGCGAAATAAATTCTTGATGAAATGCGTCAACGCTAAAACCAATGCGATATAATCCCGCTTCTTTTAACTTTAGGGCATATTTCTTAGCAATTAAATCACTTTTTCCCCAATATCCATTCGTTGGTAATCCAATCTTTGTAATATCAAATCTCTTCACTACTTCAATGAGGCTAACTAGTAAATTAAAATTAAGTAGAGGTTCTCCTCCAAAAAAACCGACTTCTTCAACTATATAATTTGATGTTAAGTCTTCTAAATAGCTTTTTACATCCTCTAATTTTATTGTAATTTCGTCTTGATTTGGTGATCCTAGAAGCGCACAATGCTTGCATTCATTAGTGCATTTATATGATATAAGAAAAGTAATCATAAAAATTTTTTTTTTGTTATTATCAATATCATTTTTATATCAGCTCTTTTATTTTCTATTTTTCCTAAATCTTTCTTTGTTTGGTATGACTCATTTAGATTCCTTTAAATTTAAAATACTCAAAGCGGTTTTTGTAGTTTTTATTATAATTCGTTTAGAATTTAATATAAGATTAGATAAAGTAAATAAAAACTTTAATCTAATGAGAAAAAAGAAAAAATCAAAAAAAAAGATTTAAAATTTTAAATAGATTTGTTTTTTTTTATTACTTAATATCGCTACTCTTTAGATATATTTTTTGATTGTAATTCCTTTAATTTTAATTCTTTTTCACCATGTATATCAAGGATTTTCTGTTTAACTTCTTTCAGATAATCTCCTTTAAGAGGATACCATATAAGGATTATTGCGCCAATTAATACCGCTAATCCTGGAATTAAACCAACTAGTGCTTTTATTGCCAATAATGCAGATGTGGGTTGTGACAAAATAATTTCACCTGTCGGAGATGTTAAAAAACCCGCAATCGTTAATAACGATGGACCTATTATTAAAGAGAGAGATTGAGCGGGTTTTGTAACCAATGCATTTATTCCGAAGAAAGCAGCTTCTCTTCGAACGCCTGACCTTATTTCATCTTCATCACAAACTTGTGCGAAGAGAACATTTGTTAAAACTAATGGACCAGATAATCCAAAGCCAGCTAAGATTTGAAAGACATATATAATGACCCCATCAACGAAAAAGATTAATATTAAAGGAATAGAACCGATTAGCAAAAGTAGTTGATTAGCTTTAACAACACCGAATTTACCTGCAAGAATATTGGCAACAAATGTCCCAGCTAGAAGTCCAATAATGACACATAAAAATAATAATATCGAACTAACTTGCATAACATAATCAGCTAAATAAAAAATGTGGCTAAGCAGTAGTTGTTGCATAAAAATAGTCATAAAATTCGCACTTACTAATATTATAAATGATTTACTCTTAAAGGTATATTTCAATGAATCTTTTAAACTAAGAGGGATATCTACTAGAGTGAATTCTGGACGTTCTTTAAACTTATAAGTTGTAATCAAGATAAGCAACGCACCAATAATCCCTATAATCATCATTCCTATATAGAAGGGGAATAGATCTGTTTGACCTACATGAGGTCGTAATACCTCTGGTAAAACAAATCCTAAAATCATTCCCACTAATGTTAATAAAGAACCATACGTTTGAAGTGACCCTCTTTCATTCTCATCTTCTGTAATTTCTGGAAGAAGCGCTGAATAGACTAAAAAGATAATTGTGTAGAATGTATCGTAAAGGGCCATGGTCACCAACATCCAAATGAATATCCCAATTTGATCCAAACCTATTGGAACTAACCAGACTAAAATGAAAGTTAATCCCAAAAATGGTGCTGAATATCTCATGAATGGGATACGCCGACCCTTTTTGCTTCGACTTCTATCTGACCAAAATCCGAATAATGGATCATTTACGGCATTCCATATAGCATACAATAAAGCAGATAGTGCAATCCAAGAAGCTCCTAAGTTCATATAAACATGATAAAAGTATTGTAATGTAGCACCATAAATATTAGAAATGATTGCGCCGCCGAAAGCAGCACTAGCCCAAAATAATTTTTGTTTTCTTGAAAATTTTCGCATTATTTTACTTTCAGCCATATATTTCACTTTTTTTTTATTTGTATCTTTAAAAATCGAATTTTACTAATTTTTTATTAAAATTTTTTAAAATGTATTAGAATATTTTTTGTTTAAGTATTATTTAATGTTTTATATTGTAAAGTGACTAATTGATTTAACTTTTCTCCATAATATAATACTAACAATTTTTAAGCTGCAATGAATTTTCTGATAAAAAAAGAATATTAAAAAAATAGATATGCAATTTGATTATAAAATCAGTATCTCTGATTTTATGGCTGGAAATTATATTAAATCTAACCTTGATTATTTCATTTAGCAGATTTTGGGTGGTTCAGGAGGATTTCCCAACATTTCTCTCATCTGTTCTTGAAAGTTATCGAAGTGTCCAGGTAGAATTTTTTGAACATAGAATGCTTCGGCTGCGTTAAGTTTAACCTTCTGTCCGATGCCAGCAGCCATGGAACGAAACAATTTATTTGCATATTTTGATAATTTTTTCAGATCCTCTGGACCAACATTGGCAGGGTCAATATTTGGTGCAAATAATTGAGCTATGAGTGTTAATGAGGCTTCAAACTTTAGGATGGCATTAATTTTCTTTTCGAGGGTTGAAGAGATGTCTACAAAGTAGTTGGGTAGGTGACCAAGTAGCCCCATATACCATACTTCAGAGCAAGTATAGGGTTCCACTCCTTCTTTAATTTGTTCAGGATATAACAATGGGAAAACTGCGAAAGCTCCTGCCTCTGATGCCATTCGTCCTACAATTAAGTGGTCGGGATGCACTTCATAAGTTGCCCAAGGATCAAAAGTTACTATTCGGTCTGCCTTTAGTTTCCTAACATAATAGACGAGTTTTTCTCGTAGTTCAGGACCAGGTATAAATCCTCCATCTGGATATCCTAACATTATATTCTCTTTCACTCCAAGTATTTTATTGGAAGCTATGAGTTCCTTTTCTCGCATATCGGCTACCTGTTTCTTTGTTAAATCAGTTCTTACTGTTCCTATATTTCCGCTTGTGCAACATAACACATAAATATTATGCCCTTCTTCTGCCCACTTGGCTATTGTTCCCGCACAGAAGAATGTTAGGTCGTCGGGATGAGCAATAATTGCGACAATATTTAAAGATTTGGATTTCAACAAAATCACCCAGAAAACTCTCTCATGTTTGTTTTATACATATTTTGCACTTTTTAAAAAGATAATTTATATTAATAAAATTTTGATCTTATTAGAAAACTTTTTGTATTAGAAATATTTAATGATTTTCATTATAAAATTTTAATAAACCTATTGAGTTTTTAGTCATAAATTTTATTTAAATGTTCAAACCATGTTAAAATTATTGTAAAAAAAAAATATTATTAAAAATTAAAAGATTGTAATTAGATTATATCATTATTATTTTATAATTTAAGAAATCCCGATCAAAGGCAGATTTTTTTATGGTAAGAATTGAAGAGGATGGTCGAATACACATAAAAATATTATACTGGGGGATGGCAGGCTCTGGTAAAACTACTATTGTAGACACTCTACATCGTCTTACAAAAGAGCAAAAGAAAGATATAACACCCACAGGAGATTTAAAAAAAATAGATATGGCTAGTGGTTCTACTTTATACTTTGATAGAGGGATTTTTCAATCTACAAAAACTCCCAAGATTTTTTACCATATTTACACCGTTGCAGGGCAAACTCAATTTTCTCCATTAAGAAAGACAGTATACGAAGGAACAGATGGTGTACTATTCGTTGCGGATTCTCAAACTAATCTTTTTGAAGATAATATTGAATCATTAAAAGAATTAAAAAAAGTAGCTCAAGGAGATTTAATAAAAGAAATTCCTATGGTTATAATGTTAAATAAAAAGGACTTAGATGAAACAATTGGTACCAGTGAATTTGAGCATATTTTAAAGGAAGAAGGATTATGGTATTCTCCACCTAACAAATTATCATTATGGAACCCTATTATTTTTGAAACTTGCGCACTATATGATTTAAAAAGGGATGTATATAGAAGTTTTTATGAATGCGCTAGAAGAACAGCATTATATCATATATATGGAAATGGAACCGCACCTATTGATGATGAATTTTTAAAAAAGTATGATAAAAAGTAAAATTATTATTGATATCTTATGTTATAATTTTCTTTTTTACCTTTTCATTGAGTTTTAGGACTTTTTTTTTATTTCTAGATGTTAATTTTTATTAATCTCTAGTAAGACTTTTGTTATTTTGAAAACCAATAATGGTATATAATCTATGAAAAATAGAAAATAAATTTTTATTTCCGGTATTGATTTAAAAAATATAGATGAACTTACAAGAATTAATAGAGCAGATGCCTGATATTTTCGAAAAGGTTAAAGATGATGTTCGAAGAGCAGTAGGACATCATAGGGCAGGTTTAAGTTTGGGATTGGTAGATATGGGTATGTTCAAAGGAAATTTTATCGGTGGAATGTTTTTTCCTGGTGGGACAATGATTCTAATGAATAGAACCCCTTTAAAAATAATAATTACAGAACAATCAAATAATATCGTGTGGGCATATACTTATCATATCCTACTGCACGAATATATTCATTCTTTAGGTGTTTTTGACGAACACACCTGTCGAACAATTACCCGTGAGATTACTGAAAAAACTTTTAGTAATCTTTCACATCCAGCGGTTGTTTTGGCAAGACGTGGGCTAGGGGTCTATTTTCCTAATTTACATTTAATATATGCACCCTCTGATATAGACCCGAGTGAGATGGAGATTGAATACGTAAAGGGTTTTGATAGAGAAAGCCAAACTTATTTTGCTTAATAATTGAACATTGTTTTAAATATGAATTTTTTCATAGATTTTCTATCTAAATTGAAGATTCATAAGAAAAATTGATTTATTTATTGAAATAATGAAAATCCTTGAAAGTACCAGAAGAATAGATTGAGTTATTTAAAATAAAAAGGTAGCGCAATTTTGAGATATTATGTTTTTTTTAGAAAATATTCTTTATTTCTCTTATAACCATCAATATTTTATTTCATTAAAGAATCTTTATCTCGATATTTAACTTTGATCATTAGAGTTAATCATTTTCTCTAAAAATTTGTTGAGAAATAACATTGATGGTTTAAATTTTAAAAAAGTAAATTTAAAATTTGGTAAATAATTACTCTAAATGTTATTTTCAATTTATTTAACTATGAAAAGAAGTCATAAAAAATAAAAAATATAATTTCGAGGAAAAAACTATGAGCTACAAAAAACCTGATAATAAAGATTTGGAGGCTATGATTGGAATAGTAGGTAAAAATTATGCAACTGCAAATGATGCAATCTGTGCGTCCTATCTTAGTAAAAGCGTTATGGGACTCGAGTCTCAAATCCCTGACATCGTCATTCGTCCAAAATATCCTGAAGAAATTAGAAAAATTCTTGTCTATTGCTCTCAAGAGAAGATTCCAGTGTCGCCTATTTCTGGAGGATTATCTGGAGGGTTCGCATGCCCATTAATAAGACCCGGAGGCGTTGTATTAGATTTAAGTAGAATGGATCGCATAATAGAAATTGATACCGAAAATAGAATTGCAATAATTGAACCCGGAGTAACCCTCGGTCAATTATGGGCATATATGCATAAGCACACCCCAGAATATTGTCCTCCCATTCCCGATGGAGCTCCTCCTTCATCAACTGTTATGGGAGATGCAATTGATAGAGGGTTCTCTTTAGTCACCTCATCCATGGGACCTCAAGGAGATATATTTATGGCAGCGGAGGTAGTCCTTCCAAGAGGTGATATACTCTATACAGGTTCGTGGGCTCTTCCTACGGCAAAACCATTTTATAAATATGGTATAGGACCAGATCTGTGGTCTACCTTAATGGGCTCACAAGGAACTATGGGGGTCATCACAAAAGTAGTAATTAAAATCTTTCCCCATCCAGAACATAAGACTGTTGTGGTTTGGGGCATGAGTAACCCACAGGATATGCAAAATTTAACATGGCAAATTGGAAATCAAGAATTTGGAATTGCACATCACTGTGTTATGGTTCAAGGTGGAAATTATCCACTTGTAATGGCTCGCTGGCCTAAAGAGAAAGTTCCTCATGATTACGAATTTTATAAAGAAATTGGATTTTCTAAGTGGTGGATGAATTTTGAAGTCTGGGCACAAACTCAAGAAGAATTAGAATATACTGAAAAAAGAATCGATGAATTTGCTAAGAAATTTATGGAATCTAAAGAATGCAAAGATCCAAAAGCTATAATAAAACAAGAATTACATCCAAAACAAATTGCCAGTAGATTAAAGAAACCTAACAAAATTGCAATTCCATATGGCTACTGGGAAGCTGGATTTCTCTTCATAACCTGGTATACGCCATGGAAAGATTGTGCGGAATTTGCTGAAATGTACACTAAGGTCCTTGAAGATCATGGTATTGCTCCGGTAATGTGGATTGCAAGCATTGAAAGATGTAGACAAGCTATTTGTATGCCAATAATTTGCTTTGACTCAACGAAACAAGAAGATTTTGAAAAAGTACAAGAAATTAATCGCATCACCACTGAATATTCCATTAAAAGAGGTTGGTTAAATTATCGACCAGATCCTTACATCCATGCACCAATGATGTATTCTCAAGCAGGTACATACTTGAAATATTTAAGAGAGGTTAAGAAAATGTTTGATCCTAATTTTATAATGCATCCAGGGAGGTTAATGCTTCCATAAATTGAAGGAAGAGGAGGTTAAAAGATATGGAAAGATTAGAAGTAATGAAAAAAGAACTTTATCGTTGTATTCATTGCAAGGCGTGCAAGTTTACGTATAGTGGAGATCCAAGCAGAGAAGGAGTAGGAGAATATAAAGGAGTCCTATATGAAGGCATGGTTCCAAGCTGTCCAAGTGGTTTAGAATATGGCTGGGAGAGTTTTTGGAATGCTGGAAGAATGTGGATTGCTCGTTGTATTTTGGAAGGAGATTTAGAATTTTCGGAAAATGTGCGTGATACAATAATGCAATGTATAACGTGTGGGATGTGTGAAGTCCAATGTGAAAATAAAGTTCCAGCCGTTGATATTATTGAGTCATTACGTGCAGCTTGTTATTTTTCTGGAGTACCCCTTATCGAAAAACATGAATTAGTCTCAAAGCTGGTAGTAGAAAGAAATAATCCTTATGGCGGAGATAAAGACAAACGATTTGAATGGGTAAAAGAAAATGGGCTTGAAGAATATTTGGACAAAAAAGGTGCCAAAATTGCTTATTATGTTGGTTGCACTGCAAGTTATAGGCAAATAAATATTGCGGTCGCTACTTGTAAAATTTTTAAAAGATTAGGTATTGATTTTGCGTTGGTCACAAAAGAAGTTTGCTGCGGCAGTCCATTCTTTAGGATTGGAAGAACAGACATTTCGCAAGATTTAATGAACACTAACCTTGAACTTTTTAAAAAATATGAAATGGTTTTATTTTCTTGCGCTGGCTGCTATCGAACCTTTACAGTGGACTATCCGAAATGGATTAAAAAAGAATTACCCTTTAAAACAAATCATGCTTTTGAGTTAATTTCAGATATGGTGAAAGATGGAAAAATTAAATTTAAAGAAAATCCAGAATTAAAAGGAAAAGTAGTCACATATCACGATCCTTGCCATACTGGTCGTCATTTTTACATTGATACTCAGAGAAAAATTATTGATGAGTCTAAAAATTTAATATTTGACTTGAGAAAGCTTAATAAATGGAAAGAGGAATGGTTTGAGAAGCCTAGAATCATAATTCGTGCACTACCCGGTGTAAAATTTAATGAAATGTATAGAATTCATGAGAATTCCTTCTGTTGTGGCGCGGGCGGTGGAGTTAGAGCGGGATACCCTGATTTCAGTCTGAAAACATCAAGTTTAAGACTTGATGAGGCGGAGGCTGTTGGTGCAGATTTCATGCTAACAGAATGTCCATTTTGCTGGCGAAATTTAGATGATGCAAACACAATGTATAATCACGGTATACCAGTTTATGGTATTTTAGAATTAATTGACAAATATGATTTAATTGCAGATTAAAATTCTTAATTTTCTAAATTTTTTTTTTTAATTACATTATAAAATTAAAATGATTTAATGGAAGGATAAATAAATCTAATTTAACTTTTTAAGGTAATTAAATAATCCTTTTGATAATTTAACATATTTAATTTGATCGAAAGATTTTTTAATTTGCAATTTTTTCAACTATAATTTTTTATTTCTAAGTTTTTTCAATAAAAGCTATAAATATAATAATGTTGAAATTTTAAGTATGACCGAAAAAAATTTAAATTCGGACATAGAAAAAGACATAACATTTCCCTTGAAAACTGGTCTCGGAACTAAAGTAGCATATGCAACTGGAACATTAGCAGATAATTTGGCTTTACAAAACTTCACATTTCTAGGATTTGCTTTCTATTATGCAGTAATGGGACTTCCAATATTGTTAGTTAGTCTTGGATTCCTTCTCTGGTCTATTTGGGACGCCATCAACGATCCGATAATAGGTGTTTTCTCCGATCGAACCCAAACTAAGTGGGGACGGCGTAGACCATGGATTTTTCTTGCTATGATTCCATTAAGTATTGTTATGATACTATTGTGGAGCCCCCCAACGGGCAATGAAATTACAATTTTTATATATTTTATCATAATGTTGATTATATTTGACCTTGTTTTTACAACTTACACCGTTAATTTTAATGCGCTATGGCCCGAAATGTTTCTTACTGTTGAGGATCGGAGTTCTATTGGTGTTTGGCGAAATATTTTTACGATTCTGGGACTTGCTATTGCCTATCTTGTTCCAGAATTCATTATTGAGGATATAGCTAATACACAAGGTCTTCCACAGACTTCTGGGCAATTTTTACTTAATGGAGTTATTGCTGCAATAATTGTTCTAATTACAATCTTGATAATGCTTAAATTTGGCTCCTTTGAGCGTAAAGAATTCTCTAAGGACGTGGAAAGTGCTCCATCGTGGAAAGAATCTTATAAAATCACCTTTAAAAATAAGGCATTCATGATATATTGTGTAATCGCTCTTGCAGTGTTTATTGTATACGCGATTCTACCCCCGATGGTACCATTTTTTGCAGTATTTGTAATCGAAATGGAAGACCCAGGATTTCTCATGTTTGTTGGTCTTTTGGTTGGTGCTCTATCAGCACCTTTATGGATGTGGCTTCGTAAAAAATGGGGAGTTAGGAAATCTTATATTACTGCATTAATTTACTGGGCATGTTCACTTTTACTCTTTATGATGGCTTTTGATGAATTTACAGGTTATCTCTTTACAGCTATAATGGGCGTTGGATTGGGTGGTACTCTTTATCTATATGATCAAGGGATGGCTGAGATCATTGATGACGATGAAGTCCGCTCTGGTATCAATGTGCGACGAGAAGGCGCCTATTATGGCGTTGTTGCGTTTTTTAATCGATTTTCTAACGCTATAAATTATTTAGTTATAGGGATAATTTTTACTGGAACCGGTTGGGGTGTGTATGATCCAAAACCAGGCGTAGATGTTATTTTGGGGCTCCGATTTCTGGTTGGTATATGGCCAACAATTATTATTGGGATTGCACTTGTATGTCTTTATTTCTATCCTATTCACGGAAAGCGTTTCGAAGAAAACCAGAAAATGCTCGCTGAATTACATACGAAAAAAAAGGAATCTACTCGTTAATCTTCCAAAAAGTGAATTAAAATATATATTTTTATTTTTTTTTTATTATGAGGTTTTTAAGGATTTTTCTTTAAGAGTATTTGTAATGAAATCATTATGTAAATCAAAGATTAAAATAGATGGATATTAATAAATTAATTATTAACAAATTCTAGATTTATTTAATTACAATAAAGAGATGAATAAAATATGTATTTACTGAAATGTGGTGCGTCTAAAAATAGTATAATACCTCCATCCGATATTGGAGATATGTATATTGCCGGATATTCCACAATGATGGCTCCTAAGATAAAAGGAGTGCATAATGCAATTTATACTCGAGCAATGGTAATTTCAGATGGGGAAAAAAAGATTTCTTTAGTTTCTGTTGAGTGTATCGGACTTTTAGCAGATTTTATTGATAAAGTAAAAGAAAGACTTTTGGCTTATGATTATCAACCAAAAAATGTTTATATTTTTTCAACCCATACTCATGCGGGTCCAGATACAATGGGATTATGGGGGCCACTAATTGGAAAATCAGGAATTAACAAAAAGTATTCTATTTTTTTAATTGATACAATTGTTTCCGTGGTATTAGAGGCAGAGAGGGAATTAAAGGAAGTTGATTTATTTTTATCTAAGTCGATTTTAGAAAAACAAATAGAAAATTATCGTTCTGAGAAAGATATTAATGGAGATATTAAAATTTTAAGATTTATAACTAATAGGACGTTAGTTGCAAGTTTATGGAGTTATTCTGCTCAACCAGAGATAACCACGCGAGAAAATGTTGAAATATCTGGAGATTATCCGGGTCTTATAAGTGAAATGATTGAAAAGGAATATGGGGGCATTTCATTATTCGCATTAGGTCTTTGTGGATCCCAATCGCCAATTTATTGCGAAAAAGGATATGAGAAAATGGAAACGTTTGCTAAGGAAATTTTTATAGAAATACAAAAAATTTTTCAGAAAGGTAAAAAAATTGAAGATACTCAAATAGAGATAAGGGAAGAAAAAGTCCATCTTAAAGTAAATAATCCTGATTTTCAGCTTTTGTTTAATATTGGAATTTTTGAGAGAGATATGAATGATTATACAATAGTAAGCACTATAAGCAAGATTAGAATTGGGAATTTGCATATTATCCATATTCCAGGAGAACCCTTTCCGGGTTTATTTTCAGAAATAATTGAAGAAAATAAAGATAAGGAAATTATGTTCGTTAGTCTTTCAAATGATGCATTAGGTTACTTTATCCCACTGGAGCAATTCAAGTTAAAAACCAAAGAATGGGCTGATAAAATTAACAATGAAAAATTCATTGGTCATGAATTAGAATCTATTGGTTCGGAAGCTGCTGAGATAATAAGAAAAACTGTTAAAAACCTATTTGTTTATAAGAAAATCATGGCAATTGCAGCTCATGCTGACGATTTAACTATTTGGGCGGGTGGTACTCTTAAAAAACTGACAAGTGAAGGTAATAAATTAATATGTGTTAGAATAACTGATGATTATGCTGATTGTGTAGGAATTACCGCAGAAAAAGCAATAAAAAATAATAAAAAAGAAGTAGAAAGAGCGTATAAAGTTCTTGGAGCTGAAGAAATCATACATTTAAATTATCCCACAGACACATTAGCTGGAGCTGATTATTTAGAATTGCGAGGAAAATTAGTTTATTTGATGAGAAAATATAAACCAGATCTTGTTATATCTTTTGATTTAAATGGAACAGACGAGGAAAATATGGATCATATAACCACCGCCAGAGCGGTTAATGAAGCATGTTGGCAAAGTTCTTTTGACTTATTTTATCCCGAACATTTTAAAGAAGGTTTAGAAATCCACACAGTAGGAGAGAGATATTTATTTGCTCGAAATCCTACAGTTGTTAATTTTAATGTAGATATTACTGATTATATTGATGATAAAATAAAAGCGGTTTGCGAACAAAAAACGGTAATGAAAAACTTTTTCTTTCAGAATAAATTACTTGCGCGGGCAAATCGATTATATATTGAGTTGTTAGAAGAAGATGTTCCTATTGCTATCAAAGTGAATTTATTAGCTAAATTAGTATATGGTGAAATAGGGCAGAAATTTGGAGCAAAATATGGTGAAATTTTTAATAGAATAGGTGCTGGATTTTTGGAAGATATAGCTTAGACTAAAATAATTAATTAATTTAATCTTTTTTCTTATATATCCTTTATTAAGTATTCTTTTTTACAGGATTTAAATATAATAAGGAGAAATAACAATGAGTTTTGAACAAAATGTGAGAAAAGATTTTCCTAAATGGCCCATTTATGATGATGATGAGATTTTTGCTTTAAATGATATAATTAAATCAGGAAAATGGTGGTGCGGATCGCCTAGTGTTCATCAAGGTGAAAATGTTTGGGCGTTTCAAGAAGATTTTGCTAAATTACAGGAAGCGAAACATTGTGTTGCCGTATTTAATGGTACTGTTGCTATTGAAGTCGCTTTATTATCTTTGGGAGTTGGGTTGGGAGATGAAGTAATTGTAAGTGATTATACTTTTGTAGCTTCCGCATCTGCAATCGTTGCTACAAATGCCGTTCCTATTTTTTGTGACATTGATCCAAACACATTAGTTATGGATGTCGATAAAGTTAAGGGTTTAATTACGGAGAAAACTAAAGCAATAATACCCGTTCATTTGGGCGGAAATCCCGTTGAAATGGATCTATTAATGGAAATTGCAGAAAAATATAATCTAAAGGTTGTTGAGGATTCTTCGCATGCGCATGGATCTCGTTATAAAGGGAAAAGACTTGGAAATTGGGGTGATGCGGGAACGTTTAGCTTTCAAGCTTCTAAGGTATTGACAAGTGGAGAAGGAGGCGCAATAATTACCAATAATGAAAAATTAGCCGATTTAATGTATTCAATTTCAGATTGTGGAAGAAGGAAAGATGACTATTTCTATAATCATTTTATCTATGGTACCAATTATAGGATGAGCGAGTATCAAGCAGCAGTACTAAGATCACAAATTAAGAAATTTCCAGATCAACACAAATTAAGAAATGAAAATGCTAAATTTTTAATGGAAAAATTAAATCAAATAGATGGTATTCAGGTTATGAAACCAACCCCTGGAACTGAAGAACTCGGATGGTATATTTATCCAATTGTTTTTAAACCTGAAAAATTTGGAGGAATTACAAAGGAAGATTTTTATAAGAAATTTAACGATAATGGTATTCCAATTGTTGATTGTTATCCCCCATTACATAGTTTAGATTGTTTTAAAAATGTTAATTTAAAGAAAGGAATTGATTATAGTAATGCTAATTGGGGTAGAACCAAAAGTGATGATAAAAACTTTCCCGTAGTAAGTGATATCTATTCAAGAAGCATTGAATTCCCTCATGAAATGCTACTCGCATCAAAAGATAAATTAAATTACATAGTAGATTTTATTAAATCTTTGCAAAAATAGGTTTAAAAAGATAAATTTTTAGCTTAATCTTTTCTTAAAGAGATGGAACCCACTCAATTTTTCCAGATTTAGCGCTCTTATACAATGTTTCGATTATATTTAAAACTTTTAGACCATAAGCTCCGTCTGTTAGTGGTTTTTTATTTTCCAAAATACATTTAGTAAATTGTTTTATTTCTTGTGGATATCCAAATACCCAAGCTTCTTCAGGGACAGGAAATGTCCATCCCTTAGTTGAACCAGCTTTTTCTACTACATATCCATAACTTTTTTCGCTATAGACAACACAAAGATTATTTCTAGAGGGATCAACTATGATTTGTCCATTAGTGCCATAAAGTTCAAATCTCATATTATAACCTCCCGGAGCAGTCCAAGATTCTTCAATTACAACCTGTGCTCCATTTTTAAAATACAATATCCCCACAGCATTATCTTCTACATTGCATTTTCCAAACTCACCTCTATCTGGCAGAGTTATAGTTGTTTGGCAAAATACCTTTTCTACCTCACAATTTAAATACCAAATAAGACACGCAACATCATGAACTCCAAGATCTAATATACATCCACCTCCAGCTTTATCTGCTTTATAAAACCAAGCAGAATGAGGGCCGCTATGCTGTTCCTTTCCTCTTCCCATATATATTTTCCCTAAAGCACCTTCTTCAATTATCTCTTTTACCTTTGAAAAAGATGGCGCATACATGTTATTTTCACAATAAAAAATTTGTTTATTCGCTTTATTCGCAGCCATCAACATTGCTTTACCCTCTTCAACGGTTCTTGCTAACGGTTTTTCCACAAAAACATGCTTTCCCGATTTCAAAACATCAATTGCACCCTGTTTATGGAGAAAATTAGGAATACATAGTGATACAACGTCCAAATCCAATTTTAATAACTCATTATAATCTTTATAGGGCTTTCCAGGTATGTTATATTTTTTCATCAATTCTTTTGCCTTATTTTCTAATAAAGAAGACATTGCCATCAACTCCACATTTGGTAATAAACTATATGCATAACAATGATGTTCAGCAATAAAACCGGAACCTATAATCCCAACCTTTAAGTTTTGCATTATTTCTTCCTCTGTATTGAAATTCAATAAAAGTTATTAATTAAGTGAATTAAAGATTATTTTATTTTTAATTTATTTATCCTTTATTGTTAGTAGTAATGTACTTTTGTCAGTAGATCAGTAATTTAATTTTGTTAAAAATTGTCAAATTACACTTCAATAATAATAAAAAAATTTTTCCGTGGATGATCGACTTAACTGAGCTTAAATATGATTAAATCGGAATTTATTAATCAAATCAAATATCCATCTAAATTGCTTTTAAGAATTTAATGATTTCATCAATCTTTTTATTATTTAGGATTAATTTTGAGGAATTATATATTGAATAAGGTAATTTTTCGGAAATAACATACTTTTTAATTTTTTTTAAAGCTTTTCTAATATTATTATAAGAAATATGCTGCTTTTCAGGAGTAATATTTATTTTAATATATTCAAAAAATTGTTTTATTTCTTCAATTGGAAATTCCGCATATTCTTCTTGTAGAAAGAGACTAATTAGTATATTCATGCCAATTAAATTACCGTGAATATAATGTTTATGAGTAATTGATTCTAGGCAATATGCAAGAAAATGTTCGCTTCCTTCTTCAGGCCTTGCATTCCCCCATTCTTCACAAAGTACAACTTCATTATAAAAACCATCAACTAAAGCTTTAATTCCTTTTTCTGTCACATCCTTAATTTCAGTTCTTGCTTCCATTAAATTTTTAGCAATCTTTTTTGCTCGATTAAATACATCTTGGTTAAATTTTTCATTTATTTCATCTCTGGCGAGTCTCCAATCTCCTAACGCTGTAATTATTGAAATTGTATCCGAAACTCCTGCTCTGTTTAAAAATGGAGGAGCACTTTGGATTAAATTATAATCGATCAAAATTTCTTTTGGATGGATTTCTCCAATATATTTTACTTTACTATTAATTCTTACGGCAATTGAAGAACATAAGAAGGCATCCACAGAAATAATTGATGGAATCAATAGTAAGTCTAAATTTAAATCAAATTTATCTCTTAAATACCAAGCTAAAAATTTTGCAGTATCACAAGATGTTCCTCCACCAATCCCTATTAAACTACAATTTTTTAAAATATTAGGGTCAAAACTCAAAGCTAATGCTTTTAAATGGTCGATTGCCATATTATTATTAAATTTAAGGAAAATTGGTTTTTGTGTGATTTTTGGTTCTATAATTTTCCATGGTTCTTCCATTGTGACTAAAATATATTTCTCGAGAGAGTTAATTTTTTCAATTGAGAGCCAATTTCCAAAAATAGGTTTTTCAGCCATAATAAAAATAGTAATTATTAAAAATTAAAAATATTATTAAATAAATTAAAAAAATAAACAGAACTAATTATCTTACGATTTTTTGCGTTTTTCCTAATTTTAATAATTTTATTCTTGAAACCGAATATTATTGCAGCAATTCTTAAAATTTTAGATGACTATTATAACTTCTTTGAGCAGATATATTTAAAAATATAAGTCTTATTTTATATTATTAACTGGAGAATAAAATTGATCGATAAAAACGAGTTGTTAAAACTTTTACCAAAGTTAATAAGGGAAGACGACGAGATAAAGGGTGCAATAATAACTGCGCTCTCTGGAGTAGTTGCTACAAAAGAAGATATTATAAGAATTATTGAACATTCCGACAGAAGATTTGAAGCCGTAGATAAGCGATTTGAAGCCATGGATAAACGATTCGAAACCCTTCAAGAGCAAATGAATAACCGATTTGAAGCCGTAGATAAGCGATTTGAAGCCGTAGATAATCGTTTTGAAGCATTAATTAAAGAGATGAATAAGGGTTTTGAAATAGCCAGAGAAGAAAGAGTCCAGTTACAAGCTTCTATAAACTCGTTAGGACGTCGAGGCGGTATAGGGTTGGAAAATGCTATTTTATACTTCTTAAATGATAATTTAATTCAAGAAAGTATAAATACAAGTGAAATTAAAAAAGAAAAACTAAATGATAAAGAAGGTAAAGTATTTTGGGAAAATTATTCAACTGATATCGATATATTGATTCAGAACAATAAAACGATTTTAATTGAAATAAAATTCCATGCAGACAATAGAGACGCTTATCAACTTATTAAAAAGGCAGAATTATACAAGTATCAATTTAATAGGAACTACGACGAGTTAATGATTATTTGCTTGGAAATTACACAAAATAATTATGAGCAAATTGTAAAGCAGGGTATTAAAGTAATTGCGGGAAAAATTGTTTGAAAAGATTAAAATTTTTCCTTTAATAAACAATACTTGAATTTTTTTTACAATAATTTTTTATTTTAAATTTTTTATATCTAATTTAGATTTTGCAACAAATAATTATTTGGTTGAGCACAATAACATGGCAAAGGTAAAAGATAATTCTGCCTATCCGTATGTAACGGTATTCAAAAAGAAGCCGTTTAGATCATTTACTTTTGCCATAGATGACGATATAGGAAGTTTTTTTATACCTGAATATGATAAGATTGTGAAAATTTATCGTTTTTTTGAAAAAAAATTATTAAATTTCAGAAATCTGAATTTAGAGAATATATATTGGTTTCTTTTATTGGGGAAATATTTGAGGGAAGATATATCTATAAATCTCAAAAAGATCATTAATTTCATAACAGGATGTGAAATTTTTGAAGAAAATTCCCTAGGATTTAAGTTTTCCCCTGAATCTAAACAGAGAAAACCAGATAATTGGTCAACCTTTTTTGCTTTAGCCAGTTTAAATTTATTAGGACAATTAGATGCCTATTTATCTACACATTCAAGAGAAAATATAAAAGAAAAGATTATTAATTTTATTTATAAGACCAGAGATAAAGGGCGTTTTATTCATTGTTTAAACAAAAATTGTACAATTTGCCAAAAAACAACGCCTATTAGAACAAGTTTTTTCGTAATAGAAGCATTGATTCTTCTAGATTTTGATATCAAATTAGAACAAAATGTGTTTTTAAAATATTTTAATGATTTAAAAAAGAAATATTCCATAGTATTTCAATTACTTAGTCTTAAATATTTTGATTTAATTTCTGATATTGAGACTAAACACTTAAAATATTTACACCAATTTCAACAAAATGATGGAGGTTTTAGTTTTAAGGAAAATGTTGGGAAAATAAATGAAACATTTTGGATTATTTATGTTTTGGAAAATTATTCCTGGTTCTTTGATTACAATCGTGGAAAGATTTATTCTTTTCTCTCAACGAAAATTAAAGGCTTAAATCATGATTATAGTTCATTTAATACCTTGAAATTAATGGATATTTCGAAAATTATTTTAATGTGCTCATTTATTTGGTCTAAATTTATTGAAGAAGTTGAGAGAACTGCTTTTAGACATTTTGATATAAATACTTCTTTAGACTTAAATATTTTAAAAAAAGAGTTAGGAATAAATGAGGGAATACCAGAAATTCTCAGACATATTAATCAGAAATACAACTTTAATTTAGAGATTTTAGATAATGAAATTGAATTTAATAATTATTTAAGAAATTTAACCCGAGAAAATGCATATTTAGCTAAATCAGTATATGCATCGATAAAAAATAATAGCGTTATCTATTTAAATAAACTTCTGAATGACTATAAATACAATTACCCAAATAAGCCAAAAAAAATTAGGGATTTGATCCTTCTAACAGAAGATTTAATTTCGCACAACTTTTTCCTAGGTCGAATTCTTCGGAAAAACATGATTTTTTTTAGCAAATATTATCTATATAAAGACAAATTTATTTATGAAGTAATTAGAATTGATTCTAATATAAATAGCGAAGAAATAATTAATGAAAAATTTAAATTGGAGGAAATAAAAACAGATATTTATAATATAATAATCAAATTAAAAGATACACCAAAAAAGATTAAAGAAGAGATTAAAAGCTTAATACTTGTAAATGAATTCGATTTAGCAAGAGAAAGGTTAAAATATAATGTAAAAAATGCTTTAATGGAAGCCGATTTTTTAAATGAAAATATTGAAAATTCCTTTTCTACAGATTTTAAATACATAAATCCAAATTATCAGTTATCCAATGAGATACTGGAATGGAACAAGAATTATTCAGAAATTCGAGGCAAATATTTTAATTTACAAAATTATTTTAATGAAATTTTCAAGGAAAAAGAAAATCTAAAAAATTTCAAATTAATTTTGAATAAGTTAGAAGATTTAATTGATAAAAATGAACAAAAGATCTATTCTTTAATTGATCACTTTAAAAATTTATTTAGAGAATCCCTAGAGAAATCATATTCTAATGAAATTGTTCAACAATTATTAAAAGTTTGCGAACATCTTAATTCAGAAATCACGAAATTAGATACGCAAATCTATGAAATATCACATAAAATTACTTCTAAAGAAAAATCCATTCAAAAAACGCAAAAGAAGGTTATCTCAAAATGGATATCAATTAAAGAAGATGCAGATACATTTATTGATTATTTCCTAGAAGGATTTAAGATTTATGAAAATGATAAAAATGAAATAAAGGAAATAGAACAGAGTACTTCTATGATGATTAATGAACTCAAAAACACAGTTGATTTAATCTTAAAGGAAAAAAAATATCAACTGGCACTGGAAATTATTGAAGAGAAAGCTGAGAAGCTTTTAAATGAAAAATTAGAATTAATTAAAAAATCCCAATCTCAATTAAAGGAACATTTGAAGAGTAAGAGAAAACTTTTTCTACTTCTAAAAAAAATTCAAGAGGATTGGAATAAATTAGAGCAGAAAATAATTGAGAAATTTGATAATTATCGAAATTCTATTGAAGATAAAGTTATTCAAGAACGGGAACTTGAGAAATTAAAAGAATTTGATAATTTTATAAAAAGCAATATTTCCATTTTAGAAGAACAATTAAGAAAGAAAGAAAATGAATGTGCGAAAGATTTAAATTATCAAAAACTTAAAATCGCCAATTTAAAATCTCGAATTGCTGAACTTTCTAAAAATTATTCAGATCTCAATGAAAAAGTTAAAGATAAAGTAAAAGAACTTGCTAAAATTGTAGTAGATTTTCAAGAGAAATCAAAGTTATGTATGTTATCATGGAATAAATTCATAGATCTATTTAAAAATAATTTGAATGATTTAAAAAATAGATATACAAATGAGATTATTAAACAAGAGATTCTGTCAACCACCTCGCAATCCCATACAAATCTCATAAAACTGGATGATTTAAAGAAAAAATTAAATCTAAAATGTAATATATTGATCGAAAGAATCAATGAAATGATAGAAATTACAAAATTAGATGGAGAATTGGATGAAAATAACAAGGAACTCCTTGTATTCACAGATAACTATTATAAGAATAAACAATTGAGAAATTTTATAGAAAAACAAATAGAGAAATTAGGAAATAATTTCGGAAAATTAGTATCTCTATATGAATCTGCAATAAAAAATAAATCTCTTAAAGTTAATGTTTTAGAAATTCAAAATAGAATAGAAGAATTTAATAACCAGCAATTAAATTTAGAAAGAAGTTACCTAAATGAAATTTTAAAAATTGGAATAAATACAAATAGAGATGATTTCATAGCGAATAAAAATTTTTTTAATACTGAACTTAATAGATATAGGAATATTATTGATGAAATTAACAAAAATACAATAATTTTTAATCAACTTGTAAATTTCATCGGTGAAGAATTCAACTCTTTAAGAATCCAATTACGGGAATTAAATAAATTATTTCAAGACGAAGCTGAAAAAATAAACGATTATGATAAACTTATAAATAATTTTAGCGGTAAAATCTTAAAATTATCAGAAACTATGAAAATTTCTTTGAATGGGATTGAACAAAAAATTAGTACTATGATGGTAGAGAATGAAAGTTTAAAAATATCAAATTCTGAAATTCGAGAAGAACTTGTTTTTAAGAAGCATCAATTTAATAAAGAATTTGAAGAATTTAAGGAAAATGTATCAAAAAAATTAGACTTGATTAAAAATGACGCTTTAAAAGAAGATTTGATGCATTTTATAAATAGAAATCAGGTTATACTTAATCAAATGCTTGGATCCTTAGAACAAAAAGTTGAAGACAAATTAGAAATTAAAGATTTTAAATCTACAAGTATTATGGTTCAAAGAAGGGTAAAAAAAATACGTGAAAGATTTAAATATATTGAAAATGAAACATCTAAACTTAAAAAAGAATTCAAAAAATCATCTCCGACATTCAATACAAAAAATAAATTTCTTTTTGACGATTTTAAACATTTTCTGCATGAGTATGATGAGATAATTAATGAGAAAATTAAAAAATTAGAGCAATTAATACTTAAAAGTTATGTAAAAATTGTTATTAAGGCGGTTAAAGACGAATATATAACAATATCTTTTTTGGCGCGCGAACTTAAAATTAAAAAAGATAAAATCCAAACATATATTATCACATTGATTGGTGAAAATGCTTTACCAGGAAAATATGACCCTGAACTTCAGTTATATTATGAGAATCCTGAAATTATTGATAGTTTAAATCCTGCTAAGTTAAAAGTTATTAAAACCACAAACTTCAAATTTTATGAGATCCTTAATAGATTAAGATTCGTTGCCAGTCAATATGGATCAGTTATCTCTTTAATTGCCGCTTTGTTTACAATTTCTTTAGCCCTCAATAATTTAACAGGAGGAAACCCTTTGGCAGTGTTTTTTCCGCTAATAATTACAGTCGTTATTATTTTATATCTCTTATTAAGAAAGCAAAAAGAAGAGAAAATATGAATGATTAAGTAATATTTTTAAACAAGTTTTGAGAATTTTTTATTAATAAATTAAGATTTTACAAAAATTTTGGAAAGAAGCACATATGAAAGAAGCACGAATTCTCAATATTGATACAAGAGGAAGAATAGTAATTCCAAATATCTTCCGAAAATCGTTAGGGATCGAGGATGCAACCCAAATAATGATGATAGCAGATAGTGAGAAGAAAGAAATTCGAATCTATCCCGTAGGTTGGACTGGAGAAAAAGACACTGTTAAATTAAAAATTTATATGAATGATGTTGCGGGTTCATTAGCACTAATTGCAAAAACCATAGGTGAATTAAATATTTCTCTTATTTACGGTGAAGCAATCGTTATTGAGAAAGGAAAATTAGCGATATGGAATGTGATTGCACCTATTCCTGATGGTTTAAATATTGATAATGTAATTGAAACATTAATTCAAAGAGGTAATGCTCAGAAAATTGAGATAATTGAATAGATTTTTAAAGAATTTTTAAAAAAAAGTGAATTATTATGGCTAAGAAGAAGATTAAGAAAGAAAAATCAGAAAAGGATGAAGATTTAAGTGAGTCAGACGTAAAGCAAGATGGACTTAGTTTTTTAGAGACCGCTTTGAAAAAAAGTAAAGATAGTAAAAAAGCTTTAGAAGAATTTATGGGAGGAAAAGCGGAGTCAAAAACTGAAGAAACTGCAAATGAGAAAAATGATAATATCGAGATAACCCCACAATTGACATCTGAAACAAGTCAGGATAATAAAACGATATCTGAAGGGTCCGGTATAAAGATCGAGGTTTTAGAGGATTTTAAAGAAATTGAAGATTTACCAACAACACCTCATAGAGAAGAATTGAATTTATATGAGAATTTGAGTGTTTTTTTCGATGAATTATTTAATAGTTTTAGTGATAGATACACAAGATGGGAGAATTCTACTGGAATGATTTTATCTATTTTACGAAAAATGAGAAAAATAACCAAAAAAAACACAGAACAGCTGATAAATTCGATAGAAAATTTACTTGCAAAAACACAAAAAGGATTAACTGATTTTGAAATAAAGCGCAATGAAATTGAAAAAATTTCAAACACTAATTTTGGAGTAATTTCGAAAGATTTTAAAAAAATATTAGGCCTTCTAGAATTACAGATTCAAGAATATCAATTAAAAAAAGAAGTTTCGGAGCTTTTACTTAAACCTTCATAGAGTTTAGAATTAATTAATTAATATTTCTTAGTTCTCCTAAAAACCACGGATTTCACAGTTTTTTTGGTGTAATAACAAGGTTTTTTTAAGGATAAATTGCATATAAAATATTATGGAAAATGAGAAAGAAGAGTTTTTGCGTCCCCTAATCTTAGACATAGGTTCTGCTAATTTTCGGTTAGGTTTTGCGGGAGAAGATCTTCCCGATATTATAGTCCCAAGTATATATACAGATATAACAGATCCCATATATAAATCAGATAATATTTCAGGATTAAAGGATATTGTTATTTCTAAGAATACAGAAAAACATCTATATGGATCTGAAGCTTTAAAATATAAAGATATTTTGAATACTCATCAATTTGTAATAGAAAAAAATTATAACGTCTTGAAAAAATTCTTTTTATATTATTATCATCAATTGGGAATAGAACAGAACTTTTTTTTCCAACAGCCATTAATTGTTTTATTTCCCTTTACTAGTTCAGAGAATGATAAAAAAAAAATGCAACAGATATTTTTAGATGAATTAAATTTCCCCCAAATTAATTTTCTTACTTTTTCTGATTGTGTTTTATCTGCCATAGGTAAAAATACAGGGGTTGTTATCAATCTAGGAGAACAAAATTCGTTTGTTTCAACATATTTACATGGATTTAGTAATTTCTCAGCTCGCGACTTTTTTCCAATTGCAGGAAAGGATCTTACTGAATATTTTATGGATTTAATATTATTTAATAAGAAATACAAAATAAATTATATAGATAAATGGATTGCACGAGAAATAAAAGATAGATCTTCAATATGTGTTTTTAATCCTAAAGAAACTAAAAAAAAAATTGAAGAAGGGTTAAGTTCTTTTGACCAAGAAATTCAACTACCTGATGGATGTATTTTTACGATTAATTATGAAAGAATAATGATTCCCGAACCTTTATTCAATCCAAATCGAATTCATTTGGATATTATAGAATTACCAAAAATGATTGCAGATCTTGTTAAAACATGGAATAGGAATGAATGGTTGGAATTACTCCAAAATATTATTCTTTGTGGCGGAACTAGCCTAATTAAAGATCTTGGTAAAAGATTAAAAGTGGAAGTTGGTAAGTTTTTTTCCGAAAAAATCAGAGATGAAATTAAGGTTATTACACCAACAGGAAGAGATAATATGGGCTGGATAGGAGCATCTATTTTATATTCTCGTGGATTAATTACGAAAGGATGGATTGAAAATCCAAATTATCAAAATAAAAATCAAAATGGTGAGGTTATATCCCAACCTCCTTCTAACGAAGTAGATGAAGATTGAAGTGTCAAATATAATTAATTTTAATTAGTTTTAGTTGAGTTAATAAAAATATGAGTTCTCAAAATGAAAAAAACCAAGAATTTTTCAAGAATTTTGAACAGCAAATAATCCAAGGTCGAAAATTGTTAAAGTTAGGAAATCATAAATGGGCAGATAAGTTATTCACAAAACTATATTTTGATATTCAAAAGGCAGATTGGATAAACCTTCAAAAAAAAGACCAATTAAATGAAATTTTAAATAATTCTTGGGATAAATATTTACAGTCTCTAATTCAACAAACCGACGAGGGCTCAGTTTTTGACGTTATAAAATATTATGATTCTTATAATCGTTATTTTGGTTTTTTGGCTAAACAAAACAAATATTATGAATTACTAAATCACGGAAAAAATCTTATCAAATCTTATATTAATCAACCAGACGTTTCAATTAATGGTTTAATAAAATTACTAAACTCTCTTTCAAACATTATGAAAGATGAAGGAAATTATCATGAATTACTTAAATACCAAATTCTATCCATTTACCTTAATAAATCAGTTTCTCCATCATCAATATATTATTTTTCTGTAAATTTTTTATGGGAATTTCTAAAAAAAATTGAGCCTACTAAAAGAACCTTATTACTATATGTTTTTATAGAAAATATTGGAATCTCATTTCAATTAAAGGAGAATTCTGAAGAATTTGTAAAAGAGATAAATAATATTATGGTAGATAAATTACGCCCTGAGTTAAAAAGTGAATTCTCTCATTTATCAAAAATAAAAATAAATGAAACAAATTTTAATGAGATCTTCTCAGATTTAGAAAATTTATTGATGTATTTGAATGATATCGGAGAATCTAGCTGGATATTGAGTTTAATAGAGAATATTTTTCTTAAGATTATTCAATTCAATTCCCTAGATGATGCTGTTGATTATATAAAGAAATACTTATATTTTTTACTAAAAAGAAATCGATTTGAGATATCATTTAATTTGTATAAGTTTTTAGGGAATTATTTTAAAGAATTCCATAAAAATAAATATAATTTTCTTTTAATTGAACATTGGGCTGATGCTTGCAAAAATTTTAGAGATCTAAAAGAAAAAAAATATCTTTTGAGATCATTAGAAGAATTACAAAAAAATATTTCAACTCCTTCAAATGCTAAACAAATAGTGCATTACTTTTATGTCTATAATTTTATTTGGAGGCTAAAAACTAAATTTATTACACCTGAAAAATTTGAATTTTGGAATTCAATGTTTTATAGAGCATTTTTTGAAGAACAGGATATAAATTTAAGCGAAAATATAAATAAATTTTTATCCAAAAAAATACAACCATTATTGACAAATTTACAAGAATTTCCAAATGAATATTCTCAGGAACTTGAAAATATGTCTTTTTTCGATCAACAAGATGAAGGATTATTTAATCTATTCGACGAAAAAGAGAATCTGAAAATCGAATCTCTCTCAATAAGAATTAGAAATAATGGGAAAATAAATTATTTTGGAAAATTCGAGGATTCACAAGAATTTCAAGATATAATTGTTGATGAATATTGGAACGACGCTTATTTAATTAAAATTTATAATGATCTTTTTTGGAATATAGAAGTTGAAAAAGATATAACATTTGTAGATTTTGGAAAACTTCTGTATTTATCTCTTCCAAAAAAACTTAGAAATATATTTTTAAAATTGAAACAAGATTGTACAGATCATATTCCTCACATATTTTTAATGCTTGATAAAATAACTATACCGTTTGATTTAATCCACGATGGGTCTGGATTCTTTTCTCTGAAATATCCTATTGGATACTCTCTTGGAGAACCTGATTTAAGACGATTCAATTCGAGAATGCCTGTTTTGCCTTTAGATCAATCGAAACAAAAATTTAATATATTAATTTTTGGGAGTTTAAATTTAATGCTTCCATCAAAATGGGATGATGCCACAAAAAATAATGTGTTAATGTATCCCTTTAATGAAGGTGTAAATGAGTTAAATCATATTATCCAATATTTCAGTGAATCTTCTTTCGTTGACCATATGGAATATTACATACAAGAAAATTTAACACGAGAAAATGTTTTAAATAGTATAATCTCAGGAACTAATGACATCATTCATATCATTGGAAATTTATTTTATTCAACCGAGAATCCAAAAAATAGTTATTTTATTACTAATGATTATCAAACAGTTTCTATTTCAGATATTAATTATGCTATAAAAAAGACTACTACTACCAAAAAACCATTCATTTTCTTTAATGTACGTATCTTCAATCTTTTGGGAGATCAATTACCATCAATTTTAAAGGTTATTTCTAAGATAATTCAAAATTTCGATCAAAACGAGATAACTGGAATTATTATAAGAATTTTATACGATTTTAACGATAATACAAGGCAATTAATTTCAAATATATATAATAATCTGACTGATGGGTTTAGTCAAGGAATTTCTGTATTGAAAGCACGACAAAAAATTCTTCTAAATAAGGTGGCGTCAAATGTTGACCAAAAAGAAATAGATATACAACAAGACATAAATGTAGAATCAATCATTGCTTTTAATTCATTTCTTCTTTTCGGAAAGCCCTGGAAAATGCTTGAATAAATTGTTAACCAGAGAAACAAAAATAATTTAAATATTCAAAATTAATAGAACATAATAAATAAAATAAAAAACAAGGAAATTTGTATGGATAGAATATCACAATTAAGATTAGAAAATACTAAATTAAGAGATAAGGTAAATGAACTCGAACAAAAAATTATCTCCATTGTCGGTCTGATTGATCTTTTTCCATCTGGAATTGAAGGTAAAAAAGAAGCACTAAATGAGAAAATTTTATCAGTTATAAACTCAACTGTATCTAATTTAAAAATAATAACCCCTAAAATTGGACCTTTCTATTCTGAAAATATTTTAAGTGTAGCTAAAAAGGGAATCCCTGTACTTATGATAATTAATGACAGAAGATTTATCCCACAAGAATTTCAACAATACTACGATAACTTAAAAACAAAATCCAATGTAAGTATTGTGAATAACCCTAATGTAAAATATCTCTTAGTTATGAATGAAAAAGAAGTTGTATTCAGTGCAGCATCCTTGGTAAAAAAAGAATTAACTAATTCTATTTTAATAGGAACTCTTGTTAAAGAAAAAAAAAAATTAGTGAGAATTGAACAGATCTTCTCGAATATGCTTCCATCTTTTATGAGGTAATGCCCATAAAAAAAGATTTTTAAAACAAATCATTTAATTCCTAAATTTAAATTTTTAATCTCATTTTAAAATTGGAATATTTAAATGAAATCCCTTTTTTAAAATTCTTTTAAAATAGATTCCCCTTCGCAAGAATTTAAAATATCCAATCCTATTTCTCGAATTATATCCAATTTTACCTCAATCAACTCAAATATATCATCTAATTTGATTTTTTGATTTTTGGAAATATAATTTTCAACGATTTCACTGCATTCCATTGATAATTTAGCCATCTCTAAATGAGATTTTATCTTCTTAAATATAGGAATATTAAAATATAAAGGTCTTTTATGATGATGTCGAGTATCTCTTATAATTTTTACACTTTCAAATAAATCAGGAATATTTAACATCCCACATAGATAATATGCCTCATTTTCATTTTCCGTACTATAATAATAGCATGTTGAATCAATGAATTTTCTTCCCTCAGGGTCGTATATAACACTAGCAACTAAATTTTTTGCATTAGGAAAAATTACTTTATATTTGCCTTTTTGATCTTTTTTTACCTTTGGAAGATTATTTGCAGTTTGTGGGCTACATAATTTATTTCTAAAATTAATTCCGATTTTAAACAGATCTTTTTTAGTCTGTTGCTCATAAATTTTACTTATTAATTTCCAATGTTTTCTACTAAAAGGCCCCAAATTTTTAAAATTATATTGATATTCTTTATCTATAGGTAAAAAAATAGAATAAGTTCCACAATAAAACGGATAAAGTTTTCTTGAAAGAGTTGCTTCAAATATATTTGTTATTTCAACTCTTTCTCTTTGATAATGGGCTTTTTTCCAAAATCCTTTTGCTTGTGGTGATATCCATGGTTCAATTATTGCAATCTTTCCATTCTGAATTAAATTAATAATGTGACAGTAAAGTAAAGACTTTGGAATTAGATCAGCCCCTTGAACAAATTTTGGATGATAGTAAGAGGTATAAATTGGAAGTAATTTGTCTTTTTCTTTAGGTTTTATTAATTTTTTAACTGAATATTTTTTTCCTCTTTCTTTTTGTGAATATGCCCATGGTTCCAAATAATATTGTTCTATTAATCGCATACTTTCTGAATCCAAGTAATTACAATGACATGGATATTTCTGAAAAACTGTAGTTATATCATCCTTTTCACTCTCATTAAATTTTGCAAAAAAGCAACAACAATCAATATTAAAAACTAGATCATTAAAAATAAAAAATTCTATTTCATAAAAATTATCAAATCTGCGTGCAAATTCATTTTGAGAAGAAACTATTAAGGATCGGGGCATTACAAAAGCAATTTTACTAGAACCCTTTTTTTTAAGATATAAACTAGGAATTTTGTATAGAAAAATAACGGCTTCTTCGATATTAGTAATATTCTCAGATCCAGGTAAAATATTATATTGTTTGGAAATTAGCTTCAAATTTCGTTTTAAGTCAGAATTTGCATCTTTATAAGTTAACCAAGGGGGATTAGTTATTATTAGATCCATTTTCTCCTTTAACAATAACATTCGAATTCCAACCAAATTATTCAAAATATATAACCAAATATGGTCTTTATCGAGTTGCTTTAAATCATATAATTGGTTAAAAAAATTAAATAGTACTTCCTTTATCAAAGTGTTAGTAGAACCTATTTTTGAATTAAAGAAGGATAGTTCATCTTTATTATTTAAAAATTCAATTGCAGCATCCCATGTATCTTCGAAATTTACAAATTCTTCCCAGACATTATAAATTGATTTTACTAATTTCCTAAAAATACCAATAGATCTTAAAGATAAAGCTTCCTCAGGGATTTTTAATTCTTTTTTATCATCGATTGTATTAATACAAAAATTGTAATAATTACCTAATAATATATCAGATTGTTTAGAAAATTCTATTGGATCAATAGAATTACATAGATATACATTTATTGATATTTCTTCAATCCATTCCCTTCGAAATTTAAAATATAAAATCAAATTTGCTTTTGAGGTTAATATTGCAATAGGATTAATGTCAAAACCATAGATTTTATTAACTGATTCAAACCATTTCTTAGTGGGTTTTACACCTTCTTCTAATTCAAATAAGCTATCAATTTTTTTTAATAATTCAATTAAAAAAGTTCCACTTCCACAAGATGAATCTAATACAGCATCACCTAAAGTATAAGATTTTTCCACCATTCGTCTTGCTAATATTTCTGGAGTATAATATTCACCTAATTGATGTCTAACTCCAGCAATGATCATTTCTTGATAAATTGTTCTAAAGATATCTGTTGCTTCAAATTTCATTAATTTTAATTTATCAAACAACTCATCGCATACTCCTGAAACATTGATAACCCAACGGAAGAAATCATAATGAAATAAAGAAATTCCTAACGTTTCAAAATAATTTTCTAAATCCCTAAAATAATCTCTGGAATATTCATCAGGTTTTATGAATTCCTTGTATAGTATTAATTTTATTAAAGTACTCAAATATGAATGTCTTAAAAAGAGTTCTTTTCCTATTTTCTCATCATGATACGCCATACGGAAATTATTTTTCCATTGCTGGAAACAAACAGTATCCTGACCATTATGTTCATCAAAATGTTTTTCCAATCTGGCTAGATATAGTATATATATTGGTGAATTAATACCAAATAATATTGCAAATTGTTCGGCATTTAAAACTCTCGGTTCAAGAAGACATTGAATTAAAGATCTGATAGATTTTTTATTTAATTCTTGTTGTTGATGTAGTATCAAATTTCCATCAAAATACCAGATAAATTCTTCAGATATCACAATTAAAAGTGAAGGGAATGATGCATTTAATTTTCGATATTCCTCAACATATTGTCTCCCTTTAGAGCCAATCCAATTTTCTAGCTCATTTTTTGAGATTTTATATTTAAAATCAATTATTATATCTCCTATTAATGAATCAGGTCTTCCCCTTAGCAATTTTTGCTGTTCTTGATAATTAAGTTCGAACTTATCAAATAAACTTTCAAACCAGTGTTCTATAGTATGTTCATTTAAGGCTCTTTTTAAAGGACTGATATCAAAATCTTTATCATAACTTGAAATCATTAATTTTTGTCCATGTTTATTATTTATATGAGTAGTTTATTCTAATATCCAAAGTCATAACAAAATTGTAAATAACTAGTAGAAGAAATCATAAAACACATGGATATTACATAATTAGTCAAAAAAAGATATATTTGTAGTATTAATTAAATCAAAAAAGCGACTCAAATTAAAATATATATTAAAAAAATATTTGTTTTTAAACAATTTATTATTCCTTTTCTCTCTATTTACTTATATCTTTCATCCTATAATTTTGTTTCATGTCAAATAAATTTGATCAAGAATATACGGAATTAATATTAGATGATCTCAATGAACAAACATTAAAAGAAAATTTAAAATCATCTCTTCTTGAAGATATTAAATACCTCTTAATAAGAGAGAATTTAATTTCAAGTAAAAATCACTTCAATTTTTTAATAGTCGATGGCTCAGTAAATTCTGATAATAATAGGTTTTATAAAGGAAAATTTTTAATTCAACCACTTAATACATCAAGATCCATAGCGTATGGTGATTTTTCAACAACTATAAGAATATTAGATAATGAAACCGTTGAGATTCTTGATATGATTGTTGGGCTATATCCAAAAGATTTTTATTATGGTATAAATGCTCTCTCTAAAATTAACTTTCATATTCCATTTCAGAATTGGTAAGATATATGTCATTTTAATTAACTTTTATTAAAGTTGCTACTCTAGTAGTAAAAACAAAAATTAATGATGTTTTAAAAAAATTTAATATAAATAATCAAAAAATAATATAAATAAACCCAAATACAAAATTAAAATTTTACGCGGTCTCTTGCCCGGACACTTCGCCCTGAAGTTTTTTATAATGATTTAATACCCCTTGGCGTGCAGCATAAACAAATCCTCGCTTCACATTAACTCCAGTAATTGCGATCGTTTCATAGACCAACGTTTGATTTAACTTAGCTTTATCAAGAACTTCGCGAATCTTATTTATCTCTACAATATCTTCTAAATCACGTTTATTTGCACAAACAACGAGTGGAACTTCCGCTGGGTCAGAAAAACTTTTAGAAATTAATTTATCTCCATAAAATTGTAATAATTCTTTTAAACTCCATATGTTTTCTTCCCACTGGTCGATTAAACTGTCCCAAAAGAAGAGGATACAGTCAGTTCCTTTTAGGACCGTTCGTCTCTGGAACTTATGGCGTCTCTGGCCAGCAACGGTATATACTTGAAAAACTACATTGCTTACTCGAGCAACAACTCTGTCAAAAAAGAGGGTTCTTCCAGTTGGGTCAGCTATTTGCTGCATATCCCCTGAAGCAAGCCCCTCCTTCTTGTAAACCCATTCTAGAGCCGTGGTTTTTCCTCCCAGTGAAGGTCCCCAGAAAACTACCTTAAAGACGAGTGTCCCGTCACCTCTTCGCGAAGGCATTATATTAATTTAATATTGTTTAAAGTATTTAAATAATTTCAATCAATAAAAAGCTATTCCAATTAAAGATATTTAACTCTATGTATTTTAATTTCTTAAGAATATAAATTTCTAAAAGGAACTCAAGTGTCTGTTTACTTTAAATTATTAATTCATTAAAATGTAATTTAAAGAAGAGAGGATTAATAATTTATTGAATTCTTTTACACTATGTGGATTTTAAAACAGAAGAAATGGAAGAATTATTTAATGAGGTTGGTTTTAGAATTGAAAAGGTATATAGAGATTTCGGACTATTTGTATTACTTATTATAATGTAAAAATCTATACTTTAATCATCAATATGCAGAAGAGAGATATAACCACACTTTTGCCTTTTTGGTTTTGTTTTAAATAATTCATATCTTTTCTTTAAACCCTCTTTTCTTTCTTCTGCGACTCTTATATTAATTTTATAAAAATAGTATTAATTAGACAAAACCAAAAAATAAAATGCAGGAGATAGTAAAAAACCTATTAAATCAATTAAAGAAAGGATGAAATTTTAAACAGTGTGAAGTTAAAAATAATTTCACTTTTTCAATTTTAAAAAGAAATATAGAATATAATTGCAGCAATTTTAATTATAAATAGATAATATCAATAATAAAGAATTAAAAAAGTGAGGATAAAGTCTTTAATACTTCTCCGCCCGTCAACAAATAGGGGGAGGAGGAGGGCGAAAATAAGTGTAGATTACTCTACACCAACCAAAAGACAAAAATCCATTATGGGAGGAGATGCAACTTTTGACTTTATCCTTACCTATATTATTTAAAAACTAACTATAAAAAGATTTCTATTCCATTTTTTTGTTTAAAAAGGTCCATTGAAATTATCATTTAATAATTATCATTTAATACTGAACCCACTTGTATCGCTAGATAATTTAAGATAACATCGTAGTCTTCAGGTGTTATTTCCTTGGTCCTAAGAACAAATTTTTTTATGCTATTAATACAGGAGAGTTGGGTTCTAATTTTTTCAAACTGGAATTTTTTCTGGAGATAAAATTCTTGATTCTTAATTTCATATATTAACTTATCTCTTAAGTCCTCCAATTGTGGATTAGGTGCAATATTTTCAATTCCCATGTTATTAATTCTATAATTCATCATAATAATTTCAGATTAAATTTTAATTATTTAAATAAAAAAAGAGCGGAAAGATACTATAAAGAAAGAGATATAACTCATTTATTAAGATTAATTTTCTATAGAATAAAAAAAAATTAAAAGAATAAATTTAGACTAAAAAAAGTATTCCATAAGGGCTTTTCTGAACTCACTCAGCCACTCATTATCAATATCGGCCCACTTTATGATTTTTCACCTCTACTAATTTTATCTCCAAAATTTGAAAAAATTGAATTGAATCACTCTAGAAATAGATCTATATAAAGAAAAAATGAAAATTGGGAAATTCGTTGGATCAATCGGTTAAACTTACTAAAAACTGACAGCTCTTGCAATATATAAAAGGACTATGAACCTTCAATTGCAATGGACTCTCACATTTGGGGCAGAGAATCCTTCTTTTTGGAATAAGACTCACAATAAACTTACATTCGCTGCAATAAATGAAGGGTTTCTGAATCTTTATTTTGAATGGTTTCTCACAAACCGGACATTTAGCCTTATAATCTTCAAAAAGAGTATTAATCCCTTCAAAACTGTAAATATTCATTACTTCCGAATACATTTCTCGTTTCATTCTATCGTTAATTATTAAGTACTATAGATTTTAAAATACAAATATTTAAAGAAAAAACCCAAAAGCAGGATAAACTTGAAAAGCTATGAATTAAAAAAAAATTAAATGAAATAAGATTTATCATTATTCTTTCTCTTCTTCTCTGTATATACCGCTCTCTCCGTGTCCAATTCCACCGCTTTCTTATAACACATTTATTTAGAAATTTAATTTAGAACAACGAGTATAAATTCCCGAGTAATACTTTGGGGCAAAAATTTATCACCTTCTCCATGCCATTTCCCACATCTCGCAGGATCAGGAATTAAACCGAACAAATTCTTGGTAGAGTGAGACACCAACTCTCTAGTCTTTCTGGAGTTATTAAAGCTAATTAATAGATTTTTGTCATTTTCAAATTCACTAGAATGTGGTTCAAATATCTTTTAGAATATCATCTGTCATTAGTATAATCTGGTGGAGTATTTTTGAATTACCTTTTGAGTCTGATAAAAACCGTTTTGATATGTATGTATATTTCTTATTCTATAATATTTTAATTGATATAATATAATCCTTTATGAAAAAAATGAGGTCCCATTTTTCATTCATTGCTTTTAAAAAACAAAAGGACACAAAAATAAGGGAATTTATGGATTATTAAATTTTTAAAAGTTTAGACAACTTTGGTATATCCGTTTTTTTTACCTCAATGATGCTTGTAATCCAAACTGAAATAATCATAATTAGTATTGCGATTCCCATTTGCCAGAACATCGATAATGGTATGATATAAGAGTGAGGAAAGAAAAAATACGCATAAGCCGCATAATAAGAGACATCTAATAGTCTAAGTATTACGAATGCACCTAAGAACCCAAAACACCCAATTAAAAATCCATAGGTTATATAAATTATACCTTCAATTAAGTTAATTTTAACTAATTCGTTCTTCTCAATACCCCTTGCACGTAAAATACCCAACTCAACTTTTCTGTCAGAAAAATTTTCATATAATAAAATAATTAAACCAAAAATACCAATAACCATGATAAAAAAATAATCCGTATCTAATAATTTAATAATGGATAGTGGTTTTGCTAAAATTTCTTCTAAAACTTTTGTAGAAGAAATTTGCTCATCAAATTTTTCTTCAATATCTTGAGCAATTTGACTCTTACTTATGTTGACATCATCCTTAACATCAATTAAATAATAAACACTAAAATATTGAATATCTTCTAAACCATAGGTTTCATTAATATATTCATAATTTACCAAGATCTCATTTCCATATTCAATTCCAGGCAACACATAAAAAAAGCCAATAATTTTAAAATTCAATTCTTTATAGGTATCCTCTGAAGGTTCCCTGGGTTGAAAGATTAGAACTTTTAAGGTATCGCCAATATTTAATCCGTATTTAAGTGCAAAATCTTTTTGTACAAGGGTTCCATTTTTCATTGTACTTAATTCTAAAATTGTATTTACGTTAGATTCAATAGAGAAATATTTATCTTTGAATTGAGATACTTTAACGTAATTTTCTGGATGAACTGCATGAACTTTAATTTCATAAGAGTAACTTCCATAGTCAGTCTTGATAAATTCAGAATTTCCAGAAAATTTTACCAATAGGGTTGTATTATTTATATTTGAAGACATGTTAGTAATATTTTTGTCTAGATCTGGAGAAAAAGACCTATAAGAGCCACATGCCTTAATATCAGATCCAATATTCAAATATGTTAATTCATATTCAAAATCCTTTTGACTTTCAGAAATAACAGCTGATAATATTGCAAAACAAAAAGTAAATGAAATAATACAAACCAATGCAAAAGTTCTTCTGGTATTTCTTGTAAGATTTCTAACAATTAATTTATATTTATTTTTTGCAAAAGGTTTTATTATTTTTCTCGAGAAACTAACTAATGGCTTAATTCCAAAAGATAAAATTAACCAATCTACTTTCGATCTGAAAGGTTTCTCTTCCACTTTTAGTTGTGAAAATTTTTTAGTTGTGGTTATAATTGATTTTTTTGAAAAGTCTTTTAAAGGTTTAATTAAAGAAATTAATGAAAAGATAACTCCAATAACCACTGAAAATATAATTGTAAATGGATTAATTAATATCCCAACTCCTTGTAAAAGAGGAATAAATTCATTTCCTAATAATGAAAATAATATAAAATAGCTTGTAAAATAACCTCCTAAAACGCCTATTAACCCCCCAATTATTCCATAAATAGTTGTTTGAATAATAATCCATAAAATTATTTGTCTTTTTGATGCACCTTTACTCGAAAATTGACCGAACTTTATTTCTTGTTTATTTAAAGAAATAGTGTAAAGTGTCATGGATAAGAAGAAACTTAAAATAAATACAGAGAAAGATACCATCAATAAAGAGAGTTGATAAAATGCCATGTCATTACGAGTAGAAACTAAATGTTGAATTAAATCGCTATTAACTTGAAAAAAATAATCTGAATCATCTTCGATGTAAATTCGATTTTTGATTCGATAAATTCGGTCGATAATACCTTCATAATTTAATATATCCAAACTATAGTGGTCAATTAGAAAATTATAACTTATACGGTTCTTTAAACGATTATAAGGATCATTAGATAATGAAAGGTTTTCATGCAATTCTAGTGCAAAATCAAAATTAGTTAAAATTACTACACCCTCCCTTGTGGGATGGATGTGAGGGAAAAAACTCTCTAACACTAATCTATCATTTTCATCTAAGATATGATTTATTTTAATAGCTCCTACAACTTTTAAATCTGAAACTGTAAATATCACATTTTCTGGATATCCATATGTTTCAAGTAAGTATGTTCCAAGTGTAATAGTATCATTAATATTAAGATTTAGCGAAGAAAATGTGTCATAATCGAGTAAAATTTCCCTTGGATTAAGGGGTAATCGTCCTAATAATAATTCATATGTGGATTTAAAGCGATCTAATGAATAAAATGAATTATTTACTCCCAAGATTGATGCAATATATTGAAAATATGATATTTTATATTTATCTTCAATAATTTTATCCCAATTAATCGTATCATTTTTAGTTAGGATTAAATCACAAAAAAAATAACGTGAATAGCTTGGAATGATATGTTCGATAATAGGATCATAATCTTTTACTTTATTTAAAGTTTCTACAATACCATCTATATCAACAGAATCTGCTTCTACATCAATATCAACATAGATATCTGATAATGATGTTTTAATATTATAAATAGTTAATGACAATGTTGAAATATTGATTCCTGAAAATAGTATTATTGAAATAAGAACTCCAAGAATTAAGATTATCGATTTTCTCTTATTTCTTATTAAATCTTTAAAACCTACTCTTAAAATTCCCATAATTTTCTAAAATATTTTTTTTTCAAAGTTATATGGAAGGAAATTTATTTTACATTTCAAATTTCTTCATTTTTTCCGATAATTCTTCAATATTTTTTTTTAATTTATTAAGTTCCCTCATTTTCTCAAGAGTGATTTCAGGTTTAATAGCAGTTGTCTTTGAGAATTCTTCCAACTGTTCTTTAGTTAATTCTTCGGTAATTAATCCATCTTCAATTACATAGAGATAATCTGCAATTTTTGATATGTTTTGATCGTGAGTGGCGATAATTACAATTTTATTTGGATAATTTTTAATTAGTTGTGTCAAAGCTTCCAGAAAGTTATCTCTGGATTTTGAATCTAATTCTCCGGTTGGTTCATCGCACAAAACAATATTTGGGTTATTTGCAAGAGCTGCGGCAATTGCAAATCTCTGCTGTTCACCACCTGCTAATTCATCTGGTCTATGATTTTTTCGATCTTCAATTTTCAACAGAGATAATAGTTCATTAACCCGAGATTTTCGCTCGGATTTAGATTTTCCAACTAAGGTCATTGGCAAATCAATATTTTCTTCACCTGTAAGAGTTGTAACGAGATTAAACATTTGAAATACAAATCCGATATTATTTCTGCGAAATTTATCTAATTCTTTATCTGTTAATTTCGTTATATCAATTTCACCAACTAGAATCTCACCTGCTGTTGCTCTATCTAGTCCCCCAATCAAGTTCAATAGAGTTGTTTTGCCACATCCAGATGGCCCCATTATACATGTTATTCCTGGGTAAAATGTAGTTTTTAATCCTCTTAAAGCGACCACTTCAATTTTTCCTTGTTTATAAACTTTTACAAGATCCTTAATGGAGATTTTTTCTGGTTCTAATATATCAACTGAATTTAAAGCAAAGCCTTTTATTTTTTTAATTTTTTTAGTAGTTTTTTCCATTTTTTTTCAATTTATTTAGATTATAATAGTTTTATTTTAGGTTATCAAATTTTTAAAAGTTTGGACAAATTTGGTATATCTGTCTTTCTTGCTTCAATAATACTTGTAATCCAAACTAAGAATATCATAATTATTATAGCGATTCCAATTTGCCAGAACATCGATATTGGTATGATATAAGAGTGCCGTAAGGGATAAAACCCATATTGAATTTCATCTAATAGATTTAGTATCATAAATGCACCCAAAAATCCTAAACAGCCAAATAAAAAACCATAGGATATATGAATTATACCTTCAATTGTATTAATTTTAATCAATTCCTTCCTCTCAATTCCCCTTGCACGCAAAATTGCCATCTCAATATTTCGTTCAGAAAAATTTTCATATAATAAAATGATTAAACCACCAGTAGCAATAATAATAATAAAAAAATATTCTATATCTAATAATTTAATAGCGTCCATAAGTGGATTGCCCGATTGTGATTTGTTTAATTCTTCCTCTAAGATTCGTGTAGAAAAAAGATATTCATCAAATTTTTCTTCAATGTCTTGAGCAATTTGAGTTTTACTTATATTCACATCATCTTTAATATCAATTAAATAATGGATACTATTATATTGAATATTTTCAATACCAAATGCTTCATTAATATATTCATAATTTACTAAAATATTATCTCCGTAATAATAATAGTAATAACTAGAGCCAATTCCTGGAAGCGCATGAAAAAATCCAATAATCTCAAATTGCATTTCGAGAGTTGGACTGTATTCATCTGTATATTGATAGATTCGAACTTTTAAAGTATCACCAATATTTAATCCAACATTACGTGCCCAATCTTTATCAACAAGAGTTCCATTTTTTATTGTATTTAATTCTAAAATTGTATTTACATTGGATTCAATCGGGAAATACTTATCTTTAAATTGAGACACTGCAAGGTAATTGACTGGTTTAACAGCATATAAATAAATATAGCCAGATGAAGAAGAATAATCAGTGGTATATTCATATTCAGATCTTCCTGAAAATTCTAATATGGGGGTAACGTTGTTTATATTTGAAGACATATCGGTAATATTTTTGTCTAAGTTGGGAGAATATAATCCACTGGAACTATAAGCTTTAATATCAGAGCCTATATTCAAATAAGTTAATTCAGTTTCAAAATCCTTTTGACTTTCAGAAACAACAGCTGATAATATTGCAAAACAAAAAGTAAATGAAATCATAAAAATCAATGCAATAGTTCTTCTGGTATTCCTCGTAAGATTCCGTGCAATAATATCAAAACTCCGTTTTGCAAAAGGTTTTATGAGTTTTCTTGAAAACCTAAAAAATTTGTCACTAAATCTCCCACCAATTATTTTTATTAAGCTATATAATAAAATAAATGGAGCAATTACACTCAAGTTAATCGTATAATAGCTCAGCATTAAAGCGATTATTCGTATTTCCCATGGAAGTTGATAAATAATTTCAAGAGAGAATAAAAAAGTAAAAGCTAATGGTATAATTCCAATAATTAAGAGGACCCAATCTAATTTCGATTTGAAAGGCTTTTCTTCCACTTTTATTTGTGAGAATTTTTTAGTTGTGGTTATAATGGGTTTTTTTGAAAAATCTTTTAAAGGTTTAATTAAAGAAATTAAGGATAAGATAACTCCAATAACTACTGAAAAAATTATTGAAAATGGTTTTATTAAAATTCCAACTTCTTGCAAAAAAGGGATAAAATCGTTTCCTAATAATGAAGATAATATAAAATAACTTGTAAAATAACCTCCACAAAAACCAATTAAACCGCCTACGATACCATAAATGGCTGCTTGAATAATAATCCATAAAATAATCTGTTGTTTTGACGCACCCTTGCCCATATATTGGCCAAATTTTATTTCTTGTTTATCTATTGAAACACTATATAATGTCATAGATAAAAAAAAACCCAAAAAATAAACAGGGATCGATATCATCAATAATAGTGTTTGAACACCTGCTACATAACCTTGAGCTTGTATTAAACGCCAATATAAATCTCCAGAAATGTAAGTATAATAATCTAGTTGAAATTCAATATAAATTCTGTTATTAATTCGATTAATTCGTTCAATAAGACCTTCAATATTTAATAGATCTAAATTATTGTGATTAATAAAAAAATTATACCAAACATAGTTCGAAAAGTTATAATGATTATAAGGATCATTAGATATAGAAAGATTTTCATGTAATTCTTGTGCAAATCCAAAATTAGTCAAAATCACATTTTTTTTCCACATTCCGAGGTAAAAGTTGTCTAAAGCTTCTATATCATTTATTTTAATAATTCCTACAATTTTTAAATTTGAAATTGTAAATGTTAAATTCACAAGTCCCTCATAAGGTCTATCTACATATGTTCCAATTGTAATAGTATCGTTAATACTCAGATTTAACGAAGAAAATGTTTTATAATCAAGTAAAATTTCTCTCGGATTAAGAGGTAGTCGTCCTGATAATAATTCATATGTAGAATTAAAGCGCTCTAATGAATAAAATGAATTGTTTACTCCATGAATTGATGCACGATATTGAAAATATGATGTATTGAAATTATCTTCAATAATTTTATCCCAATTGATCGAATCATTACTTGTTATAATTAATTCATAATAAAAACTGCGTGAATAGCATGGAATGATATGTTCTATAATTGAATCATATTCTTTTACTTTATTTAATTTTTTTAAATCACCATCTATATCGTCAGATTCTGCCCTTATACTAATATCAACATAAATATCTGATAACGATTTTTTAAAATTATAGCTAGTTAATGATGATGTTGAAATATTGATTCCTGAGATTAATATTATTGCAATAAGAATTCCAAGAATCACAATTATCGATTTTCCCTTACTTCTTGTTATATCTTTAAAACCTAACTTAATTATTCCCATTATTTTCTGAAATAGTCTTTTATCAAAATTTAATAAATATTACTTAAAAAAGATTTCATATCAATAATTAATCTAATTCATATTCTTTTTTATATAAATCATTGCGAAAAGGAAAATATGGTATTAGAAAATATTTCCGAAGAAACCTAAAAGTTTTTATCATTTTCAGTTAAATAATATTTTTGATGCAATTAACCTATAAGAATGCGACTCGAATATCATATGGAATAATATTTATAATTAGTGTATTCTGGTGGATGATTTTTGAATTACCACTTGGTTTTAATAAAAATCGTTTTAATATACAGACTTTAGCGCAAGAACTTAGAAATCATCATAATATTTTTATAATAATTTAAATATTTACAAAATGGTCAAAAAATCCTGACTAAAAAAATTTAATATAAAAAGTGTGAAAAAATGAAATTAAAAACTAATTTAAAATTTATAAGGAGATATTAATTGAAGAAAAGAGATTGGATTATCCTAGGATTCATTAGTTCGATAATTTGGTTTTTTGGAGGCTTAATTTTATTCTTGGTAGTAGGAAATAATTTGGTTCCTACACCCATTTTTGCATTTGCAGGAGCATTAGGGTATTTTATCAGTTGGTGGTTGATTGGATGGCCCATTTTCAATCTCAAAAACAAAAAGCGTCTAAGGAAACAAGTAAATGAAATTAATATCAGTTGAATATCTAAAAAAAGGATTTTTTTTATTTGGCGATGTTTAAATCACTTAGAAAAGGAAGGAATAAATAATATTTTTATAATAATGTTGAGCATATTCAAAATGGTCAAAAAATCCTGACTAAAAAATTTAATATAAAAAGTGTCCTTAATGGGAGTAAAAGAAAAAATTAAAAACTTTTGGGAAGAGTTTAAACAGAACTGGTTATGGATTAGTATTGGAGTTTATATTGGTACAACGGTAATGGGCTGGATAGAGTATTTTAGAGGATTTATTCCTTTAATGGGAGTATTTCTTCCTACTTTCGTAATCCCTACTTTTCTGTTCGGTATCTACTATATCAGAAAATTAAATAGCAGAACCATCTATAAATATGTTTGGATAATCGGTGGTGCGGCATCTATAGGAGGTTTAATTTGGTTTGGTGTTGTTTATATTTTTCAAAGTGCACCGTGGGCTCCTTTTCGTGATTATCCTCTTATTTTCAGAATTCCCTTTTATATTATATCAACTGTGCTATGTTGGGCTTTGGGAGGGTATATAATGTATAGATTGGGTAAAAAGAGAGACTTTAGACCTTTCATGTAGAGCGTTAGGAGTTATTATCTGCGAAAGACTACATACTAAATCATGTTGGGCGATTTGTTGTTAATAATAAAAAATCATTCAAAAAATCTTTCCAAATAGGAGTTGATAAGGCTTGAAAAAAAGAGGATTAAGAATGTTTATCGTTGTAGCATTAATCAATTCAATCTTTTTATTCTTTTTTAGAATTTTACTTTCCTATTTTTTAAGGGGAACAGCCATAATAACCGATATTTTCAGTGCTTTTTGGATAGCATCTGTATCATTTATAGTATTGTGCTTATTTTTTAGAAGTAAGTGGTTCCAAGGTCAAGTAAAAAAATACAAAAAAATAAAATGTCCCATAGATCTAAATGAAAAATATTTCCAGTTAGAGGATGAGACAAACGAAAATTAGTACAAAAAAATATATATCTTTAATTGTAATTTAAACAAAAATGAAAAAGATAAAATAAAAATTTCAGATAATTACTCTAAAGAATTCAAAAAGCGAGTATATATTCTTTTTGAAACCACCTGAATTATGATAGCATTCTTTACTGCAACTTTTTTATCAATTCGAGCTGAATTTTTAAGGATATAAAAATTCTGAGATTATTGTTTACTGCAAATCTGGTTATAGAAGCACTTTAGCAAGTGAGATATTAGTTGAAAATTTTCAAAAATCTAACTTATAGAAATCCTAAATCAAAATTATAGAATTTGCTAAACATATATGGAGTAAACTTGTTCATTTTAATAGCATAAAAAAATTTGTTCTTAGGACCAGGGAAATAACATCCGAAGATTATGATGTTATCTTAAATTATCTGGCATTACAAGTGGGTTCTGCAATAAATAATAATTATTAAATTTCGTTATCTCATTGGACATTTTTAAACAAAAAAAAGGGGTTGGGTACAAAATTCAGTGATGACTGACAGGTGAATTCAATTGAAAATTAGATCTCGAACAAACGATTAAGGAAATTTTAAATTAATCCAATAAAAATTATAATAAGAAAAATAATTTTCTATTTGTTCTGAAGATGGATTTAAATATACCTTCCATGAAGGAGAAATATTGCCCCCAATTGTTTATAAATTTTAATCTTTTTATCAAGGGATTCTCTGAATTTACAGACATTTTTATAAAGATTGATTAAATTAAATCCGCCAAAACCAGTCTCTTTATCCAAGTTAGGAAATAGAATATTTAAATAATTAATTCTCTATATGATCCATAGCATGCTCCAAATATTTATTTTGAACGTTCAATTGGAGTTCATATCGTTTTTCATATTTATTGCATTATTGGCGGGAGAATTTTTAATTCTTTTTATATATTATGTTAAAGGAGGATTTCAAAAAGAAAATACAAAATCTGGCCTAAATTTTTTAATTCTGGTTTTTTATTTTATTTATTTTGGTCTAAGTTTCGTAAATCTATTTATTTTTGTAATATCATTTAGTATTTTGTTTTATTGGGCTTCTTATACTTATGTAAAATCCGAATTTTCAAATAAAAACGATGGTTTATTGCAAATTAATTGGTATTGGTTATTGGTTTTCTTTTATATGTATATAGTTTATTTTTATTATAGTTCTTATACTCCTAATGAACATATATTCTCTTCAATTATTCAAATGATGCTTGTACTATGGGTCTATTATCTATTTCATCGTTATTTATTTAATAAAAAAAAAGCAGTTACTTTTAGAAACAAAGCTCGTGAAGAATTAGAAAAAAAAAATTATGAAGAGGCATTAAATTTCCTTAAAGAAGCAGTTCAGGCTTCAAATAATATAATCGGCATAACAAAATTAGAGAATCAATTGGAGATAGAATTTAAAAATATGGAAACTACTATTAAAGAAGGTAATTTTAAAAATCTTGAAAATATATTACCTGAAATTATTAATCAGAAGACTCAAATTTTAACATATTTTTTTGTTTGTTCTATCGTTATATTTATAATAATCTTATTTCTAATTTTCAATTTTTGACTATATTAAATATTATAAAATCGTTTTGGAAAATTTTCTTTATAGAATAGTTCCCACTAGAAAAAATTAGAATGTTATTTAGCGTTTTAAACCCCATCACTGGATTTTGTAACCACCCTCGTTTTTTTCTTTAAATATCCTCGTTTTATTTATACTTCAATTAAAAAAAATAAATATCAAAAAAGAGAATAAAAAATGATAAATATAGGCAGACATATCTCCAATGGAGTGTTGACCAATCGTGATTGCTATTTCGATCAAAATATTCTTAAAAACCATGCGTTAGTTATCGGAAGCTGGAGGGCGGGTAAAAGCGTTGAGGCAGTAAATATTGTAAATCAAATTAAGGATGTAGGCACAATAATATTTAATTTACAGAATATATTCCAAGAGCGACTATATGTGATTAATAGGTTTATTAGAGTCCCACAAGACCATATCTCCATCCCCTACTTATCACCTATAACAAATAAAGGAATAGATGATAGAAGTTTAACTGAATTAACATCACTCTTACTTTTAGAGATCCCTTTTGAAGAAAAATACCGACTAGACCTTGAAATTACCATTAAATCGTTCCTAAGTGAATACTTTTCCAAGGAATCAAAACCTCCCGAATTATTTCATGATTTAATTAAATATTTTGCAGAATATCTTGACTCAATAGATTTACCAAAAGATATTCTAGATCCGTTAAAATTTTTTACTCATTTAATCTCAGATCATCCTCCCTCTGATAAATATTTTCCAGAAATTACAAAATTCACAGATAAGATACCCGATTGGCTGAAAGCATGGCGAAATGGTGAAATAATATCTTTTAATTTACGTCAATGCATTAAGACCGAGCAAATATTTTTAATACGTTCGATTTTAAGTCTATTAAGAGCAACATGTCCATTGGATACCGAGGATAAACTTCGAGGTTTAGTTTTATTTGATGAACCTTATAAAATATTTTACGAGCCAGACACAACCTGTCCAGAGCAGAAATTTTATGAACAATATTTTCCGGTTCTTTTGGATGATCTTAAGAGAAGGGGAATTGGCCTTATCTTTGTGAATGAAGAACCTTATGGGCTTTATGATTGTATATGTAAACAGCCAAATCTAAAAATTCTATTCGGATTTAATATGATGTGGTGTAAGTATTATAAGAAATTTCATCTTTCCGAGAATGATAGTGAAATCTTAGATACGCTAAGGAATAGAGAGACGCTTTTTCTAAACCGAATTACAAAAGAACGATACCTCATGAAAACGAAAGATTTTTGCATTTAACTTCTCCGAATTCTTTTTCATTTTTTTTTTTTTTGTTGAAAAATACTACTTTTTTAATTAAAATTGATGAGATCTAATATATTAAGGATTAATTAATTTTTATTTTATTATTATATCTTAACCATATAAAATTCGGAAATACTTATAGGAATGAGCCAGAGAAAAGTCTTAAAAGATATAATACAATTTGGCAAGAGGGAATTCAAGGAAAAAAAGCCTCTCTCTGTGGAGATCTTAAGAGTAAAAAGTAAAACGATTCTCACGAGAGGAGTCTTACCATCTCTTTCCATAAAACAAATTAAGTGGGCTAAATATTTAGTGGTCGCAGATTATAAAGAATCTTTTAGAGTTTATTCTTTTACATCTACCGGGGAATTGTTAAGCGGACAAAATTTGGAAAAGACGGTAAAATTATTGAAAATATTGAAGAAAGGAACTGTAAAGGAATATACATTACCTAAAGAACTGCCAAAATTGCCAATCTGTGAGATCTCTGCTCATTACAAAGGACAATTCAATAAAGCACAACAAAGCCTAAATAATGCGTTTGGATTAAATATTAATTACCCACTTTCGATTGTCGCCACTAAAAAGAAATCAATTTTATAATATTTTTATTGGATAATGTATTATTTATTGAATTACAAACATTTGGAAAAAATCCAGCTTCTAATTATGATACGTTTCCATATTCAAAGGAAGATTTATTAAAATTTGAAAGAGTTACTACTCTTGGAAGAAAATATTATAGAGAGATAAGGGAAAAACGCTAAAATAGCACAAAATTTTATATATCTCTCTACTCTTTTATGTATAAAATTAGGTATACTTTTTTTATCTCAATTTGAAAAAAGTAAACGTGTGGGCTTTTTCCTCTTTAATCCTATTGAATATACCTAATTTTAAATATATATACGCCTTAATATTAATCCATTTCAATTTTAGATTTTAATTTTTTTAAAAATTTCATTAAATAATCTTGATACGAATGCAGTTTTTCTTCTGAAGATATTTCAGCTTTATGAACAATATTGTTTCTAATAGAATATAAATCTATTAATTTCTTATACTCTTCAATGAGAATTAAATTATTATCTCGAGAAAGTTTTAGCAAATACGGTAGCGTAGGCTTTGTTAAATCATAAATTCCTTTGTCAATATAATAATTTTTCAATAAAGATTCAATAATATTAAAATATGCTACGAATGAATATGGTAGTAGAAATTCTTGAAAGAAATTTGTCAATATTTCTGGTTCTTTAACTTTTATATCAAATAGCCTTCTGATTAAATCATTAGCTAATGTAAAATAAGCTTCAACTACATTTTTTTCAATTGTAATACCAACCCCTTCATGATAAAGATTATTTCTAATTTTATGATAATATTCAATTGCATCAAGATCCTCATCAGATACATCTATTAAATTATGATCTTCAAGTGAATCAATTAAAGGTGGGAAATTTTTTATTGCATTATTAAGTTCTTTTCGCCTTATACCTAAAGTTCTTCGATTCTTTATTAAATATGTTTTTATTGCTAGTTCAACAGCATTATCAATACTAATCATGGCTTGTCTTAAATCAAATTCATTTCCCTCTTTTAAATGACTATTTGCATGATTTAAAAGCTCTAAAGATCCATTTACCCATAAGAATTTGTTATTTTTCATTTAAATCTAATTTAATAATTTTAATGTTTTGTTTAATCATTCAATATTTATATTTAATTTTTAATTATATGCTAATTTTTATTTTTAAATAATATATTTATTTGTTTTCATTAAATTTTGTATAGATATCTCTATTCTAATAGATATACAAGTACGCTTTAAATTTTTTATCGAAATTCGTAAAAATTATATTTTGAGCCTTCTCCTTTAAATATTTTGATTAGACTTTTTTTATCTTCTATATCATAATATATTGAAATCAAATATTATTTAGTCGGAATCAACAATTTTTAAAGAATCATAATTTATTAGATACTTAGATAATTAGACAAAAAAATATAAAAAAGATAATTGATTACAATAACTGTTTATATTATATTATATAGACGAAAATAAAGAATCAATTACTAATATGAGCAAAGAAGGCATCTTTGATGATGAACAAATTGAACTCATTGTGAAAGAATTATTAAAGGGAGGTGGAACCACATTTGGGCGAGGAAGTGGTCTTTATGACAAAATTCAGCGTGCCGCAGCTAATTTGGGATTCATTCGTCAACCAAAATATTCAGAGATAATTATATCTAATAACGATTATCTTAAATGTACAGATAAATTATGGGATTATTTAATAGTTGGATTTTTAGCCCCAGGACTTAATTCCAATAATCCTGGATTTCCTTGGGTACACATTACTGAATACGGAAAAAAAGTACTTGAGGGGGATTCAAATCCATATTCTGCAGACGAGTATATTTTATATGTGCAGAATCGAGCTAAAAAATTATTAGATGATACGGCAGAAGATTATTTATTCGAAGCTTTAAGATCATTCCGTCACAACTGTTATTTAGGAGCAACTGTATTGCTCGGAGGATTCTCTGAAAGAATATTTCTAAATTTTCTTAATAAATTTGTTTCTTACATTAGAGACCAAAATAAAAAGAATATTTTTGTAAAAAAAATTAATAATTCTTTTATAACGGGAAAATTCAATTCTTTTATAAAACTAATTGAGCCAATTAAAAAGAGTTTACCTAGAGATATTAAAGATCAGATAGATTTATGGCTAAGTAGTTTCTTTAACTATATTAGGAGAGTTAGGAACGATGTAGGGCATCCAACTGGTAAAAGTTTTACTCGTAGTGAAGTACTTGCGATGTTTTTACCATTTCCATCTTATTTAGAAAATTTAGACAAATTATTAAACTATTTTAAATCAAATCCAGTTCAATAAATTTGCTAATTATTATGTTAGAATAGATATTCAGAGAGATTCTAATGAGAATTACACGTTTATGATAGGGCACTTATTTAGAACGAGAAACCTCATATCCCGTTTTCGACAATTTTCTCGCTAATTGAATTGGAGTGGAGTCAATATAACTCGAAATTATTTTTTACACCTCTGGATTGTAAGTATAAAAATAATTAAAATTTTAATAAATTAGATTAGATATTTCTCTATTTGTTTTTTGTTTTTTATATTTTCTTAGTAAGGGGAATTAATTTAACTTTTCTAATTATTTACTTATTCAACAACCACTTATTTTAAATATTAGAAATTAAATAATATGTATTTAGAAATGACTGAGAGTAATCTACATAAAATTTCTAAAGAAGCATTCTGTGGTTGCGACAAAAAGGGGAGAAAAACAGAATATAATCTCCCGAGTAATCGCCGTCTAGATTGTCTTAATGTAAAACAAAATATTTGCGTTGAAGTTGAGTTTAATAAATATAGAATCCAAAATGCAAAAAAAAGATTAGAAGAAGCACAACGAATAGGGAAGTGTAATGGTCCCCGTATGGTGGTTAGAGATAAAGATTTACTATACGCCAAGGAAAAAGTCACAGGAACAAATATAGAGGTAATTCCAGTATCAAAGATCAATAAAGAACTTGAAAAGTGTTCCCTGAAGAAAGATAATTTGGAATAATTTGATTTTTATTTTTTTTTATACCTATATTCATTCTATTATGATGTTTCTTATCTCTTATAGATTTTATATGAATAGCTAAATTTTTTTCTAGTCAATTCAATTTGAATAAATCCAATAATGGAAGATTCTGTTGTTTTCTAGCTGATTTATGATAATATTAATAATAAATAATTAAATACGAAATTAAACTAATTAGAAGCACCTAAAAAAATTTCAAATTCCAGATTAGATTTATTGATATTCTGGTTTTTTATTAATAAAAATATGAGTTAAATTTATTATGAATGAGAATAACTACATAGAAGATACACAAAAAACTTATGAAGATTAGATTTATAAATGATTTGGGTTGATGGATTTTTTGTTAAGAAATAGAAATATATATTCTTTGTTCATTTTAATTCATGAAAATAAAGTGGCATAAGGTTAGTAAGTATCACAGTTTCTTATGGATGCAAAAAATACATATTAGTTATAATTAAGGTCGTAATTATGGAAGATGAATATTCAAAAATATTGTTGTGTTATAATAGAAAATATTCGATTGCTGATTATAATAAGGATTGCAAGGAAGGAAATAAAAAAAGAATAGCAAATTTCATCTATAATCGATTTAGCGAGCGATATATAGAACCATTTGAGGACAATGAAAGAAAGAATGGTTTTTGCATAATGGCGGTTTCATGCTTGATGATTGAAGCTTTAGAATCTTTCTGGCAAGGATTTGAGGATACACAAGGGAAAAGCAAGAAATGTTTTAAAGATTTTTTTTCCCATTGCGATCAATTAAAAGATTTTAGGGGATTGGAAGAAGACTTTTATGAACACATTCGATGCGGGATACTTCACCAAGCAGAAACAAGAAGTGGATGGAGAATCAGTAGAAGGGATGAAGATACACTTTTAGATAGAAATACAAAGATTATTAATGCTACTAAATTCCTCAGACAGTTAAAAAATTATCTATTAAAGTATAAAGAAATATTAGAAAAGTCCGATTTTACTAGCGATGTATGGAAGAATTTCAGAAAAAAAATGGATGCTATTATTAAAAATTGTCAAGTATAATCCGAATTCCTTTTTTTCTCACTCCTTTCGAACCAGCTAAATCCAAGATCAGCCGATGGAAGTAGCAGTTTTTATTATTAATCTTATCCACAATTAAAGACGGATTTTTTTAAAGAAAAACAATAATTGTTGAAGAAACCTTTTGGGTGGATATAAAATCCAGTGATTTCGCGTGGAATCAAAATTTACTTCCAATTCTTCTAAAAAGAAAAAAAAGCTTAATTCTTTCAATATTGAGAAGCTTTAAAGAAAAGATATAAGAATTAAAGTGGAAGATTAAATAAATTAAATACTGAATTGATCTTTAAAATAAGTGAAAAATAAATAATAGATAAATATCTAGAATTAACGGTAGAAAATATTTTATATTGATTAGAATCCTAAGATTATAAAAAGAGAAGAGGTAAATGTCGGTTTTAATGGAAAGGTCTTTAAATATCTTTCGAAGTAAGTTCATAACTATTATGCAAAACAAAGGTGATAATAGGTTATTTCAATTACTAGAAAGAGGAATTAAAGGATCATTTACTCAATTTCTTTCCCCTTCGAGGGATTTTTGCTTTGCGTGCGAACACGACCATAATAACATTGAGATATATTATGATTCTGTTGGAATTCAAAAAGAATATCTTGAAGTGGGTATTATTAACTTGGAAAAGGTTTTCTCATATCTTGCGTATCACGAGTATGGTCATTCTCTATTTGGAACATCAAATGATCTGAAGAGAATTTGGGAAAATACCTTAAGTTCTGGTAAATTATTTCAAAATTACAATGGTCTTTCTCTTGCGAATTGCTTTTTAGATTTTTTTGCCGATTTCAAAGCAGAGAAAGTTGGTTGTCGCACACCAAATACATTTCTTCAAAAAAGCTTGAATTGGGTTAGAGATTATGGAATTAAGCATTATTATCAAGCCTTACTTCCGCATAAAGGATTTGAATTAATAGATTCCGCAATAAGAGAAACATGGCTACCTGGAACATTAAATAATTTGAGAAGGTTTTACATTTGGAACGAATGGGAACAACTGATTCCCATTTTTGAGGACTTTAATATAGGCGCGATCTTGGAATTTCTACGAATCTTTTTCGAATGCTTTAATCATTTTTGCGAAAATCACACAAATTTAACTGATACGAGAGATAAGTTAATCGCTCTAATAGATGTTATCGACAAAAACCAATTCGACAACTTAATAATTCATAAAATATTAACCGATGATATTGGACAATTATTTGGTCATTTTCTTGAATAATTTTTATTTTATTAATCAAAATAATTAAGGGCTTGTAAATCTTAATTTGGTGTCTCTTTGACTAAAAATGTCTTCTACGTAAATGAAAAACATTAAAAATAGAAATAATCAATCTATTATTATCCTTAATATTTTTTTTAAGAAATCCAAATATGAATTATAATAAAATGAAAGAAAGAAATTGGAAAAATCGAAAATATAATCTGCGAAAAAGTAACCAAATGATAAAAAAAATTATGTCCCTGATTGATAGAGAAGGTATTAGGGAGACTAAATATTATATGGCTATAATGGTGGTCCCTAAATGGATGAGAACAGGCGAATGTATGATGATTTATGATGGAGAACCTATTAGTGAGGATGAAAAGCAAGGAATTAAACTTTTTGTTACTTTTTTATTTACAAAATATGGATATACTGAAGAAGAAAAAGAAATAAACAATAGGTTAATAACAGCATTTTATCTATTTGGAGAAAATATTGGAAAAGAATCAGTAGTAATAATATTCGCAAATAATTTGAAAGCAAAAGAAATTGATTTTAAAAGAAATTTAAATTTAATAAAAAAACTTAAGTTAAAGCCGGCTGATGCTCCGTATATGATATTCTCTCGAAAACCACTTGATGAAATAATTGACCCCAAAGAAGAGGATATTCTTGAGTTATCGTTTAATATAAAAGATGAAGAGAAATTTTCCAATTTGATAAAAGAGGTTGAAAATGATGTATTATATGGAGAATATCCTGGAAGATGGATTAAAATAAAAATGTGGTTAGAGCAAGATCATCCTTTTCTTGGGAAAATTTGGAAAGGTCTTAAGGAAGCAACAAATTTATTAAAACCTTTTATAAAATAAATAATAATTAAGATCAATTAAACAATCTTGACCATATAAAATCGAGTATCGCACAAAATTATCCGAGTTAAACTATTATAAAGTAATTTTAGATTAAAATTATAATCAAAGATTCTTATTTTTCTTAAGATAATAAAATAACTTGATCTATCAAAATAAAATTTAATTTCTTAGAATGAGTCAGAGAAAAGTCCTAAAAGATATAATACAATTTGGCAAAAGGGAATTCAAGGAAAAAAAGCCTCTTTCTGTGGAGATCTTAAGAGTAAAAAGTAAAACGATTCTCACGAGAGGAGTTTTGCCGTCTCTCTCCATAAAACAAGTTAAGGGAGCTAAATATTTAGTGGTCGCAGATTATAAAGAATTCTTTAGAATCTATTCTTTTACTTCTTCTGGGGAATTGTTAGACGGACAAAATTTGGAAAAGACTGCAAAATTATCGAAAAAATTAAAAAAAGGAACTGTTAAAGAATACACATTACCTAAAGAACCGCTAAAAATAACCATCGGCGATATCTCTGCTCATTACCAAGAACAATTCAATAAAGCACAGCAGAGTCTAAATGATACGTTTGGATTAAATATTAAATATCCACTCTCGATTGTCGCCACCAAAAGTTTAGATAAGGTTAATAAGAGGAAATTATGCGTTCAAAGAAATAAAACATTATTAAAAATTGATGTAAGATATTGGAAAACACCGACATTTGAAGTAATTATCCATAGAGAATTAATTTATTATTTTCTTAAGAGAATGGGAATCTTTCCGAAAAATAAAGATTTAATGTATGATTTTTGTTATTTTCTTACTGCAATGTTATTAAGAGGCGAAAAAGCAGAACAAATCTTTGAATTATGGGAAACTGTATTACCCATGTGGAAAATTAACAATTATGAACTCAACCTTATGGAAAATAAGGACCAAATCTTAAAATTAATAAATGAAACATATACAGAAAATGAGTTAAAAATATTCATAGGAAATGTATTTTCCACCATAGATATATTAAATAAATATAAGATTTTAATTAATTCTGAAGAATTCCTGTCGCTCTTTAAATATTTTTATCACGGATTTCAGAAATTAAATGCTACAATTCTCTTTGAAAAAGTGATGGCTAAGGAATTTATTATTATTCTTCGAGATCTGTTCTTTTCTGTCTTTTATCAAAAATACTTTTTTCCCCAAAATCTAAAGAGCTTATCTGAGATTAAAAATGATCCGAACCGTTATAGAAAGTTCTTAAAACTGGCTCATTTAATTATTATTTTTTCCATTTTAGGTGGCGAATATCATTATATCAGAGACTTTAGGTCTAAGTATCCTGTTCTAAATGAAGATGAGTCCCTAAAAATGCTATTTCTTCTTTCGGAATATAAATTATCAAACGCAATTGAATATTTTAGCAATAAGACCGACATTCCTAACAACATCTTAAACTTTAAAACACTTTTACAAGATATGTTCAGATCCCACATCTTCAATTATTGTCTTGAAATAAAGTTTGATTCTAAATTCTTCTGTGATACTAAACTCAATGAAAATAAAATATTTAATATAGATGTCTTTAATCATTCCGATATGGTCCTTAAAGATGTCACACTAGATCTTGTTATGAAACCAAAAAATAGGATTGCTCTCAAGATAATTAAAAGTCCCAACCACAAGGATTTGAATAGAAAACTGGAATGGGAAATCGAATTAACAGGAAAGACGGCAGGAAAAGCGAATTTCTCTATTCAATTGGCAATAAAAAACCCTTTTATCGAAAATAATATATTAAACTATAAGAAAAAATTAAGCGTTATGGCAATTATAGAGAAATAAAAAAATATTAGATGTACCAGAAGAAAAATTTAATAAATAAATTTGAAGAAAGTATAATGAGAAATTCTGTAAAAGTAAATGTAAAAATTTTCAATGTAAAACATTGCTTATGTTTATTATCCATTTAAAACACTCATTGATTCAGTCCTATAATAATCAAGATGAAAAAAATTATGAGTGAAGAAAAAGTTTTAAATTATAAAAAAAAAGAGATATGCCTTATAAATAATTATTCAAGTAGCTCCCAAACTGACCGTATAGAAAGGATTGTAAATATTATTCGGAAAAAAAATCCAAATATTGAATTAAAAACTGTACCTTACTCTCAAATTGATTGTAAACTCCTAAAAACTAGTATTGGATTAATTCTATCAGGGTCTAACAAGAATGTTTCTGAATTTTATAACAATAAGGGTTTAGAGAAGAAATTTAGATCAGAACTGAAGTTAATTCAAAAAGCAAAACAAACACCTATTTTAGCGATTTGTTATGGATTTCATTTAACAGCCTTTGCATTTAAAGGAAAAGTACAAAGAATGGAGATTCCAAGTAGAGGTAGCAGGATTATTTCCATCTCGTTAAAGAAAATTGATGAATTGATACCTTATAGTAAAATCCCAGTAAACATTTCTCATCATGATTATATATCACCTGATGATTCTAACATCCAAAAGAATTTCGATTTAATAGCTACTTCAGAAATAAATGGCTTTAAAGCTATACAATATATGCGACACAACAAAAGACCTATTTTCTCAGTTCAATTTCATCCAGAAACTCATAACATCAATTATAATTATTCAGGTATTTATGATAAGAAAATAATTAATAAAACTATGACCATAGGTGAAGAAATTATAAATAATTTCGTTTTACTTTGTAATCAATAATGTACAGTATATTAAATTTCAGGTTTTATTCGATTTGATTTAAGTTTTAGAGCGATTAGGTAAATTATCAATATTATACCAACTATCAGAGGAACGAAAATTAAATATATATAATGATCCAAATAAGTTGTTGATATCATACCATATACTTCTAGGTTTGATTCTGCTGTGATTATAACTGTTAGCTCATCGTAGTAAGGGAAATTTAAAATGAGTTCTTTATATACTCCCGAAACATTATTTACTTGAAAAAAAGGGATATAAGGGTCATCATTAATCCAATTAACAAGTTCTTCATCATTTAGAACTATAAGAGAAAAAGTACCATTGGAGGCGCCAAGACTGATTTGTACGGCTTGATCGTGGGAGAACTTTGGATATTTTTTGTGGACGTAATAAGATACGTCTTCCCAGATACCAAATTGTCCAAATTTTTCGATAATTTCAATCTTGGGGAATGGAATAAATATTAAAGCTATGCTTAAAGAAGAGAAAATTATAGCACAAATCAAAATTTTTTTAAATCTATGTCGTATTGCTTTTTTAGGGATATTTTCAATATTTAGCAATATAAGCCCCCTTTTCATTATAAGATATATATTATAATTATTAACTGTCTTTCTAAATCTTATGAAAAAAATTCTATATTTTAAATCTTTAAAATATAGTTTTAATCTGGTATTTAATATATTATTTATAGAAATCTAAAATTCAAGAGTTGATTAAAAATAACTGAAGAAGTTCAAAGGGATGGAAAAAATAACTTAAAAATTGATTATAAAAGAAATAGGAATGAAAGAATAACTCAAATTAACTTTCTAAACGAGAATGTTAGAGTGTATGAAAATAGAAGAAGAATGTTTATAGAGGTAAATTTAGCATTTACAGGATTATTCACAATAGCTGCATATTTTATGAATTATCATTTTACTCCTTGTGCTATCATCTCTACTATTATTGGTACCATAATTATGTTAATTGCTACGATTATAAATATCATTGATTATCTTTTACCACATACTACTGAAAACATTCAAGATACATCATGGCACTATATAAGGGATACTGATCTTCATATTTTTTGGAAAAACAGAAAGAAAGAAAGCTATCAAGAGTTTGTAGAAAGAATAAATCAAATAAACAATGATGATAAAATTCTAGAAGATGATATAAAAGAACATCATAACCTTCTTTTATTTCAGGATAACTATCATCATTTGAATAAAAGAACTCGAAATTTTACTTTTATTGGTATTGTTGGATTTTTAGTCTTCTTTCTTCTTAGCTTTCTGTTCACATTATTATCAAACTTACCACAGTAAAAAATAAAAATTCGATTTATTTCTAATTTTAAAAATAAATTTTTAAAAAATTTTAGTTTTGAAAAATAATAAATATGGGATAAAAACGATTAATTCTCAAAAAGTTTTTAATATTTTATGGTACTTGCTCCTGATAAATACAGAATTAGGAATAATAAATGGTACAATATCAATTATATTATTTTCCTTAGAAATATCCAATGTATTCGTAGAAAGAATGAATTTGACTATTTTTCCGCTTATTTTAATTATCCTTGTATTTCTTTTATTTTTTTACCCCGAATTTTATAAAAATCGTAAAAATGTTAAATTTAAATTTATTTCGAAAGATCATTCATTAATGGCAAAAATAGATAAAACTCAAATAACAAAAGACTTTTTATTTGGAGATCTTTTTATTTCAGTTGAAATTTTTTTAACGTTATTCATTATTATTACCTGGATTCCAGAAACTTTTAAATCATTTATATGGAGTTTCCCTTTCTATTATCCTTTAATCATTCTAATAATTTTTAATATTATCGTTATTGGGATAATATTTAACAAAATATTACTTAAATCATTTAGTTTGTATATCATTTATAGTTCAATGGTTGTAGGAGTTATTTTTCCTATGTTGTTTATTTTTGGTATATTTTCTATTACTTTTTTTTTTTATCCTATTTCATGGATATTTGCTGATCCGTCAGTTCTTTGGAAAGATATTCGGGTTTGTTGGTTAAATTATCCTCTATGTATAACTCTCAATTATGAGTTAATGGTGATTATTATAGTTTTAATTTTCCTCTTTGGTTTGATTCTTTTTCTTATCTCATTAGCTCAATTAGTTTATGGTCTCCGAAAAAAACAGAGTTTAGTTCAAGTTGGAATCTATAAATACATTCGACATCCGCAAAATTTAGGAATTATCATTATGGTTTTATCATATGCACTTTATGCATATCGAATCGGTGATTTGGTTTCATGGGTGCAATTTTTTTTCTTAATGATTATTTATTCTGATAATGGAGATATTCTATTGAAAAAGAAATATCCCGAACAATTCCAACAATATTATCAAAATACTGGATATATGTTTCCAAAATTATTTTCACGTAATTTAACTAGGCGTATTTCTGTGTTTCACAATAAAAAAGCTCGCTATGGACTGCTTTTCGTTTCATATGTTGCAACAATTGGATTGAGTTATTTATATTATCTCATAATCTTCTACACTCATTATTTACCGTATTCAGCATCATTTTTTGGGTGATTCAACCGATCATTTAATATCAATATAGAATTACTTTCTTTAAGATTCTAATAATCTCTTTTAATCTGATAATTTTCTTAATTCAACATTTATAGAAGTAATTGTTTTACATATAAGTCTAAATTCTCTTTTTCTTCTATTGTTTTAATATTTTTGGAAATTTTAGATTTAACTAATAATAAGTGATCATACTCATTAAATAATTAAAAAAACTCGGTTATATTTTATAAAACTTCTTTAATTTCAAAAACTAATCCAACTCTTTCAAAAGTTCGCATAACTTTTTTTTGCAACTGGACCAAAAATTCTCTTCCAAACAAGAAAGCATAAAAGACGCTTAAAGAGACTTTCTTTGTAATATATTTTTAGTTGAAAAAATAAAGGAAAATAAATTCTTAAAAAAAGTGCAATTTAATCTGAGGTAATTTCATCTAAATCTGATAAATCCAACCCTGAATCCATCTCGGAATGAATCTCCGCTAAAAATTTATCTAACAATTCTTTTAACTCCTCCCCACTCTGATAAATTAGGGAAACCCACTTATACAAAAATTCTAATCTTTATTTTATTTTATCTCCATTTTTTAAAAGAGTTATTAAAAAATTCCTTTTTATACTAATCTCAAAATTCGTATAAAGTTTAAATATTAAAAACTAAATTAAGTTTTTATTTAATTAAATAGAGGTTTATATAAAAATAGATTTTAATCATTTCATAAGAGTTTAAAATATCAAGACTTTTTAAGGAAAATAATTCGAAATTTGATATCTCTAAATAAAAATGGGATTAAAATTTTATGGAAGTGGAATAATGTCTGATAAAATAGTATATATTGAAACAACTACTCTTAAAAATTTTATAAAGGATGTTTTTATTGGATTGGATGTCCCAAAAGAAGACGCAGAAATTTGTGCAGATGTTTTAATAACTTCGGATATAAGAGGAGTTGAATCCCATGGAATTCAAAGAATGAAAATGTATTATGATCGAATTAAAGCGGGTATATATAATCCAAAAACAGAGATCAAGATTATTAAAGAAAGTCCTACCACAGCGGTCATAGATGGAGGACTTGGAATGGGTCACGTTATTGCTTATAAATCAATGAAATTAGCAATGGAAAAAGCTAAAAAATATGGTCTCGGGGCAGTGGCAGTTAGAAATTCTACTCATTTTGGAATCGCTGGATATTATTCATTAATGGCAATAAAAGAAGGTATGATTGGAATCGCTGTTACAAATACAAGACCATCAGTACCTCCAACTTTTGGAGTAGAACCTATATTAGGGACTAATCCTTTAACAGCTGGCTGTCCAACCGACGAAGATTTTCCATTTCTTATTGATTGTGCAACTTCAATAATCCAGAGAGGTAAATTAGAAGTATACAACCGCCTTAAGAAACCACTTCCTAAAGGATTAGTCATAAATAATCAAGAAGAATCTGAAATAGATCCAACTAAAATTTTAAATAATTTAGGTAATAATACAGCAGCATTATTATCATTTGGCAGAATGGGAGAAGATAATGGCGGCCATAAAGGTTATGGATATGCCACATTAGTAGAAATATTATCATCAGCATTACAAGATGGCATTTATTTAAAAGATACAGCGGGAATTGAGGAGAATGGTAAAAAATATTTTAAAGTTGGACATTTCTTTTTAGCAATCAATATTGAAAATTTTATTTCACTGGATATTTTTAGAAAGATTACTGGAAACATTATGAGAGGTTTGAGAAATTCTAAAAAAGCCCCAGGTTGTGATAGGATATATACAGCTGGAGAAAAAGAATTTGAAGCAGAAAAGAAAAGGCGT